>Ga0315338_1000230_pt1 | contig 189462 bp, 151 predicted proteins | sample ASW8metaG_FD_204518 | JGI IMG/M metagenome (GOLD analysis project Ga0315338, IMG submission 204518) | Ammonia-oxidizing marine archaeal communities from Monterey Bay, California, United States - ASW #8 | ecosystem: Environmental > Aquatic > Marine > Coastal | place: USA: California | collected...
CCGTGTCGACCAGCACACCGGTCACGGAATCCCGTATCTGCACCCACACGACCCCGGACGCGGACTCGCCAAGAACGGCGAGCTTCGGGTTCCCGACCGGGTCGGGAATCACCTCGAGATCATCGCCAGAGTGCCACTCACCGATCCAAACCTTCTTGATGAGCGCGCCGGTCGTCGCGTTGCGCACCTGTACCCACACCGCACCGGTGGCCGATTCACCCATGACGGCGAGGCTGGCAGTGCCAACCGCGTCAACGATGACCTCGAGATCGTCCGCTGAGTAATCGCTTCCGAATCCGACCGTGTCGACCAGCACACCGGTCACGGAATCCCGTATCTGCACCCACACGACCCCGGACGCGGACTCGCCAAGAACGGCGAGCTTCGGGTTCCCGACCGGGTCGGGAATCACCTCGAGATCATCGCCGGAGTGCCACTTACCGATCCAGACCTTCTTGATGAGCGCGCCGGTCGTCGCGTTGCGCACCTGTACCCACACCGCTCCGGTGGCCGATTCACCCATGACGGCGAGGCTGGCAGTGCCAACCGCGTCAACGATGACCTCGAGATCGTCCGCTGAGTGATCGCTTCCGAATCCGACCGTGTCGACCAGCACACCGGTCACGGAATCCCGTATCTGCACCCACACGACCCCGGACGCGGACTCGCCAAGAACGGCGAGCTTCGGGTTCCCGGCCGGGTCGGGAATCACCTCGAGATCATCGCCGGAGTGCCACTTACCGATCCAGACCTTCTTGATGAGCGCGCCGGTGGTCGCGTTGCGCACCTGTACCCACACCGCACCCGTCTCTGGGTCTGTGAACAGTGCTGCGAGTGCGCCGACCCCATCGATCTCGAGAACCTCAACATCAGTTGGCGTGCTGACTGCGGGCTCGACGACCGAAGTCACGGTGACTGCCGGCGTTGTGGCGGGGCCACCGCTGTTGAGGGCCGTGCTCTCGACCTTCACCGACATGCTGGTGTCCACGTCGAAGTCGGTGAGGTCAAATGCCAGCGTGATCGCTGCCTGGACCTGGCTCTCCCGCACGATGCTGGCGATCGAAGAGCCGGCGGGGGCCCCGCTGAGCGTGAAGTCGCCGGCGACGAGGCTCGAGTCGTACGTGCCGTTGGTTAGGGTGACGTGGAGGATCGCACCATCGAGGTTGATCTCACTCAACGGCGAAGGTGTCGTGTTCGCGATGGTGGCCGATACGAGCAAGCTGGCCTCGGCTCGGTGCACCGCCTGATCCACCGCTAGGCGGCCGGCTCCGAAGATGTCGTCCTCGCCGGCTGAACCCAGGTCGACCGCGCTTCCGGCGAGCACCGCTCTGATCCCGCTGGGCGTGAGAGACGGATCACTGTCTCTCACGAGCAGCGCCGCCCCTCCCACGATCGGGGCCGCAAAGGAGGTTCCACTGACGAAGAAATACAGATCGCCTTCGCCTCGTGTACAAGGTGGAGGGCCCTGGAACTGGCCCACGCAGACGAAGCTGGTTGCGATGTCGCTGCCTGGAGCCGCCACATCTACATACGGTCCAAAATTCGAGAACGAGGACTTCACGTCACCAATGTCGGTCGAGGAGACGTACAGAATGTTCTGGGGATCGAGTACCCCGGAAGTGACCGGGTTCGTGTTCTCGTTCCCCGCCGCCACGACGAGGAGGGAGCCATTCGCCTCCGCGATTGCCGCCGCGGCGAGGATGGTTTGGTAAATCGCACCGCCACTATAGGTCTGGTAACTGAGGTTGATGACATCCGAGGGTGTCGCAAGGCTGCTGCCGTAGACGATGCAGTCCGCCATGTCGGAGATGAAGGCGTTACCGTCCGATCGGTTGCTAATTCGAACGGGAATAATGTTGGCCGACCAGGCGACTCCTTGCAGCCCGAGGTTGTTATTGCCAACCCCCGCGGCTGCACCGGAAACGGCCGTCCCGTGCCAGTGCACCGGAGAGAAGTCGGCGTTGTTGTCGACGACATTCCAGCCGAGCGCGACGTTGAGATTGCCCACAAGGTCCTCGTGGAGGCTTACCCCGGTGTCGCAGATGGTGATCCGGCGTTGCGTGGTGCCAGTGGTGTGTGACCAGGCTTCGGGACTCCCGACCGTTGTCTGGTGCCACCCCTGGAAGAAGGGGAACCCGGGGGCGTAGAGCGGGTCGTTCGGGATCACGGTGCCGTCGGCGAGCGGCATCAGGGCGTCGGGCTCGGCAAACGACACGAGTGGGTTGCGCGCGTACGCGGCTGCTCTTGCCCGCGTATTGGCCTGTTCGGGCAGCTCGACGACCTCAATGCCGAGCTGGGGGATAGTTTTGGCTGTCGTGGCCCCCAGCCGCCGGTGGAGGCCTGCCCGCTGAGCCGGTCCGACGCCCGCCTGAAATTGAACGATGACCCTGCCCGTGTCGATTACTGGCACGCCGCCGGAGAGCCCAAGCTGACCAATTCCTACAGCCTGAGCCCCGAGTGGGTGCGGTGAGCCAAGAGGCACGGCGAGCATCGTCGCCAATACCAAGGGGAAGACAACGGAAAGGAGCTGTCGCCTCATGATCCGTCACTCCTGGACCGCGGACGATCTCGTCGTCAGCTGGCCGACACGCCCGGTAACCATAACAGCGGCCAGATCTGCGGCATGAGCACGGTGCGCGCGGCTCGGCCTACGCCGGATCCCCATGCTCGGAGCGGCCCCTGGGAAAAGCCGGGCGGATGCTGCTCTCCCGGACGAGCGATCAGGAACGGCTGAACCAGTTCTCGAAGCGCAGATGGCCCAGCCCCCGTTCGTCGCACTGTGTTCGGCGCTCTCGTCCTCTGCGCAGGACTGGATCTGATCGCGCTTCGGTCTACTCCAATTTGGTTCATCTCGCGATGTCGAGATTCTTCAGCGTTCGTCGGCGGAATCGGCGGTGTTCGGGTCGAGAGGATCCTGGAACACTGAAAGGTCTAACCTCGTTCTTCGAGAGCCGGTCTCCCGCGCGGGTGACTGAACCTCAACCGGCGATCCCCACCCCCGGGAACTGGGGAGAGCACGGGGATGTCCCACGGATCCACCCGTAGCCACCTGCTGGGTGGCGAATGATCAGGCCGTCCGTCGGCTGGGTACGCTCGACTCGCGTCGGTCGGACTTCACTCCCAGGCGGGTGAAGATCTCAATGGCACGTGGATCGGTCGCCCCGTCGAGCTCGGCGAATGCCGCGAGGTTTCGAGCGAGGAGCAGCTCGTTGTCTGCGTCACGCGCATGAGTTGCGCCATTGACATGCGCCGTCCGTGCTGCGCTTGGATCACGATCACCCAGCGCGGAGCCTCGCACGAATTCGAGCAGCGCTCTGGCGCCGGAGGTCGACGCGGTGCGAAGTTGGCGTGCCGCAATTCGACCGGCTTCGTGACGATCACCGCAGATGAGAGAGGCCTCGGCGAGTCGTGCCTCGAGTTCTTCGGCGAGGGCGACCGCACCCATCTCCCCAAGTTGTTGAGCGGCAGCTCGCAGCAAGCTCTCGGCCTGCTCGGTGTCGCCTCGGAGTGCAGCAATACGACCGAGGTTTGCGTCCGCTAACGCGATACCGACCGCGTAGTCGGATGCCTTCCAGGTACGGCTGGCGCGATGCGAAAGGCGTTCCGCCTCCTCGAGTTCGCCTCGCTCGACCAGGATCTCGGCGATGTTGTTCTCTTGTGTCGCCGCGCCGACCTCGTCGCCAATGCGTTCCCGGGTAACAAGAGCTTTTCGGTAGTGTTCGAGCGACTCATCCCAGTCTCCCGTGTAGTAAGCATCCGCTCCCATGTTGTTAAGAACGTCTGCTTGATGGACGAGATCCCCGGTTGCGATGAACGTCTCGAGCGCCTGTCGACGATAGAGAGGCGGCAGGCCGTTGAGATCGTGGCGAGCGTTGTCTATGAGGTACAGAGCATGTGCGAGCCCAACGTCATCGTGTGCTCGGTCGGCGCTGGTCCGCGCCCGTTCAGCCCACTCGATCGAGTCTTTGAGTTTCCCCTGTCGGAATCGCACGCCGGCGTACGCGTTCTGGATCCTGGTCCTTTCGAGCAAGGCACGCTTGCCCCGGCGTCCGCGAAGCAGGCCTGTTGCTCTGCTGTACCAGCGGAGCGCTTGTGCGTACTTGCCGACGCGCTCCTGAAGCTCCCCAAGGCGCCGGGTCAGGCGGGCCTGGTCCGGGACCGAGCCAGACCACAGTTCGCGTGCCTCGCGAAACGACCGCTCAGCATTGAAGTACTCGCCTGCGATCTCCCATGAGCTGCCAGCCCGTTCAGCGAGAGCTGAGATCTTCTGGCGCGGCGTGCGGACCGCCCCCGGCGACCGGGTGGCGACTTCAACGGCGCGATCCCAGAACACCGCGGACTCCACGTTCGCCGATTGAGCGTCCGCTTGGTCCGCGGCGATGAGGCAGTAGTGCCAAGCCTCGCGGTCGTCCCGCGACAGATAGAAATGGTCCGCAAGAGCCGGGGCCGACTGGTCAGCGTCTGGTCCTAGCTGAGATTCGATGTGTCGGGCGACTTGCCCGTGCAGGCTCTGGCGCTCTGCGAACGGAATGCTCTCGTAGACGACTTCGCGGATCAGTGCATGTGTGAAGCGGCGCCTCTCGTCTTCCTCTACTTCAGTCAGCTCGTCGAGCGTTCGCGTGAGCTCCGGATGCGACGCTCGATCGATATTCCCCATCTGAAAGACGTCATCGAGGCTCCAGCCTTCTCCGAACACCGCCGCAACGCGAAGCGCCTGCCGGGTCGGACGCGAAAGATCACTCAACCTCGAACGGATCAGTGCCTCGACCGACTCGGGGAGGTCTCGTACCCCTGCTTGGGCGTCAGCGTTGCTGGCGAGCTCGACCGCGAACAGTGGATTGCCGCCTGCTCGCTCGACGAGTGCGGCGATCGTCTCGCGACGGAATCGGTCCGCTCCCGGGACGCTTTCAATAAGACTCTTGATCGCGCTCGGCGCCAGCGGTTGCAGCCAGATACTGATGCGAGGGCCAGCCAGCGGGCGAGACCCGAGAGGCCGTCGGGTCATCAACAATAGCCAAGGTGCCTGACGGACCACCGCGGCGATCGAATCGAGGAGTTCGGCCGACGCATCGTCGATCCAGTGTGTGTCCTCGATGAGCAGGAGCCTGGGACCGTCGGCAGCGACGCTCGTCAGCAGCTCGCCAACGAGCGCGAGCCCCCGGGACGTTCGGAACTCCGGTTCGACTTCGCGAGCTGCTTTGGTACTTCGCACCTGGGCGTTGAAGGCCGGCGCTATCAACGGGAGGAATGGGAGGGCGTCGGGAGTGTGGCGCCGGAGAATTGCTCTCAGGGCCGCGCCGGCGGCCCTTCGATCGGCGTCTGCCGGGATCCCGACTAATACTCTTAGGAGTCGTTGAGCGACGAAGTAGGCGGTCCGCGACCGGTGTTGCTCGCACTGCACGCGCACGATGGGGATTGTGACCGAAGCCATGAAGTGGTCGACGAGACGCGTCTTTCCGAGACCAGCGCGCGCGACGATCTCAGCGACCTCTCCGAAACCGGTCTCGGCGGAGCTAAGGAGCTCCTCGAGTTGCTGAGCGTCGCTATCGCGTCCAACGAGTGGAGACTCAGAAAACGTGTGTCGTTGGCGCGCCCCGATCCCGTCGACGCTCATCGCTTCCACGAGTGCCGACTTCCCCTTTGCTGAGAAGGGCTCGACGGGCACCCCATGGAGTGCCACTCGCAGGTGGCGCAGGGCTCCCCTTTCGACGAGTACCTCCCCGGGTGAGGCGCGGGTCATCACGCGGGCCGCGAGATTCACGCTGTCGCCCATCACGGTGAACGTTCGTCGTCGCCTCGAGCCTACGTCTCCAGAGAACACCTGGCCGGTGGTGAGTCCGATCTGAAGGGGTATTGGGGACAGCTCTCGGATCGCCAGCACGCCGCTGAGGAGACGCTCGGTGTCGTTGTCCCCCGTCCGCGGAACTCCGGCAAGCAGCATGAACTTGACGGCGCCCTCGTCGACGTCCGTTTGCAGGAAGCACAACCCCTCATCGGCAGCGATGCGTTCGATCTGATCGACGACGATTGACAGCACGCTCGCTGCTTTCGCCGGATCGTCCTTGACGATGGGGTCAATCCCCGCGCCCCGCATGAACGCGATTGCTACTGGCCGATGTTCGGCGTCGTACCCTCCCGAGGCGATCTCGGCGCGAATCGGCGCCGGGATGTACTGGCTCAGATCCTGGCCTCCCAGGGCCTCTTCGTTGGCCGAAGACTCGGAGTGGTGATGCATACGAAGGAGGAGCCGCCCGCGGTGAGTGCTCTTCAGGTTCGCGTGATCCCTGAGGGATCGACCGGTCGCGGACCCGACCATGATCTGACCACGATCTGCGGACCCCTCCAGTCGCTTGACTCCTGTAACTGCGGGGCCAGCTAGGATCAGCTCGCGGTGCTGGCTGCCAACGAGGAACGCATCGATTTGACCGGTCCAGATCCCCGCTGACATCCCCACTCGGACACGGCCGCTAGATGTTTCGACGCTGGGCAGCGTGCGGAGCGCGCGGCGCTGCGCTGTCACGGTCTCGGCGGCTCGCAGCGCATGGGCGTCGCCAGTGAAGAACGAAAGCAATGCGTCGCCGCCGAATTTCAGTACGTCGCCGCCCAACGCGTCTGAGATATCAAGCATCTCGGCGAAGTAGGTATTCACGACCTCCGTAACTTGTTCGGCACCGATGCGACCGCGACGAGCGAGGCGTTCGGAGAGACGGGTGAATCCCGAAAGATCGGCGAAGGCAATAGTGCCCGTGAGTCGACGGTGGGGCGCGTCGCCAGCTGCCCTGGCCCATTCCGCGGCGAGGGTCGGGACGTACGGTTCGAACGCTGTGGTCGGCACACCCGCGGGAGCGTCGTGCTCGCCCGACATCGGTGTACCTCTCCTATTCGTTCGATGGTCGGCCAGTCCGCCACAGCAACAAGGTTGCCCGTGACGCGGGCCAATCGCCGATTCCCGCGGCTAGGGGATGGAAGCCTCGACCTCGCACGACAGGCTGCTGTCCTTGCCGGGACCGCCGTTGCAGCTGTCGAATCCCCCGCCACCATTGAGAGTGTCGCGACCTGAAGCGCCTTCCAGGGAGTCCAGGCCGTCACCGCCGAGCAACGTGTCGTTGCCCGGACCACCATCGAGAACATCTGATCCGAACCCACCGTCGAGCTCGTCGCCGTTCGCCCCCCCGATGAGCAAGTCGTTCCCGAGTCCGCCAATCAGGAAGTCAGCACCCGAATCGCCATTCAGGATGTCGTCGCCGCTGCCGCCGACCAACGAGTCACCTCCGGCGCCCCCCGCGAGCGTGTCGGCCCCGTCTCCACCGGTGAGGATGTCGTCGCCAGCGCCGCCGTCGAGTTCATCGGCGCCCAACCCGCCAAGCAGTGTGTCGGCCCCGGCTCCGCCGCGAAGTGAATCGTTGCCTGCACCACCCTCAAGCGTGTCTGCCTTCGCTCCGCCATCCAGATCATCGGCGCCAGCGCCGCCGAGCAGCGTGTCCTCACCCGCTCCGCCCTCGAGGCGATCCGAACCCTCTTCGCCGAAGAGAGTGTCGTCTCCCTCCTCACCGCTCAGATCGTCGTCGCCGGCCCCGCCACAGAGAATGTCGTTGCCATCCCCGCCGTGGATAACGTCGTTGCCGCCGTAGCCGAAAATGATGTCGTCTCCGGAGGTGCCCACGATGATGTCGTCACCAGGGCCACCTTCGTGAGTGGGCACGAGTCCGGCGCAACTGTCGACGGTTGCATCTGGTGACGGAGGCGGAAGGGTCACTGCAGCGCGCGCCGACGCAGAGTTGTTCTCCACCTCCGGGTCATCCTCGAGGCCGACGGCGAGCGCGCTGATCTCGATCGTCCCGGCAACCGGCGTGTCCACGGTGATTTCGACGAGACGCGTGCGCGTCGGGTCGCCTTCGAGGCCGAGCGTGGAAAGGCTGCAGTTGACGTCGACACCACTGACGGTACATCCGGCCGGATCGCCAAGTGTGATCGTTCCGCCGCCGAGCACGGTCGCTGAGAGCAGCACATCATTCGCGACATCCGGGCCATCATTGCGCACGAACAGGCTGAACGTGAGGGGCTCGCCGACGATCAGGGGGTCGGCGCTTTCGGACACCGACAGCACCACGTCGGCTTGTTTCGGGTCAGCCTCGAAATAGACACCCTTGTTCGTGCTCACCGCCACATTGCCAGCCGCGTCGACGATCTGCGTGAAGTACTCGACCACAGAGTCGTCACCGAGCCCGGGGATAGACGCAATCGCAGACCAGGTGTCAGTCGCGCCGACCTGCGTCAACTCGAGCGCAGTCCAGTCGTGTGCACCGACCGTAGGTACTACGTGGAATAGGACAAGTGCGCGGCTCACCGAACCGGTAGCTCCGTCGTCAGCTTGCACCGAGAAGATGACATTCCCACCGTCCGCGGTCGCGCTGACACGACGGATCACTGGTTGGGTGAAGTCAGAACTCCCGGAGTAGAGGACTCGTGCATCGATACGATCGAACCTGCGCTCTGTGCCGCTATCTGTGCTTGGATCCCCATCGGGGATGAACTGACCAGGCAACAGGACGACGTTCTGACGTTGTCCAACCTCAGTGTTAAAAGTGGTCACGTTCTGGAGAACGGTCGGGAAGCTCGCTTCGCTGAAGTTCGGCGCTGGTTCATCCAGCGAGAGCTCGATCACCGGGCGCGCATACACCGGCAGACGGTTCGACAGGTCGAGTGATCTCAATCCCGTGATCAGCGCGCCGTGCGCTGGCAGAGACCGCGTCACATCGAAGTCGATGCGTGGCTGGATCGGTCGGTAGTGGGTGACCTGGGGGTCGATCGGGCTCGCACCATCTCGACTCACCGCTAGGTAGAACGGATCGAAGCCTGCCGCGGCCAAGGCTCCGCCGTCGGCGTCGAACACTTCGAATGGGTGCACGGTTGCATCGAACGGGAAGTCCTCGCTCGGCAACCCGGTCACGGGGTCGACGCTACTCGGTGCGGGCGGCAACACGGGCGATGGAGGTACGAGTGTGCCCAGTCTATACATTGGCAATCCGAAGAACGTCGCCTCCATTAGCGTTTTTTCGTCGTATACCCCATACGCCCCGAGCTGGCCAAAGTAGAGCTGCTTCGCGACAAACAACGCCTCACCGACGGCCACGGAGCCGTCGAGTTTGCTGGCATAGAGAGCCATTAGCCGCTCCGACAGCGCTGATGCGGCGGTATCGCCGTACCCGTATCCGGTGTTGGCGGCGAACACCGCGCCCTCCGATGTCAACGCCTGTGCCCAGTCCTCAAGTCGCTGCGGATCGCCGCTCGCGATCAGCACGTTTGACACCGCTAGCCCGGCATGACATCCCATGCTGAAAGCGATCGTGCCTGCCAATCGGCCTGCGCTGCGACTGATCAACTCCGAAGTCGTGATGATCTCGGCGGCCGTTTCGCTCCCAGATCTGTTGCCCGCGGCGGTAAGTGCGCGATAGAAGTCGAAGTGGGCGTTGAAAGACACGACATCCGGAGTCTCTGGCAACGGTGGGGGCGCGCCAACCGGTCCGAACCATGCCTCCAGCAGGGCGCTCTCTGTCCAACCGTCGCTAATCTCTGTGCTGATCGCTGGCAGCTCGCTATTGAGCGTTTCCAGTGCCTGACTCAGCTCCTCTTGAACCTCTGTCGCTCCGTCGGTCAAGAAGTCGTACCCGCTAATCAGTGCGGTGCTGGGATCGAGCGTCCCGGAGAACAGCTCGAACTGCGCCATCTGCGACACGATCTCCTCTGGCGTCTCGACGAGGCGTCCCAGCGCAAGATCTGGTACGAACAGCTGCCGATCGAGCCAGGGGATGGGATCGAAGTCGCCGTACGGGTCATCTGAGAGATAGTGCCCGGTCACCAGGGCGCCCCACAGGGCGGTTCGCTCTTCCTCGAATTCGGGTGCGAAGTCGCGCTCGTTCGCGAGGCGAGTGAGGTCTTGGATTCGTGCTTGTGGGATCAATTCGTCGCCGCCGACGACCACGATGTAGCGCAGCTCCGGGAGGCCCAGGTTCGCCGGATCGCTTCGCAGCGCGTCGACAACGGAAATGATGCTCGTAACGACCTGGTTCGCGCTGTTTGGCGCACACGGGTTCGCGTCCCACGCTTCGTAGGCCCCACGGACTGTCGCATTGCCATCGACATCGATGACTGCGCCAGTGACGCCGAGGTCGCTTCGACTTGCTAAGCCACCCCCCGCCGGGTCGATCAACGCCTGCAGCAAGGTCTCCGACCAGGGTTCGCCGCTTGGGTCATCTCCGTAGGCAGCTTCGGTACGGCGAAGGTTGACGAGGAAGAGAGTGTTGACCTCGCTCATCGCCACGCCCGACGGCAGGTGGGTGAGGGTCCCCACCGGGATTCCGCTCAACGCTCCGGCGAATGCAGGCGGCGAGCACAGCGGAGCGGGGGGCTCGTTACCGATCTTGATCCGCATCGCGTAGGGTTCATCGCTCGACGCGCCGTTGTAGCCGCTCACCTGGACCGTGTACTTGCGCTGCTGGCCCTCGTCCGACGTACCTGCGGGTCCGATTGGGGCGATCGCCGACACAATCTCGATCGATTCAGTGTCGGTTGAGCGCCGGGCTGAAATGCTGCGAAGGGCGATCGTTGGATCGTCTTCCAGAGCAATGTCCTGAATCGACTCGGGTGTCAGGCTCTGGTTGGATTCGGAAAGGTCTAATCCCTCGTCTTCAACGGGCGTGCTCTGCAGCGGAATGGAGCGCAACGGGATCGAGCGCAGTGGTGTCGAGGCCGGATCGTCGTCGGTCACCGGCCGGTACATTACGACGTCGTTGTCGCTCCCGAGATTGTTCAAGAAGACGGTGATCCGTTTGCCCGCCGCCGGCGCCTCGAACGTGAAGAAGTCTCGGTCGTCGCCGGACCGCAGGTGCGAGAGCACTAGCACATCGTTCGCGTTGTCGGCGAAGTTCTCGATCCGAGTCGCGGTATCGGACGAGTCATTCGTCTCAAAGAACTCCACGACCGCGACCGGCGGGGAGGTCCCAGATCGAACCTGCCCCACGATGTTGAGCGACGCGTTGAGTGATGCCGGGCCGAGGCTGAGGCTCGGTCTGGCGTCGAAGGTGAGATTGAAGCTCCCGTTCGGAGGTAGATCGCGAAGCGACCAGCGGAGGGCTGAGTCTTCGACCGATGGTTCCCCCAGGGGTGCAATGAGACCGCTCATCGCGACTGATCCAGGCACGTAGCGGAAGCCGCGAGGCAGCTCGGCCACGATTTCACCTGCCAACCCGGGACCACCGCCGGCGACCGAGAAGGTCAGCTCGTAGCTGACCGGCGTGCCCCCAGCGAAGTCCTGAATGTTCATGTCGAGAAGCGGCAAGTCTTCCCAGGGGTAGTCACTCGAAACCAGCAGGCCGATGAGCGCGTCCGCCAGCATTACTTCATCAACATCACCAAGGGTCAGTTCGCCGTAGAAGTTGAGGTCCTTCAGCGCCAGGCCAGCAAGCGGATCCGGGCTGATCAGGGCGCTGATTTCCACCAGATCGAACAGGGTCGACTCCGGACGGAGAGCTCCTACTCTCGCTGCGGTTTCCAGCGTTGCGATGCCCGCCGTCGAGCAGTCGACCGCAGCACAATCGATGATTGTGTCGAGAGCGTCCTCTCCGGCGATGCTCCGCAGAGGGATCGAGCGGAGCGGAGACGCCTCGGCATCGATCGAGCGAAGTGGGATCGAACGCAACGGGATGGACCTCAACGGCAACACGTCCAAAACGATGCTGCGGAGCGGGGTAGATCCGAGGTCAACACTGTCTAGGTCGATGCTACGCAGCGGGATCGAACGGAGGGGTGCGACAGGGAGATCTGCCGTGTCCAGTTCGTCACATGCTGGATCAGTAGTCCCGCTGCAGAGTGGGCCGTAGAAGTTCAAGTCACCGAGCGTGAACCCGCCGAGAGCGGGGGTAATGTCTTCAAGCGTTGCCGCGATCTTGATTGCGTCAAGCTCCGCCGCAGCCCCGATGGAATCCGTACTGCCATCGGAGCAATCCAGCAGTGTGCAGTCGAACAGCTGCTCGAGCGTCGTTAGGTCGTCGCTAATGCTTCGCAGTGGGATGGAGCGCAACGGCGAAGCATCGACATTGTTGTCGTTGATGCTGCGAAGCGGGATTGACCGCAAGGGAATCGAGCGTAGGGGCGCAACGTCGAGCAGCGCGCTCTGCAGCGGGATCGAGCGGAGTGGAGTTGCGTCGACGTCGATGCTCCGGAGCGGGATCGAACGCAACGGGATCGAACGCAGTGGGGACGATGCAACATCGCCCAGTTCGAGGTCGCCGATCGTGCAGTCGCCCGTGCCGCCACAGGTGATCGGCTCGATTACCTCCGGGTCGAACACGAGATCCCCTAGGCCGAATTGTTGGAGTCCTGAGAACAGGTCGCCGAGAGTCGCCGTCGGTATGAGCAGGCCAGCGGCCGAAGCATCGCCGAGCGTTTCGATGCTGGAGGGGCAGCTGGCGCCACAGGTCAGAGCGTCACTATCAATGCTCCGGAGTGGAATCGACCGGAGCGGCGAGGCACTGAGATCGATGCTGCGTAGCGGAATGGAGCGCAGCGGCATCGAGGCGAGGTCGATACTGCGTAGCGGAATCGAGCGTAGTGGAGTCGCGTCGATGTCGATGCTCCGTAGCGGAATGGAGCGCAGCGGCGCGTCGGCCAACGCGGCCGCATCGAAATCGATCGATCGAAGCGGCACGTTATCCAGTGGAATCGACCGCAGCGGCACGCCATGTAGGTCGAGCGCGACGAGCGAAGTGTCAAGAATATTCCCTGAGGAGAGCTCTACCTCGAGTTCCCCGCAGTTCAGTGGACTCCCGTCCTCCAACACGAGCTCGGCTGTATCGATCAGGCTGCACCAGGCGTCGCGAAGCTCTGCGTCGTTTGAGCTGTCGGGAAGCGGGATCGACCGCAGCGGAGTCGCACCCAGGGCAACTGACGCGAGGGTCATGCTGCGCAAGGGCGTCGCCCCCAAGCTCAACGCACCGAGGGGCAGCTCCTCCACGTCCTCAAGTCCCGCAGGCAGCGGCTGTCCCGCCGACTCGAATTCCTCGATCAGCGCGAAGACGTCTTCAAGGCTCACCGTGTGGAGGGGGACTTCCGAGAGTCGAGTACCGGCCAACAGGTCCGGCCAACTCGGCGCAAGGTCGCCGTCGATCGATCGCAGCGGAATCGACGAAAGCGGGATCGACCGCAGCGGGATCGACCGCAATGGGATCGAGCGCAGCGGAATCGAGCGTAGTGGGATCGAGCGCAGCGGCGACGACTCGACGGCCAAGCTTGCCTCGATGCTCCGCAGCGGCGTGGCCGCGAATAAGAGCGAAGGAAGTGGGATCGTCCCGATCGGAATGTCGGAAATGGGGACGATGGACGCGCCTGCGGGGATTTCGGTGATTCCGCCACTGACGTTTACGCCGAGCGCGCTGATCACTGCTGCTGGCGCGGGCGCGTCCGGAACCTGTTCAACGGCGCGCGCGAAGACGTCGTGGACGCCGTTCCCAGGTTCGGGTTCCATATCGGTCGCGCCAGAATCGAACACCACGATCAGCCCGTTTGCGCTCAGGTAGGTCCGTCCGCTGCTTCCTCCGATTGGATCGCCCGTTGCCGACTCGTCGATCCGCTTGGTCGAGAGCGCGCCGCTCTCGTCCAGGACTCCGTCGCCGTCGGCATCACGGTCGTGTAGGAAGCTATCGGCCCAGGCATTCCCGCCGTCAGCGACTAGGTTTGAGGCGGTTGACGTGAAAGCGGCATACCTACCACTCGCGCTCAGCGTCGGATGGCTGGACAGCCCATCCGCGATGACGCCACCGGACGAGACGCTAATCCGTCGGAGCGTGCCTAGTAATCGGTCGTAAGCGAACGCCCCCTGCGGAATGCCGACCGCCTCGAGTGCGAACGCGACGAATCGGCTGTCATCGCTGAGAGAGAGACCGGGAGCGATCACAGCACCGGCGAGTTCGGCGCCAGTCCCATCAACGCTTACCCGCAACGTTGCTCGGCCATTCGGTTCATCGAAGCGACCGTCCCCATCCGCATCACGGTCATGGAGGAAGACGTCGTTGGTCCCGTTCGTGTCGCCGGCAACCAGCGTTGGAGCAGCGCTCGCGAACAGCACGAAGCGCCCATCGGGCGTCATCGCGAGTCCCAGATCGCTGACATCCACTGTCGCTTGTGCACCGCCGCTCGAGACCGAGACGCGGGTAGTTGCCACGTCATCGGTTTCGTCCAGAATGCCGTTGCCGCTGACATCACGGTCACGGATGAAGACGTCGACCACGCCATTCGTGTCGTCGGCGACAAGGTTCGTCGCTGCCGAACGGAAGGCAATGAACCGACCCCCCGCACTCACGCCGGTTGGCCCAGAACTCGGACCGTTTGCTTCGGTTCCGTCGGAGGCAAGACTGACCTGGACGGTGGTCCCGGTGAGCCGATCTCGCACGAAGATATCGGCCAGACCGTTGGTATCTGAGGGGACCAGATTGCTGGCCAGCGAGGCGAAGCCGACGAAGCGCCCCGACGGGGAGACTGATCCGCTCTCGCTGGCTCCGTTCGCCTGCAGCTCGTCATAAGCGACACTTGCTCGGGTCGTTGCGTTCGTCGCTCGATCGCGAACGAAGACGTCTCCAACACCGTTGGTATCTCCGGGTACTAGGGCCGGCGACGCTGACTCGAAGACGACAATGCGCCCCTCGGCCGACACGCCCGACGTAATGCTGGCCGAGTCGCTCAGTGCGCCATCGGAATTCCGGCTGACCAGCTCCACGGGCGAGACCGGGGCCGTGACCTCGGCAGCTTCAGAGAACTCAGACGTCTCGGAGAGCGCGATATCGGTCGCCGTGGCGGTGATGAACTGACCCGCGGCCAAGACCGCGTCGAGAGTGATCTCGAAACTCACCTCGCCGAGCGCGTCCGTACTGACATCGACCCTGCCAACCAGACCGACGCCCTCGCCATGCAGCGCAGGATCGACAGTCGCGCTAGCGAACAACTCGATCCGATATGACCGCGACGGCAGACTGACAAGCGAACCTTCGATCACCGTTTCCGTCGAGGTGAAGGCTGCGTCAATCGCCGGGAAGTTCAGGAGGCTATTCGGACCGATATCCGCGTCCGCCGGATCGTTCGGAGTGATCCCGTCGTCGCCAAGATCGATCCCCAACCCGCCGTTGTCGCGGATGGAGTTTCCTCGGACGTCCGCGGAGGCCGTCCCGATGACGGCTACGCCGTCAAGGTCGTTCGAAGCGATCACGTTCCCCGCGCCGCCGCTCGGGTCCCCGATCGTCACGTTTGGCGCGTCGATGATGCTGAGACCGTGACCGCCATTCCCCAGCGGGTTCAGCGGGCGGCCGAGACCGATCACGTAGCGGCGGACCACCGTGTCTGATGCACCGGCCCCCTCGATCCGGATTCCATCACCAGTGTTGGCAGCGACGAAGGAACCCCCTGCTGGCGGGGACTCGATCGTCGTGTTGGGGGCGTCTAGGACGTGAATGCCGTGACCGAAATTGCCACGAGCTTCGTCTCCGATTTGGGCGTCGAGGCCGATGAAAACGTCGAGCACGCGGTTGTCGGACGCGATCGCGCCTTCGATCCTCAGCCCCCCACCTACGGTGCCACCGAACAGGGCACCGCCACCGTTGCTACCGACGAACAGGCGTCCCTGTCCGCTGTCGCCGCCGATTTGGTTGTTCGGAGCGTCCACCACGAGCACCCCGTACCCGCCGTTGCCGAGTGGCACATTGGCTGGCGAGCGGCCGATACCCACCGCAGCGCGGTAGACCGCGTTGCCAGAGGCGCTTGGCCCTTCGATGACGATCCCGTGGCCCGCATTGCCCGAGACTAGGAACCCACCGGCAGCGTCGCCGATCGTGTTATTGCCCGACTCCTGTATGTGCAGGCCATGACCTGCGTTCTGTAGCGGTGCGCTACCAGTCACATCGGTACCAATGAAGTTGCTGGCCACCCGATTCAAGGAAGTCGTCGCGCCCGCAATACGGAGCCCGGGACCGCCGTTCCCGGAGATCAGGTTGCGAGTAGGACTATCGTCTCCACCGACGTCAGTACCTTCGGCACCAGACTGGACGAGGACTCCCCCGGCCGTGTTTGCCCGCGCGCCAAGCCCGGCACTGTCGGTTCCGATGTAGTTCCCGAGGATGTCGACGCCGCTCGAGCTCTCGACGACGATCCCCCACCCCTCGTTCCCGGAGATGAGGTTGCGGCCGCCGGAGGTCCCGTCTCCGACCGTGGTGTCATCGGAACCGCGCAAGACTTGAACACCTCCACCGCCGTTGACCGTGCCGTTGGGCATCGAAACGTTAGCGAGGTCGAGTCCGATGTGGTTGGAGACCACCGCGGCAGCGGTGCTGCCGTCGAAGAAGACGCCCGTCCCGTCGGCATTGACGATGATGTTGTCTTCAATGACGACGTTGGTTGAATCGAGCACAACCACACCGCTCGCGCCGCCGCCGCCGGCCCCAAGCACACCGTTGCCGATGGAGCCGGCCAGACCTCCCGGTGTCAGCCCGATCTCGTTGTCGCTCACGGACGTGCCGGGCGAGTTGCCGATTTCGATGGCATGGCCGCCAGCGTTGGTTCCGTTGATCACGTTCCCGGCGCCCTCGAGTCCAACCTGGGCGGAGCCACTGCGCACTGTGATGCCGGCCTCGTTGTCCAGGATGTGGTTTGCAGCGATGACGACGCTGCTTGCGCCGTTGACTTCGATCGCGTGCTGCCCCGCGCCAGTCAATACCAACGAGCGGATCTCACTCCCGCTGGCCCCCACGTTGATGAAGAGAATGTCTCGGAAGGCGTCGTCCGCCGTGAGGAACGTCTGATCGATAGTGATCAGCGGGGCGTCGACGAAGCCAGGTTGCGTCGATCCATCGATCGAGACGGGATCGCTGATGATCGGCAAGCTATCGAGGCCCGCCGGCCCGACTTCGATCGTCTGGGGACCGGTCCCGATCTGGAACTCAATTGAGTCCGGTCCCGGATCTGCGTTCGCTTCAGCGATCGCGGCGCGGAGCGTGCACTGACCACTGCCGTCGTCACAAATGCCGTCGAGCGCCGCATCAGCGGCATCACCGGAACTGGTGACGATGAACGGGAGGTCACCCAGTGGGGTTGTTTCTACCGAACCGATATCCGCGGCGGCACCTTGCGGTCGTACTTCGCCACGTTGATCTACGCCGAAGCCAGTATCGACACCGTTATCGATCGCCTGGCTCGCCGGTGCCGGTAGGTGAGTGTCGTTTGGACCACCATTGTTCTGCAGGGGCCCGAGCACGGGATCGAGTACGCCGGTGATGTCGTTGATCCCGGTGGCGAAGCTGCCACCGGTCCCGAAGAGGTTGTGTCCACTCGACTGCGCGATGCCAGAGAGATCCTCGGTGCCGGCCGGACCGATATTGCCCGCGAGGATGGAGTTTTCGTAGGTGGGCTGATCGCCCACCACAGTCTGCCCGCCCCCTGCGTCCGTCGCCGTGTTCGCGGTGACGGTAGAGTTGCGCACTGTCAGCGGCAGCGAAGACCAGATACCGCCCCCGGTCGGGGCGGAGTTCCCACTGATCGTGCTCGTCTCGACGACGGCGACGGCCGAACCACCCCCCGCCAGATCGAGGCCACCTCCGCGGCTCCCGATAGGGGCGACGTTTCCGGCGATCGTGCTTCCTTGGACCAGGACATCAGACCATTGGTTGAAGCTGCGAATGCCGCTGCCCTGATTGCCTAACACCGCAGAGTCGATGACGCGCAGGACGCCGCGGTTCGTGACGCCGGTATTCGTTCCACCACGGACGGTGACCTCACTCAGCGTCAGGGTGTCGACGACACCGACCTCGCGGAGGAAGGCGAGGTCGGTCGAAGCGGCTATCACTGCGTGAGAAGTCAAGCTGGGATGGAGTTCGATTACAGTGCTCGCAGCTCCTGAGCCGGTGACCGATAGCGAATCAGCAACCACCAGGCCCGCTCCAGCGCCGATGTCGATCGACAGTTGGTACGTGCCTGAAGGGAGGTCGATGGTGTCCGCGCTCCGGACGGCGTTCGACTCCTCGATCGCCGCTCTCAGCGAACACAGTCCACCAGCATCCGCGCAGAGATCATCGCCGAGGACGGCATCCTGGCTATCAGCGATCGTGTCGACTGCGAAGTTCTGCGGCGACCGAGTCGCGACGACACCGGCTGAGAACTCCGAGGTCCTCACCGGCGACAGCCCGCCAGTCAGTTCCGTCGCGGTCGCAGTCACCCGGCTCAGACCGACCAGCCGGACGGGTGTCGTGACCAGGAATGGTGCCACGCCCGCCCCGTCCGTCGTCACGGTCGTGGACCCAAGGAACGTGCCTCCCTCACCGAAGTTGCCGGTCTCCGGTGTCGCCGAGAACACCTCGACTCGGTAGTTGGTGGCTGGGAGGCTCGTCACCGTGCCCGCAACGTCAGACGTGCCCGCGGCTCCGTCGACAGACACACTCGTGACCAGCGGGAAGTTCTGGACGTCGTCCGATTCGTCGTCGTTGGGGGAAACCCCCGCCGCACCGAGATCGATCCCCAGCGCTCCGTTTTGTTGGATGCTGTTTTGAAGGACCACGACGTTGATTGGAGGCCCGCCCCCCGGATCAACCCGGACCCCCGCGCCCCCACTGCGGAGAATCGTGCTCAGCTCGATGGTGTGACCATCGCCGCCGGAAGCCAGTACCCCGTCGCCGCTGAAGTCGAGCACGCGCAAGTCCGAGAGCGTGACGGCGCCACCGTTGATGACGAACCCGTGAGCTCCTGCCCCAGCGCTCACGCCGCTGATGTCGAAGGCCGGCCCGGCCGCTGCTCGACGGATCGTTACGCTGTCGGTGATCGTTGGCAATTGGCTGGCCGGCGCGATGACTCCGGCGACCGGAAGGTCGATGTCGATCGCGTCAATACCGGCCAACTGGTTCGCCTCTTCGATTGCGGCTCGCAGCGTGCAGTCACCGCCTGCGTCAGCGCACACCCCGTCCCCGGGAATGGCGTCGCTCGAGTCACCGCTGCTTACGACTGTGAACCCAGCGGCAAAGGCGCTCGGGGGACTCGAGAGCAACAGGCCGAGGCCGATTGTGAAGGTCACACCCCATACCAGCGCCCCGGGCAGCACTCGCTTCGCGAGTCGGCGTGTACCTATGAGCATCTGGCGTCTCCGCCACGCGTCCGGGGTGCACTCCACTGCCGCGAACACGCGGCTTCTGGGCGCATAATCGGTCCGCGACCCGGTCCTTGTATCACAGTTGATATTTCTGACAAGAGCCATTGCTACTGCGCATGCGCTTGGATTGACGCGGGTCTGGGCGCTCAAGCCGGAGCAGTCACCTCCCCTGCGCGGAGGCGGCTCTCACCCGCCGTGGACGCCGTCTGGGCGGCTGTCGCCAATCGGGCTGGCTTAGGTCCCGGAGTGAGGTGGTCGAGGTCGATTCTCAAGTGACAGGAGTTTGTGAGGTTCAGGCCCGCGGCTGATCGCCGCGGGGCGTGGGCTGCGTGAACATACTCCGGCGAAGCTATGACGAGCCTCAGCTTCGCCAATCCCTGTACTGGCAGCCTCTGGGGTGGAGTGCCGTTGGCATACATCGACGATGTGCGATCGGAGGCGTCCTGGCGAAGCCAATCCGAATCGAACGCCTGCGGCGTTTGGAATTCCGAATTGAATTAATCCTCTGAGCTATCGGATCCCGCAAGGGCGGCGGTTTCGCAGCCCAGCCTTGCGCGAGACCCCTCCGGCTTCCTCGATTCATTTGGTTTTCGCGTTCCCCTTATAGGAGTGCCCGTAAATCGGAATCCCATCGCTGAGCGGGTGCGGGTCCTGACATCTCGCTCCAACTCATTCCATTTCGTTCCTCCCCTAAGGGGGTGAGAGGAATCGAAACAACTCCCGTCCGAGGGGGCACCCGCCGCGCTTGTCGTTGACGCAATTGCGCCCGCCAATTGAGTAGGCGACGCCGGAGTCGAGCCTCGGTCCCTGGACCCAGGCGGTAGGCTGCGCCCGGTGGTCGGGACCCGACGGACCGAGCGAGCAAGGAGCGAAGAGATGCGCGCGATCGTGGTGGACCCGAGTGTCGGCGGCGGCCTGAGGATCGACGAAGTGCCGGAGCCCCAGGTCGGGCCCGGGCAAGTTCTGATCGAGAACCGTCACCTCGCGATCAACTTCGGCGACCTGAACGGCTCACGGAGTCGGCCGGACGGTTTCATCCCTGGATGGGATAGCTCAGGTGTGGTGGTTCAGACGGCGGCCGGCGGGCCAGCCGACGGCATGCGCGTTGTGGCGACGATGGGCTCGCAGGGCGGATGGGCTGAGCGTCGGGCAGTCAACACAGACGAGCTTGCGGTCGTGCCGGATGACATCGATCTGGCTGAGGCTTCGACGCTGCCGGTTGCTGGGGTGACCGCGCTGCGCGCGTTGCAGCGGGCGGGCTCGCTACTCGGCTCGAGGGTGCTGATCACCAGCGCGGCCGGCGGGGTAGGGCGCTTCGGCGTGCAGCTGGCAGCGATCGGTGGAGCGCACGTCATTGCGAGTGTCGGCTCAGCAGCTCGAGGTGAGGGACTCGACGCACTCGGCGCCTCCGAAGTGGTGGTCGGCCTTGAAGGTCTCGACGAGCCGGTGGACTTCGTCCTAGACAACGTCGGCGGCTCGCAACTCGCGGCGATCTGGGCCTCGCATCTGGCAGACGGAGGCGTCGTCCAGTGCATTGGCCGCACGTCGCAGGAGGACGCCGTCTTCTCGTCGCTGGTCGGCTTCCGCCGTCAGCTCGAAGCCTTCACGAAAGGCCCGCAGTCGGGCACCGACATCCGCTATCTGTTGGACCTCATGCAGCAGGGGCGACTCCGAGTCGACATCGGTTGGTCCGGATCGTGGAGTCGCATCGCTGAAGCATCGGCGGCACTCTTCGGGCGGCAGGTGGCGGGGAAGGCCGTGCTCGACGTCGACTAGACCAGATTTCGATTTCGTCTCCCCCCTTAGAGGGGAGTGGCTAATCCGAAATCTGCAGTTCGAGGATGGGAAGCGCCGCCGGAAGGCGGCGTGACGGAGCGGGTTATGGCGACCCTGAGCGGAGTCAGAGTCGCCCGGCAGCGTCTGGCGGGAGTTGGTCTGTGACTCGAACAGTCAGAGGAGGGGGCGCCCTCGCTCCACGGTTAACATACTCTTAGCATTTACTTAACAAATAGCGACTCTGAACCCCTATGGGTGTCTCAGAATTATCATTAGGGGAACTAGGAGTGAGAGACTCAGTTTAGCGCGTTAACATTCTCACCAGGGCCGGTCGCCACCAACCGGCCTGCTTGCTGGCGACCCCGAGCGGATTCGAACCGCCGATCTCCACCGTGACAGGGTGGCGTGTTGGACCGCTACACTACGGGGCCGCGTGAAGCAGATCCGACGGTAAGGCCTTCCCCGCGCACCGGTCAACGAGGACAATCGTTCAGATCGTGATGCCGGTCGCGACTGAGGAGATCCGATGCCCCGCACACCGAGACGTCGACGGCCGCCGCGTCGGCTCCCACCTCGTCCGACCTACTCGGGTGCACCGGTGGTCGAGGACGCCGCTCCGGTCGCGAGCGCCCAGGATCAGCGGCCAGCTCGCTACGTGGAGCGCGAGGCTCCCTATCTGACAGCGGAGCTCAAACGGGTGCTGTCGGTGTCAGTGGTGAGCTTTGGCTTGTTGATTGCGTTGGTGGTGGTCGACCGGCTGTAGTCGGCGAGCCGCCGGTCCGATGTGGTCGCCTCGCTAGCGCAGCTGCTGCCAGGCCACGCTCGCGGCGACGAAGCCGGCGATCGGTCCGACGAGGTCGAACCGGAGTGCCCCGAACTCAGCGCCGGATAGCGCGAAGCGAACCAGCAACAGTCCGACGATGCCGCTGATCGCGGCAAGCTGCATGGGGACCCCGCGCTTGGCGCCCGTTGCCCAGGTGATCGCTCGCGAGAAGAGCGAACCGATGCCGCTGCCGACGAAGAACCCAATCAGGATCCCGAAGAACCCGATGCCGCCGGTTGGCAGAAAGATCGCGCCGATGGCGCCGAGCGGGACCGCGAGTGCGAGGCTGACGCCGGCCGCGCGGAGGTAGTGGCTCGTTCCGACGACGTACATTGGCGGGCGCTTGAGATTGGCGCATGGCTTGCAGCGAGCGCCTCCGGGTGTGTGAACGAGGCAGCCCGGGCAGATGATCGCCGCGCAACGCCCGCATGCGAGCGCGCTCTCGGGGTGCCAGCTCGAGTTGCATGTGAAGACGGACGGTTGGATGACGGCGTCGTCGCTCGCGGTCAGCTCAGGCTCATTCATGGCTCTAGGCTACGAAGTTCTGGGCGGATTGGTGTGACCGCGGGAACAAGGGACGGGCCACCCCACTCGCGCGGAGGTCGCTCTGGATCTGTGGTGCTTGGACGTACCGCGTTAGTGCGCGACCGAAGACGCTCGCGTCTCCCGGATCACCGTGACTTTGATCTCGCCGGGGTACTGCATCGTCTCCTCGATCTTGCGGGAGACGTCGCGGGCGAGACGGGTGGCCTCGACGTCGTCAACGGACTCCGGGCGCACCATGATCCGGACCTCGCGGCCGGCCTGGATAGCGAATGCTTCCTCCACGCCGTCGTAGGAGTTGGCGATCGACTCGAGCGCCTCGAGGCGTCTGATGTACTGGTCCGCGGACTCGCGTCGGGCTCCCGGCCGGCTACCAGACATGGCATCGGCGCAGATGACGATCAGTGCTTCGACGGTCTCTGGTTTGACCTCTTCGTGGTGGGCCTCGATGCAGTGCACGATCTCGCGGCCGACGCCGAAACGCTTGGCGATGTCTGCGCCGATCAGCGCGTGGGTGCCCTCAGTTTCGCGGTCGACCGCTTTCCCGAGGTCGTGGAGCAGGCCACCGACTCGTGCGACTTCGGCATCGGCGCCGAGCTCGAACGCGAGTGCTGCGGCGAGCCAGGATGTTTCGAGAGCGTGACGGAGCTGGTTCTGGCCGTAGGAGTAGCGGAATTTGAGGCGCCCGAGGGTCTTCACGACTTCGGGATGTAGCCCGGCGACCTCCGCGTCGACGCTTGCCTGCTCACCGGCCTCTTTGACCGTCTGTTCCACGTCCTTGCGGGCACGGTTCACGGCCTCTTCGATGCGGATCGGCTGGATACGGCCGTCCTGGACGAGCTTCGTGAGCGCCTGGCGAGCGATTTCGCGTCGGACCGGGTCGAAACCGGACACGGTGACGAGCCCCGGGGTGTCGTCGATGATCAGGTCGCATCCGGTGGCGGCCTCGAACGCGCGAATGTTGCGGCCCTCGCGGCCGATGATGCGGCCTTTGAGGTCATCAGACGGCAGCGCGACGGTGCTGACGGTCGTTTCCGAGGTGACCTGGGAGGTCATGCGCTGCATGACCGTGGCGAGGATCTTGCGGGAGCGCGTGTCGGCCTCGGCCTTGGCTGAGGATTCCATCGCGCGGACGCGCCGTCCCGCCTCGTCACGGAGCTCGAGATCGAGATCTTCGAGCAGCCGTTCGCGGGCTTCGTCGACGGTGAGCTGCGCGATCTCTTCGAGGCGTCCGCGCAGGCTCCCTTCGAGTTCTTCGAGCCGTCGTTCTTCCTTGTCGAACTTGGAGGAGCGATCCCGAACCGATTGCTCGTTGCGATCCAGCTGTTCGGCGCGGCGATCGAGCGCCTCTTCGCGCTGCTCGAGACGCCGTTCTGCCCGCGTCAGTTCGCGACGCGATTCGCGTGCTTCCTTGTCGACCGCTTCGCGGCGCTCGAGCGCGTCTTTCTCCGCATCGAGCGTGAGCTCGCGGGCTTCCCGGCGGGCGTCGGCCACGAGCGTCTTCGACTCGTCCTGCGCCTGACGGACCATGCCGCTGCCGCTGGTCTTGAAAAAGACGAACAGGGCGCCCGCACCGAGGGCGAACGCGCCCACGGCGACGATCACGAGCACCAAGGACTCCATCGTCGGCTCCAGTCCACCGTCGCGCCGCAGCTGCGTCGCGCTCGGTGGGTCGTCGGGTTGCGCCGTCCGGTCGGGCACGGCAACTGTTTCGTTACCCGCATCCTAGCATTGGGATTGTCTGACGGAACGCCACGGGCGCAGCATGAGCCGCGCTGCCGGCGCCGTGGGGCAGCACAGTGAGGCCCCCCCCGGTTCGGTGGAGCTAGCCGGTGTGGGCGAGCGTGTCGGCTGGCTGCGCCTCGTCTGCCGCGGCCGTCATCGCGTACTTGATGGTCTCGTGCCGGAAGCCGCGACGTTGCAGGTAGCCATAGAGCCGCCGCTCGCGGACGTCCGCCTCGAGACGGCGGAGTGCGCGCCAACGCTTGCGGGCCGCGGTCACTGCCTCGTCGCGGTCGTCGTGGTCGGCGAGTGCTGTTTCGAGGTCCTGCGGGCCGATGCCGCGATTCTGGAGTTCTCTCGTCAGCATCGACCGGCCGCGGCCGCGTGATCGTGGCTGCGCGACGTATGACCGCGCCCAGGCACCATCGTCGAGGTAACCGAGCTCCTCGATGCGGGCGATTGCGCGGTCGACCTCGGGTTCGCCGAAATCGGCCGCGAGGTGGTCACGTAGCTCGGCACGGGTGCGTCGCCGCTTCGCGAGGAATTCCAGCGCCCGACGAACAACGACTCGGTGCTGACCCTCGCGGACAATTCTGGCCCAGCGTTCCGGCTCGAGTTGTCGGTTCTCGTGCAGGTTGTGCTCAAGCAGCGCCTCGAGCGGGAGCTCGACCGGGTCGGCGTCGTCGACACCAACCAGGGCGGTCCCGCCGCGGCGCTGCTCGATGCTGTGGACGACCGGCACGAGGTGTTACGCGTCGATCGCGAGCTGGGCGGCTTTTGCCTCCACCTCGGTCTCAACGGCTGCTTCGAGCGACTCGGCGCCTTCGGCCTGGTCGGCTGCAGCGGCGGCGACTTCATCGGCCTCGGGATCCTTGTCGACGCCAGCGGCTGTGCGGACGAGCGCCTCGATCTCTCCGGTGAGGTCCTCGTGTTCGCGGAGGTAGGTGGCGGAGTTCATTCGACCCTGACCGAGGCGCAGATCGCCGTAGGAGTAGAACGAACCGAGCTTCTTGACGACGTCGTATTCAACGGCGAGGTCGAGAATGTCTCCATGCCGGTTGATGCCGTGCAGGTCGGTCGTAAAGAGGATGTCGAACTCAGCCTGACGGAACGGTGGTGCGACCTTGTTCTTGACGACCTTGCAGCGGACCCGGTTACCGATGAAGGTCTGGCCGTCCTTGAGCGATTCGATGCGGCGGATGTCGACGCGCACAGATGAGTAGAACTTGAGCGCGCGTCCGCCGGGGGTGGTCTCCGGGCTGCCGAAGATGACGCCGATCTTCTCTCGGAGCTGATTGATGAAGATCAGCGCGGTGTTGGTGCGGGCGACGGCGGAGACGAGCTTGCGCATCGCCTGAGACATCAGCCGCGCCTGGAGGCCGGGCAGAGAGTCGCCCATGTCGCCTTCGATTTCGGCGCGCGGGACCAGGGCAGCGACGGAGTCGACGACGACGAGGTCGATCGCGCCGGAGCGGATCAGCGCCTCACAGATTTCGAGAGCCTGTTCGCCGGTGTCCGGCTGCGAGATCAGCAGATCGTCGACGTTGATGCCGCAAGCGGCGGCGTACTCCGGATCCATCGCGTGCTCGACGTCGATGTAGGCGGCGGTGCCACCGCGTTTCTGTGACTCAGCGAGGATGTGCTGGGCGAGGGTCGACTTGCCGGCGGACTCAGGACCGAAGATCTCAGTGACCCGCCCGCGCGGGATGCCGCCGATGCCGAGCGCGATGTCGAGTGACAGGGCGCCCGTCGGGATCGAGGAGACATGGATGGCGGCACCGGGGTCGCCGAGGCGCATAATCGCGCCTTTTCCGAAGTCTTTGGTGATCTGGTCCAGCGCGCGCGTCAGATCGTCGCGTCGGGTGTCGGCTTCGGGTTTCTTGGCCATGAGGGGTGGCGCCTCTCGGATATTCGCCCCGCAGGGCGCTCGGTGACTGATACCGCCGCGTTCCGAACACTAGTAGAACGTGCGTTCTAGGTCAAGCGTTCGCGACGAGCGCGGGGAGGCACGCCGTATGGTTCAGTGTAGGCCTCGGAGAGGGCGGTCAGGGTGCCGATTCGGAAGCCAGATCAAGGGCCGCGAGCGCGAATCGCCGTGCGGATCGCGCCGCGCGCGTCGCGAGATGCGATCGGCGCCTTCCTCGGCGGGGAGCTGGTCGTTCGAGTGACGGCACCGCCGATCGACGGGCGGGCAAATGAGGCGGTCTTGAAACTGCTGTCGAAGCGCCTCAAGGTCGGGCGACGTGCGGTTGCGATCGTCCAGGGCCACCATTCCCGGCGGAAGGTGGTCGAGGTACGTGGCCTGACCGAGGAAGAAGCGCGTTCGCGGCTCTAGTCGCCGGTGCTCGTCAGCCGGTGTAGCCGGCGAGCGTCTGGCCGATCAGCAGCAGCACGATCATTGCGACCATTGGGCTGATGTCGATCATCCCGAGCGGCGGAATCACCCGTCGCAAGGGATCGAGGATCGGCTCAGTGATCGCGTTGAGGGCCCCGAAGACGGGGCCGTTTCGGTCGATCGGGAACCAACTCAAGATCGCCCGCGCGAAGATCGCGAACGCGAGGAGTTGGATCAGCAAGCCGACACCTTGAACAAGCTCGGTCACGGGGCGGTTCCTTCCGCTCAGTCCACGTCGTCGGCGAGCTCGCGGGCCCGCTGAAACGCAGCATCGATGGCATCGTCGAACGCGGCACGGACGCCGGCTGACTCCAGCTCGGCGAGCCCTGCGGCCGTGGTCCCTCCGGGCGAGGTCACGGCGTTGCGGAGCTCAGCCGGGTGGGAGCCACTCTCAATCGCGTAGCGGGCCGCGCCCGCCACCGTGGCGAGGACCAGCGAGGTTGCCTCCGGGCGGCGCATGCCGAGGCGTACGCCCGAATCGATCATCGCCTCGATGATGTAATAGACATAACCAGGGCCAGAGCCGTGGAGCGCGGTGGCGAGATCGAGGGCCTCGTCATCTTCGACTTCGATGGAGACGCTGGCGACGGCCTCCAGCAGCTGACGGACGCGTGCGCGCTGCGCGTCATTGACCGCGGAGGCGACGAGGTAGGCGGCTGCCCCTTCGCCGATCGCGGCGGGGAGGTTGGGCATCACGCGTACCGCGGCATTGTGGCCGCTGAAGCGCTGGACGTCGCTCAGCGGCACACCGGCGGCGATCGACACGAGCACCGCGTCGGGCGGGATGTGTCCGCGGAGCGAGCTGATCTCCTGGAGGTCCTGCGGTTTGAGAGCGACCAACACCAGTTCGGCGCCAATGCAGGCGCTTTCGAGGTCAGAGGTGAGGCGGACGCCGTACTCGGAGAGGACGGCGCGGCGGGCGTCGCTGATCTCCGCGACGGCGATGTCGGTGGGGCTGGAGACGTGGGCGGTCAGCAGACCGCGCAGAAACGCCTCCCCCATGAAACCGCCACCAAGCAATCCAACGCGCATTGCTGATCCATTCCGTATCGCGAGAGATTAGCGGGCGCCCTGGGCCCGGACTAGCTCGCACCCCTGACGGGCTCGCTGGCGCGTGCCCCGAAGATCGCCCGCCCGACCCTGACCACCGTGGCGCCTTCCTCGATGGCGACGCCGTAGTCGTCGGTCATCCCCATCGACAGACCCTCGAGTCCGTGCTCAGCGGCGAGCGTGCGGAGCTGCCGGAACACCGGCCGTACCTGCTCCGGGTCGTCGACGCGAGGCGCAACGGTCATCAGGCCGACTACCTCGATCGCGTCGCTCTCCGCTGCCGTGGTGAGGAGCGGCTCGATCGCTGCGGGCGCGACTCCGTGCTTCTGGGCCTCGCCGGCGATATTCACCTCAAGGTAGCAGCGCACCGGCTGGCCCGAGGTGGGGCGAATCCCTGAGTCCCAGCGCTTGTTGAGCTCGGCGACTAGCGCCTCGGAATCGAGCGAATGCAGCGTCCCCAGGTGCGGCAACACCTGGCGCGCCTTGTTGCGCTGAAGGTGCCCAATGAAGTGCCAGTTGACTGCCAGCCGCGTGGCGGCGGCCGCCTCAGCCTTGGGGACAAACTCCTGCACGCGGTTCTCCCCGAGGTCGAGGAGCCCGCTCTGGAGGGCGGCTTCGATCACCTCGAACCCGTGTGTCTTCGTCACCCCGACCAGGGTGATCGTCGAGGGGTCGCGTGCTGCGCGCTCGCAGGCCGCTGTGATCGAGGCGCGCACGGACTCGAGTTTGGCGGCGATCGCTGCTGTGAGGCTGGCGGTGCTGGTCACCGGCGATCAGCGCCCACGGATCCGGGCGACTTCGTCTTCGTGCTCGCGGCGCCCGCGTCTGTAGTAGTAGGCAAACGCGATGCCGATCGGGACCAGTGGGATCAGCGCCAGTGCGGGGTGCTGCGCGAAGAGCAGCACCATGACGACCATCGTCGTCAGCAGCCCGATCATCGCGAGGACGAACGGCATCAGGACCGCGAACGCGACACGGGTGATCGCGAAGACCTCGCCCCAGCTACCGGGCTTGTCTTGTTTGGGTGGTTGGTAGCCGTAGCTCATCGTGCGCCCCCGGCAGCCGTGTGCTGCCAGTGTACGCGCGACCGCGGCGAGCGGCCGGACTCAGCGTGCTCGGTCGCTCAGCCGCACTTCGTGTAGCCACAGGAGCGGCAGACGAGACATCGCTCCGAAAACTCGAGCTGCATCCCGCAGTCCGGGCAGGTCAGCCCCGACCGTTCCGGGGGCGTGTCAGCGGTGCCGCGATCATCGATTGGTGTCCCGAAGTGGAGTCGGAGCCAGCGGAACACGTAGTCCAGGAGGCTGGTGGCGAACGGGATATCGGGGTTCGCGGTGATGCCGTATGGCTCGAACCGGGTCTGTTCCAGTTTGTCGGCGAGCTTGTCGAGGCTGACTCCGTATTGCAGCGCGATCGAGGTGAGCAGGGCGACAGCATCAGTCAGCCCCGAGACAGTCGAGCCTTCCTTCGCAATCTTGATGAACACTTCGCCCGGCGAGCCGTCCTCGTAGAGGCCGACCGTGATGTAGCCCTCTTGCTCGCCGACGCGGAACTTATGCGTCAGTGACTGGCGTTCATCGGCGAGGTGCCGGCGACGTGGCTCGATTGGTGAGGTCGTCTCGGCCTCGGCGGCGTGCGCCAGCACCTGCACGGCGCGAGAGCCGTCCCGGTAGACGGTGACGCCTTTGCAGTGCAGGTCGTGCGCGAGGCGGTACACCGTTCGGACGTCTTCGACGCTCGCGTCCCGAGGCAGGTTCACCGTCTTGGAGACTGCGAGGTCGGTGTGGGCCTGGAACGTGGCCTGCATGCGGACATGCCATTCCGGGCTGATCTCATGTGCGGTCGCGAAGCGGGCGCGGTGGTCTTCGGGTACGTCGCCACGGTCAGCGAGGCGGGCGCCGGCGACGAGTGCCTCGGTCAGCTCGTCCGAGGCGTAGCCAGCTGCCTGTGCGGCAGCCTGGAAGGCGTCGTTCACCTCGGGGAGGACGGTGCCGTCACCCATCCGGCGGTAGTGGGCCAGCGAGAACAGGGGCTCGATGCCCGACGAGGCGCCGCCGATAATCGCGATCGTCCCGGTGGGGGCGATGCAGGTGCGCGTCGCATTGCGGTAGCGCGGTCCGTCGGCGTAGACCGACCGCTCCCAGTTCGGGAAGACGCCCTTTTCTTCGCCGAGCGCGGCAGACGCTTCGTCGGCGGTGGCGCCGATCGCCGTCGCCAGTCGCTCCGCCAGCGTGATCGCCTCGTCGCTCTCGTAGGGGATGCCGGCGGCGATCAGGAGATCCGCCCAGCCCATCATTCCGAGGCCGATCTTGCGGTTGCCGCGGACGGCCTCGGCGATCTCCTTGACGGGGAAGGTGTTGGCCTCGACGACGTTGTCGAGGAAGCGAACCGCCAAACGCACCGTGTCGTTCAGCGCCAACCAGTCGAGGTCGCCCGCGTCCGTGCTCCAGAACCGGGCGACGTTGATCGAGCCGAGTGTGCAGGCTTCCCAGGGCAGGAGCGGTACCTCGCCACAGGGGTTGGTCGCTTCGATCTCCCCGAGCTCCGGGGTCGGGTTGTGGCGGTTGATCTCGTCGAGGAAGACGAGGCCCGGGTCGCCGGTGGTCCAGGCGGCACGCGCGACCTCATCGAGGAGTGCGGCGGCGTCAACACTGCCGCGCGGGCTGCCGTCCCGTGGATCGCGCAGCGTGAACGGCTCACCGTTGGCCGCCGCCGTGAGGAACTCGTCAGTGACGCCGATCGAGAGGTTGAACCGCTGGGCGGTGACGCCATCGTCCTTGGCGTGGATGAACTGCTCGATATCGGGATGGTCGACGCGGAGGATGCCCATGTTGGCGCCATCGCGTTTGCCGCCCTGTGTGACGAGTCTCGAGACGTCGTCGTAGTGGCGGAGGACGGAGACCGGGCCGCAGGCGGCGCCGTGGGTCGAGGCGATCGGCTCACCGACGCCGCGCAGCCGTGAGAACGCGAAGCCGGTGCCGCCGCCGAACTTCTGGACCATTGCGGCGGCCTCGGCGGTGGCCATGATCGATTCGAGGCTGTCGTCGACCGGCAGTACGAAGCACGCCGCGAGCGTGCCGCGGCCGGTGCCGGCGTTCATCAGCGTCGGAGAGTTGGGGAGGAACCGGAGCGCGGCCATCTCGTCGTAGAAGCGTTGCGCCCAGTGGCTCCGAGCTTCGTCGTCGGCCTCGGGGAGGGCGATCGCGGTCGCGACGCGGGCGAAGAGCTGCTCCGGCGTCTCGACGACGGCGCCGCCGTCGTCGCGCAGCAGGTAGCGGCGTTCCAGCACGGTACCGGCGTTGCCGGTCAGCGTGACGGGTGTGCTTCGGATCGGTTCGGTGGCGACCATCTTGTTCCGTGCGCGTGAAGGACGCTGACGAGCTCGCTCTCGGGTCCGGGTATCAGAACAAACGTTCGACCAAAACTCAAGGTCGACTTCATGGCACGCGATACCCGTGGATCAAGTGTAGAGAAGCGGCGTGATCGCGCGCTTCCGGGCGTTCCCGAGGATTGTCAGCGCGAGTCCGCCTAGCGCGGACCGAACCCTGCGCCGCCACCAACGTCGGCGTCAGCTGCCTGCGGCTCCGGCCGGGGCAGCGAATCGGCGCGCACGACGTAGGTACTCGCCATTTTGTCGTGCCACGTCTGCCCTCGGGCATCCCAGGTGCCCCAGAGGAAGCCGAGGCCGACTGGCACCCAGCTGAGCCAGGCGGCGAGAGTGCGACCGAGGCCGACCCCGACCCCCGGCGACCGCAGATCGTCGCGGACGATCCGCAGTCCGACGATCCGTTTGCCGAGCGAGCCGCCCGTGGCGTTGAGGACCCAGGTGGTGAGGAAGAAGAAGATGGCCCAGACACCCCAGACCCAGCCGCCGAGCGTTTCGGCGTCGGCGTCGGAGAGCTCGTCGCTGGGAGTGGTGCCAGTCGCGATCAGATAGAAGATGTAGACAATCGCGGCGGCGACGATGAACCCGATCGCGCCGAGCACGATGTCGATGAGGAATGCACCGATACGTTGGCCGGTCGCCGCAAGCTGCGCCGCGCCGAGCATCCGGGATTCGGGAGCGTTCCCGGCAGCAGTGTGAGGCGCCCCGGTTCGCGATGCCTGCAGCGGCTGTCCGCTCCAGATCGGACCGGGCTGACCCCCGGGCGGGGTGGCGGGGCGCTCGGTCGGCGCGGTGGATGCGGCTCCGGTCTCGCTCGTCCCGAGCTCACGGCCACAGCTGCGACAGAATCGATCGTCAGCGTGTGCCTCGGTACCGCAGTGCGTGCAGAACATGAGCGCCCCGGACGTTCGGGCCGCGGGTCGCGGCCAGTTCGAGGTTGAACCTCGCGAGGCTGGGTGACAATCGGGACGTCCCGAGGCCGTTCGGCCTCGGGTGGCGTGGCGCTGTCTGGAGCTTCGGCCGCTAGAGCGTCGGGTGGTCCGATCCGCGGTGGGCAGCGAGGCTGATCGGCGCGGTGCCGCCGACAGCGCTGGCCGCGATCGGGGCGTCGTCGAACATGCGTGCCTGCTCGGGCGCCGGGAGGTCCGGCGCGAGGGCGATCCGTTCGAGCTCCTCGAGCATCTGCTCCAGCGAGACGAACTGGTGGTAGAGCGACGCGAAGCGGATATAGGCGATCGGGTCCAGGTCCTTCAGCCGAGTGATGACCATCTCGCTGAGGATGCGACTGCCGACCTCGCCGTGGCTGGTGCCCATCACGCGCCGCTCGATGTCCTCGACGATCGCGTGCAGCGCACCCTCGGGGAGCGGTCGCTTGCGGGCGGCGATGCGGAGGCTGGTCAGCAGCTTGTGCCGCTGGAACTCCTCGCGGCGTCCGTCCTTCTTGACGACCATCACGACGGTTGGCTGAACCTGCTCAACCGTTGTGAATGCTTCGTCGCAGCTCGAGCACCGGCGCTGCCGGTAGACGCCGGCAGCAACCTCTCGGGTGTCGACGACGGTGGTCTCGTTGCTGGCATCCTTGCCACAGAACGGACAGTTCATACAGGTGTGGGCCCTTGCTAGCCACAGGGAGCGGTGTTTCAGTCGCGGCCGCGGGGAGGCGTCCTCGGGTGGTAGACGGGAGTAGAGCACGCCGGTCCAAGCTGGAACAACGCTCCGCATCCACATGCTGTGCGGGACTTGTCCCCACCGTCCCGCTGACCCGTTGACCGAGCGTTGATCCGTCGGTTGAGCTCTGCCAACGGGTGGCGATTCCGCCTCGCCGACGCTGAGAATGGGTGTCATGCCGTTCCTCCGCGCGGTCACTGTCACGCCTCGAGCCTTGGGTCGCGAGGAGTTCCCGCTCACGCTGCCGCTGATCCAGCGGCTGGCTGACTCCGGGATTCCGGTCGTGTTTGACCGACCGGTCACCTTCTTCGTCGGTGAAAACGGCACCGGCAAGTCGACGCTACTCGAGGGGATCGCCGCTGCCAGCCGGCTCCCTGCCCTCGGCAGCAGCGATCCGGAGCAGGATCCGACGCTCGACGCAGCCCGTCGGCTGGCCTCGACACTGCGGATCGCCCGAACAGACCGTCCCAGGCGCGGTCTGTTCTTTCGGGCCGAGGACTTCTTCGGATTCACGAAACGCGTCCTGCGGACCACGGCCGAACTCTCGGAGATGGAGGGCGAGCTATCCGAGCAGCTGAGCGGTTACGGCCGACAGATGGCCACCGGCATGGTGCGCGATCAGCGTCGGGCGTTGGAGGCGCGCTATGGGGATGATCCAGACGCCGCCTCGCATGGGAGAGCGTCCTTGGGACGCTGCAGACGCGCGTGCTACCGCGAGGTTTGTACCTCCTGGACGAGCTGGAGACTCCGCTCTCGCCGCTGCGGCAACTCGCGCTGCTGTCGCTGCTGAAGCGCGCCGTTGGCGAGGGCTCGCAGTTCCTGATCGCGACCCACTCGCCGATCCTGATGGCATTCCCGGATGCTCGTCTGCCCTGGTTCGAGGAGGATCGGGTGGAGGAACGGGAGTACGACGCGATCGAGCACGTTGCGCTCACTCGCGACTTTTCTCGAGAACCCGGACGCGTTCCTGCGTGAGCTCTAGACTCGGTTCGTGCAGATCGCGGCTCAGGGGACAGCCAACCAATGACTGACGCTCCTCGATCTGAGCAGCCGCGCCGTCCCGACGAGTTGTTGCTCGACGAGCTGACCGATCAGCTCGAGGCGACGCGGCGCGTGCTCACCGGGAGTCCGGCGGACGCCGCCGAGCGGGCGCTCGGCCGGATCGGTGGCGCGAGTGAGGCCGACGCGCGACTCGCCTCGGACCTCGCGCTAAGCGCTCCGCTCGCCGCGGCCGATCGGTTCGAGGAGGCGCACCGCCTCGTCATGCACGCGATCGAGCTGCTCGACCGCGACGGCTTCCGCGATCCGCCGGTCGTGGCGCTGGGCCCATTGCGTGGCATCGCGCGCCCGGCGGTCGAGTTCGTGGCCAAGTTCATCGTCCGATCGCATACGAAGCACGTGATTGATGATCTGGCGAAGCTCTATGCGCAGCGCGAGAGCCAGGCTGAGCCGGGTTCTCGCGAACGGCATGTGCTCGCTCGCGCGCGGATCGATGTCCAGCGACTCTCGCCGAACTACAGCGGTGGCGGCATCGGAGCGCCGTTGCTCCTCGCTGCTGGGGCGACGCTGCCGGCATTGGCCTCACTGGGCCAACAGCTCGGGGCGATCGACGTGAGTGCGCGCTGGGTGCTGGTTGGCGTGGCAGTACCGCTCGGCCTGTTTGCGGTGCTGTCGTGGTTGCTGCTGCGTGGGGCCGCGGTCGCCCGTCATCGCAGTCAGCTCGTGATGGGCCGGCCGCTGGCCGCGCTGTGGGAGACCGTCGGGCGGGCCGGCGACCCACCCGAGGACGATTCGATCCTGCTCGCGACGGTCGCCATAGTCCTCACGGCGCTCGTCTGGTTCGCACTGCCTGCCGTGATCGGCTTCGGCCTCGTGTTGTTCTAGCTGAGCAGGGATCTGGCCACCCGGGCCGATCGCCTCGAGCTGTTCGAGCGTGGGAGCCGCCGGGGTGGCATCCGTGCCCACCCCGACGAGCTCTGGTGGCGAGGTCCGACGTCCTTGTCGCCCTCGCCGACGCTGCCGGCAACGTCTGAAGACGCCCCTACCGGCTGGGGAAGGACCGACGCAAGAACGTCGGCAGGTCTGCTTCGTTCAGCGAGTCGCCCGAGATCGGATCCGGGGTCAACTCGCCGAGCTTGATCGCGGGCGCTTCCGGTGCCGTCGTCGGGTTCTCGATCTCTTCGATCGCCCGACGCATGGTGGTCGGCCGGTTTCCACTGAACCCAGTCGCGATCACCGTGATCCGAACGTCGTCACTGAGCGTGTCGTCGACGCTCGTCCCGAAGATGATCTCGGCGTCTGGGTCGACGACCTCGGCGATGACGCGTGCCGCCGCATCCAGTTCGCGGAGGCTGAGGTTCTTCGGCCCGGTGACGTTGAACAGCACGCCGGTGGCACCGGTGATGTCGACCTCGAGGAGCGGGCTGGAGATCGCCTCGCGCGCCGCTTCGACGGCGCGGTGCTCGCCTCGGCCCTGGCCGATCGCCATCAGCGCGGGGCCGGCGTCCGTCATCACCTTGCGGACGTCCGCGAAGTCGAGGTTCACCATGCCGGGCACGGTGATCAGCTCGCTGATGCCCTGGATGCCCTGACGAAGCACGTCGTCAGCGGCGCGGAAGGCCTCTTCGATCGACAGGTCCTCACTGTTGAGCTGAAGCAACCGGTCGTTCGGGATCACGATCAGCGTGTCGACCTTGTCCTGCAGGTCGCGGACGCCGTCCTCGGCCTGCTGGCGGCGCTTCGAACCTTCGAAGCTGAAGGGCTTGGTGACGACGCCGATCGTCAGCGCGCCCATCTCGCGGGCGACCTCGGCGACGATCGGTGCGGCGCCGGTCCCGGTGCCACCGCCGAGGCACGAGGTGACGAATGCCATCTCGGCGCCGGCCAGCGCCTCAGCGATCAGCTCACGGGACTCTTCGGCCGCCCGGTTGCCGCGCAGCGGGTCGCTGCCGGCGCCGAGGCCGCGGGTGAGCCGATCTCCGATGCGGACCTTGAGCTCCGCGTCGCAGGAGTCGAGCGCCTGCAGATCGGTGTTCACCGCGACGTACTGCACGCCCGGCAGCCGCGAGGTCATCATCCGGTTGACGGCGTTCGAACCGCCGCCGCCCACACCGATGACCTTGATCGGCGGTAAGCCGTCCAGGTCGTGGTCGCTGAACGTGGTGGTCGTGCTTTCGCTGGTCATCTGCAGGTTCCCCTCCGCCGTGTCGCCGGCGCCTGTTGCTTCGTTCGCGACTGGTTCCTCGGCCGTCGCCGCCTGTTCGGTCGGTTCGTCCATGGCTTCGATGGCTTCGCTCGCCACCGCGGCTGCGCCTAACGGCGCGGCCGCTTCGACTTCCGCATCAACTGATGCGTCAGCCTCCGTTTCCGTCTCCATGACGGCCTGGGTCGGGACCGCCTCCGACTCCGCCGGCTCGAACTCCGAGGCCGCATCGGCTGGTGCCGCATCAGCGCTCAAGTCGAGTTCTGCCGCGGGGATCGCGGGTGCGGCCTCGATCGCTGGGGCCGTCGGGCGGGGTGCCGTGGGGAGCGGCGCCTTCGCGATGGCCTCTTCGATCGTCTCCTCGAACGCGACATCCGCGCCGGCAACGAGTGTTTCCTCGATGACGTCGAGCGCCTGGTCAGCCGCATCGGCCTCCCGGGCGGCTTCGAGGTAGTCAAAGAGCGACTGTGGTTTCAGGGGCGGTTGCTCCTCGGCGGGACCGTCCGTTCTCGCTAGCTGGTCGTTCATGTCGAACCCCCTATGCGTGTGTGACCGTTCCCCGCCGGACCGGTAGTTCTGGTGGTGAGAGGAGTTGTCTGGTGGTTCATTGCGGGAGTACCACCCGCATCAAGTGCGCGACGCGTCGCATCAGGCCGCCCAGGGGCGCAGCCGGTGCGGCGGTCGACCGGAACATGATTTCCTGCTCCTTCAGGGCCCAGCGGAGCAGTCCGACCGAGGTCGCGTACGCGGGGTCCTGGAGGATGTCTGAGAGGCCGGAGAGGTGACGGGGGCGTCCCACACGGGCGGGGAGTGATAGCACTTCCTCCGCCAGCAGGTCGACGCCTGGCAGCGCCGAGGCACCGCCGGTGAGGATGACGCCGGCGGAGAGCATCTCCGGCTCGGTGCCGCGCTTGATCTCCGCGAGCGCCATCTCCATCAGCTCTTCGGCACGTGCCTGGAGCACCTCGGCGATCATGCGGCGCTGGACGGTCTTGCGGCCATCGGCGCCGAACGACGCCAGCTCGACCTCTTCGTCCTCGTCGATCAGCGACGGGATCGCGTGGCCGTAGTCGCGCTTCGCCTGCTCGGCGGCCGGCTGCGGCGCACGTAGCGCGACGACGAGGTCGCGCGTCATGTGCGTGCCACCAACCGGTAGGACGGCGGTATGCACAACGGCTCCATCGCGGTAGACGCTGATGTCTGTCGTCCCGCCGCCCATGTCGATCAGCGCCGCGCCGTGCTGCAGCTCCTCAGGCTCCGTGACCGCCTCGGCCGAGGCGAGCGGCTGGAGGATGAGCGACTCAACGCGGACGCCGGCGCCTTCCACGCAGTGCACGAGGTTCTGCATCGCCGAGGAGGAGCAGGTCACGACGTGGGTTTCGACGTCGAGCCGTGAACCGAACATGCCGACCGGGTCGGACACGTTGTCGTGGCCGTCCACGACGTAGTAGCGCGGGACGACGTGAATCACCTCGCGGTTGTTCGGCACGTTGAAGATCCGGGCGCTCTCGAGGGCGCGCTGGACATCGGCGTCGGTGATCGGGTGTCGCGGGTCGGCAACCGCGACGATCCCCTGCGAGTTGCGCGAGGAGACGTGCGGGCCCGCGATGCCGACGTGGGCCGACATGATCTTCGACCCTGACGCCCGTTCCGCGCGTTCCACAGACGAGGCGATCGCCTCGATCGCGGCCTGCACGTTGTCGACCATGCCTTTCGCGAGGCCGGCCGACGGGCCGATCCCGACGCCAAGGATCCGCAGCTCGTGCTGCGGGGTCAGTTCGGCAACGATGGTGCAGACCTTCGTTGTTCCAACATCGATCGCGGCGAGCGTGGGGTTCGCCATCACCGCACCTCCTGGGGAGTGCCGGCCAGTGCTGCCGGACTGAATCGACCCGTGCCCGCCACGGGGGTCATCGCAACACCACGTTCGGTCCGAATCGCAGGTCAATCTCGGCCACGAACAGCTCTTCAGCTGCGAGTTGGTCGAGTAGTGCAGACCATGTCGAGACTTTGAACGCGTAGTTCGTTGAATCACCGAAGACGGCGTCTGGGGCGTCATCGACGACCACGGTCAGGCCGCGATCGCGTCGGAAGACGTAGCCGCTCGGTTGCACGTTGAGTTCCGTGAACGCGCCCTCCGCGAGGAGGCGCGACACGAGTTGGACGGTGTCCTGGTCGACGTCGATGCCGCCGGCCAGATCGGCGGGGGCCGCGATGTCGATGATCGTCGGGGCGTCTGTCGCTGGCGGCCGGGCGAGCACCAGCGGGTCTCCGGCCGCGTCGACCATGACGCGCTGCCCCGAGGCCTGCCAGTAGCCCCAGCCCTGTCGCTCCTCGACCGCGATCACGATGCCCTGCGGCCAGTTGCGCGCGACGGTGGCGTTCGCGACGCCGGGCAGCGCCTCGATCCGCGCGGTCGCCGCCTCGAGGTCCACGGTGACCAGCGAGGTGGAATCGAGGTCCGCGGCGGCGACGATGGCATACGGGTCGACCACTTCGATCCCGGTGATCGCCACCTCGCGCACGCGGAGCGTGTCGCCGAGATAGAGCCAGGTCGCGCCGTACACGAGGGCGCCGAGGGCGGCGACGGCAGTGACGCCCCGGAACCAACGGCCCCAGGGGATATGGCGGGCGGGCTCGGGCTGCGGGGCGCGCCCGAGCTCGAAGCGCGTGTTCGCGTCGCGGGTGCGGCGTGCGTGGCGACTCGAGCCGGCGCGGGTGCGACGGTCCCGTTGAAGGATCGACGGTCGGCGGAGCTGCATCGCTAGGCCTCCCGCCGCAGTTCGCGCTGCGTCTGGCGACCGTGGCGCGCGAGCGCGAGGTCCACGAGGCGGGAGATCAGCTCGCTATAGCCGACGCCTTCCTCCTGCCAGAGCCGTGGGTATTGGGAGATCGGGGTGAAGCCGGGCAGCGTGTTGATCTCGATGATCTGGACGAGGCCATCGTCTTCGGCGAAGAAGTCGACGCGGGCGAGGCCGGCGCAGTCGACCGCGCGGTAGGCGCGCAGCGCCAACTCGCGCACGCGCTCGGTGGTCGCCGCGTTGATCGCGGCGGGGAAAATCATGCGCGTCGAGTCGTCCTGGTACTTGGCCTCGTAGGTATAGAACTCGGCCTCGGGCAGGATCTCCGCGACGCCCGAGGCGGCGGGCTCCTCGTTCCCGAGGATCGCGCACTCCACCTCGTGCCCGGTCATCGCCTGCTCGACGATGACCTTGCGGTCGTGACGCGCGGCGACGGCGACGGCTTCTCCGAAGTCCTCGCGCGATCGCGCCTTGCTCACGCCGACTGAGGAGCCACCGTTGCATGGCTTCACGAAGCAGGGGTAGCCGAGCTGCTGATCGATGAAGGTGAGGGTGTCCGCCGACGGCGTTTCGACCTCGGCGTCCGCGAGGACGAGGTACGGCGGCTGAGGGATCTCGGCAGCGGCAAACGCGCCGCGCATCAGCTCCTTGTCCATGCCGATCGCGCTCGCGGCGACACCGGCTCCGACGTAGGGCAGGCCGGCCAGCTCGAACAGGCCCTGCAAGGTGCCGTCCTCGCCGTGGGTGCCATGGATGATCGGGAACACGACGTCGACGCCGCGCATCGCGTCGAGGACGTCGGGGTAGGCGAGCAGGCCATCACCGTCGTCGTCGCCGAGGTCAGCCGCGTCGGGATCGGCGAGGCGGCGGCTGGTCTCGTCTGGCGTCAGCCACGCACCGTTCTGCGTGACGCCGAACGGGAGCACCTCGAAGCGGTCGGTGTCCGCCTCGCGCATGACCGACCGGCCTGAGGACACCGAGACCTCGTGCTCGGTCGACTCGCCGCCGATCACCACTCCGAGTCGCTGCCGGGTCTCGCTCACGAACGACCTCCCAGCTCGCGGAGGACGGCGGGCGCCAACTCGGTCACGGTGCCCGCGCCGAGCGTGAGGAAGACATCGCCAGGCTGGAGGTCGGCGACGATCCGCGTCGCGCCAGCCTCGATCGAATCGAGTTCGATAGGCGTCGGGCTGGAGATCTCGGCGGCGAGGGCGTGCGCGTCCATGCCGGCTTCCGCGGTCTCTCGGGCGGCGTAGGTGGGCAGCATGTAGAGGACGTCCAGCGCCTCGAAGCAAGTGCGGAAGGCCTCGAGCAGATAGGTCGACCGGGAGTAGGTGTGGGGCTGGAAGCAAGCGACCAGGCGGCGGCCGCTGAAGCGCTGCCGCGCGCCGGCCAGCGTCGCGCGTACCTCGGTCGGATGGTGGGCGTAGTCGTCGACGACGGTAATCGGCTGGCCGTCGCGGATCGCCTCTCCGAGCACCTCGAAGTGGCGGCGCGCGCCTCGGAAGTCCGAGGCTGCGGCTGCGGCGCGGTGGAAGTCGACGCCGGCACGCATCGCGACGGCGAGCGCCCCGAGGGCGTCGGCCACGTGGTGACGGCCGGGAACACCGAGCGAGAGCTTCCCGAGTTCTCGGCCGTCGAGTTCGACCGAGCAATCGAGGCCACCTCGGTCGTTTGCGCGGAGGCCACGCGCGCGCCAGTCGGCCTCGCCCTCGATGCTGTAGCGCTCCACGTGTGCGCCCGCCTCGGCGCGCGCGTCCCCGAGTGCGGCAGATCCGGGCGAGTCGGCGCAGACGATCAGCGTGCCGTCAGCGACGACCTGCGACGCGAACTGTGCGAACGCTGCATGCACGCGCTCTTCGGTGCCGTAGTAGTCGAGGTGATCGGCCTCGATGTTCGTCACGAGGGCGATCTTCGGGTGGTACTGGAGGAACGCCTCGGCGTATTCGTCGGCCTCGAGGACCGCGTGCTTGCCCTCGCCGTGGCGGACGTTGCCGCCCAGCTCCGGCGAGTCGCCGCCGAGCAGCACGAGCGGATCGAGGTCACCACGCTCGGTCATCAGCGCGAGCATGTTCGTCGTCGTGGTCTTGCCGTGGCTGCCGGCGACCGCGAGCACCTCGCGATCCGCAATCAGCCGCTGGACCATCTCGGCACGGAGGATCACCGGTATGTCGCGCTCGCGCGCCGCGACCAGCTCGGGGTTGTCCTGCTTCGCCGCTGCGGTCGCCACCAGGAGTTGCGCCTCACCGATGTTGTCGGCCGAGTGCCCGTCGTAGATCGTCGCGCCCTGCTGTTCGAGGCGCCGCGTGTAGTCAGAGGGCGCCAGGTCAGAGCCGGTCACGCTGTGCCCACGCGCCAGCAAGAGCTGGCCGATCGCAGACATGTGGACCCCGCCGGCACCCACCAGGTGGACCCGCTCTGGTGCGATCTCGTCGTCCTGGGCGCGGTTACGCGAGAGGAGGCTCATCACTCGACTGCCTCCTGCCGGTGCTCGGCAGCCAGCGCGCTCACAGGGCGACCTCCCGCAGGAGGGAGGCGATCCGGGTCGCCGCCTCGGGCTCACCGAGCTCGCGCATTGCGTCGGCCATCGCGCTCAATCGGTCGGTGTTGTCGAGCAGCGCGACGACCTCGTCCGTGAGCCGGTCGATCGAGGCGCTCGTGAGCTGGCGGGCGGCGCCGCGATCTTCGAGGTAACTGGCGTTCGCTGACTGGTCGGAGAAGCCGCCCGGGATCAGGATCGCGGGCAGCCCCATCGCTGGCAGTTCGCCGAGCGTCGAGGCGCCGGCACGCATCACCGCCAGATCGGCGGCGGCCATTGCATACGCCATGTCATCGGTGTAGGCGTGCAGGTGGTAGCGGTCGCGCTGCCAGTCCGGGAGCTGGTCCCGTTCGCGGTCCAGCCAGTCGAACTCGTCGCGCCCCGAGACGTGGATGATCTGCATTCGTGGCAGCAGCCGTGGCAGCGATTCGCAGATCTCGAGGTTGATCTGGTGCGCGCCGAGCGACCCGCCAGCGATCAGCAGCGTCTGTACGGCGGAGTCGAGGCCGAAACGTCGGACGCCCTCGTCGCGGGTCGCCTCGAAGAACTGTCGGCGCACCGGGTAACCAGTCACGAGCGCCTTCGACGCGTCGAGGTAGGGGAGCGAGCCGTCGACCGAACAGGCGACGGTATTGGCGTAGCGCTGCAAGAGGCGGACTGCCCAGCCCGGAACGATATCGGGCAGGAAGACGACGAGCGGGATCCGCTGCTGGCGCGCGGCGCGGCCGATCGGTGCGGCGCCATAGCCACCGGTCGCGAAGACGGCGTCCGGTCGGTCCTCGCGGAACCAGCCGCGGGCCACGCGGCTGCCGCGGTAGAGGTTCCAAGCGCCGCGGGAGATCCGGATCGGCGAACGGCCTCGGAACTGGGCGGCAGGGACGACGCGGTAGTCGATCTCTTGCTCCGCGGCGAGGGCGCGTTCGGGGCCGTGTTCGGTGCCGTAGTAGATGAGCTCGGTGTCGACGCGTTCACGTAGCCGCTCGGCCACGGCGAGTGCCGGGTAGGCGTGACCACCGGTGCCGCCGCCGGCGAGTGCGAATCTCATGAGCGCGCCCCAGCGGTCGCGCCGATCACCGTGATGCTCCCGCCGTCGCGGGCTGGCGACGCTGGACGCCTCGAGGCCGTTCGGGCTCGGGGGTGAACGCCGCATAGCGGCTGACAGACAGCAGCAGGCCGATCGCGGTGAGCGAGACGAGCAGCGAGGAGCCACCGGCAGAGAGGAATGGCAACGGGATGCCGGTCAGCGGAATCAGACGCGTCACGCCGCCGACGTTGATCAGGAGCTGGAACGCGAACCAGGCGAGGACTCCGGCGGCGATGAGCGAGCCGAAGAGATCGGGGGCGCGACGCATGATGACCCAGGCGCGCCAGAACAGCACGAGGAACAGACCGAGTACCACGAGGACACCGACAAAGCCGATCTCCTCGCCGATGATCGCGAGCACGCCGTCCGTGTGCGATCCGGGGACGTAGAAGAATTTCTGCCTCGATGTGCCCAATCCGAGGCCCCAGACGCCGCCGGAGCCGAAGGCGACGAGGAGCTGCAAGGTCTGGAAGCCAACACCCGTTGGATCAGATTCGGCCGAGGTGAACGAGAGGATCCGGTCCATCCGGTAGCCACCGGTCAGGATCAGCAGTGTGGCGGCGAAGACCCCGCTTCCCGCGAGCGCCAGCACGTGCACCAGGCGCGCGCCGGCGATGAAGAACAGCGTGCCGGTGATGATCCCGATCATCACCGTCGTTCCGAGGTCCGGTTCGAGCATGACGAGCGCGGCGACCAGGCCGACCATCCCGACGAACGGCAACACGCCGAGCGAGAAGTCATGGAGCTGCTCTCCGCGGGAGGCGAGCCAGGCCGCCATGTAGATCAGCACCGCGAGCTTCGCGAACTCGCTGGGCTGGAGCGGTGGCAATGGCCCGATCTGGATCCAGCGCAGCGCGCCGTTGGATTCCACGCCGACGCCGGGGACGAGCACCGCGCCGAGCGCCAGCAGCGCGCCGAGCATCAGCAGCGGGCTCAGACGGCGGAGGTACCGGTAGTCGATCTGCATGGTGATCACGAGCGCGATCAAGCCGAGGATCGCGAACATGAACTGGCGCTTGATGAAGTGGTTCGGGTCGCCGAACTCCAGGTCGGCCATCACGTATGACGACGAGTAGACAAAGATCAGCCCGACGATCAGCAAGACGAGCACGGTCGTGAGGAGCCCGTAGTCAGGGGCATGGCTGCGACGCACGCGCGTCTCAGCGCTCACCCGGACGGCTCGAGGTCCGCGACGGCGGCGCGGAAGTCGGCGCCGCGCGCCTCGAAGGTGCGGTAGGCGTCGAATGAGGTGCCGGCGGGCGAGAAGAGGACGACATCACCGGCACGCGCCAGTTCCGCCGCGCGCCGAACGGCTGCGGGGACATCCTCGACACGGTCGATCGAGGGCGTATCACCGTCACGCGCCTCGCGGACAGCGTTCCCAAACAGGTCGCCGGCCTCGCCGAAGGTGACGACTGCGCGGCAGCGCTCGACCGCCAGAGCGGCCATCTCGCGCAGCGGCAGGTGCTTGTCGCGCCCACCGAGCAGCAACACCAACGGCTCGTCGAAGGAACGGAGCCCGGCGATCGTGCGTTCGGGTGTGGTCGCGATCGAATCGTTGACATAACTGACATCGCGCACCGTCGCGACGGGCTCGAGGCGGTGCAGCACACCGGTGAACGACTGCGCGGCCTGGGCGATCGCGGTGTCGCTTGCTCCGAGGCGTGTCGCCATCGCGGCGGCGGAGAGCACGTTCGCCACGTTGTGTTCGCCTCGTAGCGCGATCTCGTCGCGCGGGAGCAGCGCGTGGTCCTGGCCACCGTCGCGACGAACGACGATGCCGTTCTCGAGCAGGGCGCCGTCGCCAGGAAGATCGCGGGTCATCGATGTGTAGGCGACGCGGCCCGGTGCTTCGTCGACGAAGCCCGCGCACACCTCGTCATCGAGGTTGAAGATCGCCAGGTCGTCCTCGTTCTGGAACTGGAAGATCCTCCGCTTGAGATCGACGTACGAGGCCCATGAGTAGTGGTCGAGGTGATTCGGCGTGACGTTCGTGACGGAAGCGAGCGACGGGCTCTGCTCAACCGTCTCCAGTTGGGTGTGCGACAGCTCGACGACGACCTTTGTCGTTGGCTCGATCTGATCGAGCAGGCTCAGTAGCCCGACACCGATGTTGCCGCCGACGACGTGCTCCACACCGGAGGCCTCGAGCATGGCGGCGGTCAGCGCGGTGGTTGTCGTCTTGCCGGAGGAGCCGGTGATCCCAGCGACCGGCGCCGGGCAACGTTCGAGGAAGAGCTGCGACATCGAGGAGATCGGAACGTTCGCACGGCGCGCCGCGCGGAGCGCGGGTAGATCCGTCGGCACGCCCTGCGAGACGAAGACGGCATCCGCACGTTCGGTGTCCTCGACGCGATTCTCGCCCAGCGAGAGGTGCGGGTCAGTGCTCGCGACGGCTTCGAGTTGTTCGGTCAGCTGCTCCGCCGGTCGTGCATCGGACACCGTGACAGCGGCCCCTTCGGCCGTGAGATAGCGAACGAGGTCGATTCCCTCGATACCGAGGCCCACGACAGTCACCCGAGCCCCCTGAAGGTTCGGCACACGGGTCATAGCAGATGAGCCATTAAAGTATCCACAATCGCTGCGGCCCACAATCCCTCGCGCTTTCGGCGATCCGCAGCGAACGTCGGCCCGTCGCCTTCCTCGTCATCCGGATCACACCGACAGGGCCAGCGCGACGCCGACCATGGCGCCGGCGAAGGCGAACAACCACATCCGCAAGACGACCTGCGGTTCGCTCCAACCGAGCAATTCGAAGTGGTGATGCAGCGGGGTCATCCGGAAGAGGCGGCGGCCACCGGTGGTCTGGAAATAGGCAATCTGGAGGACCGTCGAGGCGGCGTTCGCGACGAACACAATTCCGATGATCGGGAGCAGTAGCCAGTGGCCGGTCATCAGCGCGACGGTCGCGAGCGACGCGCCCAGCGGGAGGGCGCCCGTGTCACCCATGAAGACCTGCGCGGGATGGGCGTTGTACCAGAGGAATCCGAGCAACGCGCCGACCACCGTGAACGAGAATGTCGCCAGGAATTCCTGCTCCTGGTTGAAGCCGATCACCGCGTAGGCGACGAATGCGATCGCCGCCGTGCCGCCGAGCAATCCGTCGAGCCCATCCGTGATCGAGACCGCGCTGGTGGTCGCGAAGACGGTGACGAAGGCGATCAGCAAGTAGATCGGGCCCATGTCGAACTGCCCGGCCCAGGGGACGTTCACGCTGCGCACGTCCAGTTGGTAGTAGAGGGTGTAAGCGACGATCGCCGACAGTCCGGCGATCAGGAAGAACTTCAGCCGCCAGGACAGCGCCCGTCGCCCGGCGATGCTCGTGAGTGTGCCGAGGTCGTCCCAGAAGCCGATCGCCATCGTGAAGATGACGACGAACAGCGGCAGCAGGATCGAGCGGCGCTCGAAGATCAGCGACCCGTCGCGGAGCTCGAAGATGTTCGTGAGCACCGTGACGATCGCGACCGTGCCGTAAATGATCAGGCCGCCCATCGTCGGCGTGCCCTCTTTGACGTGGTGCGTCGTCGGACCCTCGGAGGAGATCACCTTCCCAATCTTGCGCTCGCGGAGCGCCGGCACGATGAACGCACCCAGGATGAGTGCCAGTAGGAACGCCGAACCGCCGACGAACAGGGCGTAGATCACGGGCGCTCTCCTGCGCTGTCTTCGGTGTGTTTGCTCATCGCCGTCTTCAGCTCAGCCACGACGGTTTCGAGGTGCAGGGCGTTCGATGCCTTGATCAAGAACGCGTCGCCCGGCTGGAGCTGCTCCGCTAGGACGCTGGCCGCGTCTGTCTTGTTCTCGATGTGCCGTGCTTCGGCGCCGCCGGCCGCTGCGACCTCGCCGATCCGCTGACCGAGGTCACCGATCGTGAAGAGCAGATCGAGTTCGGCGCCGGCGCGCTCGCCGATCAGCTGGTGCGCGCGGTCTTCCTCGGAGCCGAGCTCGCGCATGTCGCCGAGGAGCGCGACGTGGCGACCCGGCAGTTCCGCCAGCAGGTCGAGTGCGGCGTTCATCGATGCGGGGTTCGCGTTGTAGGTGTCGTCGAGGAGCGTCACGCCGTCGCCGAGCGTCGAGACGCTGAGCCGCAGCGGGATCGAGAGTCGACCGACCGCGGCGGCAATTGCGTCGAGCGGTACGTCATCGACATGCGCCGCGGCGATCGACGCGAGCACATTGCTCAGCAAATGGGTCCCCGGCAGGGGCACACGCAGCTGGCGCTGCTCCCCGTCGATCTCGAGCGTGAATGCGAAACCCTTGGCACCGCTGCTCTCAACGTCTCGACCTCGGACCTGTGCGTCGTTGGCGGTACCGAACGTCGTCACGGTCGCCGCCGTGTGGGCTGCCATTGGTGCGACGAGCGGATCGTCGGCGTTGAGGAGCGCGTGGCCGCTCGCGGGCAGCGCCTCGATTAGTTCGCGCTTCGCGCGGGCGATCGTCTCGATCGAGCCGGCGCGTTCGAGGTGGACCGGTCCGACGTTGAGCACGATGCCCGAGCGGGGCCGTGTCCACTCGGTGAGGAGCGCGATCTCGCCGGTCGTGTACATGCCGTGCTCGATCACGGCGCGCTCGGTTTCCGGGCGCAGTTCGAGTAGACAGAGCGGCACGCTGATCTCGTTGTTGTAGTTCAGCGGGTTGACCTGGACGGCGTACTTCGCCTCGAGGAGCTGCGCCGCGATCAGCTTTGTCGTCGTCTTTCCCGTGTTGCCGGTGACGCCGAGCACCTCGAGGTTCGGGAGGGTCTGCCGCCAGGCCGCGGCCAGTGTCTGCAGCGCGAGCAGCGGATCATCGACGTAGAAGCGGGATGCGCCCTCGGTGCCCTCGACGATCCGACCAAGGAGGCAGCCGGTGGCGCCCGCCGCGACCGCAGCCGCCGCGTGATCGTGGCCGTCGGTCCGTTCACCGGCGAGCGCCACGAACAAGTCACCGGGGCGCGCCTCGCGGGAGTCGATGATGGCTCGTCCGAAAGTGCGGTCGGTTCCGCCGCGCCCGCGTAGCAGCCGGGCGAGTGCACCGGCGACGAACGCCGAGTTCAGGACGGGGCCGCCGCTACTGGTCACGGATTGGATACCAGTGCCTCCTGCGGTGGGACGCGGAGGTATTCCATGATGGCGCTTGCGACGCGCGAAAACACAGGCGCCGCGACCTGACCACCGAGGTTGACCTCGCCCCGGGGCGTATCAATCTTCACCAAGATCGAGACTTCGGGCGCCTCATAAGGCAGGAAGCCGGCAAACGAGGCGATCGTCGTATCGAAGTCGTAGCCGGTCGGGATCGACACGATCGTAGTGCCGGTCTTCCCGGCGACGGTGTAGCCATCGACCTGGCCGAGGTGCCACTCCTTGCCCTCGACGACGTCGCGCATGAGCGCCGACATCGTGTGAGCGGTGCTCGCCGAGACCACCTGGCGTACTGAGACCGGCTCGATCGTGCGCACATCCTCCTCGGAGACGATGCGGGACACGATGTACGGCCGCATCAGCCAGCCGTCATTGGCGAAAACATTGACCGCGGTCAGCACCTGGAGCGGGCTGGCCGCGAAGCCCTGACCGTAGGAGTTCGTGGCGAGGTCGACGGGGTACCAGTCGGCGTCGTCGGGGTGGCGGATCAGCCCCTCCGCCTCGCCGCTCAGCCCGAGGTGCGTCGGCTCGCCGATGCCGAACGCGTCGAGGTAGCGGTAGAAGTCCTCGGCGCCGACCTCCTGCGCTAGCCACACGGCGCCGGTGTTGAGCGACTCCTGGAGGTAGGTACGGACGGTGACCTCTCCGTAGGCCTGGAAGTTCCAGTTGAAGATCTGGTTCGCGCCGACCACCACCGAGCCCTCGTCGATGTAGGTCGTCTCGGGGGTGACGAGTCCCATGTCGATCGCGGCAGCCGTGGTGAGGGTCTTGAGGACCGAGCCCGGCTCGTAGAGGTCGGTCATCGGCCGGTTCCGGACGAAGTCGGGGAGCGCGGGGTCTTCGAGCGCCTCCGGCGTGATGTCGCTGGTCGGGCGCGACGCCATCCCGAGGATCGCGCCGGTGCGCGGGTCCGTCACGAGAATCGACCCACTCGGTGCGTCGAACTCCTCGAGCGCAGCTTCGAGTTCGCGTTCGATGATCGCCTGGATGAAGCGGTCGATCGTCAGCTGCACCTCGCCGCCGCGGACGGGACGATGCTCGGAGTTGCCACCGAAGGCGATCGGCCGGCCGATCGCATCGAGCTCGTTCGCGAACTGGCCGCTCTGACCGCGCAGCAGATGGTCGTAGTCAGCCTCGACCCCCCAGAGGCCGACGCCGTCGATCCCGACGTGGCCGACGATCTGCCGTGCGAGGTCGCCCTCGGGGTAGGTGCGCACCGACGAGGCCAGCGTCCGCACGCCCCATAGATCGAGGTCGCGGAGCGCTCGACCTTGCTCGTAGCTGATGTCGCGTCGGACGAGGATGTCACCGATGTCGGCGGAAGTGCCGTCGGCCATCAACGTGTCCGGGTTGAGTTGGAGGAAGCTCCCGAGCTGGATCGCCGCGAACGAGGCTTGATCGCGGTCACGCCAGAGGAAGCGGTCGATGTAGACGTCCCAGGTGTCGACGGAGGCCGCGAGCGGGTAGCCCGTGGCATCGGTGATCACGCCGCGTGGAGCGGGAACCTCGGCGTTGCCGTGGCGCGTCTCCACGGCGCGCTGCAGGTAGAGCTGGTGATCAACGATCTGTAGTCGGTACAGCCGAACCGTGATCAAGCCGAGGGCGGCGATCACGAGGAGCGTGACGACCCAGTGGCGCCAGGTGAGGTGGTCGGGGCGGGTGTCGCTCACCGCGGGGCCTCTCTACGTCGGGCTCGGCATCACGCCGACGTTGCCCCCACCGCATCGCAGATCCGATCTCGTCGTCGGCCCCGATTTGCGTCACATCAGGACGCGGGCCTCGGCTAGTCGAATCCCGGAATCCGTTCCAGCAGGGGTTCCCACCAGGGCACCGCTGCTTCCTCGATCAGTGGTGCCGGCTCCACGTATCGGCGTGGCAGCGGCACTCCGCTGGGCGCCGGTTCGGTGACCGACAACCGCAGATTTCGTTCAGGCTCGATCATTCCGAGGCGATTGACCGCTTCGTCGCGAATCCGTTCGAGTTGTGATCGCTCCGCGACGCCCGCCTCGAGCAGCCGAATCTCCGATTCGAGGCGAGTGCGCTCTGTCTGCAGCGTGCGTAGCTCGAACCCGGTGCTAGCGACCTGGCTGGTCTGCAGCACCTGCAGCAGTCCGAGGACTGCGACCGCCATCAGGCTCAGCCCGACGATCAGCGTGCGCGAGATTTTCCCGGCGAGCGGGAGCCCGGCGGGGCCATGCGACCGATCGGGTCGAGGCGGCGCCAGGCCGTCGCGGATGGATGCACCAAGGGTGGCCATCTAGCACGTCCTCCCCATGCGCAGCATCAGGAGGTCACGTGCGCCGAGCATCAGGCTGCCTCGGCAGCTGGGATCGCCTCGGCGACCCGGAGACGAGCTGATCGCGACCGCGGGTTGCGGGCGATCTCCTCATCGGAGGCCTTGCGTACGCGGCGCGTCACGCGCCGCCAGCTGGGGGGCGGGCCCGGATCCGGCGCCCAGCGATCCTCGGGATTGCGGGGGCGGTCCGTGCTGTGGTCGCGGATGTACTCCTTGACCCGTCGGTCTTCCAGTGAATGGAAGGAAATGACGACGAGGCGACCACCGGTGGCCTCGAGCAGGCCGTGGGCCGAAGCGAGCACGGCGTCCAGGTGCGAAAGCTCCCGGTTCACCGCAATTCGCAAGGCTTGGAACGTCAACGTGGCGGGGTGGATATTGTTGGGTCGTCCCCGGCCCCGTCCCACGGCCTGCTCGATAACACCGGCAAGTGCGCCAGTCGTCTGAATCGGGCGATTCGCAACGATCGCCCTCGCAATGCGGCGGCTGCGGCGTTCTTCGCCGTAGCGCCAGATGATGTCCGCGAGTTCTCCTTCTTCCTCCTCGTTCACGAGGTGTGCGGCGGTCAGCTCCTGGTCGGGGTTCATACGCATGTCGAGCGGCTCGTCCCGCTGAAACGAGAATCCGCGTCCGGTTTGTTCGAGTTGTAGCGACGACACCCCCAGGTCCAGTAGCAGCCCATCGACTGCCTCGAACCCCTGCGCTTCGCAGATCTTTTCAACGTCTTCGTAGTTGCCGTGCACCAGTACGACGGCGTCGCCGTATTCGGCGAGGCGCTCCGCAGCAGCCTCCAGCGCGTGCGGGTCGCGGTCGATGCCGAGCAAGCGACCGTTCGGCTGTGCGGCCTCGAGAATGGTGTGCGCGTGGCCGCCGAGGCCGACCGTTCCATCGACGTAGGCGCCGCCCGGGCGCACGTCGAGACCCTCGACGACCTCGCTGACCATGACCGGGACGTGGCGCGCCGGGGCAGAGTCAGTCACTCGGCGGCCTCCTCGTCCTGTTCTTCGTTGGCGACGCGTTCCAGTTCCTGCGTCCAGCGTTCCGGGTCCCAGATCTCGATGTAGTCGCCACATCCGACGAGGGCGACACGGCCGTCGATATTCACGTCGTTGCGCAGCGGGCCGGGGACCAGCACGCGTCCCTGGCGGTCGAGTTCCAACGAGTAGGCGTCGTGCATGAAGCCTCGTCGGGTGCGCCGCGCGGAGCGACGCCGGTTGCCGTCCTCGGAATCCAGTCGGCGCTGTGCCTCCTGGTCAAAGGTTTCCTGTGTGTAGATCTCGAGGCAGCCATCCGGCCCAGGCCGGACGACACCCCCGTCGACGAACGCGCGGCGGTAGCTGGCGGGGATCGCTATCCGCCCGCGTTCGTCGATGGAGTGCTCGAAGGTGCCGAAGAAAAACATCCGGCCCCCCTCGCAGCGTTGGGGGTTGGGGGTGCGGGCAGGGTTGCAACCCCATTTCCCCCCACAACGCCCCCAGACACTACCAGACGCCCCACAACGCAACAATCGAACATATGGTCGTTTTTTCGGGATTCGTCACGTGTGGCAGTAGATTCCGCCCGGTTGGTGTGAAACCGTCGCTGTCGAGGCAGCACCTGCGGGCGAGGGAATGAGGCTGAGCGATGCGCTTTGACGTGCTGACGCTATTCCCCGAGATGTTCGCGGGACCGCTGGATCAATCGATCCTCAAGCGCGCCCAGGACGCCGATCTGATCGAGATCGCGTTACATCAACTCCGCGACTGGGCGTCAGACAAACACCACACCGTTGACGATTACCCCTTCGGTGGAGGGCCGGGGATGGTGATGAAACCGGATCCCCTGTTCGCTGCGGTCGAGGCGATCCAGCCGTTCTCCGACCCACCCGCCGAAGTCGTGCTGCTCACACCACAGGGGCGGCGCCTCGATACGGCGCTGGTGCACGAGCTGGCGGCGGTGCCGCGCCTGCTCCTCATCTGCGGTCGCTACGAGGGCGTCGACGAGCGGGTGCGGGAGCACCTGGTCGACCGCGAGGTCAGCGTCGGGGACGTGGTGGTGTCAGGGGGGGAACTGCCGGCGCTGATGCTGATCGACGCTGTCTCTCGACGTATTCCCGGCGTCCTCGGTGCCGAGGACGCGCTGCGTGAAGAGTCATTCGACGAGCATCTCCTCGAGTACCCGCAGTACACGCGGCCGGCGGAGTTCCGCGACTGGTCGGTGCCCGATGTCCTGCTCTCCGGCCATCACGCGAACGTCGAGGCGTGGCGTCGCCAGCAGCGACTGCTTCGCACGCGCGCGCGGCGCCCTGATCTCCTCGATGCGGCCGATCTGAGCGATGAGGAGCAGCGTTGGCTGGAATCGGAACCAACCCCAAGAGGAGCGCTCGACGCAGACGAACGGCGACGGCTAGACTAATCGCTCGCTCGATGGCCCTTGAATTTCAACGACCCGTGCCCAGTACCTGGTGAGATGGCGATGGCAGTCGACCTCCGCGACTTCGCGCAGCCCCGTAAGGCTGAGTTCCCTGAGTTCGGCGCGGGCGACTCTGTCCGCGTCCAGATCCGCGTTGTGGAGGGCACCCGTGAGCGGCTTCAGCCGTTCGAGGGCACGGTGATCCGCGTGAAGAACGGTCCAGCCGGCAACTTCACGGTGCGCCGTGTCGCGTCGGGGATTGGCGTGGAGCGCACGTTCCCGTTCAACAGCCCGCGCCTCGAAGCGATCGAGGTCACCCGCAAGGGCCGCGTCCGCCGCTCGCGCCTGTACTACCTGCGGGGCCTCACCGGCCGCGCCGCTCGCATCCGCGAAGCCCGCCGCTAGGGGTCTTCGACCCTCCTCGACCCTTCGGGCTTGTTTGCCGCTCTCTAGAGGGCGAGTTGGTTGTGCGTGCTCGAGTCGGCGTTGGTCGCGGACTCCGTGCGCGGACGCCTATTCGCGCCGAGCGATTGATGCCCGTCGATCTCGCGGTGCGCGCCGTATCATTCGAGGACGATGACGCGCCTCGGGGTTGAGCCGATCGATTCAGCCGTCGAAGGGCGTGCGCGCTACGTGAAGGTGGCGATCAACGCCGGCCGCCCTACCTATCTGACCTTCTCCTATGCCGTCCCGCTCGACCGCGAGATCGCGCCCGGCGAAGTCGTGCACGCGCCGTTCGGGCGCCAGATCCTGCAGGGCATCGTCGTCGACGGACCGATCGACACGCCGGGCTACAACCCGTCCGAGGTGCGCCCGCTGGAGCCGCCGCTCGAGGGCGGGCCGCGCGTCACGCGCGAGCGGATGGAGCTGGCCGGCTGGCTCCAGGAGTACTACCTCGCGCCGCCGTGGGAGGCGCACGCCGTGTTCCTGCCGCCCGGCGCCGGCGAACGACCGGAGCGCCTCGTCGCGCGCGGTTCCGAGGCCGGCGATGTCGACCCGGAGGCGCTGTCCGATCGCCAACGGGCGCTCTTCGAGGCGCTCACCGACGAACCCGAGGAGCAGGACGCGCTCAAGAAGCGGCTGGCACCGGAGTTGCCGGCGCGCGGTTTCGACGCCGCACTGCGCGCGCTCGTCCGCCGCAACCTCGCGGAGCGGCGCTACCGGCTGGCGCGGCCGCGCGGTCGGGCCCGCCTCGTCGACACCGTTCGGCTGACGGTCGAGCCACCGGAGGCGCGGGCGTTTGCCGACGCGATCGAAGGCAAACGCGCGTCACGCCGAGCGCGCGCCATCCGCGCGCTGCTCGCCGCCGATGCTCCATTGCCGTTCGACCAGGTCGCGCAGGAGGCACGGGGCAGCGCGGCGGTGGAAACGCTGATCGCCGAGGACGTACTCGCACGCGACGGCGACGAGGTGCGCCTCGCGCTTGATGAACCTGAGACAGCGCGCCTGCTGCGGAGGCTGTCGCGTGGGCAGGCGGACCAGGCGTCCGCCGGACTGCTCGAGCGGCTGGCCGATCGTGCCGAGGAGGGCGCCGCCGAACGGCTCGTACTGCGCGGACTGTCCTCGGAGTTCGGCTCCGGCGTGCGCGAAGGGGTGCGCCGTTTGGTCGCCGCCGGCGTCGTCGTGGTCGAGGAGGTGCTCGATCGCCGTGACCCGTTGCGGGATCTGATGGTGGTGCACCGGCCGCCGGTCGAGCTGATTGGCGCCCAGCGCGCCGCTGCGGCCTCGATCCGCGAGGCCGTCGATCGGCGCGACGGCGGCGGGTTCGTGCTCCATGGCGTCACTGGGAGCGGGAAGACTGAGGTCTACCTCGACGCGTTGTGCCACACCGTCGCCCAGGGTCGGCGCGGGATCGTGCTCGTCCCCGAGATCGCGTTGACCCCGCAGACGGTGCGGCGATTCGCTGAGCGGTTCCCCGGACGTGTCGGCGTGCTGCACTCCGGTCTCAGCCTCGGCGAGGCGTTCGACGAGTGGCACGCGATCTCCGAGGGCGAATACGACGTCGTGATCGGATCGCGTTCGGCTGTCTTCGCACCACAGCCCGATCTCGGCCTGATCGTGATCGACGAGGGCCACGAGTGGACCTACAAGCAGTCAGACCCCGCGCCCCGCTACGACGCGCGCACGGTCGCCCTCGAGTTGGGACGGCTCAGCGGAGCGGCCGTCGTTTACGGCTCGGCGACCCCGGATGCGGAGCGTTGGGTCGCGGCTGACCGCGGTGACCTCGTGCGACTCGATCTCCCGCAGCGCATCCGGCCGACGGCACAGCCCGACGGGACGACCCAGCTCTGGCCGGTCGACGAACTGCCGGAGATCGAACTGGTCGACATGCGTGGGGCGCGCGAACTGCTGTCCTCGGAACTGGTGACCGCCCTTGGGCAGACGCTCGACCGCGAGGAGCAGGCGATCCTGTTTCTCAACCGGCGTGGGTTCGCTGCGTTCCTGCTCTGCAGCCGAGGGCATTCGCCGGTCTGCTCCTCGTGTGATGTGGCGCTGTCGCTCCATCGCGAGGGCGGCGGCCGGGAGCGGTTGGTCTGTCACCAGTGCGGCCGCGATCGACCGGTGCCCGATCGCTGCACGGAGGGTGGCTGCGGTCACCCACTGCGGCCCGTGAGCGCCGGGACCCAGCGCGTGGAGTCCGAAGTGCGCCGTCACTTCCCGACTGCCCGAATCGTGCGCTGGGATCGGGACACCACAAAATCTGTCGAGCAGCATGAGGCCAACCTGAACCAGTTCATGCATCACGAGGCCGATGTCCTCGTTGGCACGCAGATGGTCGCGAAGGGCCTCGATCTCCCGAGTGTGACGCTGGTGGGCGTCGTCCTCGCCGACTACTCCCTGCGCGAGAGTGACTTCCGCGCGGGTGAGCGCACCTTCCAGCTGCTCGTGCAGGTCGCCGGCCGCGCCGGCCGCGCGGAGCACGATGGGCGGGTACTCATCCAGACGTTGCAGCCGGATCACCCGGCGATCCTCGCGGCAGCCACCCAGGACAGCGACCACTTCTTCGAGGAGGAACTCCGCTGGCGAGCCGAACACGGCTACCCGCCATTCCGACGGGTGATCCGGCTGGTGTTCAGTCATCCCAATCTCGCGTTCGTCGCCGAGGAAGCACATCGGCTCACCGCCGAGCTGCGGCGCGCGGCACCTTCGGTGCCCAACGTCGAGGTGGTCGGCCCGACACCGCCGGCGGTGGCTCGGCTGCGCGGCCGGCACCGGCTACAGATTCTGATCTTCGGCGAGGATCCGACCACACTGATCGAGGAGCTCCACGACGAGCTTCCGGTCGGCTGGGTCGTCGATGTCGATCCGGTGCAAGTCGGCTGACCGGCGGCGAGGTCACCACCACTTGCGATGCAGCCTGGGACGCCGCCGTCATTTCGTGATGCAGCGTGGGACGCCGCCGTCATTTTGTGATGCAGCGTGGGACGCTGCCGTCATTTTGTGATGCAGCGTGGGACGCTGCGGGAGCCCTCCGATACACTCACGCCCCATGAGCAGCAGCCCGTCCCTGCGCGCCCTGTGACCGTGCGACCGATCCGCTATCTGGGTGATCCGGTACTCCGCCGGCCCGCCAAGAAAGTGCGTCGCGTCGACGACTCGATCCGCCGCCTGATCGCCGACATGACCGAGTCGATGGTCGAGGCGCAGGGGGTCGGGATCGCCGCGCCACAGATCGGCGTCGGCTTGCGCGTCGTTGTGATCGGGATGCCCGACGAAGAACCGTATCCGCTCATCAATCCCGAGGTGATCAAGCGCGACGGCGAACGTCGCCTCTACGAGGGCTGCCTGTCGGTCCCCGGGTATCGAGGCGAGCTGACCCGCTCCCTGAAGGTCACCGTGAAGGCGCTCGACGGCAACGGACGTGAGATCCGGATCAAGGCCGAAGATGACCTGCTCGCGCAGGCGCTGGAGCACGAGGTCGATCACCTGAGCGGCACCCTGTACGTCGACCGACTCGATTCCAAGGACGACCTGGAGAAGCTGGAGCCCGCCGATCCGTCGATGGCGGAATTGCGGCGCGAAGAGGATGCGGCGCCCGTCGAGGGTTCAGTGGCCGAGGGTTCGGACTAGATGGAGTTCGTCCTGCTCCCGATCGCGATCGTGTTGCTCTTCTATTTCATCCTCTTGAAGCCGATGCTCGATTCGCAGAAGAAGCACCGCAGCAACATCGCCAACCTCGACATCGGCGACGAGGTGCTGACGACCGGCGGCTTCTTCGCGATCGTGCTTGACATCGAGACGCAGGACGACGGGCCACCCGTGATCGTGCTCGAGGTCGCCGACGGCGTTGAGCTCGAGGGCACACCGGCCGCGATCTCCGAGGTCAACCCGCGCGGGCGCCCCGCGGACGGCGGCGAGTCTGCGGACGAGGATGACAGCACGGAGACGGACCGACCCGCCGCGTTCGATGAACCGGCCCGAATCGAGGCGGCTGAGTGAGTTCGCGACGGATCGCACCACTGTTCGGGCTGCTGCTGCTCACCGCGGCCGCGCTGTACGTCGTTTGGCCGAGTGAGCCCGAGGACTTCCTACCCAGTGCGATTCCGTGGCCGGAGGGTCAGGGCGTCAACATCGGCAGCTTCGAGCGCGAGACGATGCGACTCGGCCTCGATCTCCAGGGCGGCACCCGCCTGCTGCTGCGCGCGACGCCGCCCGAGGGGTTCGATGGCGACATCGACGATGCGCTCGAGGGCACGATCCGCGTGCTGCGCCGTCGCGTCGACTCAACCGGCGTCGCCGAGGCCGAGATCACGAAGCAGGGCAGCGAGAACATCGCGATTCAGCTCCCCGGTCTGACGCCCGATGAGGCGCGGAACCTGCTGGGGCGCACCGCGTTGCTGCGCTTCTGCGAGCCCGCCACCGCGCGCCTGGCCGAGCTGGGTGCGTGCGATGCGGCCGGGCAGTGGCAACAGGCCACCGGCATCGTCGACGGCCGCGAGATCGCACTGACCGGACGTTTCTTGCGGCCGAATGCGTTCGTGTCGAGCGACGCGCTCGGCAACCCGGCGGTCTCGTTCGAGATGCAGAACGAAGGCCCCGAGATCTTCGAGCAGGTCACGACGCGACTGTTGCAGCAGCCGATGGCGATCTTCCTCGACGAGGAGCTGCTATCAGCGCCGATCATCCAGTCGGTGATCCGCGATCAGGGCCAGATCACCGGGCTCTCGCTGGACCGCGCCCGCGACCTCGTGATCCAGCTCAACTCCGGTGCGCTTCCGCTCGAGCTGACCGTGCTGCAAGAGCAGACGGTCGACGCGACACTTGGCGAGGACTCCGTACAGCGTTCGGTGCTCGCCGGTGAGGTCGGGCTGCTTCTCGTGGCGTTGTTCATGGTCCTGTACTACCGCCTGCCCGGATTGATGGCCGCGATTGCGCTCGGCGTGTACGCCGTGCTGACGCTCGCCGTGTTCAAACTCGTCCCGGTCACGCTCACGCTCGCCGGTATCGGCGCGTTCGTGCTCTCGGTTGGTATGGCCGTCGACGCGAACATCCTCGTCTTCGAACGGCTGAAGGAGGAGCTGCGTGCTGGCCGCTCCTATGCGGCATCGCTCCAGTCCGGCTTCGACCGGGCCTGGCCGTCGATCCGTGATTCCAACGTCACGACGCTGATCACCTGCGCGATCCTGTTCGTGCTGGGTGGCGGCATCGAGGTACCCGGTATCGGCACCTTCGACGCGCCGCTCGTGCAGGGCTTCGCGGTCACGCTTGCGATCGGTGTGCTCGTCTCGATGTTCAGCGCGCTCACCGTCACCCGAATCATGATGCGCTCCATCATCGGCACTCGGCTGTCCACGGAAACCGACTGGCTGATGGCTGATGTGCGCACACAGCGGCAGGCGACAGACGGCGCGGTCGAGCCGGCCGAGGGTGGCGACTAATGAAGATGGACCTCGTCGGGATTCGTGGCTGGTTGTTCGCGGGCAGCGGGATCGTCGTCTTGATCTCGCTGATCTTGCTCGCGATTCCCCCCGCGCTCGTGCCCGGTATCGAGTTCACCTCGGGCACGACAACGCTGATTCGATTCGAACAGAACGTGACCCAGGCCGAGCTCCGCGATGCTTATGCGGAACTCGATCACTCCGAGGCACGCATCCAGTCCTCCGGAACGAACGAATACCTGATCCGTACGGACGAGCTCGATGTGCCCGAGGGTGGCTTCAGCGAGGTCGCGCCCGATGTCGAGGACGGCTTCCAGGTCGTCGGCCCGGCGCCGCTCGAGGAACTCGGCAAGATCGTGCTCGGGGCCCCGGACGTCGCTGACGACGAAACGGTGTTCCTCCGCGAGCCGTTCCAGGGGAATCTCTGTGTGTTCGGTGGCATCGCCGGGCGCTTGAGTCCCGGCACGCAAGGCATCGTTCGCGAGATCCACCCGGAATGCGGCAGCGGCGAAGAGCTCGTCTACCGCGTCGAGGTCGGCGATGAGATCGGCTACATCCAGGCCGCCGACACCCAGCTGTTCGTCGCCACGCCCGAACCAGAGCCCGAAGCGCTTGACCCGGCCACCGCCGGCGAACGCGCTGTCATCGAGGCTGCCCTGACAGAACGGTTCGGTTCATTTGCGGTGCTGGAGTTTGCCTCGGTCTCGCCGGTCGTTTCGCGGGTTGCCGTGCGCAACGCGACGATCGCGGTCGTCGTCGCATCGCTGTTCATCATGGGCTACGTCGCGTTCGCGTTTTCCAGCGTGCCGAAGCCGTTCCGCTACGCGACCTGCGCGATCATCGCGCTGGTGCATGACGTCGCAATCGTCCTCGGTGCCTTCTCGCTCTTCGGGAAGCTCTTCGGCCTCGAGATCAACCTGATGTTCGTCACCGCGCTGCTGACCGTGGTCGGGTTCTCGGTCCACGACTCGATCGTCGTGTTCGACCGGATCCGCGAGAACGTTCGGATCTCGCCGCACGCGTCGCTGCACGACAACGTGAATGCGGCGCTCGTGCAAACGCTCTCCCGATCGCTGAACACCTCAGTCACGCTGCTGCTCACGGTCACCGCGATGCTCCTGCTCGGCGGTGACACGATCCGCGCGTTCCTGCTGACGATCCTCGTCGGCGTGATCGCCGGGACCTACTCCAGCATCGGCATCGCGGCGCAGCTCCTCGTGGCGTGGGAGGAAGGCGACTTCCAGCGCTGGCTCCGCCGCGGGGGTAGCGCCCCGCCTGCTGAGGTCGCCGAGCAGACCTAGCGGCGCCAGCTCGCGAGGGTCTCGTCTCGAAAGCGAATTGTCAGACGTTCCGGCGTTGAGGCGGCACAAACCCGTCGTCCCCTGCAATGCTCTGACCGAGGCGGCTTCGGGGCTCTCCTGACGCCGGGATGTCGTCGTTGCGACACCGTCGATCAGCAAGCTCTGACGGGAATGGAGTCCAGAATGAGGCGATTCTCACGATTGGCGACCGCTGTAACCGGTGTCGCGATGCTGATGGCAACCGCCGTTCTACTCGGCGCTAGCGGTGAGCGCAGCGAAGCGGGAGTGCCACCGTTCGCCGCGTCGGCGATCGGCACCAAGGTGGTCGACGGCGTTCCACTGCGCGTCCACGTGGTGGTGGCCGTGCGCGAAGGGCAGGACGGCCGGGCTGTTGCCGAACAGGCGGTGCGCAACCTCGGCGCCGAGCCGCTGAGTCGCGAGGACTGGGTAAGTCTGGTCGACAATGATGGGTCGGATAATGGCGTTGGTGGGGTCTGGTGGGAATCGCTGAACGGCGACACCACTTATGCGCCGCTCGACACGATCGTGCTTGAGTACAGCAACCTGAATGAGGACCTGAACGGCGGCAAGAGCGAGATCCAGTCGGCCGCGAATTCGTGGAACGGTATCTCGACCTCGCGATTGAGCTTCTCCTGGGCCTCGAACAACAACATCTGCCCGTCGCTGGTTCTCGAATGTGGACAGGGCCAGCCGACTGACGGCCGGAACACGGTCGGGTGGGTCGAGATGGAGGCCGGCATCCTCGGCGTCGCGTGGATGATCGACGACGGCCAGGGCGGCATCCCGCAGGAAACCGACGTTGCCTTCAACACGTTCTACACGTGGACGACTGGCGGGAGTCCGTTCGCGATCAACCTTCGGACCGTCGCGCTCCACGAGTTGGGGCACGTTGCGGGCCTTGGCCACTCGGACGTGCGTCGGGCGACGATGTTCGCGTCTTACACGAAGGCGGACATATCGCTGCACGGGGACGACATCGATGGGCTGGTTGCCTTGTACCCGAGCTCGGGAGGGCCGCCACCCCCCGAACCGGAGCCCGAGCCCTCGAACCCCTGGTGTGAGAGCCACCCACCGAGCCATCCGGCGTATGAAAAGAAGTGCGGGCCGTAGTACCCGAACTGCCTTGGTACCTCCAAATGAAGCGGCCGCCCATCGGGCGGCCGTTTCGCATGACACGGTTAGCAGATGATGCGATCCGTTCGGCGGACTGAGCGGCGGCTCTCGTGGCCGACCGCAGTAAAGCGAATCGCTAGTCGCTCGCCTGCACCACGATCGCGCCGACCAGCGCCAGCCCGACACCCGCGACACGCACGAGGGTGACCGGGCGGACGTCGATCCCGAAGCTGCCGGTGTGGTCGAGGACGAGCCCGGCGATCAGCGTGCCGACGGTGGCGCCGACCACGAAGCCGGAGACACCGATCTGGGGGATCAGGAACGCCGCGCCCGCGACGAAGGCCAGGCCGAATAGTCCGACGATCGCGAACTGAGGCGCGATACCGCGCATCGAGAACGCGAGGACCACTGAGACGATCGCGGCCACCACGATCCACGCTTCGATGCGGTGAAGCGGCGCTGGCAGATCAGTTTGGCCGCGTTGGCTGCGCACGACCAGGAGGATGGCGAGGCCGGCCGCTGTGCTGAGCATCGAGATCCAGGATGCCTCGAGGGAGCCACGTTCCTTTCCGATGAAGCCCAGCATCGCCGTTTGAGTCGCGCCGCCGGCGCCGATCAAAAACGCCGCGAAGAGGTATGCGGCCTGGGTCATGGCGCGGTGTTCTCGCTGCGGGCCCGGTCGGTCAGAACGCGCGCGTCACCCTGACGTCGCGTCACCCCTCGAGCATCGAATGTCTCGAGGACGGCCTGCGCCACGCGACGGTTGGTCCCGAACGCATCGCGCGCCTCGGCCAGCGACAACTCGGCGCCGTTGGTGAGCAGATCGCGAACGGCCGTCTCCGCCTCGCCGAAGGCGGTGGCGGAGACCACGACGTCGTTGCCGCAGTCGACGATGCGCCCGGCGGCCACGAGGTGGGCGACAAGCTCGGGATCCGCGTCGAGGCGCGGCGGCTGGAGTCCGGCCGCGGCGAGCGTTCGCTCGATCTCGTCGAAGGCGGCTTTCTGAGGTGGCGTGGGCCGGGGCTCCCAGCCGGTATCGGTGACGCCGTCGCCGCGCGCCTCGATCCCCGGCGCGAGCGCGCCGAGTACAGCGCTGAACGCCCGCTGATCGAGGTGCAGACGGCTGCGTAGCTCTTCGCGCGGCATGGTGAAGCGGAGCGGGAACTCGCCGTGGTACGCCGCGAGCGCGGCCTCCGCCTGTCGGCGGTGGCCGCTGAGTCCGCCCGCGGTGATGTAGAGCGCCGCGCTTTCACCTTCAGCACCCAGCGCGACTACATCGCCGGCGGCGACGAGCGTCTCGAGGGCGCTCGTCAGCTCCGGGGCGTCGAGCTCGACGGCTGGTTGGAGTGCCGTCGCCGCGGCCGGCTCGAGCGTTTCGAGCGCGGCGACGGTCTCACTCTCTGGCGTGCCCGTCGCGAGCGCATCGAGGCGAGCGATTGTGGCGTCGTCGCTGCGACGGTGGCGCGGCGGGTTGGTCGCAATGACTCGCCCGCCGGCGATCGTCTCGTCGGAGACGCGGAGGACCACGAGGTCGCCGGTGACGCACGCCAGCGGCGTGGTCAGCACGAGCTGTGCCCAGCCTTCCGTCCCCGCCTCGATCGCGTCGCCCGCCAGTACGCGGACTCGACCCTGCGCCTCGGCGGAGCCGGTGTGGACCGCGACCCGCAGGTTGTGCGGCAGCGGCCGACCGTCGAGCACCCGCAGTTGCGTGTCGAAGGCCTGCACGCGGGTCATCCGGCCGGGCGCGGCGAGCACCTGACCGCGGCTGAGGTCCTCGGTGCTCACCCCCACGAGGTTCACGGCGACGCGTGTGCCGGGTTGGGCGGTCTCGACGTCCTGGCGGTGGGTCTGCAGCCCGCGGATACGTGAGGTTGGGCCGTCGGGTACGGCCTCGAGCGTGTCACCGATCGCGAGGCTGCCGCCGAGCAGCGTGCCCGTGACCACGGTGCCGAAGCCGGTCATTGTGAAGACGCGGTCGATTCCGAGACGTGGCCGCCCGATGTCCGCAGGCTCCGGCACGTCGACGAGCGCCGCGTCCAGCGCGGCCCGCAGCTCCTCGAGGCCGTCGCCGGTCACCGAGGACACTCGCACGATCGGCGCCCCTGCGATCGACGTTGTGTCGATCAGCTCGCGGACTTCCTCCTCGATCAGGTCGGCCCACTCCGCCTCAGCGAGGTCGGTCTTCGTGAGCGCGACGATCGCGTGTTTCACCTCGAGCAGGTCGAGGATTTCGAGGTGCTCACTGGTCTGTGGCATCACGCCTTCGTCAGCGGCGATCACCAGCAGCGCCAGGTCGACGGCGCCGATCCCGGCGAGCATGTGGCGCACGAAGCGGACGTGCCCCGGTACGTCGACGATCGAGACTTCACGACCGCTGGGCAGCGTCAGCCAGGCGAAGCCGAGCTCAATCGTGAGCCCTCGTTCTTGCTCCTCGCGGAGCCGATCGGGGTTGATCCCGGTGAGCGCCTGGATCAGCGACGATTTGCCGTGATCGACATGCCCTGCCGTGCCGATGACATACATCGGGCGAGTGTACGGACGCACAGGCTAGCGGGCCGTGCCTGAGCGCTCGGGGTGCTACTCGGGCTTCTCCCAGACCGAGACGTGCTGCCGGCTCTCGCTGGTGAATGGTTCGCGCGCCCAGCCTGCCCAGCGGTCTCGGAGCGTCATGCCAGCGAGCTGCGCCATGAGGTCGAGCTCGGCCGGCCAGACGTAGCGGAACGGCATCGACTTGAGCTCGAACTTCCCATCGATCTTCCGGAAATGGTGCGAGACCGAGTGCTGCGTTGCGACATCCACCTCGTCGATGCCCCAGTGGTCCTCGCTGGCGTCGAAGACCTGATGAGTCTCACCCGGCGGCAGGAGTTGCAGGCGGGGCGTCATCACCTCGATCACAAACGTCCCGCCCGGCTCGAGGTGCGTCGCGACGTTCCGGAAGCAGGCAACCTGAGCGGCCTGCGTCGTCAGATTCATGATGGTGTTGAAGACGAGGTAGGCCGTCGAGAAGACGCCGTCGACTTGGGCGTCGGCGAAGTCGCCAATGGTCACCGGGATGTCCGCGCCGCCCGGTTTGGCGCGCAACTGCTCGACCATCGCCGTCGATAGCTCGATGCCCGCGACCGGCACCCCGCGTGCGGCGAGCGGAAGAGCGATCCGTCCGGTGCCGATCCCCAGTTCGAGGGCGCGCCCAGCGCCGGCGAGTTCGGCAAGGAGGTCGACGACCGGATCGATCGCTGTGGCCTCGAACATCGGCGCGGCGTGTTCGTCGTAGGTGGGGGCGACATCGGCGCCGAAGTGGTTGGATGGCTCTTGCACGGGCGGCAGGGTAACCCGGGGTGACACGAGGGCGCACTGTACTTTTTCGTGCGCCTCATCCACCTCGGTCTTACTCTGCGGAGATGCTCTCGAGCCTGACGCACGCCTCGGCCGGTCGACGTTGAGCGCCAATAGCGCTCCGCCATCGGCGCCCCGTTCCGCGATGCCGTGGAACCGAGGCGAGAATTACAAGTGGTGGGCGTTCACCGCGATCGGCATCTCGTTCTTCACGCAGGTCGCCAGCATGTCGATGGTGTTCGTCGCGCTTTCGTCGATCGCTGACGAGTTCGGGATCACGCTGCGAGCGGTGACCTGGGTGGTCGTTGCCCAGGCACTCACGATCAGCGCCTTGATGATGCCGATGGGGCGCCTCGCGGACATGGTCGGGCGCCGCCGGGTCCACCTGACCGGCCTCGTGTTCTTCGGTGGCGGGGCGGTCCTCGTCGCCCTCTCGCCGACGTTCGGACTACTGATCGCCGCCCGCGTTGTGATGGCCGTCGGCAACGCCATGGGGCAGTCGGTCGGCACGGCGATGGTGATCTCGGTCTTCCCCGCGAGTGAACGAGGCAACGCGATCGGCAGTCAGACGACGGCCGTGGCCGTCGGAGGCGCCTCCGGGCCGATCTTTGCCGGCCTGATCCTCCAGTTCCTGCCGTGGCAGGCGCTGTTCTGGATGATTACGGTCCCGATCGCGATCGCCTTCGTGGCGGGCTACTTCATCCTCGACGACAAGCGGCTCAACCAGTTCGAAGCCGCCGAACGTCCCCCGTTCGATTGGGGCGGAGCGGTGCTGTCGGCGGCCGCGATCGTGCTGCTGGTCATCACGATGAACAACCCGCTGAGCCTGGACTGGCTGTCGCCCGCGATGCTCGGCAGCAGCGCCGGTGTCGTGCTGTTGTTCGCGCTCTTCGCCCGTTGGGAGCTGCGGAACGCGGCGCCGATGCTGGAGCTGCGGCTGTTCCGGAGCGGCGTGCTCAGCATGGCTGTGGCCGCGCGGTTCTTTGGCTTCCTCGGTGCCACCGCCACGCGGTTCCTGGCGCCGATCTTCCTGCTCAGCCTGCGCGGATTGAGCGAGGCCGCTACCGGCGGCGCACTCTTCCTGATCTCGCTCGGAATGGCGCTCGCGGCCCAGGGCTCCGGACGCCTGTCCGATCGCTTCGGGTCGAGGCCGTTCGCCGTCTTCGGCTTCGCGGTGCTCCTCGGCACGGCGATCGCGATGGTCTTCGTCGGCGCGACGACGCCGATGTGGGTCGTGCTCGTGATCCTGTTTATCAACGGCCTCGGGATGGGGCTCTGGAACGTCCCGAACAACGCCGTAATCATGGGCTCGGTGCCGTCGTCCAGCCTCGGCGTGGTCGGCGCCCTCACCAACCTCGTACGCAACGTCGGCAACGTCACCGGCCAGGCGCTCGCCTCGGCCGTGGTGGTGGCGGTGATGGTCGCTGCCGGTTTCGATATCCCGCTCAGCGACATCGAGGAGACCGCCGGTGCCGGTGCCGCGTTCATCGACGGCTGGCGCGTTGCCTACCTCCTGGTCACCGCCTTCGCGGCGATCGCCCTCGTCTTCGCCTTCTTCACGAAACCGACGTTCGAGGGCCACGGTGACGTCAAGGACACCGGAGACGAGCCACCACTCGAGGTCTCAGCTGCCGCAGCCGAGCGGGCGCCAGCACCGGCACCAGCCATCGCGGCGTCCTCGAACGGGGCGTCGCCGCGTCGCGCCGTGCCCGCTGTGACCACGCTCGAACGGTCGCGACCAGAGGTCACCGGGCCGTCGTCGAACGGGCGGAACGGTACGGGGCAGGACCTCGATCTGTCGTGGCGCACCGGGGTCGGGTTCGTGGTGCTCGCGGCGGTCTACGCCGTCGCGCTGGCGCGCGGGTCGGATCGCTCGGACTAGGCAGCGGCGGCACCGCGACCAGCCCGCAGGCTGGCCGAAGTCGCCGTGCAATCGTTGCGCTAGCTGTCTTCCTTCGGGCCGAACTCGTTGGTCAGGAGCTGACCGAGCGTCTTCGGGAACGAGTCGAACATGTCGTCGGTCGTCCAGATGTCGCCCCTGGCGAACGTGCGTGCCTCGACCTCCGGGATCGTGTAGAGCCCGACCTCGCCGCCGCGGATCATGAAGTCGCGGCCATTCACGTTCTGCGCCTCGTCCGAGGCGAGGTAGGTGATCAGCGCGCCGATCGCGTTCGGGTCGAGGGCCGCGAGGCCGCTGCTGCCGCGGCTCTCACCGCGTGCCTCGGCCGCCTTCGCGGCGGCTTCCATCTCCGGTGACAGCGTCAGGCGCGTGGCCGCCGTTGGGCGAATCGCGTTGCAGGTGACGCCGTAGCGACCGAGGTCGCGGGCGACCGTGCGCGTGATGCCGACGATGCCCTCCTTGGCCGCGGAGTAGTTGGCCTGGCCGGCGTTGCCGAGGCCTGAGCTGGAGCTGGTGTTGATGATTCGGCCGGAACGCTGCTGTCGCATCACGACGGCGGCGTGCTTGATCGTGTTGAACGTGCCCGTCATGTGCACGGCAACAACGATGTCCCACTCCTCCTTGGTCATGTTGAAGACCATGCGGTCGCGGAGGATCCCGGCGTTGTTGACGAGGATGTCCAGGCCACCCAGCTCGTCCATCGCCTGCTTGACCATCTCGCCACAAGCGTCGAAGTCGGAGACGTCGGCGTAGTTGGCGGCCGCCTTGCCGCCCATCTTCTCGATCTCGTTCACGACCTCCTGAGCCGGCGTCTGGTCGCCGCCCTCACCGGAGACGCTGCCGCCCAGGTCGTTGACCAGGATCGCCGCTCCTTCGGCGGCCAGGGCGAGCGCCTCGCCACGTCCGATCCCGCGACCCGCGCCGGTGACGATCGCGACCTTGCCTTCGAGTCGATTAGCCATTCATACCCCCATGTGCGCGGCGAAATGCCGTGTCTGTTTCTACTGTCGTTTGAATCGCGGCGCGGATCGTAGCAGCGGGTTGGGTACAGGACATGGGCCGTTGGCCCGGACGGGATCAGTACGCAGACGGCGTTCAGTCGAGGACGCGCATGGACGCCCAGTCGGTGCGCGCACAGGCGGGGCAGGCCTCGGGGAGCTCGGCGCGCGGAACCGGTTCGCGGGTGCCGGAGACGCCGACCCAGATGTCGTCGCGCAGGCGTGAGCTGAAGTCGGCGCGGCCTTTCGGACCGGGCTTCGCCGGCTCGAACTCTTCCTTCACGCGGCGCGCGATCTCCTCTTCTGACATCGGGCCGGGCTGGCGGACCAGAACTTCGCGACCGCACGCGTTGCAGCGGAAGACCTCGACGCCCACGCGCTAGTCCTCCTCGTCCGGCGGCGGATCGGGCAGCAGGTCGATGAACACCTCGTTCGAGAGCAGGAGGCCGCGCTCGGTCAGGCGCACGCGCCCCCCAGCGCGCTCGATCAATCCGAGGGCCAGGTGCCGTTCGAGGGCGGGACCGAACTCGGCGTCGAGCGTGACGCCGTAGCGCGCCTCGAACGAGGCCTCGTCGATGCCCTCGAGCAAGCGCAGTCCGAGGATCGCAGTGTCGGCGCGGTTCGTCGCCTCATCGGGCGTCTCCCCGCCGGCGATCTGCTGCATCGTGCCGCGGCCCTCGGCGGCGCGCTGCTCGACGCTGGCGTTGATCGCGTCGACGTAGCGGTTGGGCGCGTCGACGTTCGCGAAACGCTGGCCAACAAAGAAGGAGTGCGCTCCGGCGCCCATCCCGAGGTACGGCTCGGCGCGCCAGTAGATGAGGTTGTGTTCGCAGCGACGGCCGGGCTGGGCCCAGTTCGAGATCTCGTAGTGCTCGTAGCCGGCCGCTCCCAGGCGTTCGCGCGTCCACTCGTACTGCGCGGCCGCGAGGTCCGGGTCGGGCTCGGGCAGGATGCCCTTTTGCACGCGGTAGTAGAGCGCTGTCTCCGGCTCGACCGTCAGCGCGTAGCAGGAGAGATGCTCCGGATCGAGGGCCAACACCTGCTCGAGAGTGTCACGCCAGCGCGCCTCGCTGTGATTGATCAGCCCGAAGATCAGGTCAAGGTTCAGATTGTCGAACCCGGCAGCTCGGGCAGCCGAGACCGCCTCGACGACCCGCTCGGGTGTGTGCCCGCGGTCGAGCAACTCCAGTTCGTCGGCGTGCATCGACTGCACGCCCATCGACAGCCGGTTGATGCCGAGCGCGCGCATCCCGAGGAGGTGCTCCTCGGTCAGCTCCGTCGGATTCGCCTCAAGCGTCCACTCGGCCTCGGGGTCGACGTCGAAGCGCTCGCGAACGGCGGTCGTGATCGCCTCGAGATCCTCGAGCGAGGTCAGCGAGGGCGTGCCGCCGCCGAAGAAGACCGAGCTGACGCGGTTCTGCTGCGCCGCCGGCGCCCACAGGCCGATCTCGTGGACGAGCGCGGGCGTGTAGTCGGGGACCAGGTGGTCGAGGTGCTCGTACGAGTTGAAGTCGCAGTACCCACACTTCGCCGAGCAGAACGGGATGTGCAGGTAGAGCCCGAGCGCGGCGGCGCCGTCCTCGGAACGGGCGATCGGCGTGGCGGCCTTGGGAGCGGTCGTCATCGGATCAGGCTAGCAGTCGGCCGCCGCGGTCGGCCTCGATCGGGCGCCGCTCCTCGTAGGATGGCGGCACCACAGAAGGAGCGCCCACCGATGCCATTGACCCCAGATCAGGACCAATACCTTCGCGACCACAGCATGGCCGTCCTCGGGACGGGGCGCCGCGACGGTTCGCCGCAGCTCTCGCTGATCATCTATGACTACGACGGAACCGACGCTGTGATTTCAGTGACGAGCGACCGCGCGAAGTGGAAGAACGCGATGCGGCAGCCGAACGTCGCGCTCCTTGTCCCAGACGGGCGCAAGCAGCTGATCGTCTACGGCACCGTCGAGGGCGTCACCGACACCGAGGCGCGCAACGCCGGGACCAAGCGCATCCGCGCCCGTGCCGGCCGACCGGTCGAAGTCAGCGACGGCGAGTTGACGACGGAGCTCGATGGGAACAATCGCGTCATCCTCAAACTGACGCCCGACCGCGGCTTCATGAACGACTGAGCCTGCCTGGGCCCGCACACGAAGACACCGCGGCGATGTCACCGCGGTGCCTCGTTGTGCGTTCGGTTGAGGGCGGCTCGCCTAGACGCCGAGGCCCTTCAGCAGCTCAGCCTGGTTCATCACCGGCAGCAGCTCGACCTTCGCCTTCAGCTTCGAGAAGAACGGCTCCGTAACCTTCACGATCTCCGACGAGTCTTCGACCTCGAACACCATGAACAGCGTCCGCGTGCCATCCTCCGGCCCGACGTAGAACGCCTCGGGCTTCACCAGATCGGTGACTGAGGTGACGATATCGCCGAGGGTTCGTTCCTCGATCGCGCGGTTCCCTAGCTCCACGTCCGGCTGTGCCTTGAGCATCACTCGCATCGTTCATCTCCCCTCGTCGCGGCTCCTCTGGAGGCGAGTGCCGCGTCCTGTTTTCGTTGACGAAAGTGACTATACAACACAATTGTATCGTAAGGCAACAGTAATGTTGTAGAACAGGTCACGGCTGTATCGTTATGATGGTTGGCGATGACCTCCAAGAACTCCGCGCCAGTCGACCCCCGCATCGAGCGCACCCGGCAGGTGGTGCTCGCCGCCGCCGCTGAGCTCGTTGCTGAGCTGGGATACAGCGATGTCACGATCGAGGCGATCGGCGAACGCTCAGGCGTTGCGCGGTCCACGATCTACCGCCACTGGAAACAGCTCCCGGAGCTGATCCTCGATGCGCTCAGCGCCGCAATCGAGGGCGCGGAGCCGCCGGACACCGGGGCGCTGAGAGACGATCTCGTGGCGTTCATCGGCGAGTTCGCTGGACTGCTGACCTCCCCGCAGTTTCGCCAGATCGCGATCGCCCTCGTGGTCGAGTCCCATCGCGACCCTGACATCGCGGAGCTTCATGGCCGCTTCCTCCGCGCGCGGCAGGAGTGCGCCGTGGCCGCCATCGAGCGTGGCATCGAGCGCGGTGAACTCCCAGCGACCGTCGATCCCGCGGCGATGACCGTGGACCTCGTCGCGCCCGTCTTCTTTCGTGCGGTGGTGCTCCGCGCGCCGCTCGATGGCACGTTTATCGAGGAGCACATCGATCGCTGGTTGGAGATCCATCGGCGCAACGCCGAAGCACCGGGGAGCTGAGCGCTGGTTGGTGTAGGAGGGAGCCGACGGTGAAGAGCGACGCGACGACCGTGGAGGAATACCTCAACTCGCTCCCGGAGGACCGGCGAAAGGCGCTGGCCGCGGTGCGACGAGAGATCCGACGGAACCTCCCGAAGGGTTATCAGGAGGGAATGCAGTTCGGGATGATCAGCTACCACATCCCGCTCAGGCGCTACCCCGAGACCTACAACGGTCAGCCGCTCTCGTACGCCGCACTGGCGTCGCAGAAGCGCCACATGGCGGTCTACCTCAACAGTATCTATGCGGACCCCGACACCCAGCGCTGGTTCGAGGACGCCTACGAGGCGACCGGCAAGCGGATGGACATGGGCAAGTCCTGCGTCCGCTTCCGACGGCTCGACGACCTCCCAATGGAGCTGATCGGCAAAGCGATCGCGCGCACCTCGGCCGACGAGTTCATCGAGCGCTACGAGGCCGCGCGAGCACTGACGAAGCGCGGATGAGATTCGGCCTGTTTGGCGGGCCGTCGCGAGGCGACTCGCACTCTGATGCGGACGCCTACGGTCGCTATGCCGACATGGTGGTCGAAGCCGAGCAGCTCGGCTTCACCGGCGCCTACCTCGTCGAGCACCACTTCACGGGCCGCGGTCAGATCTCCTCGTCGCTGACGATGCTCGCCTACCTGGCGGCGCGCACTTCCTCGATGCGACTCGGTTCGGCAGTGGTGGTCGTGCCGTGGCACAACCCGCTGCTACTGGCCGAACAGGCTGCGACCGTCGACGTGCTCTCGGGCGGTCGCCTCGACCTCGGGGTCGGGCGCGGCTACCGCGACTACGAGTTCACCGGCTTCGGCGTCGCGCAGGACGAGGCTGGTGCGCGTTTCGACGAGGCGATCGCGGTCCTCCGCCGGGCCTGGGCCTCGGACGGGCGGTTCTCACATCACGGCCCCACCTGGGACTTCGAGGACGTCGTCGTCGAGCCACGCCCGATCCAGCAGCCACACCCACCGCTGTGGATGGGCGCTGGCAGCCCCGCCTCGATTGAACGCGCGGGCCGCGAGGGCTACCGGCTCTTCCTCGACCAGGTCGGCTCGTTCGAGCTGACTGCGGAACGCGTCGCGACCTACCGCGCCGCGCGCGAGACGGCCGGGTTCGCCTACTCGCCCTCGGACGTCGCCGTCACCCGCGCGCTCCGGATCGCGCACACCTCGGACGAGCGAGACCAGCAGCTTGAGCGGCACGTCGCCACGCTGACGACGCTCGCGGAGTCCTCGAACGCCACGACCGCGGACGGGCGATCGGCAAACCCGTTCCACTCGCCCGCTGACTCCCGGCGCGAGGCCGCCGAGGCGAGCGCCATCCTCGGCACTCCCGAGGAGTGCATCGAACGGCTGCGCGTCCTCGAGGAGGGCGGGGTGGAGCAGGTGCTGTTCGCGGGCGCGACGATCGAGGACCTGCGCTTCTTCGCCGCGGAGGTGATGCCGGCGTTCGCGTGACTGAGCGTGGGCTCGCACCGCGAGCGCGGGACGACTTCCTTTGTTCTAGCGGGACATTGAGTGTTGACCGATTCTCACTCTGATGCTCAAGGAATCGCTTGCCACCGCGATCAACCTCTCGCCGATGGCGATCTGGATGGTCGTGGTCCTGGTCTACGTGGTTCGGGGGAAATGGTCGGTTCTCCACCGGCGGGTCTTGTGGTGGTCCGCTATCGCGTTAGTGGCGATCGGAGCATTCGAGCTGATCCGGCTTCAGACTGTCTACATCACGTTCACTTTTGCCGGGTGGCTGCTGCTGCTAGCGTTTATCGAGTTATGGCTGAGGCGTCGGCGATCGCACCCCAAGAACTGACCTCCTGTCGTGCCTTGCCGGGGCGAGCCACCGGAACCGCTTTCTCCGCCTAGAAGCACCCTGCACTGCGTGGGACACTGCTCGACACGGCGCCCGGCCCGAGGGCTGCGCCGTTCCGAGGACTGCGAGCGAGGGCGAACGACGTGTTGAAGACCCACGACTGTGGCGAGTTGCGCGCGGAGCACGCTGGGGAGCAGGTCACACTCTCCGGCTGGGTGCACCGGCGGCGCGATCACGGTGGGTTGGTGTTCGTCGATCTGCGGGACTCGACGGGGCTGACGCAGGTGGTGTTCCACCCCGAGCACGCGCCCGAGGCGACAGCGGTCGCATCCGATCTGCGCGACGAGTACGTACTGCAGATCCAGGGCGAGGTGCAGCGCCGCCGCGACGGGACCGAGAACCCGGAGCTGGCGACCGGCGAGATCGAGGTGCAGGCGGGCGCGGCCGTGATCCTCAACGCCTCGAAGACGCCGCCGTTTCCGGTGAACCAGGACTCGAACGTCGGCGACCAGATGCGGCTGCGGTACCGCTATCTCGACCTGCGTCGCGACCGGATGGCGCGCAACATGCGACTGCGCCACCAGGTGGTGAAGCAGATCCGCGACTTCCACGACGAGCGCGGGTTCGTTGAGGTGGAGACGCCGGTCCTCGGGCTCGCGTCTCCCGAGGGCGCGCGTGACTACCTCGTGCCGAGCCGGGTGCACCCGGGGAGCTTCTACGCGCTGCCACAGTCGCCGCAGCAGTGGAAACAGATGCTGATGGTCGCTGGCGTGGACCGCTACTTCCAAATCGCGCGCTGCTACCGCGACGAAGACCTGCGGATGGACCGCCAGCCCGAGTTCACGCAGCTCGATGTGGAGATGGCGTTCGTCGAGGAAGACGACGTGATGCAGCTCAACGAGCAGCTGTTGATCGAGCTCGCTGCCGCCTTCATGCCCGAGAAGCGGGTCGACGTTCCGTTCCCGCGCCTCACTCATGCCGAGGCCGATGAGCGCTTTGGTAGCGACAAGCCGGACATCCGCTACGCGGTCGAGTTGCACGACCTGACCCACTACGTCCGCGACACCGAGTTCAAGGTGTTCTCTGGTGCGATCGAGAATGGCGGACGCGTCCGCGCGATCGCGGTTCCCGGCGGCGCCGACACGTCGAGACGCGACGTCGATCGGCTAGTCGACATGGCCAAGGAAGCCGGCGCGCGGGGCCTCGTCTGGGCGCAGTTCATGGGCGAAGGCGCGCTCGACGGCCTGACCGAGGATGACGTGAAGTCGCCGGTCAACCGCTTTTTCGACCCGGCCGCGCTAGCAGAGCTGGGCCGGGCCTGCGGTGCGTCTCGAGGCGACATGCTGCTGATCGCGGCCGATCAGGACGTCGTGACGTCGCGCGTCCTCGATGTCTTGCGCCGCCACGTGGCGGCCGAGCGCGGGCTCGCCGACCCCGATCGTCTCGCCTTCCTCTGGATCACCGAGTTCCCGCTGCTGGAATGGGACGACGAGGGCGAGCGCTGGTCGGCGGTCCACCACCTGTTCACGTCGCCGATGGAGGAGGACCGCGCGCTCCTCGAGACCGACCCCGGCAAGGTGCGGGCCCGCGCCTACGACGTGATTTGCAACGGCCAAGAGATCGGCGGCGGCTCGATCCGGATGCACCGCCGCGAGATGCAGCAAGAAGTGATGTCGCTGCTGGGCCTCTCGCCTGAGGACGCGCACGAGCAGTTCGCGCACATGCTCGATGCATTCGAGTACGGCGCACCGCCGCATGGCGGCATCGCCTGGGGCCTCGACCGCACGGTCGCCCTCTTCGCCGGCGAGTCCGATATCCGTGAGGTGATCGCGTTCCCGAAGACCAAGTCGGCCGTCGACATGGTGACCGGCGCGCCCGCGCCGGTCGCCGCCGCGCAACTGGGTGAGGTGCACGTGGACCTATCGGCGAGTGCCCGCGAGACGCTGGCCGCCACGGCCCGCGACGTCCGCGAAGGCCTCGAGGATGACGATCAGCAACAGTCCTGACGCGCGGGTGAGCGATCCACAGCGATCCTGATTACGTACCGACCACGAACGGGCGGTAGGCTATGCTTGCCGTCCTGATTCGCGTCAGCGTCCCCCACCGACTGGCGTTCCGCGCGCGCATGAGTGGAGCCGATCGATGAGCGGTCAGAACCGTCTATTCGCGATCCTGCTGGGTGTCCTCGCCGTCCTCGTACTGGTGGTCGGGGGCCTATCCGCGGTGCTGCTGCTCTCGGGCGACAGCGCCGACGCCGGCCCGACCGGGGTCCGCAGTGGGTCGAGCGACTCCGACGACGATGGGGACGGCGACTCCTCGAGCGCGACCGGCCGTCTGAGGTTGGCCAACAACGATCCGGTGACGCTCGACCCCCACCTCGCCACCGACGCCACGTCAGCCGAGTACATCGTGGAGATCTACTCCGGCCTGGTCACCATCTCGCCCGACCTCGAGATTCAACTCGACCTCGCCGAGGCGGTCGACATCAGCGCCGACGGGATGGTCTACACCTTCACGATTCGAGAGGACGCCTTCTTCCACACCGGCCGCCGGGTGACCGCCGAAGACGTCGCTTACTCAATCAACCGCGCGACCTCGCGCGAACTGCAGTCAACGGTCGCCCGTGCCTACCTCGGCGACATCGTCGGCGTACGCGAGCACATCGCCGGCATCGCCGACGATGTGACGGGCGTCGAGGTGGTCGACGAGCGCACGATTCGATTCACGCTCGACGCGCCGAAGCCCTTCTTCCTCGCGAAACTCACGTATCCGACTGCGTTCGTCGTCGATCAGCAGCAGGTTGAGTCGAACCCGCGCAACTGGACCCGCAAGCCGAATGGCACCGGCCCCTACCGCCTGCAGGAGTGGCGACTGGGCGAGCGGATCGTGCTGGAGTCGTACGACCGCTACTACCTCGGTGAGCCGCCGCTGGCCGAGGTGCTCTATACGCTCTCCGGTGGCTCGGCGCTGACGCGCTTCGAGAACGACGATCTGGACGTCGCCGGCATCGGCATCAGTGACATCGACCGCGCGCGCGACCCGTCGAGCGACATCGGGCAGCTCTACAGCGTGTGGCCGCAGTTCACCGTTTCGTACCTCGCATTCACGACCGACGTGCCGCCGTTCGACGACGTGAACGTCCGCCGGGCGTTGGGCTTGTCGATCGACCGTTCGAAGATCGCCGAAGTGACGTTCAATAACATGCTGGTGCCGGCCACCGGCATCCTCGCCCCGGGGCTCCCCGGTTACACCGAGGATGACAAGACCTTCCCGTTCGACCCGGACGCCGCGCGTCAGGCACTGGCGGCCTCGAAGTACGAGGTGCAGGACGGCCGGCTGGTCGGCGAGGACGGGCCGGTGACGATCGTGATCACCGAGGTTGGCGGCGGCGCCGAGGCGGCGATCGACACTCAGGCCTTCCTCGAACAATGGCGCAACGAGCTCGGCCTCGATGTCGAGATCCGGCAGACCGACTTCGCGACGTTCCTGGCGGAGCAGGACGCTGGCGAGCTTCAGATGTTCAATGCCGGCTGGATCATGGATTACCCGGACCCCGAGGACATCCTCGACCTGAAGTTCCACTCGGCCTCTCAGCTCAACGACCTCGAGTACGAGAACCCCGAGGTTGATTCGTTGCTCGAGCGGGCGCGTGTCGAGCTGGACCCGGAGCTGCGGCTGGAGCTGTACCGTGACGCCGAACTTCTGATCGTGGACGACGCCGCCTGGCTGCCGCTCTACTTCTCGCAGACGCACGTGGTGGTGAACGAGGCGGTGAACGGCTGGTTTGAGCCGCCAATGGTGATCCCGCGACTCCGCTTCGTCGAGGTGGATCGCTAGAACCGCAGGGCGGGAACGGCCGCCGGGACGCAGCTAACGCATGACCGCCTATGTGATTCGTCGCCTCCTCTGGTTGCCGGTGATTCTGCTGGTGGTCACGTTCTTCACCTTCTCGATCGCACGTTTCGGTCCGGGCGACCCACTGCTGGTGGCTGCCGGACAGATTCGTGACGAGGAAGTGCTCGACCAGATTCGGGCCGATCGAGGTCTCGACGGCAACATCTTCGAGCAATACCGGCGCTGGCTGGGCGACGCGGTGCGCGGCGATTTCGGCGAGTCCATCCAGCAGCAGGGGTTCTCAGTCACCGAGATCCTGCTGCCGAAGATGTGGATTTCGGCGCAGCTGGGGATCATCGCGCTGTTTGCAGTGTTTGGCCTCGGAATCCCGTTGGGATTGCTCGCAGCCCGCGCGAACGGGACGTGGATCGATCCATTCGTGATCAGCACCCTGCTGTTCTTGCAGGCGATCCCGGTGCTGGTGGTGATCCCTCCGCTCCTCTGGGTGTTCGCCACCTGGCTCGATGTGCTGCCGGTCGGAGGCTGGGATGGGCTCTTCGACATCTATTGGATCGGCGGCGTCGTCGCGATCCCGATCCCCGATCCTCACCTCTACATCCCGCTGGTCGCGTTCACGCTCCCCGGCTTCGCTGGCGTCGCCCGCCTCACGAGGATCACCGCGCTCGAGGTGCAGAAGGAGGACTACGTTCGCACTGCCCGGGCGAAAGGCCTGTCCGAGGCCCGCGTAACCTTCCTCCACGTGCTGCCGAACTCGCTCCTGCCGCTGGTCACGGTGATCGGCTTCGCGCTCGCCGGCGTGCTCGAGGGAGCCTTCTTCGTCGAGACGCTGCTCGGGATTCCGGGCGTCGGTCGGTTCGTCTTCCAGGCGGTCGGTAGCCGCGACTACGACATCATCCTCGCGACGACGGTGATCTTCTCGACGGTGTTCGTCGTGATGAACCTGATAATCGACATCGTCTACGGCTTCATCGACCCACGGATCCGCGTCGGGGCAAGCCGCTAATGGCGACGCAGACAGCTGAGACGTCCGGCAGCTTCGGCGCGCTCGAGGGCCGCAGCGAATGGGCGCTGGTCTGGGATCGACTGAGGAAGAAGAAGCTGGCGATGATCTCGATCGTCGTGATCGTCGTGATCTACGGCGCAGGGCTGTTTGCTTCGGTGCTCGCGCCTTACTCCTACACCGAGCAGGACCTCGATCGGCAGTACGAGGGCGCCAGCGGCGACCACTGGCTGGGCACCGATGTCCTTGGCCGCGACCTGTTGAGTCGCGCGATGTACTCGGCACGGACGACGCTGATCATCACCGCCGCCGTCGTGCTGAGCGGCTCGATCCTCCTCGGCAACGGGTTGGGCCTGCTCGCCGGGTATCGAGGCGGGTGGGTGGACAATGCGATCATGCGCGTGGGGGAGGTGTTTTCGTCGCTCCCCGGCTTGTTGATGCTGATCTTGATCAATGCGGCCTTCGCGCCGCGGGTGATCGATGCCGTGCGTTCGCTTGAGGACAACACACCGCTCAACGGGCTCGTGGCGTCCGGATTCGCCTCGTACATCACGGTCTTCGCCGCGTTGTCGTTGTTCTTCTGGGTCGGGACGGCACGGATCATTCGCGCCCAGGTGCTCCAGCTCCGCGAGCGAGAATTCATCATGGCCGCCGAGGCGCTCGGCGCCAGCCAGCGCCGCGTCATCATCCGGCACGTGCTGCCGAACATCTCGTTCCTGGTCGTGCTGCAGATTTCGGCGACGCTCGGGACGGTCGCCGGATCGGAGCTGGTGCTCTCGTGGTTCGGCGTCGGTATCCAACCGCCCGCACCCTCGTTCGGTGCGATGCTGTTCGAGGGATCAGGCGCGCGGACGTTCCAGGCGCATCCCAACCTGTTGCTCGTACCCGGCGTGACGATCACCCTCTTGCTGCTGGCGTTCAGCCTGCTCGGCGACGCATTGAACGATGCGATCGCTGGTCGCTAACGAATCAGCAATGGCGCGCTCCCCTAAGGGAGCGGCCGATCGCGCGATGCTATACTTCGTGGACTGGTTTCAGACCCGCTATCTGGGAGTTTTCCGGCAATTCTAGGGCGTCCCCGCGGACGCGACGGTTGAAGGTGTACGCGTGGGTGTGACCACTGAACGGCTCGAAGGTTCGCTCGTCCAGCTCGACATCGAGGTGGATCAGGAGCGCCTCGACGGCGCCATGTCGAAGGCTGTGAATCGAATCTCGCAGCAAGTGAAGATTCCCGGCTTCCGACCGGGGAAGGCCCCCCGCAACATCGTGGAGCGTCACGTCGGTTCCGGCGCGATCCTCCAGGAAGCACTCGACAAGCTGGTCCCCGATATCTACCAGGAAGCCGTCGAGGCTGAGTCGATCGACGTGATCGACCAACCGGAGATCGAGCTGACCTCGACCGAGCCGCTGGTCGTTCGCGCCACCGTGCCCGTCCGGCCGGAAGTGGACCTGGGCGACTACGACGCGATCCGCGCGCCGAAGCCCGAGGTCGACGTCAGCGACGAGGAGCGAGAAGGCGCGCTGACGGAGCTGCGTCGCCGCTTTGCCGTACTCGAGCCAGTCGATCGCGCGATCGAGTGGGGCGACACCGTCCGCGCTGACGTCAAGGTCGACATCGAGGGCGAAGCCGACGGGCACGAAGAGGCGGATGCCGAGTTCGCCCTCCGCGAGGACGGCATGGTCCTCCTGCCCGGATTCGCCGAGGCACTGATTGGGCGCGAGCGCGGCGGACCGCAAGAGTTCAGCGCCACGCTGCCCGAAGAGGACCTTCCGGAGAACCTTGCCGGCAAGGAGGCCTCGTATGTCGTGACGATTCACGAGGTGAAGCAGGAAACCCTGCCGGATGTGGACGACGCCTTCGCGGTTTCGCTCGACGATGGTTTCGAGACGCTTGAGGCGCTCAAGGAGCGGATCGACAGCGACCTGAACGGCCAGAAGGAAGCCGCCGTCCGCGACGACTACCACAACGAGATCGTCGATCTGCTCGTCGCCGGGGCCAGCGTCGACTTCCCCGACGTCATGATCGAACGTGACATCGACCGCCTGATCGACGCTGAGTCGAACCATGCGTCACATACCGAAGAGGGCCTGCAACAGTGGCTCGACGCGACTGGACAGACGATCGACGCCTTGCGCGAACGGCTGCGCGGCGCCGCCGAGATCAACGTGCGCCGTGCACTCGTGCTCGGCGAGCTGGCCTCGACGGCCGAGATCGACGTCGATGAGGGGCGCGTCACCGAGGAGATCGACACGCTCGTCCAGGGCATGGCCGGGGGCGAGACCGCTGCCGAGGAACAGATCGCGGCGATCCGCGGCCTCGTCGACACTCCGGACGGCCGTGCATCGATCGCGAATCGGCTCCTGACTCAGCTCACGCTCGAGCACCTCGAGGAGATCGCGACGCAGCCCGAGGACGATGACGGTGAAGAGCCCGCACGTGGTCGCCGACGGAGCCGTCGGCGCCGCAGTGGGGGAGACCCGGAATCGACCGAGGAACAGACCGAAGCATCTGCTGACGATTCTGTCAGCGAAACCGGAGCCGCAGACGCGGAACCGGGCAACGACCCCTAGCGAATTCGGAGCCGATCGACCGACGATCAGCGCACAGGGAAGGCCTGAATCGACATGACGTACCGCGCCCCGAGCCTCCAAGACTTCTCGCCGGGCTTCCTCAAGCCCGAGAACATCGTGCCGATGGTCGTAGAGACGAGCGCGCGCGGTGAGCGTGCCTACGATATCTATTCGCTGCTCTTGAAAGAGCGGATCGTCTTCCTCGGATCGGGGATCGACGACCACGTGGCGAACAGTATCGTGGCGCAGCTGCTGTACCTGGATCGAGAGGACCCGGATCGCGACATCTCGATGTACATCCACTCGCCAGGCGGGATGGTGTACGCGGGCCTCGCAATGTTCGACACGATGAACTTGATTCGCTCTGACGTCTCGACGATCGCCGTTGGTGTCACCGCCTCCATGGGGACGGTGCTGCTGGCGGCCGGGACCAAAGGCAAGCGATACGCACTGCCGAACGCCACGGTGCACATGCACCAGGCGCTGGGCGGCGGATCCGGTCAGGCCTCTGACGTCCAGATCCAGGCGCAGGAGCTGATGCGCAACAACATGAAGATTCGCCAGATCCTGGCCGACGCGACGGAGCAGCCGATGGAGCGCATCGAGCGCGACACCGACCGCGACTTCTACATGTCGGCCGACGAGGCACAGACGTACGGCTTGATCGACGAGGTACTGGCGAAGCCCGAGTAGTCGCGCTTCGCATCGAGGAGTCGCAGCCGGCCTGAGCACACCCGCTCGGACCGAACGCACGAACGGACCGGGGGATCGATGGCTGGATCTACGCGCAGCAATCGGGTGCAGTACAACTGCTCCTTCTGCGGGAAGAGCCAGGATCAGGTTAAGCGCCTGATCGCCGGCCCTGGTTCCGTCTATATCTGCAACGAATGCGTTGACCTCTGCCAGGAGATCATCTCCGAAGAGACTCAGACCGGCGGTAAGACCGGTGCCAAGACCAGCGAGCGGAAGGTGCGGACGCCGCAGGAGCTCGTGAGCCAGCTCGACGAGTACATCGTTGGCCAGGATCACACCAAGCGCGTGCTCTCCGTCGCCGTCTACAACCACTTCAAGCGCGTCGACTCACCGGTGCAGACCGACGTGACGCTCGAGAAGTCGAACATCCTGCTGATCGGACCGACGGGAACCGGTAAGACCGAGTTCGCGCGCACGCTCGCGCGCGTCCTGGACGTGCCGTTCTCGATCGCTGACGCGACCGCCCTCACCGAGGCCGGCTACGTCGGCGAGGACGTCGAGAACATTCTGCTGCACCTGATCCAGTCAGCCGACTTCGACATTCAGCGCGCGGAGCGCGGCATCGTCTACATCGACGAGATCGACAAGATCGCTCGTAAGAGCGACAACCCCTCGATCACCCGCGATGTCTCGGGCGAAGGCGTGCAGCAGGCGTTGCTCAAGATCATCGAGGGTTCGGTCGCGAGCGTGCCGCCGCAGGGCGGTCGCAAGCACCCGCACCAGGACTTCATCCAGATCGACACGTCGAACATCCTGTTCATCTGTGGCGGCGCGTTCGAGGGCCTCGAGCAGGTGGTCGGCAAGCGCACCGGCAAGGGTTCGCGTGCGCTCGGCTTCGCGGGGTCGGAGAAGACGACCGCTGAGCTCGATGCTGAGCGCCAGAGCGTCATCAGCGACGTCACGCACGACGACCTGTTGCAGTTCGGTCTGATTCCCGAGTTCGTCGGCCGTCTCCCCGTCGTGTCGGTCCTGGATCCGCTGGACATCGACATGATGATGATGATTCTGACGGAGCCGAAGAACGCGGTCGCCCGCCAGTTCCAGCGCTTGTTCTCGATGGACGACGTGGAGCTGATCTTCAGCGAAGAGGCCCGACACGCGATTGCCGAGGAAGCCCTCGGCCAGCGCACCGGCGCCCGCGGATTGCGGACCGTCGTCGAGAGCCTGCTGCTGGACGTGATGTTCGAGCTGCCCTCGCGGACCGACGTGCGCAAGTGCGTCATCTCTGGCGAGACGGTGACTCAGCGTCGACGGCCGCTACTGGCAACGGAGTCCGGGCAGCCGGTGCTCACTGCCGACATGGCCGAGTCCGACGACGAGACCGTCCAGGAGTCCGCGTAACCCCGACTCGCGGTCAGGGGATCGCCATCTGGCGACCACCGTCCCGGTGTATCCTCGCGGCTTGATTCGCGCGTATGCACTCGCGCGGCTTGATCGCGAGGAGCGCGCATGACCGCCTCGACGGACACGCCCCGTGCCTCCAAGCAGCGCCTCGATGACCTGCTGGTCGTTCGGGGGCTCGCGTCCGACCGTGACCACGCCCGTGCGCTGGTCCTCGCCCGCGATGTGCTCGTGGATGGACAGGTCGCTCTGCGCGCCGCCGAACCCCTGCGCGAAGATGTTCCGCTCGGGCTCAAGGGCCACGCACCATTCGTGAGCCGCGGCGGCGAGAAACTTGCGCACGCACTCGTGCGGACCGCCGTCCTCGTTGAGGGCCGGCGCTGCCTCGATGTGGGTGCGTCGACCGGCGGGTTCACGGACTGTTTGCTCCAGCGCGGTGCTGCCCACGTGGTAGCCGTCGACGTCGCCTATGGCGAACTCGTCCCGAGCCTCCGCGAGGACGAACGGGTGACCGTCCTCGAACGCACGAACGCGCGCGACCTCCAGCCGCTCTCACCCCCGGCCGCACTGGCGACGATCGACGTCTCCTTCATCTCGCTGACCACCGTCCTGCCGGCGGTGCTGCGGTCGTTGACGCCCGGCGCCGACGTCCTCGCGATGGCGAAGCCGCAGTTCGAGGCGCCGCGCGAGGCCGTCGAGAGTGGCGGCGTCGTGTACGCCTCGGACGAGCACGCGCGCGTGGTCGCGCGTGTAGCGACCTGGGCGCTCGACCATGGCCTCCGGGTGCGAGGCGTCGTTCGCTCGCCGTTGATCGGACCCGCGGGGAACCGCGAGTTCTTCCTCTGGCTCCGAACGCCCGAGGTGGCAGGATGAGTGACTTCAAGCCCCCCCAGCGGGTCGCGGTTTGCTTCAATCCGGCCGTGGCTGGCGCCGGCGGACTGTCGCGCGAGCTGGGGACGCAGATCGAAACAGCCGGACGTTCGGCCTGGCTCGGTGCGCTTCCCGATCCCCAGGAGGGACACGCCGACGACTTCCGCAGTCATCTGGAGCAGTCGGATTTGCTCGTCTGCGTGGGCGGCGATGGGACCGTGCTCCACGCCTCGGAGCACGCGGCGGCCACGGAAACGCCGGTGTTCGGTGTGCGGATGGGGCGCCTCGGCTTCCTGAGCGAAGTGACGAGCGAGGAAGCGTCCTTCTCGGTCGCGCGCGTCCTCGACGGGGCGGGTCGTCTCGAGCGGCGTTCGACGGTGCGAGCGCAGGTCAACGGTGAAGCGCCGAGCTACGCGCTGAACGACGCGGTGATCGGCCGTGCGAGCCTCGGACGCACGATCTCCGTCGGTGCGCGGGTCGACGGCGTGCTGCTCGCCGAGTACCGGGCGGACGCGGTCATCATCGCGACGGCGACAGGTTCGACGGGCTACTCGCTGTCGGTCGGCGGCCCGATCCTGCCGCCCGAGTCCGACGAAATCATCCTCGTCCCTGTCGCCCCGCACCTCACGAGCGCGAACGCCCTCGTACTACCGGCCTCGAGCGAGATCAGCCTCTACGTCGAGCGGGGATATGAGGCGATGTTCACGGTCGATGGGCTCCGCGAGCGAGCGATCGACTCTGGTTCGACGGTGAACATTGCCCACGGCGAGCGTCACGTCGACTTCGTCCGGCTCGGCAGTCCGACCCAGTTCTATGCGAACGTTGCGGAGCGCCTCGGTTGGCTGCGCTCCGATCACGTGATGGACGCGCCTGACGCCTAGCCCGCCTCGTGCAGGCCGTTTCGAGGACAGCTGACGACTCTGGCGCCGCCTCGCCGGCGGCTCCCTTGCTACGCTCCCGCCGTTCGCGGCGTGTGCCGCGTTTCGAGGAGGTGCCGGATGGCTGACGACTACGTGCGAACTCCGCTGCCCGACTGGCCGCACCAGGAGCTGCTCTACGAGACGATCGACGATGGTCGGATCGCGCTCCTGACGATGAACCGTCCGGAGCGAATGAACTCGAGCGACCCCGGGATGACCCAGCGCTGGGTCGATGCCTGGACTCACTACGCGGCGGACGATGAGTGTCGGGTCGCGATCGTGACCGGAGCCGGTGATCGCGCGTTCTCCGCGGGCCAGGACCTGAAGATTCGCGCGGACCTGGAAGCTGAGGGCGGCGACGCCCCCTACCGCAACCGCGTGCGCTCGGTGACGCCGATCGGTGAGAAGCTCGGCTGCTGGAAGCCAACGATCGCCGCGATCAACGGCTACGCGATCGCCGGTGGCTGGTCGACCGCCCAGTACTGCACGTTCCGGATCGCGGCTGACCACGCCGAGATGAACATCGCCGAAGCACGCTGGAATCAGGCGGCCGGTTTCGTCGCCACGCTGACACGTCTCGTCGGGGCTGGCGTCGCCGCCGAGTTCTGCATCATGGGCGACCGACGGTTCAGCGCGCAGCGCGCGTACGAGGTTGGCCTCGTGAACAAGGTTGTTCCGCGGGAGCAGCTGATGGACGAGGCGGTCGAGTGGGCGCGCACGATCGTGCGGATGGCCCCGCGTACGGTGGCGAACTTCAACCAGATGATCCACAAGGCGCACGCGATGAGTCAGTCCGAAGCTGAGGCGTTCGCGTCGGCGGTGGAGTTCAACCTCCGCGGCATGGAGGACTCGCTCGAAGGCCCGAAGGCGTTTGCCGAGAAGCGAGAAGCGGTGTTCAAGAACCGCTGACCCGCCTCTCGGCAAACGGCAAAGTTGCTCGGGACGCCGCAGCTGCGGCCGGTGCCGAGAAGCGAGAGGCCGTCTTCAAGAGTCGGTAGCGGCGAGCCAGGCATACATACCGGGCGGTGATCCGATGCGGCAGATGACGTTGGTGGGCTTCCTCCAGGCCCAGAACTGCACGACGATCCCTGCGTCGTGGCGGCATCCCGAGGCGCGTACCGATTCGATGTCGCCCGGCTACTACCGCCACATCGGTCAGGTGCTCGAACGTGGCAAGTTCGATCTCGGCTTCTTCGACGACCGGCTGGCGATGCCGGACCTCTATAGCGGCGACCATGCACACACGGTGGAGCACGGCATCCGCTGCGTGAAGATGGACCCGGTGACGGTGCTGATGGCGATGGGCATGGCCACCACGTATCTCGGTCTCGGCGCCACCTATTCGACGAGCTACTACGAGCCGTTCCATGTGGCGCGCGTGTTCGCGACGGTCGATCTGATGACTGAGGGCCGCGCCGCCTGGAACGTCGTCACCTCGCTGAACGACAACGAGGCGAAGAACATGGGGCGCGCGGAACACCCGGCGCACGACGATCGCTACGACCTGGCGGACGAGTTTGTCGAGGTCGTGCTCGGCCACTGGAACACCTGGGAGGACGACGCGATCGTCCTCGATAAGGAGCGGGGCGTGTTCGCAGACGCCTCGAAGGTGCATCGCCTCGACTACGAGGGTGAGCACTACCGCTCGCGCGGGCCGTTCACGGTGCCGCGCTCGCCGCAGGGCCACCCGGTCGTGATCCAGGCCGGGCAGAGCGAGCGCGGCCGAGAGTTCGCGGCGCGCTGGGGCGAACTGATCTTTGCTGGCTACGGCACGATTGAGCACGGCCGCGAGCAGTACGCGGGTCTGAAGGAACTGGCCGCCTCGAAGGGGCGCGACCCGGATCAGATGAAGATCACGACGCTGGCCTACCCGGTCGTCGGTGCGACGCACGAGGAGGCCGTCGAGAAGAAGGCCGCGTACGACGAGCTGCCGAACGAGATCGACCAGCTGTCGTTGCTCTCGGAGGCCCTCAACTTCGACTTCGCTTCGAAGGAGATGGACGAGCCGTTCAGCGACGAGGAGCTCGAGGGACTGCAGGGGTTGCTGGCGATCCGCGACGGCGTGCTACGTCGATCGGGGATCAAGAACCCCACGGTGCGTGATTTCATCCGTGTCAGCGGCCGCGGGCGAGTCGGCGATCAGTGGGTCGGGAGCGCGGCCGAGATCGCCGATCGGATGGAGGCGTGGTTCACGGAACCCGCCTGCGACGGCTTTGTCGTCGGCGCCACGCACATCCCCGGCGCGTTCGAGGACTTCGTGGACCTCGTGGTCCCCGAGTTGCAACGGCGTGGCCTGTTCCGCGAGGAGTACGCCGGCACGACGTTGCGCGATCACCTCGGGCTGCGCGTTCCGTCCGTCGCGGGCTAGCGTCGCTCGGCGCCGAGAACGCGTCGAGGCTCCGTTATCATCACGTCCGCCGTGCGGCCGGCGCTCCGCCGGCTCGCGTCGTTAGGGGACCAGATGCGGCACGACCTGTCCGGCAGTTGGCGCGATCACTACGACGCCCGGATCGTCTCGCCCGAGGGGGCGGCGGCACTCGTTGAGTCCGGCGACCACATCTGGATTCCACCGGGACACGGCGCGCCGTCGATCCTCGCCGCGCTCGCGGCGCGTACCGGCGACCTCGAGGACGTCGAGATTCGCGGTCTCGGCGTGCCGGACGCCGGGCTGTTCACCGCCGAGGCGAGCGAGTCGTTCCACTACCAGGACCAGTTTGGCAACGCCTTCAGCCGCGGTCCGCTCGAATCGAAGGTGATCGACTACCACCCGTACTGGCTGGTGGGGCAGCACCAGGCGCTCGATGCCGGTCGCGAGGAGGCGTGGGCGCTCGACAACATCTTGATCGTGACCTCGGAGCCTGACAGTGCCGGATTCGTCTCGGTCGGTTGCAGCGTCTGGGACAGCATTACCGGTTCGCGCCGTGCGAAGCGCGTGATCGCCGCCGTGAATCCGAACACGCAGCACACCTTTGGCGACTCGACCCTCCACGTTTCTGAGATCGACGCCTTCGTACCCGACGACCGACCATTCGCGCCGCCTCCCGTTGTCGGCGAGCCCGCTGACGAGGCGATCGCGCACCACGTCGGTGAGCTCATCGAGGACGGCGACACGATTCAGATTGGCATCGGATCACACACCGTCGGGATGATGGACGCGGGCCTGCTGCGGGATAAGCAGGAGCTGTCCTACTTCGGCGAGCTGACCGTGAAAGGCGTAGTACCGCTGGTCGAGCAGGGCATCATCACCGGGCGCACCAGCCAGCTCCACCCCGGCAAGTTCGTGGCCACGGTCATTGGCAACACGCCCGAGGAGCGCGCCGCGGTCTACGGCAATCGTGCGTTCGAGATGCGCGGGACCGAGTATCTGCTGGACCCGCGGAACATTGCTCAGAACGATCGGATTGTCGCGATCAACGGGGCGCTCGGCATCGACTTGAGCGGCCAGACAGCGGTCTACACGATCGGGCCGCGGATCTACGCCGGGCTCGGCGGCCACCTCGCGTTCGCGCTCGGCGCGTACCTGTCACCGCGCGGTCGCTATGTGTGCGTCATGCCCTCGACGGCGGTCGGGGGCACCGTCTCGACGATCACGCCGCAATTCGACGCCGGGCAGGTGGTGTCGGTGCCTCGAGAGGTGGCCGACACCGTCGTGACCGAGCACGGGGTGGCGCGTCTCCTCGGCAAGAGCGTGCGGCAGCGCGCGGAGGAGCTGATCAGCGTTGCCCACCCCGATCATCGAGGTGAGCTGAAGCAGGCGGCACAACGCCTCTTCTATCCGTAGCCGCGCGAACCGAGCGAGCCGACCGCTGGAGGTCCCGATGTCCCACGAAGCACGCCTCGAGGAACTCGGACTTGAGCTGCCCGCCGTCCCGGATCCCGCCGGCAACTACGTACACGCGGTGCGGACCGGCGACCTGCTCTTCCTCGCGGGCAAGGGCCCGCGCGGTTCGACCGGAAAAGTCGGTGCCGAGGTGTCTGTCGAGGACGCCTACGCGGCGGCACGTGACACCGGCCTGACCTTGATCGCGGTGATGAAGTCGGAACTGGGCTCACTCGATCGGGTCGCACGGATCGTCAAGGTCTTCGGGATGGTGAACGCGGTCCCCGAGTTCGGACAGCAGCCGCAGGTGATCAACGGCTGCTCCGACCTGTTCGTTGAGGTGTTCGGCGAAGCCGGTCGTCACGCTCGCTCTGCCGTCGGGATGGGCTCGTTGCCGGTGCAGATCAGCGTCGAGATCGAGTGCATCGTGGAAGTCACCGACTGATCGAGGCGCCCGGTCGGTCTATCCTGTGTCGATGACGAGCAACGTCGAATCGGTCGCACAGGCGCCTCCCACCGTCGTCGCGGCGACGGTGCAGGACGCGACGGGCATTCACCGCCTGGTGAACCTCTGGGCGGCTCAGGGCCAGATGCTCCCGCGCACGCTGGCCGAGACCTACGAGAACCTCCGAGACTTCTTCGTGATCCGGGATGGCGATCAGGTGATCGCGTGCGCTGCGCTGCACATCATGTGGAGCGACATGGCCGAGCTGAAATCACTCGCGGTCGACCCCGATCTCCAATCCAGCGGGCATGGGAGCGCGCTCGTTGCCGCCTGCGTCGAGGAAGGCCGACGGCTGGGGATGGAGCGGCTCTTCGCGCTCAGCTACCGACCCGGATTCTTTGAGCGACTCGGCTGGCAGCAGGCGGACGTGATGAACCTACCGCGCAAGGTCTGGAACGAGTGTTACCGCTGCCCGAAGTTCCCCGGCTGCGACGAGATCGCGCTGACGTTTGACCTCGACTAGCCCGCCCGGGCCTCCCCACGAGCCGGAGATCCCCGAGGTCGCATCCTCGGAGCTGATCTACGAGAACAAGATCATTCGCCTCGACCGCGACATGATTCGCTTCCACGACGGGCATGAGGCCGAGCGCGTCGTGATCCGGCATCCGGGGGCGGTGGGGCTGATCGTCATGGAGGACGACGGCCGATGGCTGATGATCCGTCAGTATCGGCACCCGGTTGGCGCACCACTCTTGGAGATTCCTGCGGGGACTCGCGAAACAGGTGAACCGCCGGAGGTCACCGCCGCTCGTGAGGGCCGCGAAGAGACCGGCTACGCCGCGCGGTCGATCGTGCACCTCGGTGGGGCCTGGATGGCGCCCGGGTTCTTCGGCGAGTACATGGACTTCTACCTGGCGACCGACCTCGAGGAGTCGCCGCTTCCGCAAGATGACGACGAGTACATCAGCCCGCCCGAACGCATGACCGAGGCGGAAATCGAGGCCGCGATCACGAGCGGGGCGATCGCAGACGCGAAGACGATGGTGGCGCTGACGCTCCTGCGCCTCCATCGGATCGAGTCGTAGCGGGAGCGCTCCCATGATGGGCGCGGGCGCTCACTTGACCGAGCAGGGCGAGCGGCTAATAGTCTCGTAGGGCGAGTCTCGAACCGGCGGTTGAGCCCCTGGGATGGCAGGCGACACGAATGGCACAGGCAACGGTGCAGTCCGCTGAATCACTGGACCGTCGTTACGGCCAGACGCAGCGAATGGACCGCTGGTGGGTCGAGCCGCTCCTCACCGGCGGCGGACTGCTCATCTTCCTCATCTACACCTCGATCTCGGCGCTCGTCGGCGACCAGTGGGCGTTCGAGACTGAGCATCACCTGCTGCTCTCTCCGCTCTTCGAACCGCTGATCACGCCGGGCTGGCTGCCCGACTTCGTGTCACCGGCGCTGCTGATCCTCTGGGCGCCCGCCGGGTTCCGCACCACCTGCTACTACTACCGGCGTACGTACTACCGCGCCTACTTCCTGAGCCCGCCGGCCTGCGCTGTTCGTGAGCCCGCGGGCAGCTACAGCGGCGAGGGCACGTTCCCGCTGATCATCCAGAACGTGCACCGCTACTTCATGTACGCGGCGGTCATCTTCGTTCCGATCTTGTGGTGGGGCGCGATCAAGTCGTTCCACCTGCCCGGCGAGGGCTTTGGGGTTGGCATCGGATCGATCGTCCTCACGCTCAATGCGTTCTTCCTGATGATGTACACCTTCGGCTGCCACTCGCTGCGGCACTGGGTCGGGGGCGGGCTGAACTCGTTCTCGAAATCCTCGCCGCGCCTGCTGCGCCGCCGGCTCTGGGACTTCGTGACGCTGGCGAACGAGCGCCACAAACAATGGGCGTGGACGAGCCTGATCTGGGTCGGGGTGACCGACGTCTACATCCACCTCGTCGCCAACGGCGTCGTCACCGACCTCAATACGTGGTCCAACCCGATCTAGCGATGGTCCAACGCGATCTAGCCGAGGCGACACCGACGACCGCACAGCTCCGAGGACGTGACTGATGGCCGACTACGAGACGCATGAGTACGACGTACTCGTGATTGGCGCCGGTGGCGCCGGTCTACGTGCGGCGGTCGAGGCGTCGGCGATGGGCGCGAAGACCGGTCTCGTCTGCAAATCGCTGCTCGGCAAGGCGCACACGGTGATGGCCGAGGGCGGCATGGCCGCCGCGATGGGCAACGTCTGGCCCGAGGACAGCTGGCAGGTCCATTTCCGCGACACGATGCGCGGCGGCAAAATGCTGAACAACTGGCGGATGGCGCAGATCCACGCGCAGGAATCGCCGGACCGCGTCGCTGAGCTCGAGGAGTGGGGCGCACTCTTCGACCGGACCCAGGACGGGCGCATCTCCCAGCGCGACTTCGGTGGTCACCGCTTCGCGCGTCTCGCGCACATTGGTGACCGCACCGGCCTCGAGATGATTCGCACACTCCAGCAGCACGCGGTGCACCGCGGGCTCGACGTCTACCAGGAGTGCACGGTCAATCGCCTGGTGAAGGACGGCGACCGCGTTTCCGGCGCCGTCGCCTACTGGCGCGAGAGTGGCAAGCCGGTCCTGTTCCGCGCGAAGGCGATCGTCCTCGCAACCGGCGGGCTCGGCAAGATCTGGTCGATCACCTCGAACTCCTGGGAGGGCACCGGCGACGGGCATGCCCTGGCGATGTACGCGGGTGCCGAGATGATCGACATGGAGTGCGTGCAGTTCCACCCGACCGGGATGGTCTGGCCGCCCAGCGTGCGCGGGATCCTCGTCACCGAGGGCGTCCGCGGCGACGGGGGCACGCTGCGCAATTCCACCGGCAAGCGCTTCATGTTCGAGTACATCCCGGAGATGTTCGCCTCGGAAACCGCCGACACCGAGGCCGAAGCCGACCAGTGGTACAACGACAAGACGGTCCGCCGGACGCCGGACCTACTCCCTCGTGACGAGGTGGCCCGCGCCATCAACTCTGAGGTAAAAGCCGGCCGCGGCAGCCCGCACGGTGGCGTCTTCCTCGATATCGCGACGCGTCGCGACTCCGAGTACATCCAGCGGCGATTGCCCTCGATGTACCACCAGTTCAAGCAGCTGGCCGGCGTCGACATCACCTCGGAGCCGATGGAAGTCGGCCCGACGGCGCACTACGCGATGGGCGGCGTCCGCGTTGAACCGGAGACGGCAGCGTCCTCGGTCACCGGGCTATTCGCCGCGGGCGAGGTCGCCGGCGGGATGCACGGCTCGAACCGCCTCGGTGGGAACTCGCTGTCGGACCTCGTGGTGTTCGGACGGCGCGCCGGGATGGGCGCGGCCGAGTACGCCGCGGGTCTGGACGAGCTGCCGCCGGTCGATGGTGGCGAGGTCGACAGCGCGCTGGCACGCATCCGCGCCCCGTTCGACGGCGAGGGCAAGGAGAACCCGTACACGCTGCATAAGGCGTTGCAAGACTCGATGCAGGAGAAGGTCGGCATCATTCGCACCGAGTCCGAGATGGTCGAGGCGCTGGGCGACATCGCCGACCTGAAGGAGCGCGCCGCGAACGTCACGGTCGAGGGCAACGTTCAGTACAACCCTGGCTGGCACCTCGCGCTCGACCTCGAGCACCTGCTGACCGCTGCCGAAGCGATCACCAAAGGTGCCCTCGAGCGTAAGGAGAGCCGCGGCGGCCACACACGTGAGGACTTCCCCGGCCCGTCCGACGAGTTCGGCAAAGTCAACGTGGTCGGCACACTGACCGATGACGGTGTGCAGGTCGAGCAGCAGCCGTTGCCCGTGATGCCCGCGGAGCTGCAGCGCCTCTTCGAGGAGGACTAGTAATGCCGAACGCACATCTCCGCGTCTGGCGCGGCGACCAAGACGGCGACTACGTCGAATATGACGTCGACTACGAGGAGGGCATGGTCGTCCTCGATGTCGTGCACCGGCTGCAGGCGACTCAGGCGCCGGACCTCGCCGTGCGCTGGAACTGCAAGGCCGGCAAGTGCGGCTCGTGCAGCGCCGAGGTGAACGGCACGCCGAAGCTCCAGTGCATGCAGCGGATGGAGCTGTACCCCGAAGGCGAGACGATCTCGATCGCCCCGCTCAAGACCTTCCCGTTGATCCGCGACCTCGTGACCGACGTGAGCTGGAACTACGAGGTCGCGAAGACGATCCCGGAGATCACGCTCAAGGAGCGCGAGGCGGACGGCACCCACCGGATGGCTCAGATCGACGTCGATCGCGGCCAGGAGTTCCGGAAGTGCATCGAGTGCTTCATGTGCCAGGATGTCTGCCACGTGATCCGCGATCACCCCGAGAACATGGACGACTTCGCCGGGCCTCGGTTCTTCGTGCGGCTCGCCGAAGTGGCGATGCACCCTCTCGACACCAATACGAAGGAGTCGACGGTCCAGCACGGCTTCGGGCTCGAGTACTGCAATATCACGAAGTGCTGCACGGACGTCTGCCCTGAGGGCATTCACATCACGGATAACGCGATCATTCCGCTCAAGGAGCGACGCGCGGACATCCACTACGACCCGTTGCGCGCCCTCGGACGGAAGCTGTTCGGCGGTCGCGGCTAGCGCCGTCGTGCAGTGCTGGGCCGGGCGTTCTGCCCTGCTTGCGGTGGTCTGCGCTGCACTGATGGTTGCTTGTCAGTCATCGTCCGGTAGCAGCTCATCACCAGACAGCAGCGGCGGGCTAGGCACGCCGCCCGATTCCGAGGTTTTCGCGGAGGACAATCTCCAACGGCTCGTCCAGTACGTCTACGACGAGTTCATGGTCTTCAATGAAGATCCGCTGCGCCAGCGGATGGGTGACTGTCCGGAGACGGTCGCGATCGGGGTCGTCGTCGAGAGAGCCCGTGATGCCGTCGTCGCGCTCAATCTGGAGTACGGGGTCGATCTTCGCTTGCTCTCCCTCGAGGCATCGCGTCACCCGCGCGACGACGGCGTGATGGGAGCATCCGTGGAGGTCTCGGTCAGCGACGACTGGCGTCGTGTTGGGCTATCCGAGGGCTCTGTATCTGGGACTCGGTGGAGCATGACCGACGGTCGCTGGCAGATGAACTGCACATTCGAGTAGCCCTTCCGCTTGCCCCCGGCGGCTTGATCGTCGGATTTGAGGTCGAGGGCTAGCCGAGCCATCCCCTGAGCATCCCGGCCGCCATCCACAGCCCGATCGTTCCCACCACGATCCAGGCGACCGCCAGTTGTGGTCGGTAGGCATTCCAGTCACCGCGACCAAGCAACCAGGCTGCAATCACGAGGCCGACGACCGATAGCAAGAGCTCCACGTGTCGAACCTACCGGACGGTGATCAGACCGCCTGCCCTGACGGCCGAGGCGGCGCGGAGTGCCGAAGGCCCCTAGGGGCGTGTCATTTCCTCAGGCTTGATCCAGTCGGCGAACTGCTCGTCAGACATTAGGCCGAGTTCGGCGCCAGCCTCGCGGAGGGTCGAGTTGTCCTCGTAGGCCTTCTTCGCGATCTTGGCGGCGTTGTCGTAGCCGATGTGCGGGTTGAGCGCGGTCACCAGCATCAGCGATGACTCCATCAGCTCTCGGATTCGGGTCTCGTTGGCTTCGATGCCAACGACGCAGTTCTCCGTGAACGAGCGCGATGCGTCCGCGAGCAGCCGGATGCTCTGCAGGTTGTTGTAGGCGATTACGGGCTTGAACACGTTCAGCTCGAAGTGGCCGGTGGCGCCGCCCACGGCAACCGCCATGTCGTTGCCGATCACCTGCGCGCAGACCATCGTCACGGCCTCGGACTGGGTCGGATTCACCTTGCCCGGCATGATCGAGGAGCCCGGTTCGTTCGCCGGCAGGATCAGCTCGCCGAGGCCAGCGCGGGGCCCGGACCCGAGCATGCGGATGTCGTTCGCGATCTTCATCAACGAGACAGCAACAACCTTGAGCTGGCCGGCCAGCTCGACCTGGGCGTCGTGCGCTGCGAGCGATTCGAACTTGTTTGGCGCGGTGACGAACGGGAGGCCGGTGTACGCCTCGATCGCCTGGGCGACGCGGTCGGCGAACTCGGGGTGCGAGTTGAGGCCGGTACCGACAGCGGTGCCGCCGAGGGCGAGTTCGTACAACCTCGGCAGGACGCCTTCGAGGCGGGCGATGCCATTGGTCAGTTGCTGGACATAACCGGAGAATTCCTGGCCGAGTGTGAGTGGCACCGCATCCATGAGATGTGTGCGGCCGATCTTCACGACCGAATCGAACTCCGTGGCCTTGGTCTGGAGCGCGTCGCGCAGAGTCGTGAGGGCCGGAAGCAACTCCTGGACGACCTGCTCGGCCGTGGCAACGCTCATCGCGCCTGGGAACGTGTCGTTCGAGGACTGCGACATGTTGACGTGGTCGTTCGGGTGGACGGGGTCCTTCGACCCTCGGTCACCGCCGAGCGCCTCGATCGCGACGTTTGAGATCACCTCGTTGGTGTTCATGTTCGTCTGGGTGCCGGAGCCGGTCTGCCAGACCACGAGTGGAAAGTGGTCATCGAGGTCGCCCGAGATGACCTGCTCGGCGGCGTCGCGGATCGCCGATCCGAGCCCGCCCTCGAGCTTGCCGAGGTCCTCGTTCACCTGGGAGCTGGCGTGCTTGACGATGCCGAAGCCGCGGATCAGCGGGCGCGGCATCCGCTCGGTCCCGATCTTGAAGTTCTGAAGCGAGCGCTGTGTCTGCGCGCCCCAGTAGCGGTCGGCGGGTACCTCGATATCGCCCATGCTGTCGGATTCGGTGCGCGTCCCGCCGTTCGTCATCGCGGGTTCCTCCCTGGTGGGCCCGCTGTCACGGGCCTGCCTCGTCTCGACTGGCGCCGCGGCCCTAGTTGGCGGGCGTGGCCTCGACAAGCTCCTTCACGGCGTCGCCCGCGGCCTGCATCGCGGCCAGCTCATGGTCCGAGAGGGCGATGTCGTAGACCTGCTGGATGCCACCAGCACCCAGGCGCAGCGGGGCGCCGACGTACGCGTCGGTGATGCCGTACTCGCCCTGGAGGAACGCGCAGGCCGGCAAGATCCGCTGCTCGTCGAGCAGGATCGAATCGACCATCTCGATCGTCGCCGCCGCGGGGGCGACGAAGGCGCTGCCCGTCTTGAGCAGGTCTACGATCTCGGCGCCGCCGCGCATCGTCCGCGCCACGACCGCGTCGATGCGCTCCTGTGACATCAGCTTGTCGAGCGGTACACCACCGACAGTCGCGTTGGAGACGAGCGGGACCATCGTCGCCTCAGTGTGGCCGCCGAGCACCCAGGCACTGACGTCCTTCACCGAGCTGCCGGTCTCCATCGAGATGAAGGTGCGATAGCGGCCGGTGTCGAGCATGCCGCCCTGGCCGACGACGCGGGTGCGGTCGAAGCCGCTGGCGTCGAGGGCGACGTGGCACATCGCGTCCATCGGGTTGGCGAAGATCACGAGCGTGGCGTCGGGCGAGTGCTGGACCGCGTTGCTGACCACGCTGCGGACGATCCCGGCGTTCGTGTTGAGCAGGTCTTCGCGCGTCATCCCCGGTTTGCGAGCAACGCCTGAGGTGACGACCACGACCTCGGAATTGGCGGTGTCGGCCCAGTCGTTGGTGCCGCTCACGCCACCGCTGAAACGGACCCATGGGCCCGATTCGGAAATGTCGAGTGCCTTGCCCTGTGGCAGGCCCTCGACGATGTCGACGAGGACAACGTCCGCGTAGCCGCGGCTGGCGAGAATCTGCGCCATGGTGGAGCCGGTGTTGCCGGCGCCAACGATTGTCACCTTCTTGCGCACGGTGGTGCAGTCCCTTCGTAGGCCGCGCCGCCAGGGCCGCGCAGCGCGTTAGCAGTAGTCGGCGCTAGTTCATCCGCGCCTGGAGGCCCTCGTCGAGCTTGGCGAGGAACTCGTTCGTCGTGAGCCACTCCTGATCGGGGCCGACCAGGAGTGCGAGGTCTTTGGTCATCGATCCGTTCTCGACCGTGTCGACGCAGACCTCCTCGAGGGTGGTCGCGAAGCCGGAGAGATCGTCGTTGTCATCGAGCTTGGCGCGGTGAGCGAGACCCCGCGTCCACGCGAAGATCGAGGCGATTGGGTTGGTCGACGTCTCGAGGCCCTGCTGGTGCTGACGGTAGTGGCGGGTGACCGTGCCGTGGGCAGCCTCGGCTTCCACGATCTGCCCGTCGGGGGTCATCAGCACGGAGCTCATCAGGCCGAGCGAGCCGAAGCCTTGCGCGACGATGTCTGACTGGACGTCGCCGTCGTAGTTCTTGCAGGCCCAGACGATGCCGCCGTTCCACTTCAGCGCCTGAGCGACCATGTCGTCGATCAGGCGGTGCTCGTAGGTGAGCCCCGCAGCCTCGAACTGGGTCTTGAACTCGGCGTCGAAGACCTCCTGGAAGAGATCCAGGAAACGGCCGTCGTAGGCCTTGAGGATGGTGTTCTTCGTTGAGAGGTACGCGGGGAAGTTGCGTTGCAGAGCGTAGTTGAACGAGGAGCGCGCGAAGCCGCGTATCGACTCGTCGAGGTTGTACATCCCCATCGCGACGCCGGCGTCCTCGAACTGCATCACCTCGTACTCGATCGCGTCGCCGCCGTCGGCTGGCTCGAATTTCATCGTCAGCCGCCCCGCCCCGGGTACGAGAAAGTCAGTCGCCCGGTACTGGTCGCCGTGCGCGTGACGGCCGATGACGATCGGTCGCTCCCAGTTCGGGACGATCTTCGGGATGTTCTTGGCGATGATCGGCTCGCGAAAGACCGTGCCGCCGAGGATGTTGCGGATGGTGCCGTTCGGGGAGCGCCACATCTTCTTGAGACCGAACTCCTCGACGCGGGCCTCGTCCGGGGTAATCGTCGCGCACTTCACACCCACGCCGTGGCGCTTGATCGCCTCGGCGGAGTCGATCGTGATCTGGTCGTCGGTCACGTCGCGCGATTCCATGCCGAGGTCGTAGTAGTCCAACTCGACGTCGAGGTAGGGGAGGATTAATCGCTCGCGGATGAAGCCCCAGATGATCCTGGTCATCTCATCGCCATCGAGTTCGACCACGGGATTCTGGACGCTGATCTTCGCCATGGAACCCCTCCCGCTGCGCTTGGCGTGCCGATAGGCGACGGGCGTGCGGCCCCGCCGTTGTGGTCGATCTGGAGGGCGCGGAAACCCGCCAGAGTATACGGGGTCGATCGGCTACTCGCGCGTGATGGTGGGTGCGTTGGAGGGACGGGCGATGCTAGCCGGCGCGCTCCAGCGGCTGCTCGATCTGAAGCACGCGCGAGAGGATTCGAGCGGTCGCTTTCAGGCTCGAGAGCTGGTCTTCCGTGAACGCGCCGGGCTGGTCGCTGGTTGCCGCGAGGGATCCGATGCGTTCGCCGTCCAGACGATGGCACGGTGCGATCGCGATCGAGCGGACCACGTTGGCGTATTCGACCATCACGTTCGATCCGTAGATGTCCGTGTCTTGAACATTGCGATTCACGTGGACGTCGGTCGAGGCGCTTCGAGCCGTCTCTTCGGCGGTGTAGCGACCATGGGTGGTCTCGAGTCTGCCGTATCCGCAGAGCAGGGGGATGGTCTCGAAGTCGTTCCCGTCGCGCTTCGCGAAGGAGACGTTGATCCCCGGGAGCAACGTTGCCAGCGCATCGCGGAACGTGTCCGGCAGCTGCTGGAGTGACAGGCTCCCTGCGGGGATGCTCAGGCTCAGCTCCAGCAGCGCGCCGCGGGCCGCGATCTCGTTCTGAGCGCGTTCGATCTCCTCGCGTAATTCCGTCACGTCGGTGCCGACGGTCAGCACGCTCCAGCCTTCGGGGCCGCGCTCGATCGGGAGCGTGCTCATCTTGAGCCAGATCTCACGGTCGTCATCAGAAACGAGTCGACGGAGAACATCGCGCTGGGCGGTGCCGGTCATCCGCGTGATGGCGGCGGGGTACTCGGAACCCGGCAGGAGCCGTCCGGTTTCGTCGAAGACCCGCATGTTCCGCGGCTGACTGGAACCGGGGTCGGCGATGATCCCGGCGCGCTCGCTGAGCGTCTCGCTCAGCTGAACAAAGTGACCGTCGGTCGCGCGGCTGAAGATGATCAGCCCCGAGTTCAGGATCGCCTCGAGCGAACGGGCGAGCGGGTCGTCCGCGTTGGCTTCGCGGATCAGCGCGGTCAGCGACTGCATCGCTTCCTCCGAGTGCACCGAGATCATCGGCACACGGGAGGCTTACACGAACAGAGAGCTCGGGGTAAACGCGCAGTTCGCGTCGAGTGCCTGGTAGCCGCTAGAGCGGGATACTGCCGTGCTTCTTGGGCGGGACGGGTTCCGATTTCTGACGGAGCACGCGCAGAGCGCTGGCGACCTTGATCCGGGTGTCCCGTGGGTCAATCACGTCGTCGATGTAGCCCTTGGCGGCGGCGATGTACGGGTGCTCGAGCTGCGCCTCGTAGTCCGAAATTAGCCGGGCCCGCTCGGCCTCCGGATCATCGGCGGCCTGAATCTCGCGGCGGTTGATGATGTTCACGGCCTGGCTGCCCGCCATCACAGCCACTGCTGCACCGGCCCAGGCGTAGTTGACGTCGGCACCGAGGTGCTTCGAGCCCATGGCGTCGTAGGCACCGCCGAACGCCTTGCGGAGGATGATGGTCACCTTCGGGACTGTCGCCTCCGCGTAGGCGAAGACCAACTTCGCGCCGTGGCTGATGATGCCGCCGTATTCCTGGGAGACCCCCGGGAGGAATCCCGGAACGTCGACGAGCGTCACGATCGGGATGTTGAAGGCGTCACAGAAGCGGACGAAGCGGGCTGCTTTGCGCGATGAGTCGATGTCGAGGACGCCTGCCAGATAGAGGGGCTGGTTGGCGACGACGCCGACCGCGCGGCCGCCGATGCGGGCGAAGCCGACGGCGATGTTCTGGGCGAAGAACTCGTGGACTTCCATGAAGTCGCCGTTGTCGACCAGCCGCTCGATGATGTCGCGGACGTCGTACGGGCTCTGTGCCTCGGCCGGCAGGATGCTGAGGACATCCTCCATCCGGCGATCGGTCGGGTCGCCGGTGTCGATCTCCGGCACCTCGTCCATGTTGTTGCTCGGGAGGAAGGAGAGTAGGCGCCGGACTTCCTCGAGCGTTTCCTCTTCGCCCTTGATCGCGAAGTGGGCAACGCCGGACTTGCTGGCGTGAGACTGCGCGCCGCCGAGTTCCTCGACCGTGGTGATTTCGCCGGTGACGCTCGCGATGACGTCCGGACCGGTGAGGAACATCTGGGAGGTGCCCTCGGCCATGAAGACGAAGTCGGTCAGCGCGGGCGAGTAGACGGCGCCGCCGGCGCAGGGGCCGAGAATCACGCTGAGCTGGGGGATGACGCCGGATGCGCGGACGTTGCGGTTGAAGATCTCGCCGTAGCCGGCGAGCGAGCCGACGCCCTCCTGGATCCGGGCGCCGCCGGAATCGTTGAGGCCGATCATCGGGACGCCGGTCTTGGTGGCGAGATCCATTGCCTTGGCGATCTTCTCGCCCACGACCTCGCCGAGTGATCCGCCGAAGACGGTGAAGTCCTGAGCGAAGACACCAACTGAACGCCCATCGATGCTGCCCCAGCCCGTGACGACGGCGTCTCCGTAGAAACGCTCGCTGTCGTTCCCGTCGTCTTCGAGGTGAACGGCGAGCGCGTCCAGCTCTTCGAAGGAGCCGGGATCGAGGAGCGTGTCGATGCGCTCACGAGCCGTGAGTTTGCCTCGCCCGTGCTGTGCGTCGACGCGGGTCTGGCCGCCACCGAGCAGCGCGTGTTCCTTGAGCTGTCCGAGGTATTCGAGGCTGTCCTCAATCGCCATCGTGCCTCCTGGGTGGCGTGCCACAGCCACACGCGCGCCGCTGCACGGCACGATGAGCGCGCGGTGCTGCGGTATCAGATCGGGAAGTGCCGAGAGTATCCCTGAGTTCGGAGCCCGACGCTAGGACCTCGAACAACGTTTGGTTTTCTGGCTAGCGCGCGGGGATCAGGAGTTCCTGACCGATCTGCAGGTTCGACAGATCGTCGACGGAGAGTCCATTCGCCGCGGCCAGTGCCTCGAGCGTCGTGTCGAACTCGAGGGCGATGCCGAAGCCGCTATCGCCGGCCTGGACCACGTAAGTCTGGATGCCGGTGGTCGGCCGCGGCGTGGGCGTCGCTGGTGTGCCGGTGCCCCCGGAGGCGCCGGGGATGACGAGCTCCTGGCCGACGAAGATGTTGGCGTCTGCGAGGTCGTTGGCGGTCAGCAGTGCGTCGACCGAGGTCCCGAACTCCTCCGCGATTCGCGACAGTGTGTCGCCTGCGACGACCACGTAGCTGACGTCAGGGGCAGGTTCCTCGCCGCCACTATCGCCCGTGGTATCGAGGATTGCGGGCGCCGGGACCGCCGCGAACGGAGAGGCGGTCGGGACAGGGGTGGCCCCGATGCCACCTGGACGGGGCGTGGCAGTCGGATCGTCGGAACCGCCGCCGCAAGCGGCGATCAGGAGGGCGAAACTGAGGGCGACGGCGATTGACGACGTACGGAGCGTGGGGCGCGCCATGCGGTCCTTTCGCGGGGAGTGTGATCGAGCCTAAGCGAACGGTCGGGACGAAGGCTAGCGACGAGCGACTGCCTGGCGAGTTACGGCTGTTTTCTAGCCGGCGGCCGTCAGCGCACTCGTTAGTGCGCGCTCGCCGACCTCGAGCATGGTCGTGAGCGCCTCGGTCGAGACGTTGGCGGTGTCGTCTCCGGCGCTATGAATCAGCGGGTCGTCGCCACTCGTGATCGTGACGGCAGGGACACCAGCGTCGAGGAAGCTGACGTGATCCGAGGACGCGAATGGCGGGAACTGGCCGGCGCGGATCGGGAAGCCATCGACGACGGGTAACAAGAGCGCCGTGAGTGCGTCGTCGCCGATGATGAGCGCGTCATCGAGGCGTCCGGCCATGTCGAAGTTGAGCATGAAGACCGCTTCGTCGACTCCATGTTCCGCCACGTAGGCCTGCGACCCGCGCAGCCCGATCTCCTCGGCACCAAAGGCGATCACGCAAAGTCCGTCGATGCGATGGACGCGAGCCAGTTCGAGGATCAGTGCGGTGCCGGACGCATTGTCGTTGGCGCCCGGGCCTGCGGGCACGGAGTCGTAGTGGCCGCCGATGTAGAACCGGCAGGTCTCGCCTGCGCGGCCGACGACGTTCTGCGACTCGGCCTCGATGACGTCGATCGACGCACGAACGGCGGCGGTTGTGCCGGCGTCCGCGAACGGGCGGAGTCGTTCGCCTTCGGCACGGGTGATGGCGAGAACCGGGATGGTCGCGGAGCGACTGCCCACGTTGCCGTTGTAGCGGCCCGCCTCATTGTTGGCGACGAGGATCGCGAGGGCACCGGCGAGTTCGGCGTTGCGGGCCTTTTCACCGAACGCAAGTACACCTCGATCGAGGAGCACTATCCGCCCCTCGGCCTCGACCGCCGCGAAGTCGGCGGGCGAGCCCAGCGCCGCATAGACCAGTGGGCCGGCGACCTGGGCGGTGGCGGATCCGGTCATGAAGAACGGGCGCACGCTCACGTCCTCGCCGGCAACCTCAACGGTCGAACCATCGGTGCGCGTCGAGATCGGGAATGGCTCGATTGCCGTGTCGTATCCCGCGTCATCGAGGACTCCCGCGATGTAGTCAGCTGCCGCGCGCTCGCCGTCCGTCCCGGCGGCCCGAATGCCGATCGTTCCGGCAAGCATCTCGACGTGCGAGGTGACGTTCGCCACGTCGAGCGTTCGTTCGGTGCGATCGGCCAGCGCGGTGGGATCCGGCTCGCGGGTCGGGTCAGACTGCTGGGTCGCCGGGGACGTCGTTGCGTTGGCCGTGGCGGTAGCCGTGGCCGTATCGGAGGGGGAGGCCGGGGGCGTACTCGCGCCGCCGTCGTTGTTTGAGCAGGCGACGACTGCAGCCACTGCGAGCGCGACAAGGATGGTGAGGAGTCGCTGTTGTGTCAGAGGCACGAGTCGGTCTTCCCGGTGGGAGCGGGACCGGTCGGTGCGGGCGCGGCTAACGGCGAGTGCGGCGGCTTTCCCACCAGCGGCGGAGACGGTCGAGTGGGCTCGGTTGGGGATAGCCGCTCTTGATCTCGCGGCCACGCCAGCGCTGGTCTGAGGTCGAGCCGGCCCCAGAGCCACGCGAGAAGACGAGAATCGCGAAGCTGGTGACGAAGAGGATGACGCCGGCCACGAGGATCCACGTGGTGGCGGGCCCGAGCGCGCGGCGGAGGAAGAGCGAGCCGAGGATCATCAGAAACGAGATCAGAAGCACCTGTGAGATGGAGATGCGTCCGAGCTGGGAGGCGAAGGCGCGCTGGCGTTCGCCGATGGATGCGCCGAGGCGGCGGAAATAGCGTTTGCGGGCGCGGGCGCGTCGGGATTCCGGGGTCGGGAAATGCTCGATCTTGTCGAGAATTTCCTCGATCTCGCGCTCGAGTCGGTCCGACATGTCGCTGCCTGTCGTGCGCCGGGTGGGGGCGTGCGGCTGTGTGGATCAGTATAGACCTCTGCGGCAGCACGGCGTGTCCGGGGTCACCCGTGTCTTGTGTCGCTCCGCGGCTGACCCCACCCACCCCCGCCGGGCGTCTCAACACGAACGCGGTCGCCGGGCCCGACATCGACTTCGGCACGCGGGCCGAGGTCCTCGGTTGAGCCGTCGGCCCGGACCAGTGTGTTGCGCCCGTGAGCACCATCCTCGCCGCCGGCGAGGCCCCAGGGGGCGAAGCGTCGACGCTCGCTGACGATCGACACGGTCGCGCGATCGTGGAAGCGGTATTCACGGACGACGCCGTCGCCACCGGGGTGTGCGCCGTCGCCGCCGGTGCCACGACGGAGCTCGTAGCGCTCCACAGTGAATGGATAGGCGAGAGGGAGCGCCTCGACCGGGGTGTTCATTGTGTTGGTCATATGGGTGTGGACACCCGAGCGACCAACGCGGCGCGGCCCACCACCGGCACCACCGGCGATCGTTTCGTAGTAGGCGTACGGGCGCTCGCGTGCGCGGTCGTAGCCGCCGATCGTGATGTTGTTCATCGTCCCGGACGAGGCCGCGGGGATGCGGTCCGGAACCGCCTGCGCGAGGGCGCCGAGGGCGACATCGGTGATCCGCTGGCTGGTCTCGACGTTGCCGGCGGAGACAGCGCGTGGTGGCCCTGCCGCGACAACGCTGCGCTCCGGAAGCGTGAACCGGATTGGGCGGTAGCAGCCTTCGTTTCGTGGAGCGTCGGGGCCCGCCAGACAACGGATCGTGTAGTAGCACGCGGAACGCGTGACAGTGGCGACCGCGTTGACAGAGGCCTCCTCGGTCTCGGGATCGCTGCCGGTGAAGTCGAAGTGCGCTTCGTCGCCGTCGATCTCAAGGGCGACGCGGATCGCGAGGCCGTCCGCGCCGACCTCCATGTGATCCTCGAACACATAGCGGCCATTGGGGATTTCAGCGATCACGGCGCGGACCACACGCTCGCCGTGGTCGAGGAGCGCGGCGAACCGCTGGAGCAGCCCTGGCAAGGTGAATCGATCGGCGGCCGCCTCGAGGCGTCGTGCGCCGACCGCCGTCGCCGCGAGCTGCGCGCGGAGGTCGCCACGGCGTTCCTCGGGCGCCCGGGAGTTGCGCACGATCAGCGCGAACGCCGATTCGTTGCGCGCGCCACCGTCCACCAGTCGAATCGGCGGGATCACGAGGCCTTCCTGCAGGAGTTCGCGGGCGACGGGCATCGAACCCGGTGCCATGCCACCGATATCGGCGTGGTGTGCGCGGGTGGCGACGAAGCCGATCAGTTGTTCGCCAGCGAAGACGGGCGAGACGGTCGTGAGGTCTGGGAGGTGCGTGCCGCCTCGGAATGGGTCGTTCACTGCGAGCACGTCGCCGGGCACGAATGGTGCGAGCTCCATCACCGCGCGGACGGCGGCCGGCATCGCGCCGAGATGGACGGGCATGTGCGCGGCCTGCGCGACCATCTGGCCGTCGGCGTCAAAGACGCCACAGGAGAAGTCGCGACGTTCCTTGATGTTCGGCGAGTACGCGGTGCGCCCAAGTGCCTCGCCCATCTCCTCGGCGATCGAGGTGAGGACCGCGTCGGCGATCGCGAGATCAGCGGCGCTGAGGTCTGCCGCGGGTGGTCGGCTGGTCATCGCCGCTCCAGTACGAGATTGCCGTCGTCGTCGACTGTCGCCGTCCAGTGCGGTTCGACCAGCGTGGTGGTGTCGAGCTGGTGGATCACCAGCGGACCGTCGAGTCGCGTGCCGGGGAGGAGTTGCTCACGGCGGTATGTGGGCGTGTCGTGTCGTTGTTCGCCGAACCACACCGGGGTGACCGTCGGAGTGGCGTCCCCGGTGTCGAACGTTGGCCGGGCCGGTTCGCCCGCCCCCGGGACAATCGCGATCGCACGGACGTTGACCACCTCGACAGCCGCGTCGAGGTCGCTGTGAGCGAAGCGTTGCTCATGCAGCGCGTGGAACGCCGCTCGGGAGGGCTCGAGGTCTGCTGGGTCAGCCTCGATGGTGAGTTCGTAGGACTGGCCGGCGTAGCGCATGTCGAAGCCGTAGCGGAGCGTCGCCTCGTTGAGGCCGGGCTCGCGACGCACTTCCTCTCCAACGGCGAGCAGCGCTTCCGAGAGCGCAGCGAGCGAGGTGGTCTCGAAGCTGGTGAGCACCGAGCGGCTGCGGGAGCCGGTGACGTCGCTCCAGACCGCCCCCTGAGCCGCCAGCACGCCCGGCAGTAGCGGGATCAGCACCCGCTTCATCTCAAGGGCGTCAGCGAGCGCGCAGGCGTGCAGCGGTCCGGCGCCGCCGAAGGCGACGAGTGTGAACTCACGGGGATCGTGGCCGCGCTGCACTGAGACGACGCGGAGCGCCGCCTCCATGTTGGCGGTCGCGACCGCGATCACCGCCTGCGCTGCCGCCTCGGTGCTGCCGAACGCGCCGGTCAGCGGAGCAGCTGCGCCCCGGGCGCGTTCGATATCGAGGGCCATCGAGCCGCCGAGGAGGCCGTCACCGCTGAGCCGTCCGAGGGCGACCTGGGCGTCGGTGACGGTGAAGTCCTCGCCGCGGCCGTAGCTCGCCGGGCCGGGGTCGGCGCCGGCCGATTGCGGGCCGACGCGTAGCGCGCCGCCCGCATCGAGGCGGGCGATCGAGCCGCCGCCGGCCCCGACGGTGTGGACATCGACGACGGGAGTGCGCGCCGGGAAGCCGCTGACGACGACGTCCGGTCGGGTCGGGATCGCGCCGTCGCAGAGAGCGACGTCGGTGGAAGTGCCCCCCATGTCGAAGGTGATGATGCGGTCGAACCCGGCCGACCTCGCGATTTCGAAGGCGCCGGCGACACCGGCGGACGGTCCTGAGAGCAGGGTGGCGACGGGCAGCTGGGCGGCCCGGCGCGCGTCAGCGGAGCCGCCGTCGGACTGGACGATGCGCAGTGGGCCGCAGCCGCGCTCCTCGAGGCCGTCGGAGAGGCGCTGGAGGTAGCGCGCCATGACGGGGCCGACGTAGGCGTTGAGGACCGCCGTGGCAGTGCGCTCGACCTCGCGGTATTCCGGCGAGACGCGGGACGACACGGACAGATAGAGGTCGAACTGATCCGCGACCTCGGCGAAGGCTTCCTCGAGCTCCGGGTTGGCGTAGGCGTAGAGCAGAGAGATGGCGAGCGCCTCGGCGCCGCCTGCGCGTGCCGCCTCGAGGAGGTGACGTGCCTGCGCGGCGTCGAACGGACGGTCGACGCCGCCGTGGTGATCGAGGGCGGCCGAGAGCTCGAAGCGGAGCTCCTCGGGAACGAGCGGCTCCGGCGTCTCTGGCTCGAGGTCGTAGATGTCCTCGCGATTCTGACGGCCGATCACCAGCAGATCGCGCATCCCGGCGGTGGTGACCAGCGCGGTGCGCGCCCCGCGGCGCTCCAGCACGGCATTCGTCGCGACGGTCGAGCCGTGGATGATCAGGTCGGGTGCGACCTCGAGTTCATCGATTCCGGCAAGGACCGCGCGCGATGGATCGTCGGGCGTCGAGGGGCGCTTGTGCGCACGGAAGACCCCGTCCTGCCAGAGCAGGAAGTCGGTGAACGTGCCGCCAACATCAACGCCGAGGAGCGTGGCCATACGGCGCATCCTACGGGACGGTTTCGTTACCTTGACCACCCGATCAGGCGTTGCTAGCGTCGATCGCTCTAGGCGCGCTGCGCCTTCCTCGTTCTTACCGTTCTGGAGCTCGACCGATGCCGGATACCTATGTCGTTGAGTCGCGCGCTGTCACCGGCAAGGCCGTCAAGCGGCTGCGCCGCGCCGGCACGATTCCGGCCAACATCTACGGCCGCGGCCTCGAGTCTGTCGCCGTGCAGCTTCCATGGGCGCGCGCGCGCGAGATGCTCAACGCGCACGGGCGGAACACGCTGATCGAGGTGAAGCTCGGCGACGCCGATGCCCGCCCCGTCGTCGTGCGAGACATCGCGCGCGACCCGGTGTCCGGCGAGGTCCATCACATCGACTTTTTCCAGGTCGACCTGACGCGGACGATTCAGGCCGATGTGCCGATTCACTTCGTCGGCGAGGCGCCTGCCGTTCACACCTACGCCGGTGTCTTCGTTCAGGCGCTAGACGTGGTCCGCATCGAGGCGCTCCCGAACGAGATGCCCGAGGCGATCGAGGTTTCGATCGACTCCCTCGAGGAGTTGGATCAGTCGTTGAGCGTTGCCGACATCGTGGCGCCGAGTGGGGCCACCATCCTCACGGCCAGCGAGCAGGCGATCGCGCAGATCGCGCGCCCGCGGCTCGAGGTCGAGGAAGAGGAAGAGGTGCCCGAGGGCGAAGAGGGCGTGGTGCCGGAGGACGGCGAGGAAGCCGCCGAGGGTGCCGAGGAAGCGACCGAAGAGGACTAACCGCCTCGGCCGGTCGGGGCCACCTCGAGCGCGATCGGCTTGCCTGCACTGGCTACGTCCGTCCGCAGCTGTCCACACGCTGCCGCGATCTCCACGCCTCGTTCGATGCGGACGGTGGCGTTGATCCCTTCCGCCACGAGCGCTTCTCGGAATGCCCGGACGCGATCGCGACCAGGGCGACGCAGGTCGTCGCCGGCGGTCGGGTTGTACGGGATGAGGTTCACATGCACGGGTTTGCCTCGGAGCCTCGCGGCGAGGGCGCGCGCCTGCGCGGGCTCGTCGTTGACGCCCTCGAGGAGTGCGTAGGCGTAGGTGACGCGGCGGCCGGTCGCCTCGTGATAGCGGGCGCCAGCGTCGAGCAGCGCGTCGATCGTCACGCCGCCCGCGGTGGGAATCAGGTGGCGGCGGAGGTCGTCGTCGGGGGCGTGGAGCGAGATGGTGAGGCCGATCTGGAGGCCTTCCCTTGCGAGTCGGTCGATGGGGCGGACCAGCCCGACGGTGGAGACGGTGATGCCGCGCTGCCGCATGTCGAGGCCGCGCGAATCGGTCAGCCAGCGAATCGCGCGAATCATGCCCTCGTAGTTGGCGAGTGGTTCGCCCATCCCCATAAAGACGACGTTGGTGACGCGCCGCTCGCGGGAGAAGTGGAGGACCTGGGTGACGATCTCGGACGGCGTGAGGTTGCGTGTGAAGCCCTGCTGGCCGGTGGCACAGAAGATGCAGGCCATAGCGCAGCCCGCCTGCGTCGAAACGCAAACCGTTGCGCGCCCCTGGGGTGGTGAGCTGCCCTCGCCGTCAGGGTCCTCGGGGTCGTAGTCCATGCGGACGGACTCGATCGCTTCGCCGTTGCCAAGGTCGAGGAGGACTTTCGTCGTGGAGCCGTCATCAGCGGCGCGCGTCGCGAGTACTGCGGGCGGGGCGATCGAGAACTCCTCGGTCAGCCGTGAGCGGAGTGAGGCGGGGAGGTTGGTCATCGCCTCGAACGAGGTGGCGCCGTCGCGGAGCGCCCAGCGGGCGATCTGTTCTGCGCGATAGCGTGGCTCGCTCCACTCCGCGAGGCGGGCTTCGAGTTCGTCGAGGTTGAGGTCGAGGAGGTGCGGTTTCACCTGATTGAGTCTACGGGTGGAGGCTGAGGCGGGCTGCTGTCGGACCGGTCGACTCGCTTCGCTTTGTGAGGCTGGGGCGTTGCCGAGGCGCGTGGCGGCGCAGCAGCGACGGTGCCTTCGGCGTTGTCGACAGAGTTAGGTAGGTCCCGCCCACCCGCCCGGTATGTCTGCGGGGGCTGCGCCCCCGCTTCCCCCGTTTCGGATGGGACGGACTTTCCTACATCGCGCTTGGATTGCGCTCGGGGAGGACGTCAAGGCGATGCAGCCGCTGCCCGGTGGACGAGGGCGCCGAGGGCGCCCGTTCGCGTGCGAGCGGCGGGAGATCGTTGTTCGCCTGCGGGTGGGCCCGCTCGAACCCTGCTGGGGCTGCGCGAAATCCTCGGGCTACCCGAGCGTGGAGCCGATCAGGTCGCGGTCGCCGTTGAGGTAGGTCTCGATGTCCTGGGCCTGGCGGCCCGGGCGCTGGATGCGAAGCAACGCGACGGCGCCGGTGGCACAGGCGACGAGGGCACGTGCCGCGCGGCCAGGGAGGAGCGGCGTCAGCTCTGTACCGTCACCGGCAATGACGGTGCCGTGCGTTGCGCCGGTGTTGAGGTCGGGGAGTGGCCAGCCCTCATGAACGGTGAGTGGTTGATTGTCATAAGTCGTGGTCGCTGATGGCCAGGGGTGGAGAGCGCGAATCAGCCGTGAAATGGACTCGGACGGCTGATTCCAGTCGACATAACCGTCCGCCTTGGTGAGGCGGGGGGCGTAGGTCATTTGAGCTTCGTCCTGGGGGGTGGCCTCGATCTGTCCGGCGACCCAGGGCGGGAGGAGCTCGGCGAGGCGGTCTGCGCCGAGCTGGGCGATGCGATCGGTGAGTTCGCCTGCGGTGTCGAGCGGGCCGATCGGGGTGCGGATTTCGCCGATCATCGGGCCGGCGTCCAGTTCGCGGACGACTTTCATGATGGTGGCGCCGGTTTCAGCGTCGCCGGCGAGTATGGCGGCCGCGACCGGGGCTGCACCGCGGTGTCGCGGGAGCAGCGAGGCGTGCACGTTCAGGAGGTCATGCGGGAAGGCCTCGAGGAGGTGGGTGGGCAGGATGTTGCCGTAGGCGGCCACCACGCCGACGTCTGGCGCGAGTGCGCTGAGGTGCTCGGTGGTGTCGCGCCGGGTCTTCTCGGGCTGGAGGATCGCCTCGATGCCGGCTGCTTCGGCGAGCTGCTTGACCGGCGTCGCGAGCGCGCGGCCGGAGCGTCCGCGTGGGCGGTCAGGCTGCGTAACGACCGCAACGACCTGGGCCCCGGACAACTCGAGGCACGCACGGAGCGACGGGACGGCGTAGTCGGGGGAGCCGAAGAAGACGATGCGCACGGAGGCGAGGGTAGCAGCGGGTAGGCTATGGCCTGCCGGCAGGCGAGCGCCGAGCTGGCCTCGGGAGGGTCGTTCGATGCCGCAGGATGTGCCGGACGCCGTGGACGTGCTCGCGCCGTTCGAAGGCGGGTACGACATCCCGGGTTTTCCGCTGCGGCGACGATGGTTCGACGCCCGCGACCTGACCGAGGCACAACGCGACGAGATCCTGGAGTTGCTCCGGATCTCGTTCAACGATCAGGTGAGCTGGTTCGCGCTCCCGGTCCGCCCGGCCGATCACTTCGAGTGGAAGTTCCGGGACCGACCGACCGGGGTGACGCTGCACACGACGATCGACGCTGAAGACCGCATCGTCGGGTTCACCGGCGGGATGCGACGGATCTGGTGGACCGAGGGGCGACCACTCATCAGCCGTGGCGGGTATGACCTCTGTCTGTCCCCCGATTGGCAGGGGCAGGGGGTGCAACGGGCATTCAACCACCTCGGATCACTCGAATGGCACCCGTCGGAGGACATTGGGGTTGGCTACGTCACGCACCCGGCCGACCGTCACATGGCGATCGAGGGCGGCAACACCGCGCCCGCCAACGAGACCCACGACTACGTGCGTCACCTGCACCCGATCGGGCAGCTGATCGGGCGACTCTCACGATCCTCGGGGCGCGCGGTCGATACCGCAGGGTCCGCTCGCATGAGCAACACCGCGGCGGTCATCCGTGAACGAGAACGTGGGCGGTTCGACCGAGCGCGTGACCTCGGGATGCGGACCTGGCTACAGACCCGGGCACTGTTCGCTCGCCGTCGGGCACCGCGCGGGCCGTGGACGACTCTGACCCTCGGACAGTTCGAGCCCCGGCATGAGGAGTTTGTCACCGAGGCGCTGTCGCAGTTCGACTTCGTCGCTGACCGCTCGATCGCCTACCTGAACTGGCGTTACTGCGATGAGCGCGCCGGGCCATTCACCGTGCGGGTCGCGGAGCACGACGGGCGGATGCTTGCCTTTGCGGTCACCCGCGTGCTGGGGGCGGGTGCGCAGATCGTCGACCTGCTCGCGCTGCCCGGCCGCGAGGAGGTGGCCGAAGCGCTCGTCCGGGACTCGGTTCGACTCGCGGAGTCCGGGGGTGCTGAGCATGTGACCGCTCGGCTTCCGCAGTGCCATCCGTACGTCGCATCTTTGCGTCGTGCTGGCTTCTTCGACGTCGGGCATGTGGGTGGTGAGCTCGTTGCGCCTCGCCGAGCACCGGCTGAGAGCCTCGCATTTCTCGAACGGATGGATGCGCGGATCCACCTGGTCTTTGCGGACTCCGACTTCGTCTAGCGCGGTCGCGCGGATTCGGCCGGCGCTCACTCCACTCACGCGGGGCGGAACGCGTCTGCCGGATGAGACGGCGGCAAGCGGTCTCCTTCGCCGAAGAGCTTGCGGCGCATGGAGCCCTCCCGGTAGGCGGTCTTGTAGAGGCCACGTGCCTGTAGCTCCGGGACCACCAGGTCGACGAACTCCTCGAAACACTCGGGTAGCACGGTGTACGCGAGGTTGAACCCGTCGATGTCTGTCGCCTCGATCCAACCCTGCAACTCGTCCGCCACGGTCGTCGGCGATCCGACGATGACGTTGGCGCCGCCACCGACCGCGAGGGCGTCGCCCATTTCGCGCAAGGTGCGACTGGGTGCCGACTGGCCGGATCCCTGGATCGCGTTGCCTCGGGCGTTCCCGGGTACCTCGTCGAGGTCGAACTGCGACATGTCGACTCCCCGCCAACCGGACATCAGGGCGAGTGAGCCCTCGAGGAGGCCGTAGGACTGGTAGTCCTCGAACTTGGCCCGGGCGGCCGCGTCCGTTTCGGCGACCACGACCGACATCATCGCGAAGATCTTCAGGTCCTCGGCACGGCGGCCGGCGGCGACGGCCTGCCGTCGCAGGCCGCTGACGTGGGAGGCGGTTGTCTCGTGAGCGGTCGCACCGATGAAGACGCACTCGGCGTTGCGGGCGGCGAAGGCCTGTCCCTTCGGGGAGCTGCCGGCCTGAAAGATGACCGGCGAGCGCTGGGGCGAGGGCTCGCAGAGGTGAATGGCGCTGAGGTTGAAGTACTCGCCGTCGTGAGAGATCTCGTGGACCCGGGCCGGATCGGCGAAGATGCCGGCTTCGCGGTCGACGAGCACGGCCTCGTCCTCCCAGCTCCCTTCCCAGAGTTTGTAGACGACCTCCATGTATTCCGCGGCGATGTCGTAGCGAGTGTCGTGCTCGGTCTGTTGGGCCTCGCCCTTTCCTCGCGCCGCGCTGTCGAGGTACCCGGTGACGACGTTCCAGCCGATCCGTCCGTCGGTCAGGTGGTCGAGGGTGGAGATGCGGCGAGCGAATGCGTACGGCGGTTCGTACGGAATCGAGCCGGTCACGCCAAAGCCGAGGTGCTCGGTCACGGCGGACATGATTGGGACGATGGAGAACGGATCGTTCGCAGGAACCTGCACCGCGGTACGGAGCGCTGCGTCCGGCGAGTCCTCGTACACGTCGTACACGCCGGAGACATCGGCGAGGAAGATCCCGTCGAAGAGGCCGCGTTCCAGGGTCCGGGCCAGATTCTGCCAGTGCTTCGCCGAGGTGTATTCGCGGGAACGGTCTCGCGGGTGCCGCCAGAGTCCGCTGGACTGATGGGCAACGCAGTTCATGCTGAACGCGTTGAGCAGCATCTCCTTGGCCATCGCGGAACCACCTCTCATCGGCCTCGTTCGCGAGACAGCATGCGCCTGATCGCGAGACCGCGTGTGGTGGCTCTCCTCTGGTGTGATTCCCGTCGGGTGTCGTTCGTGCGGCGCTAGGCGGCGATCGCGAGTTCGGCGCGTGCCTGCGGCGCGACCGGAGCGCCGATGTGGTGGCTCACTCGCACTCGGGAACCGGCGCCGTCCGGGGCGACGACGATGTCGACTCGGCCGTCGCGGTGAACATCTCCGTCTGAGGTCGTGACACGCCAGGCGATGCGCGACGGCTCGTCGCGTTCGATTTCTGGCCCGAACTGCACCCGCGCGTCGTCGCCGAAGGGGCGGCGGGCTGGATCGGCGACGTACTCGAAGACCTCGGCCGGCGGCGCGTCGATGTGTTCGTCGACCTCGACCTCGGCGTGCTCATCGTGCATCTGACGGTCCTTTCGTTGGATCGGTCGGTTCGAGGTCTTGCTTCATCTGAGTGATGGCGGCTTGCCAGTAGCGCTCGACCTCATCGCGCAGGGCCTCGAGGCCGTCGCTCGACGGGCGGTAGAGGCGACGCCGGCCGTCGCGCCGGACCGTGACGAGCCCCGCATCGAGGAGCACGCGCAGGTGCTGAGAGACGGCGGGCTGCGAGAGCCCGAGCGTCGACACCACCTCGCTGACGGCGCGTTCGCCTCGGATCAGGCAATCGAGGATCGCGCGGCGGCTCGGATCGGCGAAGGCCTGCATGGCGTCGGCGGTCATGGGCCGAGTGTAGTCGAATCAATCGGCGTGTGCTTATATAAACTCAGGCGAATGCATTCGCCGTTGCGAATATTTCGACTGACGGCCGAGGAGGTTCAGATGCCCGAGTTCCCCAGCGCGACGATTCCGATGGTGGTGGAGAGCGGACCGCGTGGCGAGCGTGCGTACGACATCTACTCGCTGTTGCTGAAGGAGCGGGTCGTCTACCTCGGTCAGGCGGTGGATTCGAACATCGCGAATTCAGTCGTCGCGCAGTTGCTGTGGCTCGACCGCGAGGATCCGGATCGAGACGTATCGATGTACATCCAGTCGCCGGGCGGGGAGATCTACGCGGGGCTGGCGATCATCGATGCGATGGAGCTGATCCGGGCGGATGTGTCGACAATTGCGGTCGGATTCACTGCGAGCATGGGGACGGCGATTCTTGCCGCGGGGGCGACAGGTAAGCGCTTCGCCTTACCCAGCGCGACGGTGCATATGCATCAGGCGCTGGGTGGAGCCCAGGGGCAGGCGAGCGATGTCGCAATTCAGGCGGCGGAGTTGAAGCGCCTGAATGACCGACTGCGGGAATTCCTGGCGGCTCGGACGGGGCGGCCGGTGGAGGAGGTGGCGCGGGACTTCGATCGAGACCGGTTCATGGATGCCGATGAGGCGTTGGAGTACGGGTTGGTCGACGCGGTGTTGGCTGGCGAGGCAGTTCCGGCGGCCGTTACCTCTGCCTAGATTGGGGACGGTGGCCGAACGCTGTCGTTCATGGCGGGGGCGCCGTCGCTTTGTCGGTCCTCCGGTCGCAGCACGAGCGCTCCACGCTCGGGTCGGTCACGGGCGTCGCCGGACGTCTATCGCCGGCCGCGGACCCTGAATCGTTATTCGGCGCCTTCGAGATTCCAGAGGTGGATGTCGCGGAAGCGATCGGCGGGGGTGAAGAGCAGGCCCGGCTCGAAACCCTCGAGGCTGCCGGGATGGATGTACAGACGCGACGGGTAGGCGAGGATCACGCTGGCGGCCTGATCCTCGAATCGTGCCTCGAAGGCGGCGTAGAGCTCGCGCCGTTCAGCGGCGTCGACGGTCAGGCGCGCGGCCTCGAGGAGCGCGTCGGCGGTCGCGTCCTGATAGCCCGCGATGTTGCGGCCGGTCTCCGAGATCTGCGATGTGTGCCAGCCGAGATATGGATCGGGGTCGATGTTCGCTTCCCAGCCGAAGAGTGCCAGCTCGTAGTCGCGGGGGACCAGGCGGCGGGCGAGCAGGTCGCTGGCCGGGAGCGGGGTGACCTCGACGCTGACACCGACTGCGTCGAGCGCGGCGGCGACGGCTTCGGCGAGGCGGATCCGAGCGGGGTCAGCGTTGGTCAGGAGTTCGAGCGTGAGCGCCGTCCCGCTACGGACCAGGCGGCCGTCGGCATCCGGTTCGTACCCGGCAGCGGTCCAAGCGGCGGTGACGTTCCTCCCGATGTCGTCCTCGGTCGTCTCGGTCTTCAGCCATGAGCGCGGGACGATCACCCCTTCGCCAGCGAGCCCGCGGACGCCGGCCTCGCGGATCACCGAGGCTGGATCGATCGACGCGGCGATTGCTCGCCGCAGCGCCCGGTTGTCGAGCGGCCGTTGCTGGTTGTTCAGGTACAGGACGGTGAACGCGTGGCGGACCAACGGGGTGGCCAGAAGCTCATCGCGATCAAGGACGACCGCGCCCTCGCGCGGGTCGGACTGTGCTCCGCGAAGCGCGGCGTCGATGTCCCGTTGTGCGAGCGCTTCAAGTTGTCGGGTCGCGCTGGGGTAGAAGCGCAGTTCCAGGCGTTCGATGAGCGGCGCTCCGCGGTGGTAGGAGGTGTTGCGCTCGAGTTGAGCGCGGTCGGCGTTGAGCGACGTCAGTCGGTACGGCCCGGTTCCGACGGGACGTGCATTCGCGGGGGCCTCGTCGAGTTGCGCCGCATCGATCTGGGCGAAGTGGTGGGCCGGCAGGATGCCGACGGTCAATCGAGAGAGGAAGTCGGCCGCCGGATCGGGCAGACGCAGCAGTATCGTGCGCTCGTCGATGACGAACGGATCGACGGCCGCCCAGTTCGTGGCGAGAGACAGGTTGCCTTCGTAGTCCGGGTCCTGGAGCAGAGCAATCGTTATGGAGACGTCGGTGGTCGTCACCGGCGGGCCGTCATGCCAGGCCAGATCGTCGCGCAAGACGATCGTGTAGGTCCGCCCGTCGGGTGTGACCTCCCAGTGTTCGGCGAGGTCGGGGAGCGGCGTGCCATCGGCATCGATGCGGATCAGGCCATCGAAGATCAGTGAGGCGAGGTCCGCATCAGTTGAGCCGGGTTGGGCGAGCAGCGGGTTGATCTGGTTGGCGCCGCCGACGACGCCTTCTACCCAGGTTGTGCTGCCGTTCTCCTCGGCATCGGCGGTCGCCAGCCAGGCGAGCACGATCAGCGCGAGGCCACCGGCGAGGAGTGTGACGTACGCGCGGCGGAGGGTGGGCCGAGGCACGTCGGCGGCCGCCTTCGGCTAGGAGGCGGCGACGCTCCAGGCGGAGACCGCCAGGAAGATGGCGACCACGACGATGGTGAGGTTGTGCAGCGAACGCTGCAGTCCGCGACGGCTGCGGTAGCTCTGATCCTGGCCACCGAGCGCGGCTCCGAAGCCGGTGCCCTTGACCTGCATCAGTACCAGCACGATGACGAGCATCGAGATCAGAATCTGTGCGAGCGAGAGGAAGTCGCGGAGTTCCATCAGGGGATCGACGGTATGGCGAGCGCGAGTCGCAGGCAAGCGTGGCCGCCGACGCTGGCCTTCAGGCCAAGGTGCGTCGCCTAGAGCTGCCCGATTGCTCCGCGATCGACAAGCTGCTCGACCTCGTCACCGGACAGGCCCAGCTCGAGCAGTAGCTCTGTGCTGTGCGCTCCGAGGCCGGGCGAGGCGCGGTGTGCGGCGGTCGGGGTGGCCGACATCTGGACGATCGGTCCGACGACTCGCTGCGGTCCCGTGATGTCGTGGGTCAGTGCCGTGACCATGCCGTCTGCGATCACCTGCGGGTCGTCGGCCATCTCCTCAGGGAGCTGGACCGCCGAGACCGGGGTGCCGACGGCATCGAGGTCGCGGACCCATTCCTGGCTGGTTCGCTCGATGAACCTGGTCTGCAGCTCGGCCTTCCAGCGGGCGATCTCTGCGGCGCTTTGCCGATCGGCCGGGTCGAAGTCCGGATCATCCGATCGTTCTTGGCCCTCGATCCCGAGCACGCGGCGGATCGCGTTCCGGTTCGAGGCGGTCAGCGCTCCGAGGGCGATCGCGCCGTCCTTCGTCCGGTAGACGGCGTAGTAGAGGAAGAAGCCGCCGTACGCGGCCTCGTCGGGCCGGCGCGCCTCGAGGATCTCACCCCACGATCCGCCGCTCGTGCGGAGGCGGGTGAGCTCCTCGATCAGCGGATCGCGCATGACCGAGTCGTGGACCGGCTCGCGCATGACAGCCGAGGACTGCAGGAACAAGGCGGTCCGGAGGAGCGAGGTGCTCACGTACTGGCCTTCGCCGGTGCGTTCACGGTGCAGTAGCGCGGCGCAGATGCCGACGGCCGCGGCGAGACCCGACGCCGTGTCAGCGATCGGCACGTTCACGAGGTGGCGCGCGCCTTCCTCGTCAGCGCGGCCGCTGAGCACCATCAGGCCGGAGTAGGCCTGGGCGACGAGGTCCGAGCCGGCGCGCGTGACCTGCGGTCCGTCCTCCCCGAAGCCGGTGTTCTGCCAATAGATCAGGTCGGAGCGCAGCGCTCGGAGCGTGTCGTAGTCGATGCCCAGTCGCTCGGCGACGCCGGCGCGGTAGTTGATCGCGACCACGTCGAACGCGGGCACGATGCGGTGGATCAGCGCGACGCCGTCGGGACTGCGGAGATCGACGGTGAGGCTGCGCTTGCCGCGGTTGAGTGCCTGAAAGATCTTGCTCTCGCCGGGGACCACCGACGCGCTCGTCCGCGTCTCCTCGCCACCGAGCGGCTCCACCTTGACCACGTCTGCACCGAGGTCGGCGAGCGTGATGCCGGCGATCGGTCCCGCGACAATCTGGGAGAACTCGAGGACGCGAATGCCATTGAGCGCGCCGGCGGCGGGATCGGTCATCAGCTCCCCAGGTCGAGCGCGGGATTTCGGCGGGAGCGTAGCAGCCACGTGGAGGTGACCGGATGGCCGGTTACCTCGTGGCGTGGTTCGCCGTAGCATGCGGCGTTCAACGAGAGGCCGCGCCACGGGGCGACGCGGGAGGTTTGTGATGCAGGACTTCGAGGGGCGCGTCGCGGTGATCACCGGCGGCGGGAGCGGGATCGGGCTAGCGATGGCGCGACGCTTCGCGCAGGAGGGGATGAAGGTCGTCCTCGGGGACTTCGATGGCGTGGCCCTCGATGCGGCGGTGGCGGCGCTGACGCAGGAGGAGCACGAGGTGCTCGGCGTGCAGATGGACGTGCTGAAAGACGAGGACGTTGACCGGCTGCGTGACGAGGCGATCGAGAAGTTCGGCGGGGTGCACATCGTGTGCAACAACGCGGGGGTGATCGACTCGGCGACGGTGCCGATCTGGGAGTCGACACAGGCGGACTGGGACTGGGTGTACGGGATCTGCTTTGACGGCGTTCTGCGCGGCGTGCGCAGCTTCGTCCCGACGATGGTCGCCCAGGACGAACCGGGCCACGTGGTGAATACGGCCTCGGTGGCCGGGCTGATCGCCGGTGGCGGCATCTACGGCGTGGCGAAGCACGCGGTGGTGGCGCTGACCGAGGCGCTCTACCAGAACCTGCAGATGGAAGGCTCGAAGGTCGGTGCGTCGGTGCTGTGCCCGCCGTTCGTGCAGACGCAGATCTTCCGCTCGGCGCGGAACCGACCGGGGGCGGCGGAGATCGATCCGAACAACCGACACTCGTTGGTCGAGGACGGGATGCTGCCCGAGGAGATCGCGGACTTCGTGCTTGAGGGGATCCGCGATGAGCGCTTCTACCTCGCACCCCATCACTCGTTCGACGAGGCGATCGAGGAGCGGGCGGCGAACGTCGTGGCACGCCGGAACTGGGTGCCGCGGGCGATGCGAGCGGCCTCGGAGTGAGTGCGTGGTGCACCGAGACCCAGCCGTTCGACCAGTACCGCCTCGGGATGGGGTCGCGATAGCCTGCGTCACGGCGCGCCCACGCGCCTAGAGGGCAGGTCTAGCGATGGCTTCGACTGATGGATTCGCCGGCAAACGCGTGCTGGCGGTGTACGGACACCCCGACGACGAGGGGCAGGCGACCGGCACGCTAGCCTCGTTCATCGCGGCGGGCAGCGATGTGACGTTGCTCTGCGCCACACGTGGCGAGGTCGGCGAGATCTCGGATCCGGTACTCAGCACACCGGAGACGCTCGGCTACACACGGGAGCTCGAGCTGCGCGCCTCGATGGCCCAGCTGGGGCTCTCGGACGTGCGCTTTCTGCCGTTCCGTGACAGCGGGATGGACGGGACGCCCGAGAACGAGCATCCGCAGGCGTGGCATCAGCAGCCGCCGGAGATCGCGGTCCCCGCAGTCCTGGAGGTGATGCGCGAGGTGCGGCCGCACCTGGTGTTCACGTGGCAGGAGGACGGTGGCTACGGGCACCCCGATCACGTCGCTGCGCACCGGCACACGCTGGCGGCGTTCGACGTCTGCGGGAACGCCGAGGCTCACCCGGAGACTGGCGAACCGTGGGAACCGGAGCGGCTGTTCTGGGGCGCGCGGATGATGAGTCGCTTCGTGACGATGCGGCTCGAGATGGAGAAGCGTGGCCTGCTCGACGAACCGATCGACGACGAGACGCGCGCTCGCTTCGACGAGATGCTGAAGCGCCCGGTGCCGCCGGTCAGCCTGGTGGTCGACACGACCGCACACATCGAGGCGAAACGTCGCGCGGCCTCGATGCACCGGACGCAGTTTGGCGAGGGCGGGATGTGGTCGAAGATCCCCGACGACCTGCTGCCGCAGATGTACGGCGAGGAGCGGTTCTATCAGGCGCGTCCGACGTGGCCAGAAGACGCTGAACCGTTGAACGGCTTCTAGCCCGCTTCGTCGCGGGATCCGCCGAAAACGCCCCCCCGATCCTGAGCCGCGGCTGACGCTTGGTGCGTCAGGTGACCTTCGACTCTGGAGCTGTCGATACTCCTGTGACTACAGTCGATGTGGGTAGCGACGCTTTGGCCCACCATGCGTTCCGCGACCGAGCGAAGGTGAGGCCTGGTGCTTGCGTCTCCGCAGCTCACTGACATTCCGACCGCCGGTGGTATCGCCGGATCGCGTAGCGGCGTGAGCTCGGCGACCGCCGACCATCGAGCGCGTCAGGTCCCGCGGCGCGCCGAAGCCCTCTACTACGCGTCGCGGCTGGCGAGCCAGTCCGGACAAGGCGTCTTCTTCGCTCTCATCGTCCTCATCGCCGGCCCCGGCGGCGGTGGTGCCCTGGGACTGGGCAGTGTGATGGTGGCGATGACCGTGGCTGCGATTGTCCTCGGGCCGTTCGGCGGCGGCGTGGTCGACCGCCTTGGACCCCGCTACGCTTTGCCAACCGGCGCGGTCCTGCGACTGGCTGCGATTGCCAGCGCGGTCGTCGTGCTGGGCGCTGGCGAGTACGCGTGGGTCGTGGCGTTCATTTACTCGGCCGCCTCGCAGGTGTTCTCGCCCGCGGAGCTGGCACTCGTCTCAACGATCCGACGGCGGCGGCCGGCCGGTGCGCATGCCTCGCTATTCGCGCTGCAGTTCGGCGGTCAGGCGATCGGCGCGTTTGCGCTCGCCCCGGCGCTGTTCTGGGTCGGTGGGTCGGCGGCGATGCTGACCGGGGCAGCGCTCATCTACGCCGTCGTCGTGGTCACCGCGCTCGCCCTCGGACGACAGCTGCCGATCCGGTCATACGTCGCGCTGCAGGGCAGTCGGACCGGCGTGCGCTTCCGCTCGACACTGCGCTTCATCGCCCGCGAATCGCAGGCGACTTATGCGGTGGGACTGCTCGCATTCATCGATGTGATGACGAAGTGTTTGCTCGTTGCTGCGCCGATCTACTTCGAATCGGAGCTCAACCTCGGTCGGTCGCAGGTGGTGGTGCTCGCCGGCACTGTGGCACTCGGGGCCGTCGTTGGCCTCGGTTGGGCCGCGCGATTCCTGTCACCAGCACAGTCGCCGACGGCGATGCGGTTGATCCTGCTGGCGGCGCTGGTTTCAACGCTCGCCCTGACGCCGCTAGGGGACGGGCTCGGCACGCTCACCGTCACCGGCGCCGCACTCGACTTCGGTGGGCTGGCGGGACCGCTCGGTGCGGGTTCGCTGGCGGCGATCCCCGCCGTATTCACGCTCGGCCTCACGCTCAGCATGGCGCCGATCGTGGCACGCAGCGTCCTGACCTCGACGACCCCGCTGGAGCAGCAGGGCCGGGTCTTTGCGGCCGAAGCCGTGCTGTCGAACATCCTCGTGGTCCCGGCACTGCTTCTCGCGGCGCTTTCCACCGACCTGGTCTCGGCGCGGGCGACGGTGATGTTCATCGGCGTAATTGGCATCGCGCTGTTCCTCGTGCTCGAGTACCGAGCGCTGCGTCGAAGCCAGCGGTTGCTGAGCCTTGACGCGGTAGCAGCCCGCGTCGCCTGAGGACGCGCTGGATCCTGCCGTCAGCAGTGACGAGCGACCGAGGCTAGGCCGCGCCGCCACCTCGTAGCCCACGAATTACGTCGAGGCTGTCGGTGATGATGCCGCCGACACCCTGACGCAACAGCGTGTTGGCTTCCGCGAGGTCATTCACCGTCCAGGTGACGATCAAGGGCGTCCCCGCGCCCAGTTCCTCGATCACCCGGGGCGACAGCAGGTCCACGTCCAGCCCGATGCCGGCGCCGGTCCAGGCGTCGAGCTCGGCGCGCATCAGGTCGAGTGCGGCTGTTGAACCGACGGAGCGGATCACGTGCGCGCCTTCGGCGTCGAGGAACTGGTCGAGATAACCCCAATTCTGCGAGCTGACGGTGTACGGACGTCCGACGAACTGGTCGGCGATCACTTGCTTCAGCGCGTCAGGGAGTCGTGGATCCCGCCCCTTGAGGTCAAACATCGGCTGCACGTGGTCAGGGAGTTCCGGGAGCACGTTCGCGACGACGAGTTCCCGTTGATGGCCGAGCGCCAGCGACCAGCGGTCCCAACGGAGAGGGATCGGGCCGAGTGTCTTGTCATGCCCGACCTCGAGGCGGTCGCGATGGAACCAGACGTCGATTTCGATGATGTGCGCGCCCGCGTCGCTCGCGGGCGCCAGCTGGTCCAGATGATTGCCGTAGCGATGCGCGATCAGAAGCGGTCGTTCCGTCAGTGCCACGCCCGCTCCCACCCGTATCGTCGGAACGCCCGAGCGGGGCGCCCAAACCGCAGCGCTGCTGTGGCGCCGTCGTCGCGGCTCCAGCGTATCGGTTGACCCGTCGCGAGCTCGTTCACCTTGGCCATTCGGTGGTTCCGGAGATGACCTTCGGCGCAGACGCCGTCCCCGGGCTCAGGCATCCTGTGAGCCCGGCGTGCGGCAGGGGGCAGGTACTGGCTTCACTGGTCTTCCCGATGCTCCTCGGTGCGGTCGTGTTGATCGTCGTGAGTGCCGCGATCAAGCTCCGCGGATCGAGCCGGGCCGCGTTCCTACGCGAGTCCGCGATCGTGCTGGCGGCGTACTTCGTGTACTTCCTGATCCGAGGTGCGACCGAGGGGCGCGCAGGCGAGGCCATCGATCGAGCCCTGGCGCTTGAGGATCTGGAGGATCGTCTCGGGATCTTCTTCGAGGTCGATCTGCAGAATGCCGTGATCGACTACTCGTGGCTGATCGAGGCGGCGAATGCGACCTATATCTGGCTGCACTGGCCGCTGATCGGCGCCGTCGGCCTGTGGCTCTACTTCACGAGCCGCCCTGAATACCGGAAGTACCGGAACACGATGCTCTTGTCCGGGGCGATCGGGGTCGTGATCTTCGCGCTGTTCCCGACCGCACCGCCGCGGCTAGCGAATCCGGATGTGATCGACACGGTGGTCGAGCGGACCGATATCTATCGCGTGATGCAACCGCCGCTGCTGACCAATCAGTACGCTGCGATTCCGAGCCTCCATTTCGGCTGGAACCTGCTGATGGGCATCGCGCTCGTGCGCGAGTCGCAGCTGATCTGGGTGCGAGTGATCGGCGGGCTCTCCCCGGTGGCGATGCTGATCGCGACGATCGTCACGGCGAATCACTACGTCCTTGATGTCGTCGCCGGGGCGGCGATCGTGATCTTCGCGCTGGCCCTGGTGGAGGCCTGGCCGCCACGGTGGCTACGAGAGCGGACCGTCGCTGGAGCGGCGGTCGCTCGAGATCCGCGCTCAGCTTCTGATTCGAGACGCCACGCGTGTTCGGCGGGCTCGTAGCGAGTGGTGTGGCGTCCGTGACTGATCGCCCGTGTTGTCGGCACCACCGGGTTCGGCGACCCTGATCGGCATGTCACTGCTCTGGGCCCGTCTCCTGGTGTTCGGTAGCTCTGCCGCCGTGCTGGTGATCGAGATCCTGGCCGGCCGGTTGATGGCGCCCTATGTCGGCGTCACGTTGGAGACGTTCACCGGGATCATTGGCGTGGTGCTGGCCGGCATCGCGGCTGGCGCCTGGCTCGGCGGTCGTAGTGCCGACCGCGTCGAGCCGCGGCAGCTGCTGGGACCGATGCTGGTGCTGTCCGGGGTGCTCGTGCTGCTCGCACCCACGCTGGTCGATTGGGTGGGACCGTCGATGCGGGCGGGAGGACCGGCCGAGATCACGATCCTGACGGCCAGCGCGTTCTTCTGGCCGTCGCTGACGCTCTCGACGGTGACGCCGATCGTCGTGAAGTTGCGGCTCCGATCGCTCGAGGAGACCGGTAGCGTGGTCGGCTCGTTGTCCGCAGTCGGCACTATCGGTGCGCTGGCGGGCACGTTCGTCACCGGATTCATGCTGCTTGCCGCCATGCCGTCACGGTCGCTGGTGCTGGTTGTCGGCGCGCTGCTCGTCGTGGTGGGGCTCCCGTTGCTGGTGCGCTCAGCATCCCGGGGCGTCACCGCGCTCGGCGTGATCGCGGCCTTCGGCGCCGGCGGCGGTCTGATGCTCGAGGACGGCCCGTGTGACGTCGAGACGACGTACTTCTGCGCCTCGATCGAGGTCGATCCGGCCAACCCGAGCGGGCGCACGCTCCGCCTCGACACGCTGCGGCACAGCTACGTCGATCTCGAGGATCCGACGCACCTGGAGTTCCGCTACTCGCGGATCATGGCGGACGTGGTCGCCGAGCTCGCCGACGGCCCGCTCGATATCGCCTACATCGGGGGTGGCGGCTTCACGCTGCCTCGATACTTTGCCGCCGTGCGGCCCGGTACGACGGCGATCGTGTTTGAAATCGATGGCGAGCTGGTTGAACTGGTCGAGGACGAGCTGGGTCTGGTGCTGACGGACGAGCTCCGCGTCGACATCGGCGACGCGCGTCTGGCTCTGCCCGACGAGGCGGATGGGGGGTACGACGTTGTTGTCGGCGACGCTTTCGGCGGCTTGAGCGTGCCGTGGCACCTCACCACCCGCGAGTTCCTCGAGGAGATCGACCGGGTACTCAGCGATGACGGGGTCTACGTGATCAACCTGATCGACTATCCACCGCTCGGCTTCGCGCATGCTGAGACGGCGACGTTCCTCGAGGTCTTCGACCACGTGGCGGTGGCATCGACGTTTGAACGGTTGAACGGGAGCCAGGGTGGGAACTACGTGCTGATCGGGGCACAGCATGAGCTCGACTGGGCTTCGATCAGTGCGCGCATCCTCGAGAGGGGTGGTTTCGATGCCCTGCTGGCCGGCGCTGCCGCGGAGGCGTTCGCCAATGGCGCGCGCGTGTTGCGCGATGATTTTGCGCCCGTCGACCAGCTGCTCGGTGCTCCGCCGCGCTAGCTACTCGTCGGCGGGCGGCCCGATCCAGATCACGCCAGTCGCTCTCGACGTTCCGATCGAGGACCCGGCGATCACCACCGCGCCCTGCGGGCTGAACGCGATCCCACCAGCCAGCTGGAAGCTGAACTCGGGCGATCCGAAGATCCGGTCGTCGACCGGGACCTGTTCCCACGTCGCGCCATCGCCAGAAAGCAGGATCTGCATCGAGTAGTCGCCTTCCTCGGCGATCCCTGCCGCGGCGAAACGCGATCCGTCGGTTGCGACCAGATCGAGGCCCCGCTGAAGCAGGTCTCCGGCTTGCGGGATGCGCTGCCAAGTCAGCCCGTCGCGGGAGGTCCAGATCACCGCGCTACGGAAGGTCGTGCCGGTCGCGATGAAGCCATTGCGCCCCGTCGTGACGTCCGTCATCCACTCAGAGAACGGCCCGAACCCGCCCGCCTCGTCCGAGGGCGGGAGTCCCACCGGTCGCCAGTCGAACCCGTCTGCGGACGTCCAGACGGCCGGCGTGTCGTCGTCGCGTTGCCCGACCACCACGATGTCGTCGCCGAGCGTGGTGACCGCCGCCAGATCGCGCCCGAAGTCGGGGCCGTCGATACGCCGCCACGTCGTGCCATCCTCGGACACCCAGATGGCGGCGTCGAAGCCATCGGATCCGACGGCCACCAGACCGGGACCGCCGGGCGCGACGTCGCGGAGGCTCTGAACGCCGCTGCCACCGAAGACCTCTCGGGCGCCGGCGATCCGCGTCCAGGCGAGGCCGTCCGGGCTGGTCCACGCAACGGCGTTGCCCCCGTCGTTCGCGTCGAAGGGGTCCTCTGCGGATTGCGTCCCGACGGCGACGAATCCGGGCCCGCCGGTCGTGACCGCGTTCATCACGTCGGCCCCGCTGCCACGGAACATCGCGTCGTCGTGGGGCACGCGGACCCAGTCGCTGCCGTCTTCCGAGGTCCAGACGGCCGCCCGAGCCAGACCCTCGCCGATGAACTCCGCGCCGACGGCGATCAGACCCGGCCCGCCCGCCACCACATCATTGACGAGGACGCCGCCGAACCAGGAAGCGCGCTCGATCTCGCTGGTCAGCTCGATCCGGCGCCAGCCGTTGGCGGGAGAGAGGGCTGGCTCGTCCGCCTCGCTGTCGGTTTCGGGCAGCGACAACCCGGCGCGCCCGAGGGCGTTCGCGGTCCCCGCGGCCCACGCGGCCGCGCGCGCCTCACTGAAGGGACCTTCGACGCCGACGCCGACGATCAGCTCGCCGCCGACCGCCACATCGAGCATGAGCTGCTGGTCGAAGGGCGGGGAGAGGCCAGAGAACACCTCGAACGCATACGGCGCCTGCGTCCAGGTGACACCGTCGACTGAGAACCATGCTGCCGCGTCAGGGCTCCCGTCGAATGCGTTGTCCTGACCAACCGCAACGAGCCCGCCGTCCCAAGCGGCCACCGCGGTCATCGCGCTCTCGGCGTCACCGCCAAAGAGCGACTCATCGTGCGGAATCCGTGCCCAATCGAGACCGTCCGCTGACGTCCATACCGCGGCTACGACGCTGCCTCGATACTCAGCCGCGCCGACCATGACCAAGCCAGGTCCGCCCGCGGCCACGCCCAGCGCCGATTGGCCAGTCTCGGCCGCCAGTGGATCGGTGCTCGGAATGCGCTCCCAAGTCAGGCCGTCGGGCGACAGCCAGACTGCGATCTCGTCGCCATCGGGGGCGAAGTCGACTCCAATCGCCACCAGCCCTCCGGCGCCCGCGGCGATGTCCACGATCCGTTGTTCGCCGTTGCCGCCGAGGGCCGCGTCAGCATCGGAGACCCGCGTCCAGGTGAGGCCGTCAGGCGAGGTCCAGATCGCGCCGTTGGTCTGATCCGTTCCGACTGCCACCAACCCCGGTCCGCCGCTGATGACCGACTCGATCTGCTGAGAACCCGCGCCACCGAGGACGCCGGACGGGTCGGTGACCCTCGCCCACGTGGTGCCGTCACCCGACGTCCAGATCGCGGCGTCGCTCGACCCGTCCGCGGGAGTCGGGCGTAGCCCAACGGCAACCAGACCCGGCCCACCGACGGCGACGTCGAGCATCACGGCGTCGCCACCGAATACCTCTCCGTCATGCGGGATGCGCCGCCAGTGCGCGCCGTCGTCTGAAGCCCAGACGGCAGCCCGTTGGCCGACGGAGGGCGCGTCCACACCGACGGCGACGAATCCGGAGTCGGTCGCGACGACGCCGTAGGCCTGCTGATGCCCGCCGCCGATCGGGCCGAAGACGCCGTCCTCGATGTCGTCCGGTACTCGCGTCCAGATGAGGTCGTCCGGCTGAGCGCGGAAGCCCGCGCTCGGCAGCCCGGATCGGGGGGTGGTCGTCGGCTGCGGCTCATCCGCCGTCACCGTCGGCGATTGGGCGTCTGGCTGGTCGCTGGTGCAGGCGGCGAGTAGGGCGATCAGCGTCAGGGCGATCAGCGTCAGAGTGACCAGTGTGGGCCGTTTCATGGGCGAGCCCCCGCGCACGTTCTGGCAACGTGGAGTCAGGCTATCGAGATCGACCGGAGACCGGTGTGCAGCCAGCTGACGAACTGTGCGAGTGGGGCGTGGGCCGGCGCGTCGTCGCTAGTCGGTCGTGCTCTCGATCGCGTCGAGGTGGGTATCGACGAATCGCAGCACTTCCTCAGCGATCGCGATCGCTCGCGCGGAGTCGACCTCGTCGTAGACCTCGGACGGCACGCCGGCAGGGATCCCGCTCGGATAGCGGGCCCCGAGGTAGTGCTTGTCGAGGTGCGTGGCGCTCGATTTCAGGAGATCGAACGACGGGTCGAAGGCCATTGCGTCTTCGCAGAGGTCGGCGAGTCCGTGTCCCCAGACCCGCTCGGCACCGCGCGCGTAAAGGTAGGCGACGACGGCATTCTCAGCCGCCTGGTGGCTATAGAAGCACGCTGGGGCATAGCGACCGCCGGCCTCGCAGTAGCGCGCATCCTCGAGGTCGAAGGCGGCTTGCTGGCGCCACCGCTTCGCTTCGCTATCTGGCATATGCAGGCTCCGCGAGTGCAGCCGCGCGCGTGAGTACGGGATCAGCATCGTACAGTTCGGCAAACTCCTCCGGCGTGTAGACGAGGAACTGTGTTTGGAGCCTCGGACGGAGGTGATCGACGAAGAAATCCGGACGGCGGCGGAACGGCTCCTCGGTCGCGTGGACGATCACGATCTCGAGCGGCGTGTCCGAACGGACGTCGTCACGAGCGAGGTCGCCGGTCACGTAGAGACGGTCGACGCCGAGCGCCGGGAGTTCTTCGACGAAACGTGCGAGCTCTGCCTCGAGCAATGCACGGCGATGATCGGCGAAGCCAATCATCATCGGCACGGGCATGCTCGCGTCGAGTCAGGCGGGCGGACGGAATGCCTCGTTAGACCGTGGTCAGCGTCGGCGAGCCGGGGTGGGGCATGACCTCGGCGGCGGACAGCGGCACCGCGTCCTTCTGGTAGACCTGATACCGGTGCGAGCCGAAGTCACCAATGATCAGCTGGCCGTCATCGTCGACGTGGACGCAGATCGGGAACCGCAGGCGCTTCTGCTTCTCAAGCGTGGTCATGTCGCGGAGTCGGAGCACGCGCGGGTTGGCGAGGATGTACTCGCGTCCCATCTTCGAGAGCGTGGCGTCGCCGGTGAACTGCTCGACGTAGCGGCCATCGCGGTCGAAGAGCGCCACGCGGTTGTTGGCGCGGTCGGCGACGTAGATGTCGCCGTCTCGGTCGACGGCGATGCCTGCCGGGCGGTTGAGCTGGCCGTCACCGCTGCCACTCTCGCCGAACTCCATGATGAACTCGCCGTCACCCGTGAACTTCTGGACGCGGTCGTTGCGCCAGTCGACCACGTAGATGCTCCCCTGGGCATCGAGGGTGATGCCCCAAGGCCCGTCGAACTCACCCGGGCCGTCGCCGTGGGTGCCGAAGCCGGTGATGTACTCGCCATCCTTGGAGAAGAGCTGGACGCGGTGGTTCTGGGAGTCTGAGACCCAGAGGCGCTCTTCAGCGTCGAAGACCATGTGCGAGGGGCGGTTGAGTTGTCCCGGTTCGGACCCGTGCTCACCCCACTTCGCGACTTCGTCGCCCTCGGAGGTCATGACCGTGATCTGGTGGGTCGACTCGTCGGAGACATAGAGGCGACCGTCGCTATCACGCACCAGGCCGGCGGGCCAGGTGAACGAGCCGCCGACCGGACCGAGGTCTTCGTCGTCCCAGCTGATCGCGCGGATCGAGCCGGTGCCATCGAATCTTGAGAGCGACAGGATCCGGTGGTCGTCGCCGATCGCGAAGTCGACGGGGTACCAGGTGAGGCGCCGCATCCCGAGTGTGCGTACGTACGGGAAGCCCGCACGCAGCAGCAGTTCGTGATCGGCGACGTGGCCGTTTCCGTTGTTGGTCATTGCTGCGCTCCTCGGCGCTGGTCTCGATCGCCCGTCAGGTTGCTAAGCAGCCCTGTTGATGCTGCTACGCAGCGGTCACCTTGTAGGGCGTGATCTGCTCGAAGGTGCCGTTGACGATCTGCGTCGGGTCCATCTTCATCCACTGCTCCAGGACGGTGCCGTAGATACCGCGGAAGTCGATGGTGTGACGCAGGTCCTCGCCGTAGAGCCAGTCCTCGGGCTTCACGGACGGGTACTCCGAGTAGAGTCCGCCGTCGACGTGGTCGCCGATGATGTAGGCGCCGCCGCCAGAGCCGTGGTCGGTTCCCGAGCCGTTGTCCTTGATCCGACGCCCGAACTCGGTGAAGACCATGACGGTGACTTCCTCGGAGGCGTTGTGCTCGCGGAGGTCGGCCATGAAGTCGGAGAGCGCCTGCGTCAGCTCGGTGAGCAGACGGGGGTGCGTTTCCGGCTCGAGCGCGTGGTAGTCGTAGCCGGCGTGCTGCGTGTAGAACACGCGCGTACCGAGGCCCGCCGTGTGCACCCTCGCGACGTCGCGGAGCGCGTTGGCGATCGGGTTCGAGGCGTACTCGACGGTCGAGCTGTACTGCGACGGGACATCGCGCAGCATGTCGATGCCGGCGAGGACGTCGCGTCCGGTCTGCGCGAGGTAGTCGCCGACGACGCCGGTGCCGACGCTCGGTGTGTACATCCGCTTGAAGATGTCGAGGTCCTGCGCGCGCTCTTGCTCAGCCTCGATCTTGGTCATGAGACCGAAATGGTCGAGGTCACCGACCGACGTCGCGGTCACGCCCGGAGCGGCGAGAGCACGCGGGAGGCCGCGGCCGAAGCTGACCGCGGTCAGCGGGTTCTCGGTGTTCGGGTCGATGTCACGCGTCACCCGGGCGAGCCAGCCCTCGGTCGAGACCTTGAGCGGCTCGGTGGTGTGCCAGATGTCCATCGCGCGGAAGTGCGAGCGGTTGGAGTTCTCGTAGCCGATGCCCTGGACGACGGCGACGTTGCCGGCGTCGTAGAGCTCCTTGAGCGCGCCGGCGGCGGGGTGCCAGCCCAGCGTGTCGTTCATCGGCAGCACATCATCTGCGGCAACGCCGACGGTCGGCCGCGCCTCGTGATAGGCCTCGCTGGTGTACGGGATCAGCGTGTTCATGAAGTCGAGGCCGCCCGTGAGCTGGACGACTACCAGCACCGGGTCTTTGCCGTTGATCTTGGCCATGTCTACTCCTCAGACGCGCGGGCGCGTGGCTGACTCTGTGGTCGGCTAGGCGAACTGGTATTCGGGGCTGGAGACGACGAGCTGCAGCATGCGGCCGATGCGGGCCTCGCTGTGCTCGCGCTCGTCGTCGGAACCGAAGGTGAGCGGCCCCTCTTCCGAGGCGAACTCGGCGAGGACCTTGCGCGTGTCCTCGCTCGCCGGCACGGGGCCGGCGAGGTCGAGCACCTGGTCGACGAAGGCGTCCGGCTCCACCGCGCCGTTCGAGGACGCAATCCTCGAAACGATCGACTGGACGCCGGGTTTCGAGGTGTCCATCACCTGCTCGACGGCGAAGTTGACGCGCTCGCTGAGCGTGCCGCCGTCGAGCCACTCCTTGCCGGTGTGCCAGCCCTCGACGCTGGGTGGGTCCATCAGCTTCTGACCCATCGCGGCGGTGGCTGGGGACCAGGTGAGGATCGCCGGATCGGGATCTTGCGGCCAGTTCGCCAGCTTGATCGCGCTGCCCACGAGTTCGGCCGGGCTCTTCACGCGCTGGTACCGCGCGCTCTTGAAGAACTCGGAGTTCAGCAGCGTGCGCATGACGGCGGTCATGTCGCCATCGGACTCGGTGAAGCTGGCGACCAGCTGGTCGATCGCTTCCGGGTCGCGGGGCGGGTCGATGCTCCAGGCGGGGACCTGCTCCTCATCGGCGACGAAGAAGTTGTAGAGGTGGCGTCCGAGGAAGCGCGGGGTCGCCTCCTGGCCGACGATCACATCGATGATGTCCTCGCCGTTGAGGTTTCCCGTGCGTCCGAGGAACGTCTTTTCGTCGTCGTCGTGGTCGTCAGCGCGATAGATGAAGCTGGAGTCATAACCGCCGGTCGGATAGAGCGGGATCGGCTGTTCGAAGGTCCAGCCGGTGAAGGCGCGCGCCGCAGCCTTGATGTCGTCCTCGCTGTAAGCCCCGATGCCCATCGAGAAGAGTTCGAGCAGTTCGCGGCCGTAGTTCTCGTTGATGTCGCCGGCGTGATTCTGGCAGTTGTCGAGCCAGGAGAGCATGGATGGGTTCCGCGACAGGTCGAGCAGGATCTGGTGCAGGTTGCCCAGGCCGTTCTCACGGAACATCGCGATCTGCGTGATGATCGAGGGGCCGTGCTCGCCCTTGTACCAACCGGTGGCGAAGACGTGATGCCAGAACAACGCCATCTTCTCCCGCAACGGACTGCCACCATTGGCGATATTGAAGATCCAGACCGAGCTGGTCCCGACGGGGACGTCCGGGCTGCGGAGGGCAGGGAAGTAGCGGTCGAAGAGGTCCGCGTCCCGGTTCGCTGGCTCCTCGGGATTGAGCAGCTCCTCGACGATCTCCTCGTACGGACGGTCCTCGAGCGCCTCGAGCTCGTCGCGGGTGGCGCCAACACCGACGCGACGCATCAGGTGGGCACGTAATTCGATTGCTTCGCTCGCCATGGGGCTCCCCGAACTCCGCTGGGCCGGACTCCTTGCGTTGCCCGCGTTATACCAAATGCGCTCGGCTCGGCACGGTCCGTTCCAGGACGATGCCGGTATCGGACACGGGCGATCGGTGTCAGAGGACGCGCGCCAGATCGCAACAGGCCGCCCGAAGGCGGCCTGTTGCGTTGACGTCGGGTGCGTCCCGGTGTCAGTCGCCGGCCTCGCAGCGGGGGTGGTCGCCACCCTTCTTCTCGCAGACGGCGGCCTCACGGTCGAGCCGGTCCTGCTCGCGCTGAGCGTCGCGATCGTCCCGGTCGTGCTCACGCTCGGCGTCGCGCGCGTCCTTGAGCTCCTGCTGCTCTTCCTGCTTCGAGAGGACGTCGCTCTCGCCGCATTCGCCGATCGTGTCGCCGTGTCCGAGGTGGGCCGGGACGGCCGAGCTGCCGACGCTCAGCGTCTTCTGGTTGCCGGGGTTACCCGGCGGCCGGTGACAGATCGTGGCCTTGGCGCCCTCCTCCTCGATGGCAACGACAGCCAATGACACGGTGACCTCGACGTCCTCGTTGCCTTCGCCGTCCAGCTCGTCGAGGTAGGCGGCCGTGATGTCGTCGCCATCAACAGCGGCGAGGACATCGGCCGCGTCGTCAGAGGTCTCGCCGAGCGTGAACAGGCCGGTGAAGATTCCGGTGTGGTCGCCGGTCTCGGTCAGCTCGACCGTGATCCCGGCGCCGTCGGTGCCGCTGACGACCACGATGTCGAACACGTCAGGCGAGTCCGTCACGTCGAGGTCGCGGTCCTCGACGATCACCTGCACGAGGTCGCCGACGACCAGGCCGTTAGCGTCGACGTCGATCAACTCGAGGGTGCCGGTCGCGCCGTACCACTCGTGGACGGCGTTGACCGCCGAGGGCTCATCGACGTCGAGCGCGCCGTTTCCGTTGATGTCGAGCCAGGCGTCGACGAGGTCGACGCCTGGGCTATTGTCGCCAACCCAGGCAAACGTGGCTTGGTTCAGCGCGTTGGTGCTGCTGATGCCGGCCGCTCCGGCGTGGGGGCCGCCGGCGGCCACCTCGAAGCTCACCGGGATCCCGTCCGTGAGGTCGATGCCACCGAGGGTTGCCGTGACCACGTGCTCGACGTAGCCGGGCGATGTGCTGGCGAGCGGGGTCAGCGCCAGCGTGACGTTCTCCAGGTCGACGTGGTTCAACGCCGTCACGGCGTCGAGGTCGAAGCCAGGCAGCTGATCAGCGCTGACGTGAGTGATCCGAACGGCGGTGGCGAACTGGAGGCCCTGATCCGCGAGGTTCAGATCGATGTCGCCTTCGTCGTCCCGGAAATTGCCGAAGCTGACGAAACTGACGCCGTCGCGGCTGACCTCGATCTGAGCCAGCGCAGGGGCTTCGGTGTCCAGAGTGTGAATGCGGAGATCGGCGCCGGGTCCGTCGAAGGAGACACCGCCGTCGAAGTTGATGACGATGCTGCCCCCGCCGTCGCTGGTGCCGATCTGCACGATGACGTCGTCATCGTCGCCGAGCGCGTTGCCCGGATCGCCATCAACGAAACCATCGACGGCGAAGCTGTCGCCCCACTCGTCGGAGGCCTCGGCGCCTGAGAGTGTCATCGCGGCGCCGAGTGCGAGTACCGCGATGACGACGCCGGCTTTCGCCGCGAACGCGCCACCGATCGAGACGTTCAGAATCGAAGAAACGACACTCATGGGGCACCCTCGCCATCATTACGCTGAATACACGGGTCGCCGTGATCGCGCTCCAGGCGATCGGTGCCTCACTCCCATTGTCGGTCGATCGGGGGGGGCCGACTTGACCCCTCGATTCCGCGCAGCGAAGCGTTCGCTCCGCGACGAACCTCGGCTGGCGTTTTCGGTATGCTCGCGTCATCACGTGCGTGACGGCCGCTCGACGTGGCCGCACCGGAGGTACGGCGATGGCGACGTCAACAATCGAAGCCCCGACGGGCGATGTCAGCTCCCGGTATGCCCAGCTCGAAGAGCGGATCATGGACCGCGACCAGGCCGCGGCGAGTGACGTCTTCTACGACCTGGTCCGCGATGGCCGGCCGCTGACCGAGCTGATTCGCGAGACCGTTCGGGTGCACGCCCCGTACACGCACGCGCCGTACCACCAGCGGATCGACGAGGGGATGGTGCGGTTCGTCAATAACGACCACTGTCTGCTCAGCGCTCGTGCGTCGCTCCGCCTGCCGGGCATCCTTCCGGAGAGCATGCAGTTCCTGCCGATGGCACAGACGATGTGGTACGTGCCGACCGGCCTGGATGCCTGGAGCCAGCTCCTGGGGAAGGCGCCCGGTCACTACGGCCGTCGCGTCTACGACGAGTCGAAGTACCCGAATCCGCCCGCGCCGACCCGACACTGGGAAGACTCGGCGCCGATCATGGCCGAGGGCACGCTGGATGAGCGCCTCAACCACTGGCTGACGCTGGTGCAGATGGGCGAGGTCCAAGAGTCGTACAGCGTGTTTCAGGGCCTGCTGACCAACCCGGCCGAGCGCCCGCAGGTGCTGGCGCAGCTGATGTTCGCGGGCCTGATCGATGTGCAAGACCGGATCTACATGAACCGGAGCTACACGACGGGGCACAAGTCCTACCGTGCGCGCGCGACGATTGAGCTGTCGAACGCGGTCGGCTGGGAGAACGCACACGACATCATCTACGCCGGCATCCCGGACATCGCGGTCGGCCCGCGCTGGTACTCCGCCTACGAGATGGCGTGCGAGGTGCAGCTGCGACGACTCGAGGACGAAGCGCCTCTGTCGTCACTGGCACGCACGGTGATCACGGGGCGCGACGCCGAGCTGTTCGCGCAAACCAGCGACCTGTCGTCGGCTGAGCAGGGGATGCTGCTGCACGCGATCCTCGAAGAGCACGAGCCGGCCTACATGGAAGCGATCATCGAGCTGCTGCTCGCCGGTCGCTCGCCGAAGGCGATCCTCGACACGATTCAGATCGCCGCTGCCGAGGTAGTGCTGCGCTGTGGCGAGGGCCCGAGCTTCTCGATGCCACAGCACGGCTACGAGTACACGAACACGCTGGCGTGGTTCTACGAAAACTTCGAGCACAAGCACAAGACGAAGCTGCTGTTCATCGCTGGTTCGTTTATCAACCAGACGGCGCGTTGGGTCCGTGACTCGCCGGGCAACGGCAAGGTCGTGTTCCGCGCTCCCGCGGCCGCCTCGGGCATGTCGCGTGACCAGCTCTTGTCGGAGCTCGACGCGGCGATGGCCTCGCTGCAGCCGGACGACGCGGCGAACTGGGTGCAGGCTTACCTCGATGCCGGTCACGACCGGCGGCCGCTGGTGTCGACGATCGCGTTCGGGGCGACGAAGCAGGGCAACGACCCGCACAACCAGGAGATCGGGCTCTGCATGCTCGAGGACTACGCGCGGACCTCCTCGCCGTTCCGCGATCGACTGCTCCTGTCCGCGGCGAAGCACACGGCGGGGCACTCGAAGTACGGCGACTCGCTGGAGTCGTACAACCGCTTCGCGCGGGAGTTCGGACTACCGCCGGCGCAGGGCACTCCCGGCGAGGCAGAGCCGCTTCAGGCTGTGCTCGATGAGATGGAGCAGGTGCCGCTGTCCCAGGAAGAGGCGGTCCCAGGCGGTCTGCTGACCTCGTAGAGGCAGTCTCGACGCACGTCTGAATCGCTGCGGAGCGAGTCGCGGCCTCAATTCTGGTCATTCGCTAACACCGGTGCGTGGATCCGGTGGAACCGATCGCCGGCCGCCCTCGTTCAGTCGCTATCGACCTGACGCTCTCGGGCGTCGAGAGGGAGGGCGACATGCGGAAGCCGATGTGGGCGATCCTTGGTGTGCTGGTGGCGGCCATGATGCTGCTGGTGGCGTGCGGTGGCAGTGACGACCGCGAGACAGCGGGCGTGGATGACAGTCTCGCCGCTGCCGCTCCGGAAGATCTCTTGCTGCAAAGCTCGGAGAGCAGCTCGGGCGGCGGCGCTGACGGGGACGCGAGGACGGACCTCAGAAGTTCGGTGGGCGCGCCGCCCCCGCAGCCGGGCAATACCGGCGTCGGCCAGGACTCTGGCGGCGGCGGCAACGACCTCGCGCCCGTCGCGCTCCAGCAGGTGGGTGACGGGCGCGTCATCATCTACACCTCGAGCATGCTTGTCCTCGTCGAGGATGTATCGCTGGCAACGCAGCAGGCGCAGACGGCGATCGCGGGTCTCGGCGGGCTCGTGTTCGGCCAGGACACGACGACCGAACCGTTTCCACGGACCGTGCTGACCTTCCGTGTGCTGCCGGAGGACTTCCAGGAGGCGCTGACGAGACTCGCTGACCTGGGCAAGCTGGAGAGCCAGCAAGTCTCCACGGACGACGTGACCGATCGCGTCGTCGACCTCGAGAGCCGGATCATCACGTCTGAGGCCTCGGTCGAACGGCTGCGGGAGTTCCTGCGCAGCGCCGTTGACCTCGAGGACGTGGCGCAGCTCGAGGCACAGCTGCTGCAGCGCGAGACGAGCCTCGAACTGCTGCGCGGGCAGCTCCGGACCGTTCAAGATCAGGCTGCCCTCGCGACGATCTTCCTGACATTGGTCGAGCCGACGCCCGACGCGCCCGAGGCGCGGGTCGAGCTGGTCCAGACGGCCTACCTCGGACAGGACGAGGGTGCGCGCTGCCCCGGCGACGACGAGCTAGAGGTCGACGAGGGCGACTCGATCACGGTGTGCATCGAGATCGAGAACACCGGCAACCTCGCGCTGACCGAGATGGAGGTGCGCGACGGTGGCCTCGATCTGGACGAGGACGACTTCGTGGTCCTCGAGGGCTCGCTGGCGGGGCCGCTGGAGCCGGGCGACCGGCTGGTCGGGTACTTCGACGCCAGTGCTGAGCTGTTCCAGAGCCCGTCGCCGCGCTTCTCAGCCGTCGTGGTCGACGAGGACGGCGATCCGATCCGTGTCCCGGTCGGGGTCGAGACCGAGATCGTGGAGCTGGACGTTGCCGAGGACACCTCGGTGCCGTCGTTCATGGAAGGTCTGACCGGCAGCCTGGGCGCGGTGCTCGTGCTGGCGCAGTTCAGCGTGCTGGCGCTCGGTGTGGCGATTCCGTTCCTGTGGGTACCGCTGATTGTGGTTGGCCTGATCTGGCTCGGGCGTCGGATGTCGCCGCGCGCCGTCACCGCACCGCCTTCGGCCGCCGCCTCAGACGTGGAGGCCGGCGACTAGCCTGCACTCCGCGACGAGTGACCGGAGGGTCCGCCGTTTGGCGGGCCCTCCTGGTAGGTAGGCACGGTAGAGTCACAGCATGGCAACACCACAGTTCGAAGCTCACGAATGGACCGCGCAACCGCGGAACCTCAGTCCGAACGGCATCCACGATGATGCGCGCGCTCAGGAGTTGGGCTTCGACGGCGGTTTCGTGACCGGTGTCGTCCTCTACGAGCACATCGCGGCGGAGCTAATGAATCAGGGCCTGCCGTGGCTCTCGGAGGGGCGTGTCGACCTGCGGTTTCGGCGCCCGGTCTACCACGACGAAGCGGTGACCTGCCGTGTCGACCCCTCGACGAACAGCTTCGAGATCAAGAGCGATGATGGGATGGGTGCGCGCGCGTCTGGCGTGTTCGCGATCGATGATGAGGCGCCCTCGGTGTCGAGCGGCGAAGCCGCAGCGTCCCCGGCCGACATCCCGCTCGGCGACCCCTCGCTGGTTGGTCTGGTGATGCGGATCGAAGAGCGGCTCGATCCGGCACGGTTCGACGAGATCGCGGCGGCTTCGCGATTCCCGCGTGAGCTGGACGGTCGGAAGCTGATTCCGATCGGGCAATGGATCAACCCGATCGACCTGATCTACGAATACTTCGGTCGCTCGACGACGATCCACTTCGCGGGCCGGATCTCGCATCATTCGCCGCTGTTCGAGGATGAGTCGTTCTCGACGACCGGGGTGATTACCGGATTCTCGGAACGCCGCGGGAACCAGATCGTCGAGTTCACCTCGCTGGTCGCTGCGGGCGACGGGCGCCCGGTGGCGACGATTGAGCACAGCAGTGTGTATCAGCTCGCGCGCGAGCGGGTGGCTGCGGGCGGTTAGTCCGCCCCGAGGCCGCGCGGTGTCCCGTTGGTCTGCGCGGCGCAGACGATGAACTCCAGATCACTGTCTGCGTCGGCGTGGATCTCGTGCTCGATCGCGGCGGGGAAGAACATGAAGTCCCCGGGGCCGACGCGTTTCGTCCAGGGGCCACAGCTCACCTCGCCAGCACCGCTCAGGAAGTAGTAGACCTTCTCGACGTCCTCGTGGATGTGGCGCTCGTTGGCCCCACCAGCGGGTAGCCGGTTTCGCAGGAAGAACTGGAAGCCGCTCTCGAACGGCATCGAGGCGGCCTCGAAGACACGGCGGACGTGCAGGTCGCCTCGTGACTGGGCTTCGTCGACGGACGACTCGGCGGTGACGATCAGGCGTTCCTCGGGCATGGCGGTGGTCCTCTCAGTGCGCTGCGTTCCGGTGTGTCTTCGGTCAGTTCGGCGGAGGCGGGCAGACCCGCGGTTCGCCCGTCTCGGCGTCGAGGAACGAGCCGTCCGACTGTTCGTACCCCGAGAACGTGGTGCCGTCCGGGCAGATGCGGAGCGTTGGAATCTCCGCAACTGGAGCGGGGGCGCGGACGGTTGGCTGGGCGGTCGGTGCGGTTGTCGCTCCGACGGTCGGGCTGAGCGTCGCGCCGGCGGTCGGCACCGCGGCCCCGCCCGGGACGGTGTCTGACGGATCGTCGTCACCACCACTCAACGCGACGAACGCGATGATGGCGACAATCGCCGCGGCCGCAGCCGGCCAAGTCCAAACAGGCACCCGGCGCGCACTCGATTCGCCGGGTGCGGCGTTCGCGAGCGCGCGGTCGACCGCCTCGAGCTGATCGGACGGTGGCCGCTGATCGACGTAGTCGAGGACGCTCTGCGCAGGCGAGACCGGCGCAGGCGGCTCGGCCTCGATGAAATCGAGCACGCTGTCGTCGGGTGGCGTCGGCGCTGCAGGCGGGGGGGCCGCGTCGTCGAGTGACCGGCCGCCCGCCGTGAGCGGTGTCTTCGCCCCATCCCGACCAAACTGGTCGTCGAGCCCGGTTCCACTTTCCTCGTCGCTGCCAGTTTCGTGGTCGAGGTTGCTGTCCTCGATGCGTGCCTCGGCCTGCTCGACGAGGGCGTCCCACCCCGGATCAGACGCCTCGGTCTCAGACCGGGCCTCGGACGGCGCAGGCTGCGCCTCGGATTCGTCGATCGAGAACGGGACCTCGGGGACGAGCTGTGTCCCTGGCCGGTCGGTGTGGAAACTGATGGTCGAGGCCGCGCGACCGATATCGAACTTGAACCCGGCAATCGGCCCGAAGCTTGGTCGTAGGCGTCGGGTGGGCGTTTGGAGGAAGTTGTCCGGGGCGAAAGAGACGTCCGGGACCGGGATGCTCTGCTCTGTGGCCTTGGGCGCTTCGTCACCTTCCGGACTGAGGTTCCAGCCGATCGCTCCGCCGACCGGAGTTCCTTCCAAGGGGCGGACGTAGTCCATCGTGCCCAGCGTTCGCCAGCCGTCGTCGCTGCCGGCCTCGGCGAGTTCCAGCCGATACTGGTCCGTCCATTGCGAGGTGCCCTCGGTCGGATTCTCGGGAACGAGCAGGCGGAAATCGATGTCGACGCTCTCGGCCATCGCATCCCAGCTGAAGTCGGTGCCCAGCGAGGGGGGCGCCGGCAGTGAAGGTGTGTCCTGGACGACCATTCGCAGGTCGATGTTCGTTTCGTGCGCCAGCTCGCTCCAGATCGAGGACGAATCGGCGCCCGCGCGGGACTGCGCGACCGCCTGCCATCCGATTCGTTCCCAATCGAGCGATGGCGGTTGATCGTCCCCGGGGATCCGAACCCGGGCAAGCAGGAGGGCCACGCGCCGCCGACGTTCTTGTCCGGCCCAATCGGCGAATACGTCGACAACCATGCTCGTGTACGGCCGCACGCCGGCGCTCAGATCGTTCGATTCGACGGCGTCTCGCCAGGAAATGGCGTCTTCGGGGCTCGGGACGATATAGCCGGCGTCCAGATCCACGCCGGCGTCGTAGGTGACTTCGGGTGTTTCATCGGCGGCGAGGAACCGGTCAGAGAGTTGGCGGGCAGCCTCGGAGAGATCGTTTTCGGGTTCGATCGGGGGCTGTGTGTCGTCGGGCACGGCTCGCTCCGATGCGTCGAACAGCGGGGCGACCGCTACTCGGCGAGAGCGTAGCGGATCGGGTGGTGGCCTCGGGAGTGCGAGTTACATCAGCAGCAACGCTCCGAGGACGATTGCCGCGAGGCAGCGGAGGCGCCGTCAGGCGTACGGGGGGATCCTCGGTGCGCGGCCGTGGCTGAGTGATAGCGCGGCACGTCCAAACCGGAAGAACGGAGATCAGCGACGACGATGTCAGGCGAGCGGAACTCGCGATGCACCGTGTGCGAGCGAGAGGACGAGGCAGAGGCGCGGAGTACGCCTGCACCGCGCCCAGCAAAACCTCGAACGGCCGGACTCAGTTCGGTGGCGGCGGACAGACGCGCGGTTCACCCGTCTCCGCGTCAAGGAAGGATCCGTCCTGCTGCTCGAAGCCAGAGAAGGTGCTGCCGTCTGGACAGACGATGACTGATGGGATCTGCCCCGTGGTCATCGTCGCGCCAGCCGTCGGCAACACCGTCGGCGCGGCGCTCCCCCCGGCGGTCGTTGCGTCCAGCGGAGGCGTCGCGGTTGTCGCTGGCGTGCCTCCGCCACCGCCTCCCGCAACGGCCCCCTCGGGCTCATCGTCTCCGCCACCCAACAGCAGGAACGCGGCGATCGCGATCACAGCGGCCAGTGCGGCGGGCCAGGCCCAGATCGGGACCCGCCGTTGGGAGCGGGCGTCACGTCCGTCCCCCGCAGCCGCGGGCGCTGCCAGCTCGCGCTCGATCGCTTCGAGCGGACTCGACGGCGGTCGCTCGGGCTCCGGGTCGATGTAGTCGAGGACGCTCCTGGTCGGGGGCGGTGGGGCCGCCGGCACTGGATCGTTGGGCGCGTCGTCCTCGCCGCTGGCCTCCGACGGCGGCGCGGACAGCTCGCGTTCGATCGCCTCGAGCGGGCTCGCGGGCGGCCGCTCTGGCTCTGGGTCGATGTAGTCGAGGACGCTCTCCCGCGGCAGCTTCGGTTCTCGCCTCAACTGCACGACGAGGCGTGCCGCGAGCGCGTTTCGTAGCGCTTCGCGGACCGGCGGTTCGACGAATGCGCCCCGCTCCGCTCCGCTGCCGTCCGTGTCGACGTCCATGTTCTCCACTTGATCGCGGATTGCGAGACGAAGATCGAGTTCAGTTCTGGCGGCGAAATAACCCCACGTGGCCGCGGGGTCGCTCGGCATCAGGAAGTCGTCTGAGCCGGCGGGGGTGCTAGCAGCGTCGTCCCGGACGACGAGCCGAAAGCCGACATCGGTCTGGGCGGCAAACGCATCCCACATCTCCGCGGAGTCGAGCATGTCATCCTGAAGCTGCACGCCCAGCCGCGAGGCGAAGGCTCCGAACAGCGGATCGGCCTGGTCGGGTTCGTCGTCGCCTTCATCAGTCCGACCGAGGGCCGCGTCGATTCTGGCGACGAACGCCCCCCAGTTCTCAGGACCGCGCTGGTCTTCGTACAAGTCCGCGAGCGCATGGTCGAAGACGTCGCGACGCGCTGCCCGGTCGAGGACGAACGTCGACGGATCGTCGGAGGTCACAGGGTCCGCTGCGGTGCCCTCGAGCTCCGCCAGCCAGGTCGCCACGGTGGCCGAGACGATGTCATCAATGAACGCGTCTTCGAGCTTCGCCGGCGTGATCACAAACCTGTCTTCAGGCTCGGGCACCGGGTCGCGTTCGGGGCGCCACAGTGGCACGAACGTGCGCTCGTACGGATGTCTCCGCCGATCCTCCTCGAGGAACGCGTCGAATGCGGCGCGCTCGTCGGCGATCTGGTCCGGGTCGAGGGGCTCCCCTCGGAGCCGCGCCATGATTCGCTCGACCGCTACGTCCATTTCGGGGTCGGAATCGGCATCGCTGCGCCGAGGGAACGCGGTGCGCGGACCGACCGCGGCGATTTGACGTTCCTCTTCGCGGTTGAAGCGGTCGCGTTCCTCTTTTTCAACGCGGCGCCTGAACGCTTCGTCGTCGGCTTCATCTGCTCGATCGCGGGCGCGCGCGGCACCGACATCAAACGCTCCGCTGGCATCGCGTGCGGCGTCGGAGAATTCGTTCTCGGGCTCGGTAATTGCGTCGTCTTTGGGCACGCGGCACCTCGATCATGGGCGGCGGCTGCCGTTAGCTGGCTCCCCCGTGGTGCGGACGGGTCGGCCGAAGATTGGCGATAGCGTATCCGATTGGCGCCGCCAGTCGTGACGCGCGGCTACACGAGCAGCAGCGCTCCGAGGACGATGACCGCGAGATAGAGCACACGCTGGAAGGCGTCGGCCGGGATCCGCGTTGCCAGGCGGTGGCCGAACCACAGCGCTACCAGGCCGAACGGGAAGTACAGGGCGTATGCGACCACGATGTCCCATGACCAGAGTCCGGAGACGCCGTGACCGAGCCAGACGACCAGGGCGAGCGGGACGAAGTAGGCCTGGAGCGTGCCTCGGAAGACGTCGGGCGGCCAACGGCGCAGGGTCCCGTAAATGACGACCGGTGGCGCATTGGTGTTGTAGGCGCCGCCGAGCACACCGCTGGCGAAGCCGAGCATGTACGCCCAGACGCTGTGACTCGCCTGCGCGAGCGGCGGGCCGATCAGGCTGTAGATCGCGTAGATGATCAAGATGACGCCGAGTGCGCGCTGGACGAGGTCCGTCGGCGCTGAGGTGAGGACGAAGATGCCGATCGGGACGCCCGGGATCGAGCTGACGATCAGCTGGAGCGCCGCGCGGCGCTCGAGGCGTTGCCAGTTGCGGCGCAGAAGCAGGATCGTCGTCCCGACGATGACGAAGGCGACGATGGCGGTGGCCTCTTCGACGCCGATCAGGAGCGTGAGGAGCGGCATCGCGACGAGGCCGGTGCCGAAGCCGAGGGTGCCGTGAAACGCCGTCGCCAGGCACAGGATCACGACGATCAGCGCGAACTCGGTGGGCTCCATCGACTGACGCTACGCGGCGGTCGGAGTACCCGCACCTGCTTCGGCCTCGACGTCCGGATCTGACGATCGAGCGGTGTCCGGTGCCACGGCCCGCCGTCCGACGGCGCGGGTGAATATTTCATATATGTTGGCGTGAGGTCCCAGCGAGAAGGGAAGCGAGCGACTTCATGCCAACGACTCACGGTGTCGTCGTGATTCACGGTCAGGGGACGGCGCAGTATCCAGGGGCGACGCTCGCTCAGCTGCTGAATAGCACGATCCCGTCGCTGGAGGCGGGCGGGTACGCCGTCGAACGGGCAATCGACCTCAAGGCGCAGCCGCCCGAGGCGACCCTGACGCTGGGCACACCACCTGCGGCCGCCGGCGATGAGCCGGCTGATCGGCCGCCGCTCGCGGGCGACGGGATCGTGTTCCGTGAGGCGTTCTGGGATGACGCCTTCCCGCCGCCCTCATCAGATGAGGTGGCGAGGTGGGCGCTGGTCGGATTGGGGCAGCGCGCCGGCGGCATGCTTGAGGGTTGGTTCCGCGACCCGTCGACCGAACACCGGGGGTTCTGGCACTGGCGCGATCTGTTCGCGCGATTCCAGATCGGTGTGCTCGTGGTCGCGCTCGGCGCGGGGCTGCTGCTGTCGACGGTGGTCCAACCGCTTGGGTGGTTGCTGCTAACGATCTCGAAGATGCCGGGACTCTCGGCGTTCGGGCTGACGCGGACGGTCGCCGAGGCGATTCGCGGCTTGAACCCGTTCCTCCAGCACACGCTCGGCGACTCCGTGCGGCTGGTGACCGATCGGGCGTGGGCGGCCACCGTCCGACGGCGGCTGGAAGCGCCGGTCCTCGAACTGCTCGGCCGCGGCGACATCGAGCAAGTGACGATCGTCGCCTACTCGGCGGGCGCCGCGGTCGCGTACGACGCGTTGCTCACCGATCGACCGATCCCGCTGCGGGTGCGGGCGCTCCACAAGCGGATCAGGCTGGTCACGCTGGGGTCCGGGATCAACCATCTCTGGAACTTCGCGCAGATGGCCGACAACGGGATCCGTGAGCGAGAAGAACTCGCGTCGACGCCGCTTGATCCGAGGCTGATCGCCCTCGCCGCGACCGGAGCGGAGCCTCACGACGCGTTCTGGACGGATCTCTACGCCCGCTTTGACTACGTCCCCGCCGGCGCGACCGAGGAGCCGATCACCAAGCGATCGGGCCTGGATCGAGGGACGTCGTTCCGCTGCCATCGTGTGATCAACTACGACCACCTCGTCGACGACCACGGTGGGTACTTCCACAACCGCGAGCAAGTGATCGCCCGCCTGCTACCGATCATCCTGCAGCGGGAGAGCTGGGCGTTGCCGGACCCGCGGCTGCTTCCCGCGGTCGGCGCGCGTACTGATCACGACCGGCGGGTTTCCTCTGTGCTGTGGTTGACCGCAGCGAAGCTGATGCCGCTCTACTTCCTTGGGGCGCACGCGTTGCTCTACCTCGCTGACTGGTTCAAGTGGCGCGCCGGGACGCAGGTGGTCGGCGAGACGCTTCGCGGGTTCCCGGCGATTGGCGGGCTGAGCAACGAGCTGTCGGAGCGAGTCGTCGTGGATCCGCGTCACGCGGCGGTGCTGCTGGTCATAGGTGTTGGCTCGTTCGTCGCCGCGCGTGCGCTCTACACGTGGTGGCGCCCGAAGGTTGATGACGAGGGTCTGAGCTGGGGGCACGGCGGGAGGCGCCTGAAGGCGATCCTGCCGCGTCCGGTCGCCGCGGCACAACGCGCGCCAACGGTTGTGGCGATCCTCGGACTGCTCGGGACGCTGATTGCTTGGGCGCTCGGGGCGACACTGCTGGTCGTCGGTCCGCTGATCGTGAGCGCGGTCGTCGCGATCGGCTTCGGGATCTGGCAGTGGAGGGTTTCGGGCTTCAACCGCAAGAGCCCCTGGGAGCCGCGCCGGTGGCGGGTGTGGTCACCGATTCTGGCGTTCTCGCTGATCGTCGCGGTCGTCGCGTTCATCTGGATTCCGGCACGGGTTGAGGACGGTGCGTTCAACGTCTCGCTTGATGCGAAGAACAACAACGTCGAGATCTTGTGGGCAGACGCAGGCAACGTGCTCGTGGCCGGCGGGGACTCAGGCAAGCACGGCCTGATTGGGCTGCGATGGGACGACGGACGAGCGCTGCTCGGGCCGGTGATCACCGATTCGCAGGGCGGCGCGCTGCGCTGTGTGCTCCCGGATGTCGGTGTACCGCTCGTGTTGCCGCCCGCCGGCGCGGCACGCGTCGAGAGCGAGGCCTATGTCGCCACGATGGATGGCGACGCGGCGGATCGACCGCCGGCGGTGCGCGGTGTCAGCCTCGTCGAAGTCACGTTCCCGGCGCCGAGTGGCCAGCGGCTCGCCTACCAGGCAGGGAGCGATGACGACTGGGTGATCCTGGTGCACGGTAAAGGCGGTACCCGCGACGAGGGCATGCGCGTGGTCCCGGCGCTGCGGGCGCTCGACCTGACGGTGCTGTCGATCAGTTATCGCAACGACCCCGAATCGATCCTCGGCGAGCGGGTGCAGTACGACTACGGGCGGAGCGAGTGGGCCGATCTGGCTGCCGCCGTCGAGTACGCCCGAGGCAAGGACGCGCGGCGAGTGGTGCTCTACGGCTACAGCATGGGTGGCGCGCTCATCGCGAGCTACCTCGAGCGTGCCGCTCACCGCGGCGACGAACTGCCCGCGGCAGTGGTGCTGGACGCGCCGATGCTGGACCTGGGAGCGACGGTCGAGCGCGGGATCGAGCCGACGCCCGTCCTCGGCTGGTTCGCTGAGCCGCTCACGCGCGCGAGCGAGTGGCGTCTACGGCGCGACTTCGACTCCGCCGCGTACGTCGACAGCCTGGTCGACGTAGCCGATGACGAGGGCGTGCCGGTGCTGATCCTCCACCAGCGTGGAGATCACATCGTGCCGTTCGGGACCAGCGAGCAGGCGGCCGAGCGGTCAGACTCGATCGCGCTCGTCGAGTTCGCCGAGCCGGGCCACACCCGCGCCTGGAATGATGACCCCGCCCGCTATGAGCGGCGCGTGACCGGCTTCCTGAGCGACGAGCTGGGCACCCGCCACGGCGCGCTCGTCAGCGACCAGACCACCGCCGTCCTCGAGACGGATTGCGGCGATCGCACCGTGCGCGAGATCATCGAGCAGACATCTGGGATGGGCGCCACGCTCGTCGCCCGCTAGGCCGGCGCCTGCTCCTCGAGGCTGCCGGTCCTAGGTGAACGCGAAGTCGAGCCCGAGCTCGCCCTCGATCGTGGCGAACCACTCGATCACCTCGGAGTGGTAGGGGATGCCCTGGACCTTGCGGTCGGCCTCCTCCTCGGCTTCGAGGAGGCCGGGGTAGACGACTCGGTCGTGGCCGGGTGCGGGCTTGGTCTCCGCCAGTCCGCGCAGGAAGTCATCCATGTGCTGTTTGAAGTCGATGACGTCGAGGAAGGCGTCGATCCGGTAGGCCATCAGGTGGAAACCGGGCACGAGGGCGATGAAGCCAGGACCGATGCCGCTCAGGCTGCTGCACATGATGTCGGTGATCGCCCCGAGTCCGTAGCCCTTGTGCGAGCCCTGCTCGCGGACGCCGCCGAGCGGCAGCATGTAGCTCTCCTCGGGAACGTCGACGCGCTCCATGATCGGACTGCCGTCCATCCGGGCGAGCCAGCCCGGCTCAACCTGGGCGCCGACACGCCGTGCGAGGCGGAGCTTGTTGTTCGCGATCTGGGTGGTGCCGATGTCGAGCATGAACGGCGGCATCTCGCCGGCCGGCGCGGCCCAGGCGAGCGGATTGGTCCCCAGTCGAGGCTCCGCGCCAAAGGTCGGGACGGTGACGACCCGCCCACTGGAGGACATGGCGACGCCGATCATGTCGTGCGGCAGCGCGCGCATCGCGTGGTAACCGGTGCCACCCATGTGGCCGACCCCGGTCACACACACGGCGCCGAGGCCGTAGCGAGCGGCCTTCTCGACGGCGATGTCCATCGCGCGCGGGGCGACGTGGAGGCCGAGCGAACCACCGCCGTCGATCACGGCGGTGGTCTCGGTCTCGCGGGTCGTGGTGATCTGGCCTCGGGGGTTCAGTGTCTCGTTCCGGTAGCCGGCGACGTACGAGCGCAGCATGTTCGAGACGCCGTGTGTCTCTACGCCGCGCAGGTCGTTGAACATCAACACGTCGCTCGCGAGAATCGCGTTGTCCTCGGATAGGCCCATGCCCAGGAACACCTGCTCGGTCGCGGCACGCACATCGGACTCCGCGACGACGACTCGATCAGCCTCGGGGACCTTGAAGCGCTCAAGCATCGTGCAACCTCCCAGGTAGCTTCGGACCGGAAGCGTAGCGGCTGGAAGACGGTTCAGCGCGAACCAGGCCTCGATGGGGCCGGTCACCACTCGTCGATCGCAATGGCAGGCGAGATCGCGTGCGCGAATGTGGTACAACGCGCGTGTTCGGCGCGGATCCGAGCTGGGGCTCGACCGCCCCTCGCCCCCTAGTAGTACCAGTGGGCGGGAGTCGGTCAGCAAGGCGTGGATACCGCGGTTACCGGACATCGATCCGGCACTGGGTGATCGAAGGGGGTTGTGTATGGGTGTTTTGGACGGCAACGGAGTGATTGTGACCGGCGGCGGTCGCGGCATCGGGCGCGCGACTGCGCTGTTGGCGGCGGCTGAGGGCGGCTCGGTCGTAGTCGCCGACAGCGGCTGTGAGCCCGACGGTACGGGTTCGAACCCGGCGATCGCTCAGGGCGTGGTTGACGAGATCACGGCCGCCGGTGGCAAAGCGGTGGCGGTGACTGCCGACGTCAGCACGATGGCCGGGGCTGAGGAAGCCGTGAAGGCGGCGCTCGATTCGGCCGGGCAGTTAGACGCACTGATTACCTGTGCGGGGATCCGCCGCGACACGCCAATCTGGGAGATGACGGAAGACGACTGGGATTCGGTGATCGACGGCAACGTGAAGTCGGTGTTTGCACCGGTGAAGTTCGCCACGGTCGTCATGCGGCAGCAACGCCACGGACGTGTCGTGATGATGGCCTCCGACGCGGGGCTCGGTGCAGTGGGCGCCTCGAACTATGCGGCCGCGGGCGAAGGCACGATCGGCCTGAGCCGGACGGTCGCCCGCGATGTCGGGCGCTACGGCGTGACCTGCAATGCGATCTCGCCGCTGGCGCGGACGCGGATGTTCGGCGGGGCCTCCGAAGAGCTGCGGCCACCGGCCGGTGTGCTCTCGGCAGACGAGATGGCGCGAATCGCGCCGCCGTTCCCGACGCGGAACTGGGAAGGCGACAGCCACCCCGACGACCCGCAGAGCGTGGCACCGCTGGCGGTGTACCTCGCGAGCGAGGGTTCGGCCGAGGTGAACGGTCAGCTCTTCGGCGTCCGCGCCGGCGAGGTCTACCTCTACACCTATCCCGGCATCGACCGTCAGCTCTTGAGCTACGGACGCCGGTTCACGATGGACGAACTCGACGAACAAGCCCCGCGCGCGCTCGCCTTTGGTGCGAGCAGCCCGCTGCGCGGCTAGTCGAGGAAGGAGCAACACGATGAGTAATCGACTTGAAGGACGCGTCGCGATCGTGACCGGCGCCGGTCGCGGTATCGGCCGTGGCGTCGCACATCAACTCGCCGAGGAAGGTGCGGCGGTCGTCGTCAACGACTTCGGCGGCGGCCTCGACGGGACAGGCGGCGACATTGGCCCGGCGGATGAGGTCGTCAACGAGATTCGCGCTGCCGGCGGCCAGGCAGCCGCGCATTACGGCGACATCTCGAAGTTCGAGGACTGCGCCGCGCTTGCCCAGACGGCGGTCGATGAGTTCGGGCGACTCGATATCCTCTGTCACGTGGCGGGGATCCTCCGTGACCGCATGGTCTTCAACATGACGGAGGAAGAGTGGGACGCGGTGCTCGCGGTTCACCTTAAAGGCGCGTTTAACACGGTGCGGAACGCCGTTCCGGAGATGCTGAAGAACGGGCACGGTCGGATCCTCCTGTTCTCGTCGGGGTCTGGCCTCGGATCATCCGGGCAGGCGAACTACTCCGCGGCGAAGGAGGGGATGGTCGGCTTCTCGCGCGCCCTGGCGCGGGAGTTGGGTCCGTACGGGATCACGGCGAATGCGATCTACCCGGGTGGCAACACGCGCATGACGCAGTCGGTGCCGACCGCAGCGGCGGACATCCGTGCTCAGGCCGGGATCGTGCGGGCGGGCCGCGCGGCGACCGCCGAGGTCGGCTGGCCCGAGGACGGGCCGCAGCCACGCGATCCGGAGAACAATGCGCCGACCGTGACCTGGCTCTGCACGGAAGCCGGAGGCGCGGTCAACGGACAGGTGATCGGCAGCTCCGGCTGGCAGGCGTCGCGATATTCGGTACGCCAGGTGACACGTTCGATCGCGAAGGCGGACCACTGGACCGTTGACGAACTGTCGCGCGCGGTCCCGCTTCAGCTCGTTGCGGGAATCACCAACCCAGCGCCGAAACGGGTCGAAGACCCGAAGTAGCTACATTCACGGGAAGTGAACCGACGGGGTAGGCCGCGAGGCCTACCCCGCTTGGATCAGGGCTCCGACGAGGCTTCGACCAGGGCCTGGATCAGGGCTCCGACCAGGGCTTGGATCAGACGACGTGCGGGCGACCTCGAGATGAGGCGTCCAGCGAAGGGGACAACACGATGGCATCAGGACCGCTGGCCGGCGTTCGAATTCTCGAGTTCACCCAGATCATTGCCGGCCCGTTCGGCTGCCAGTTTCTGGCAGACCTGGGTGCCGAGGTAATCAAGGTTGAACCGCCGCAGGGCGAGCCGTGGCGGCTGGCGGCGCAGTTCGTGCCACTGGAGTCGAAGACCTACCAGGCGCTGAACCGAGGGAAGCGATCGCTGGCGATTGACCTCGCGGACGAACGCGCTCAGGCCGCGATTCATGCGCTCGTGCCGACGGTCGACGCCGTGGTGATCAACTACCGACCTGATGTACCGGCGCGCCTGAACGTCGACTACGAGACGCTGAGTGCGATCAAACCGGACCTCGTGTACGTCGACAGCACCGCCTTTGGTCGCAAGGGTCCCTGGGCGAACAAGCCGGGTTACGACATCGTCGCCCAGGGTGTCTCCGGGCTCACCGCCGGCGGCGCGCGCTTCGACGACCGAGGGGTCCCGATGCTCCCGTCGATCGGCGTGCCCGTCGCCGATGTGACGACCGGGTATGCGATCGCGATGGGCACGATTGCGGCGCTGTTTCACCATCGCGCGACCGGCGAAGGCCAGATGGTGCAAACCTCGCTGCTCGCGAACGCGCTACAGGCGCAGAGCGGCGGGTTCATGTCGCTGCCGGCGGCCGACGTGATGATGCGCACGCCGTTCCTCGAGGCGCTCGATCAGGGGCGTGCGGAAGGCAAGTCGTACACGGAGATGGCGAATCTGCGCCGAGCGATGCAGCAGGGGCGCCAGACGGGAAATATCTACTACCGGAACTACCTCACCAGCGACGGAGCGATCGCGATCGGGAACCTCTCAGCGTCGCTGCGGAAGAAGATGAGGGACTCACTTGGGATCGACACCGACCCGCGCGACGACGATCCCGCATGGGATCCGCAGGCGCCGGAGTCGATCAAGTTTGGCCTTGAGCTGGTCGAGCGAGTCGAGCGAGAGATCGCGACGAACACCACCGAACACTGGGTGAACCACTTCGAGACCGCCGGGGTTCCGGTCGGCGAAATCGTCTTCGTCGAAGAGCTGGTCGATCATCCCCAGGTCGTCGAGAACGGCTATCGCGTCGACCTCGAACACGACCTGACGGGGCCACAGACGATGGCGTCCTCGCCGTTCCAGATGAGCAAGACGCCACCCGAACCGCAAGGCGCCGCGCCCCCGCTTGGCCGGGACACCGACGCGGTCCTCGAGGAAGCGGGGCTCGACCGCGACGCGATCGCGGCGATGCGGGCGGATGGCGTGGTCCGCTAGCGGGCTCTTCCGTTGGAACCCGAGAGCGGAGTCCGCGAACGTCGGACGCCCGGTGCCGCGCCAGCGGACTGTGCTGACCTACCGCACTACGAGGACGACCGTGCCGGCCGGCACGTTGGCGGGAAACAGGTTGTCAAAGGCCTTGTTTACGAAGGACGGCGCCCCCGGAACCAGAACGACGAGTTTGCCGCCGCTAGACACGGCGACCGATTTCACGCCGACGCTCTGCGCCTCGGCCGTGAGTTGGTCGACTGGCCCGCCGTTGTAGGTGGTGATCGTGACACCCACCGAAAGGGGTGAAGCGAAACCGCCGGCGGGAGCACTGCTCACGTCAGCGAGCCTGCCGATCGATTCCTCGGTAACGATCGTCCGCCCGTCATCGGTGATGACCAGTCCGGTCGGCGTCGTCAGCAAATGAATCACCGGGATTGGCGCGCCATTGACGATCTTTGAGATCCGACCGGGCTGATCAGTGAGTAGATTGGTGCTGTATTCGCTGACGAACAGCGTGCCGTTCGCGTCGAAGGCGACATCGGTCGCGGTGGTCAGCCCCGTCGCGAACACGCTCCATTCGCCGTTGTCCTGGGCGTCCCCGTCGAAGTTCCCATCCTTGAGCCGGTACACCCGCGCCTCGCCGATTGGGTATGGCGAAGCTGTGAACGTTGCGACATAGATTGCGTCATCGGGGCCGACCGTCATCCCCGTCGGCACTTGAGCGATCGTCGCCGCTCCCTGCTGCGGGAACAACGGATTCGGGATCTTCGGGAAGACGAAGAACGGAGTGCCGGTTCCGCCGAATGTGTGGCGGATGATTGCGTTCGCTCCGGCGTCGCTCACGTGGGCGGCCCCGAACACGTCGATGACGACGTCGTAGGGATTCGAGCTCAGGTCGGCGTTCCCGTTGCCGTCCTGGCCACCGTCGGTGTTATTTGCCTGCTCGTACGCAGCCAGATCAAATTGGAGGCTGATCACTCCGCCGGATGAGATTGAGTAGAGCGAGCTCTGGCCGGTGCCGGATCCACCGACGACCGCCCGATACCCGCCGGCGCCGTCAGTCGTTATCCCCGAAAGCCCAGCCGTTCCGAGCGGACCGGTGCTTGCGGCGGGCGCGACTGGGAGGCCCTGGAACAGCACCTGCTGGGTGCCATCCGGGAGGATGCGCAGGATTCGCCCGGTGTTCGCTTCAGCAACGAGCACGTCGCCTCCCGGGAGGGCGTGCAGCCCTCTCGGACTGTCGAGCGTGGTGGCGAGCGGCGTTCCGGTCGTCGCGGAGCTCACGAGGCTCGCACCGAGAACGAGGGTTGAAACGAGAGCGATGCTGAGCGCGGCAGCGACTCGCGTGGTGGGACGCGACATGGTTTACCTCCGGGCACTGGGCCGGTTTCGATCATCGACTGCGATCGGTCCTTCCCTTAGTGGGGCGCCCTTACCTGGTGAGCCAGAACGAGATAACGCTTACGCTGATGATCTGTATCCTCGTGCCTCAGGGGAACGAGGGTGAGCTAGATGAAACGACTATTCGTACTCGGGATGTTGTTGGTGCTGGGGGCGTTCTTGTTCGCTGCCTGCAGCTCGGATGACGATGGCGACGCCACGACCGAGCCAACGAGCGCGGCGACCGATGAACCGACGGCCGCGGCGACTGAAGAACCGACCGCAGCGCCAACTGAGGCGCCACCGGCTGCCGCGACAGAAGAGCCGATGGACGACGGGCCCGATACCCGACCAGCCTCGTCGGCATCGGCGGTGCTGACCCAGTCCTACAACAGCGCGTCGGGTGGGTCGTTCGACGCGGCGGTCATGGGCTTTGACGTCGGTGACGTCGAAGGGCAGTGGTACCAGGCGGACGGTTTCTACGTCGTTGTATATGCCGGTCTTGACCTCGAAGCGACCGGGCCGCTCTGCCCGGGGAACTCGATTCAGACTGCCGCCGGCTTCGAGTTCGTGAGCAACTCGCCGACCGACGGTGCGGACTGCTCTACTTTCCCGACGCTGACATCGGACCCTGACGTGGGCCCGTTGGTCTGTCAGGGCGTGGTCTCGTACCGCACGGCGATTCCGGCCACGACCCAGGGCAATCTGTTCGGGACGGTCGAGCGACCGGTCGACGGCGGCGTCATGGGCATCACGGGTATCACTCCGACTTCGGCGGGTGTGCCGGAGATCGACATCTCGCTACTCAGCTGCTGAATGGCAGCGGCGATCGTGAGCGTCGCTTGACGCACTCAGGCCCCGGCATCGCCGGGGCCTGAATCGATCTCAATGCCTGTTGGATGGGGCGGGACCGGCGCCACGTGCCGATTCTGTCGTGCTGGCCCGCCGTGCTCGCGCTCGTCCGAGGCGAGTGTGGCGGTGGCCATGCGAGAGTGGGCGCTAGGTCCCTCGGGTGAACGATTCGTCGTACAAGGGCGGACTCCTCGTCAGATCAGCGCTTCGTCGGTGCCGATCGTCGTCGGCGCGTTTCGTGGAACAGGAGCGCCTCCTCTCTCCACGAATCTGATCCGATCGTACGCCCCGACGAGTTCGTGAGAGTGCGCACCAGCACGGAAGGCCCTAGTCCGCGTCCCCCCGGTGATCGAGGATCGCCAGGCCGTGTTTGTACGCGGCGAACAATTCCTCGACCCATTCCTCACGCCGCGGCAGCCATCGATCGAGGCGGTCTCGCACCTCGGTCAGCGGCGGGCGGTCAGCCGGTTCGAGGCGCGCGACGTGCTTGATGAATCGGTAGTAGCGCTCCCAGTCGGCGTCGCTGTGCATGAAGCGGGACGGTCGCCCACCGACCGCGAAGTCCAGCCACGCGCTGGTGTGTTCATCCACCGCGCGGGTTACCGATCGTTCAGATGCTCGTTGCAGAACGCGACGATGCGCTCACCCATGTCGAGGCGATGCGGCAGCTTCTGGATCCCGTGCCCCTCCTCCGGATAGACGACGTACTCCACGATGCCTTCATTGCGGCGGACGGTGTCGACGATCTGCTCGGACTCTTCCTGCGGGACACGCACGTCGTGGTCGCCCTGGATGACGAGCAGCGGGGTGCCGATCCGGTCGGCCTTGTGGATCGGGGAGATGGTCCTCAGGAACTCGGGGTCCTCGCCGTATTCGCGAGCGCGATGCTTGCGGCGCCATGGGCCGGTGAACTTGAGGAACGTTTCGAAGTCGGCGATACCGAACAGGTCGATCGCGGCACCCCAGCGATCGGGGGCCTCGGTGATTGCGGCGAGCACCATGAAGCCGCCGTACGAGCCGCCCATCACGCCGATCCGCTCGGGATCGACTTCGCCGCTGGCGGCAAGCCAGTCGGTCGCGGCGACCAAGTCGCGGACCGAGTCCATACGTAGCTCGACATCGTCAGCGTGGCTGTACTCCTTGCCGTAGCCCGTCGAGCCTCGGACGTTCGGCACGAGCAGGGCGACTCCCTGTGTCAGCAGGAAGTGCGGTGCGGCGTAGCGCCCCCAGAGGGCGGGCCGGCTCTGTCCCTCGGGACCGCCGTGGACGAGGACTAGACAAGGCACCGTGGATCCGGCGGGGATGCCGGCCGGACGGTAATAGAACGCCGGGATCTCGCGTCCGTCGAACGTTGGATAGCGGATCAGCTCAGGTACGGGCAGCGCCTCGACGTTAACAGCGCCGCTCGTGCTGGCAGACAGCGGCGCCGCGGAGCGCGTCTCGAGGTCCGCGAGCCACACGTCGCCGAGATGGCGGGGTCCTTCGAACCCGAAGGCGAATGCGCCGCCATCGCGTCGCCACTCCGGGCCTGCGACGATGCCCGGCGGCAGATCCGGCATTGCGATCGATTCGCCGATCCGCAGGTCCTCGGTGAGGGCGAAGGCCTCCACACGCGAGTAGCCGTCCTCGTTCACGACGAGCAGGAGACGTGATCCGTCGGGGGCGATCGCGGCGGCCTCGATGTCCCAGTCGTAGGTGCAGAGGAACTCACGTTCGCCAGTGTGACCGTCGATCCGCTGGAGTCCGACGAAGTCGTGACCGTCGTCCGTGAGGGCAAGCACGGTGCCGTCGTCGCCGAGCCACAGTCCGCTCCACTGTGCAGCGCTCTCCGGGCCGGCCTCGTGCGCGGTGACCCGCTGTGGCTCGCCGGCGGCTGCCCCATCAGCGTGCAGTTGGACCACGAACAGATCGTTGTCGCCGGGCAGATCGAGGTTGGGACGCGAGATCAGCAGCGCGCGGCCGGCGGGCGCGAAGCGTCCGGCGCCGTTCATCCCGTCCTGCCGGTAGACGAGGTGTTCGGTTCCCGAGTCCACGTCGAGGACGTAGACGTCGAAGTACTGTTGCTCGCGTTTGTTGGCGGCGTACGACAGCAGGCGTCCGTCCGATGACCAGGCCCCGAGGTTGTGGATCACGAGCGGCGCCGCGGCGAGCGGCCTCGATGCTCCGGAGGCGACGGCGACGAGGTGAAGCTGGAACTGCTCGTCGCCGCCGTCATCCGCGATATAAAGCAGTTCCTCGTGCCCAGGGCGCCCCGCAAGTCCGTAGATCACCCCGCCGCTGTCGGTCAGCTGGCGGGCCGCTCCGCCTGTCGTTGGGATCTGGAACGCCTGCGAGACGCCGGGTCGGTTCCAGCGGAACGCGACGCTTCCGTCGTGCATGAAGTGCGGTTCGAGGGCGGTCTCCACGCGGACGAAGTCTTCAACGCTGGCAGCGGGCATCGGGACCTCCGAACGGCGCCCGCGCGAAGCGGGCGGGCGCAGCCCGGATTATGGCGGAAGTCGTGTCGGGTCTGCGCTGGCCGATAACTCAGCCGGTGGTGACCGCTTCGGCCGCGGCGGCATCGCGCAGATCGCGCTCGTAGTAGAGGCGCATCACGGCGCTCGACAGACGTTCGCCGTCGTGCCGGTAGCGGCGATCGTGGTCGACGATGTCGAGCAGTACCAGGCGAGCGCCGCCATAGTCGGCGTCTCCGGGAGCGGTGACCGGGGTGGACTTCCACTCCTCGGGGAGCGGCTCGGAGGGCAGGTTGCTGTTCGCGAGGACCATTTGCACCACATCGGGGCGGCCCATGTGGCGCTGAATCGCGGCGACGTGATCGGCGGCGCTGTAGCCGTCGGTCTCGCCGGCCTGGGTGGCGACGTTGCTGATGTAGATGCGGTGCGCCTTGGACTCGAAGAGCGCCTTGCGCAGTTCGGGCACGAGCAGGTTCGGAAGGATCGAGGTGTAGAGGCTGCCGGGGCCGATCACGATCAAGTCCGCGTCCTTGATCGCGCGTACGGCCTGTGGATGTGCAGGGACATCAGAGGGCTCGATGAAGACCTCGACGGGCGGTTCGCCGGTTTCGGGAATGCGCGACTCACCGCGAATCACGCTGCCGTCGCGCAGCTTCGCCCCGAGCGTCACGTCGGCGAGCGAGGCCGGCACGATCTGGCCGCGGACCGCGAGCACGCGCGAGGTTTCGGCGATGCCACGCTCCATCGACCCGGTGACGTCGGCCATCGCGGTGATGAAGAGGTTGCCGAATGAGTGACCGCCGATCGCGTCGTCGTTGCGATCCTCGAAGCGGTGCTGGAACAGCTGGGTGACCAACGGTTCCGCCTCGGCCAGCGCGGCGATGCAGTTCCGGATGTCTCCCGGCGGGATCACGTTGCGATCGCGACGGAGCCGGCCACTTGACCCGCCGTCGTCGGCGACGGTCACGATCGCGGTCAGGTTGCCGGTGTATTGCTTGAGGCCGCGCAGCAAATTGGAGAGGCCGGTCCCGCCGCCAATCGCGACGATCTTCGGACCGCGCGCGAGCGTGCGGCGCTGGTACACGAGGTCGACGATGTCGGCCTCAGAGCTACCGGGCACGAGGGCAGCCGCCAGCGAGCGGTTGAGGCGCCAACCGGCGAAGAGCGTCAGGCTGCCGGCGAGGCCGACGAACAGCAGGCCGCGTAGCCAGCGCGGGATGAACTGGAGCGTCGCGTAGTACGTCCATTCGGGGAACGTGTAGGTGAGATAGAACTCGCGGAGGAGGTACGCGAAGCCGAGGCCCATGATGGCCACCGCAAGCACGAGCAGGATCAGCCAGCGCTTGATGTGTAGGCCGACGTACATCCATTTGGTGATGCCGGAACGGCTCACAGGGATCCTTCGTCTGAGGCCCGCCACGATCGATCCAATCGCTTGGCCTCGTGCGCGTCAACCCGTGGTCTGTGGGCCGAACGTTTCGCGCCGAAACCGAGTTCCCGGCACGATCGAGGTTGCGGCGCCCCGGCTTGCGGCGTCATAAGAGCAATCGCAGATGACTGCGAGGGAACTGGCAGGGTCACGGTCGGGTCTCGAGGTGGGCGGTCAACGCCTCGATTCCGGCGCGGTTCGCGAGCACGTTGAAGCCGTCGTGCGGGCTTTCCGTGTTCCAGCGCTCAAAGGCGGCGTCGTTGACGTGAGTCTCGAGGTACTCGCTCGGCGTCAGCCAGGCACCGTCCGAGTGCTCGTCGCTGAGGACGATGTCGCCCGCGTCGCACTGGGCGACGTACACGAACCGGAGGATGTCGGCGCCGTAGGCCTGCAGCGGGAAGACGTTCAGATACTCGACCGGGCCGGTCGGCGTGAGTCCTGATTCTTCGTGGAGCTCGCGTCGCGCGGCGGTCAGCGGGTCCTCGCCGGGGTCGACCATCCCTCCGGGGATGCTCCAGAAACCGACCATGGCGCCACTGGCACGTTCGAGGAACGCGACCTTCCCGTCGCGGAGGGCGTACACGCCGGCCGATAGGCGGTAGCTGCGCGGCTCATCGCCCCACAAGTTCGTGGTGGTCACCGGGCTGCCTCGAGACGGGGAGTGGCGGGGAGGCCAGCACGCAGCGTACCGGCCCCAGGACGGGGCGTGCTAGGCGTCGAGGGCGGCCTTGATCAGCTCGGCGGCGGAGTTCGGGTCGGTGCGGCCCTTGGTCTCACGCATCACCTGGCCGACGAGGAACTTAACCGCGCTCTCCTTGCCACCGCGATAGTCCTCGACCGCCTTGGGGTTCGCCTCGATCACCTGGGTGATCACGGCATCAATGGCGCCGGAGTCGGTGACCTGTTTGAGGCCGCGCGCTTCGACGATCGCCTCGGGCAGATCGCCGTTCTCGAAGGCGAAGCCGAGCACGTCTTTCGCGGTGCTTGCCGTGATCGTCTTCGCCTCGACGAGCTGGACGAGCTGTGCGACGTGCTGGGGCGTGATGCCCGTGTCCACGAGTTCGGCGTCGGCTCGCCCCAGCTCGTTGATCCGACCGGCGACATCACCGATGAACCAGTGTGCGACGGCGCGCGCCTTCGACGGATCGCTGACGAGCTTGACGGCAGCCTCGTAGTCCTCGGCCCGCTGGCGAGTCTCGGTGAGCGTGTGTGCCTCGTCCTCGGTCAAGCCGTGTTCGGCCTCGAAGCGGGCGGCACGGACGCGCGGTAGCTCCGGGAGAGCGGCGCGCAGCTCCTCGACCATCGCCGGCTCGATGTGGAGCGGGGGGAGGTCGGGCTCCGGGAAGTAGCGGTAGTCGTGTGCCTGCTCCTTCGAACGCTGGGAGGCGGTCTCGCCGGTCGCGTCAACGAAGCCACGCGTCTCCTGGTCGATCGTCCCGCCGGCGTCGAGGATGCGCGCCTGACGGACGATCTCGAACTCAATCGCCCGCTGCACTGAGCGGAACGAGTTCATGTTTTTCACTTCGACCTTGGCACCGAGTTCCTCGGCGCCGTGCAGACGGAGCGAGACGTTCGCGTCGCAGCGGAACGAGCCCTTCTCGAGGTCGGCGTCTGAGACGCCGGTGTAGCGGAACACCTGTCGCAGGTAACGCAGGAACGCAACGGCCTCGTCGGAGGAGTGCATGTCTGGCTTCGAGACCAGTTCCATCAGCGGGACCCCGGCGCGGTTGAAATCGATCAGCGAGTACCCCTCGGCCCCGTCGTCGCGGTGCAGCAGCCGGCCGGTGTCCTCCTCGAGGTGGATCCGCTCGAGGTGGATGGTCCGCTTCCCGCGGCCTTCGGTTTCCACGTCGACCGTGCCCTCGAGGCAGAACGGCTGGTCGTACTGGGTGATCTGGTAGCCCTTCGGGAGGTCGGGGTAGGGGTAGTTCTTGCGATCGAACTTCGCGTACTCGGGGATGTCACAGCCGAGCGCCAGCCCAGCGAGGATCGTGTACGAGACGGCCTGCTCGTTGATCACCGGGAGCGTTCCCGGCAGCCCCAGCGTGACCGGATCGATCAATGTGTTCGGCTCCTGGTCGAAGTAGTCACGTGGGCAATCGGAGAACATCTTCGACTGCGTCCGCAGCTGACAGTGCACCTCGAGGCCGATGACGGCTTCGTATTTGTCGGTGATGGCGGTGTCGGTCGTCACAGGAGGGGTCCTCGGAACTGGCGGGCGTGCTCTTGCGAGTCTAGCGAGCGACGGCGCCCGAGATCGAAACGGCCGGCGCGTCAGCGCCGGCCGTTGGTTCTGCGCGGTGACGCGGGGAAGACTAGGTGACGTCCTGGCCGACGTTCACGGTGTAGCCATCGGGGTCCTTCATCGCGAAGTCGAGCATGCCGTACGGCTGCTCGGTCAACTCCTGGCTGATCTTGGCGCCCTTGCGCTTGGCCGAGCTGTAGAGCTTCTTGATGTCGGTGTCGACGCGGAAGTAGACGTCGACGACGCGCTGCGCCTTGCGCGCGGAGATCGCCTGGGCGACCGGCTTCGTGGGGGGCTTGCCCTTCATCGGGTCGCCGCCGTTGCTGATCATCATCGCGACGCCGGCGTCGTTCCCGAGGCGGACGAAGGTGGGGCTCTTCTTGTCCGGCATCGCCATCTCGACCTTGAGGCCGAGCATGCGCGAATACCACTCGGCGGCGCGGGCGACGTTTTTAACTCGAATGTGCGGGTCGGAATGTTGAATTGTGGCGGCCATGTGCGGGGTCCCTCCGGCTGGGTCGGATTGCTTGCTGACGTTCAACGTAGCATCGGCCGGGGCTAGCACCCACAAACGTTTGCGATGAGGCGGGCATAGACTGCGAGCGTGAGCAGCCCACCCTCTCGACGCCCCCGATCCGGCGCCGGCGCGCCCCCGCCCGGTGTGCAAAGCGACCTCTTCGAGGACGCCGATGGAGCAAGCACGCCCTCGTTGCCGGCAGGTGCGCCGCTCGCGGCGCGGATGCGGCCGCGGTCGCTCGAGGAGTTCGTCGGTCAGGATGAGGTCATCGGAGTGGACCGTCCGCTACGGCGGATGATCGACGCCGACGATCTGACCTCGATCGTGCTGTGGGGGCCACCCGGCTCTGGAAAGACGACGCTTGCTGCGATCGTCGCGTCGCACACGCAGCGCTTCTTCTCGGAGCTGTCGGCGGTGTCCTCCGGCGTCGCCGACGTGCGGCGGCTGATCGAGGAGGCGCGCGAACGCGAGCGGATCTCCGGACGTCGCACGATCCTCTTCATCGATGAGCTCCACCGCTTCAATCGCGCCCAGCAGGACGCGCTGCTCCCACATGTCGAGGCGGGCACGGTCACGCTGATTGGCGCGACGACTGAGAACCCCTCGTTCTATGTCGTCGCGCCGCTGCTCTCGCGCTGCCGGGTGTTCCGTCTCGAACTGTTGCAGCCCGAAGACCTGATCGAGATCGTGAAGCACGCGGTCGCGGACGACGAGCGCGGCCTCGGCGCCCACCGCGTTGAGGTGGAACCGGACGCGCTGCGGGTCGTTCCGGAGCTCGCGGCCGGCGACGCGCGTACCGCGCTCAACCTCGTCGAGCTGACCGCGCGGATCACGAAGCTCGACGAGAACGGTGTTCGCCGCGTGACCCGTGAGGCGCTCGAGGGCGCCGCGCAGCATCCGACGATGCTCTACGACCGGATGGGCGACGCGCACTACGACACGGTCTCGGCGTTCATCAAGACGCTCCGCGACTCCGACCCGGACGGAGCCCTCTACTGGCTCGCTCGGATGCTGGAGGCGGGCGAGGACCCGCTCTTCGTCGTGCGCCGCCTGGTGATCCTCGCTGCCGAGGATGTCGGCCTCGCTGATCCGCAGGCCCTGCCGCTCGCCGTCGCCTGTCAGCAGGCGGTGCACTTCCTGGGGATGCCCGAGGCGAAGCTCCCGCTCGCCGAGACGACGGTCTACCTGGCGCGCGCGCCGAAGTCGAACTCCGCCTACGCGGCCTACGGCCGGGCGCAAGCGGACGCCGAACGCACGCGCAACGACGCGGTGCCGATGCACCTGCGCAACGCGGCGACCGGGCTGATGAAGGAGCTGGGCTACGGCGCCGGTTATCAGTACGCCCACGACCAGCCAGGGCATGTCGTCCCGGAACAGAGCCACCGGCCGCCCTCGGTCGAGGGGAACGTTTACTACATTCCGGGGGAGCTGGGCGCGGAACCGATCGTCGAACGGGGCGGCGAGACCGGCTGACCGAGCCGGAATCGCATCCCCCGCGCCACGCCTGCTCGCGGTCAGACGGCGGCGTGCGAAGTGGCTGGTGGTCCACGGCCCACGTATCGTTCGATCGAACGCAGCCCCGCCTGGCGAGAGGCTCAGTCTCGTGCTGAGAAAGCTGAAGCTTGCTGCCGCTCGGCGGGTGAATTTCACCGTCCGAAAGCAGCTCAATGGCACACGGTACAAGTTGCCGATCCTCGGTGGGATCGGCGCGCGGATGCGGCAGGACTACGAGCCGTGGATGGTCCAGACGTTGATCGACCTCGAACGATCGACGACGGGCTGCCTCGTCGATGTCGGGATGAACCTCGGACAGACGTTGCTGGCGATGAAGTCGGTGCGCACGGACTGGGAGTACTACGGCTTCGAGCCGAATCCTGCCTGCGTCTACTACGTCCACCAGCTGATCGAGGCAAACGACCTGGACCGCTGCACCGTCTATCCGTTCGGGATCGGCGGGACCACCGGCGTGGTCGATCTGCGGACCAACACCGTCAGTGGTGGCGAGGGCAGCATCGTCGAGGGGATCCTCCCGGACTCCTGGTTCGGCCGAACAGTGAAGGTCCCGATCATGGCGGCGGATGCCTTGCCCTCGGAACTCGTGGACCAGCGCTGGGGCGTGCTGAAGGTGGATGTCGAGGACGCTGAGCTTGAGGTGTTCCGGACACTGACGCCGTTCATCGAGCGAGATCAGCCGCAGATCGTCACCGAGCTGCTGCCCACGTACGGCGCCGAGGGTGGCATGGCGCTGCGGCTGGAACGACAGACCGCGGTGATCGAGCTGCTGCAGGACCTGGGCTACCAGATGTTCCGCATTCACCTGGACGGGAGTCGCGAGGCGCTTACCCACGTCGATGACCACCGGCAGATCACGTGGTCCAACTACCTGTTCGTGCCTACCGAGGTCAAATCGATGGCGACCTCACCGCGATCCTGACGGCGGCGAAACCTCACCGAGCGAGGCAGATCCTTGATCCGGCACCTGAAACTAGCGGTCGCCAGGCGCGTCAACTTTTCGATCGCCAAACGGCTGAACGGGCGTCGGTTCCGCGTGCCGGTCCTCGGAGGCATCGGCGCGCGGCTTCGCGGCGATTACGAACCATGGATGCTGGCGACACTGATCGAGCTCGAGCCGCGGGTCAGCGGTGCGTTCGTCGACGTTGGTGTCAACATCGGACAGACGCTGCTCGCGGTGAAGTCGGTGCGCCCGGACTGGCCCTATCTTGGGTTCGAGCCGAACCCCGTCTGCGTCTTCTACCTCAACCGGTTGATCGAGGAGAACGCGCTCGAGGACTGCGCGATCTATCCGGTCGGGATCGGCGAGTCGACTGGTGTGGCCGAGCTCAGGCTCGCAAACCTCTCGGGGGGCGAGGGGACCGTGATCCCTGGGATCCGACCTAACTCCCACTTCTCGCAATCGATCAAGGTCCCGATCCTGGGTCCGGACGCGCTCCCCGCGGAACTCATGGCGGGGCCGATCGGCGTCCTCAAGGTCGACGTCGAGGACGCTGAGCTCGAGGTCTTTCGCGCCGTGCTTCCGCTGCTCGAACGCGACCACCCGGTGATTCTCACGGAGCTGCTGCCGTTCGGTCATGCGCAGAGCGCCGGCATGCGACTCCGCCGCGAGCGGCAGGAGGCCCTGCTCGGGCTGCTGCTGGGCCTCGGCTACCGCGCGTTCCGGCTGCACCTCGACCGCCACCGAGAGCCGATCGACGAGCTCACGCCGCACAGCGAGCTCGCCTGGACCAACTATCTGCTCGTTTCCGAGGACGATCGCGATCTGCTGGCCTGGGCCACCGGCGAGGACCACGATCCGCGCTGATCGGTGGCGGATTGTTCCCGATCGCGCGCTGCTATGATGCCGCCGCACGCGAGGGGGGTGGCATGACATTGGAGACGCGGACGCAGCCGACGCTCGAGCAGTACACGGCCTACAAAGAGCGCTTCAACAACTGGAACCGCTGGGGCGCGGATGACCAGCTCGGCACGCTGAACCACATCACCGATGAAGCGCGGCGCGAGGCGACGGGGCTGGTCCGCAACGGCCGCACCGTCTCGCTTGCGAATCCGATTGCGACCGAGGGCGTGATCAGCGGCCCTCGCAACCCGCGACCGGCGGATCACCGGATGACCGTCGGGCCGTCGTCGTCGGGCGACTACATCGGCGTCTCGTATCACGGGTTCGTGAACACCCACATCGACGCGCTGTGCCACATCTTCACCGGCGAGAACGGGCAGCTCTACAACGGCCGTGACGCGAAGCTCGTGACCGAGGAGCGCGCCTACACGAACTCCGTCGACTACTGGCGCGATGGCATCGTGACCCGCGGCGTGCTCTACGACATCCCGGCCATGCGGGGCACCGATCACGTGACGCTGGACGACCCGGTCGAGGGCTGGCACCTGCAGGAATGGGCCGAACGCCAGCACATCGTCCCGCGGGCCGGGGACGCGGTTCTGATCCGCTCCGGTGCCGAGCCGTTCTACCGCCTGAATCCGGACCATGAGTTTGGCGGCGTTCCGTCAAAGAACCCCGGCGTCGGCGTCTCGGCGATCGAGTTCCTCTACGAGACGGACGCGGCGTTGCTCGGTTGGGACTTGCAGGAGGCCGGCGGCCAGGAACAGTTCGGTCGGATCCCGATCCACGAGGTGGTGATCCCGCACATGGGGCTGCCGTTGCTCGACAACGCGAACTTCGAACGACTGTCCGAGGTGTGCGCCGAGCACGGACGCTACGAGTTCCTGCTCGTGATCGCGCCGCTGGTCGTAATCGGTGGGACCGGTTCGCCGGTGAACCCGATCGCGACGTTCTAGCTTCCGGGACGTGACATCCGAGGGCGCAACGCAGACCGCGATCGAGGCGGCGATCACGGGCGTCGGACGTCCGCTCGAGGGCGTCCGCGTGCTCTCGATGGAGCAGGCGGCGGCACTGCCATTCGCGACGCGCCACCTCGCCGACCTCGGCGCGGAGGTGATCCGGGTCGAAGCGCCGAACCGCGCACCGCGTGTGATCGGCGTCGACCTGTTCCGCAACAAGCGCCGCATCGCGCTCGATCTCTCGCAGGACGCCGGTCCCGAGGCCTTCCGGCGCATCGCGGCGACCTGCGACGTCGTCGCACACAATTTCACCCCGCGCGTGATGCGCAAATTCGGGATCGATTACCCGGGCATCCAGGCGCTCCGCAATGATGTCATCTATGTCTCGCTGACCGGGTTCGGCACGACCGGCCCGTGGGGCGAGCGCCCGCTGTTTGGCCCGGGGGCTGAATCGATTTCCGGACAGAACGATCTGATCGGTGAGGCGGACGCGTGGCCGGGCCGCCCGGGAACGATCGTCTACGCGGACAATATCTGCGGGCTGCACGCCTTGACCGCGATCCTCGGCGCGCTCGAACGCCGCGGGCGGACCGGTGAAGGCCAGCACATCGACATCTCGCTCTACGAGACGGCGGTTAGCCAGATCGGCGCGACCGTCGCAGAGCGGGCGTTCGCCGGGAACCAGCCCCAGCGAGCGGGCAATCTCGACACGCGTTACGCCGTGCACGACGTGTTCACCGCTGCGGGCGAGGATCGGCACGTGGCACTCACCGCGGCGACCGGCCAACTCGCGGCGGTTGGCACGGCCCTGGGCTTGGAGGGCGAACCGAGCCGCGAGGCGATTGCGGCAGCGATCGGCCAGCGCGCGGCCGAAGATGTCGCACCGGCGCTCCAGGCCGAGGGTATTGCCGCCTCGGTGGTCGCTGACGCCTCGGATCATCTGAGCGATGAACACCTCTGGACGCGCTCGTACTTCGGTGTACTCGACCTCAACCTGCCGGGGCTCGCCGGCGGGTTTCCGCAGGCCGGCCCGGTCTGGGGCGGTGGGGCGCCTGCTCTCGACCATCCACAGACCATCGGTGCCTCGACACGCGCCGTGCTGCTCGAGGTCGGGTACGACGGAGGCGAGGTCGACGCCTTGTTCGCCGCCGGCGTCGCCGTCGAGTTCGAGGAGGCGTTACCGGCGCGCGGCGCTGCCACGGTCGCCGAGGAGCTGCGGGTCGCCCGCGGTGAGCTCGCGCGGACCGTTGGGCCCGACGATGTCCGCGCCCGCTGGCTGGCGGCGAAGAACGGGCGTTCCTCGTGAGCGGGCCGCGCGCGCTCGATCTCGCGACCGGCGTGGCCGGCGCCTACGCCACGAAACTTCTGGCCGAGGTTGGCTGGGATGTGGTGAAGGTGGAACCGGCGAGTGGCGATCCGCTGCGGCGGGAGGGCTCACGTTGGGGCGGTGGCGAGGGCGGTGCGTTCGCGTTCGTGAACTACGGCAAGCGTGGCGTGGTCCTCGAGGATCGCGGCCAGCTCGATGCACTCGCGACCTCGGCCGACGTCGTGATCGGCGATTTCTCCGCCGCCGGTGCGGCCGTCAGCGGGATCGAGCGGGAAGCGTTTGCCTCTCTGACGCCGAAGGCCGGAGTCGTCTCAGTGACGCCGTTCGGCCTGCGTGGACCAGGCGCCGGTTGGGCCGCCTCGGACCTCGTCGTGCAGGCGGCGAGCGGATTGATGTTCCTCACGGGCGAATGGGACCAGCCGCCGATGCAGCTTCCGCCGTACGCGGCGGCGATGACGGGCGGGCTTGCGGCGGCCGGTGCCGCCGTGTCCTCGAAGCTCGCCGCAGACCTCGGCAATGGCGTGCGGCGCGTGGACGTGTCTCAGGTCGAGGCGATGTCAGCCCTGACCTACGCGCCGACCTCGAACTACGCGCTCTTCGGCGAGGTCGCGCGGCGCGAACAGCGCATCAAACAGGCGTTGCGGATGGTGCCCGCCTCGGACCGCTTCGTGTACTGCGCGCCCGGAGCCGTTTCGAATGTGCGGATGGAGGGCGTCGCGCAACTCCTCGATGAGCCGCAGCTCGCCGAAGAGCGTTTCCAGACCGCGGAGGGGCGGATGCAGAACTGGGATGAGTACCTGGAGCTGTTCGTGCCGCCGTTCCTGCGCCAGACCGCTCAGGAGTGGTTCGAGCAGGCCGAGGCGCTCCACCTCACATTCGCGCTGGTGCAGACCGTTGACGATCTGTTCTCGTGTCCGCAGCTCGAGGCGCGTGCGCTGATGCGCGAGGTACCCGGGCCGACCGGCGCCCCTGTCTCGATCCCCGGCAGGCCGTTCCGCCTCGAGGATGGGCCGCCCGCCCCGACCCGTCCGGCGCCCGCGGTGGCGGGGCAGGACACGACCGAGGTGCTCGCGGAGTGGCTCGCCTAGCGAGCTCCCACGACCGATGAAGCCGTTCACCGACCTCCGCATCATCGAACTTGCCGGTTCCGCGGCCGGTGCCTACGCCGGCAAGCTGTTCGCCGACTGCGGCGCGACGGTGATCAAAGTCGAGCCGCCCGGCGGTGACCCGCTCCGGTCCGAGGGCGAGCCGTGGAAGACCGACGGCTTCGAGGTGGGGACGACCTGGGCCTACCTCAACACCTCGAAGCGCTCGCTGCTGCTCGAAGATGACGACCGCGCGGGTCTCGAGGCGCTGCTCGCCGGTGCCGACGCCGTGATCGAGAGCTCGTCGCCGGGCCCGCTCACGCTTCGATCGGAGGGACTCGGCGGCGACGACCTCGTGCGCACGCGCATATCGCCATTCGGTAGCACGGGACCGTACGCCTCGTACCGGTCGAATCGCTTCACGGACGAAGCGATCGGCGGGCAGCTCTACCCGAACGGCGAACCGGATCGCGAGCCGATCCGCCGGCCCGGCCTCCACGTCGCGTACCAGGCCGGCACGCACGCGTTCATCGGCACGATGGCGGCGCTTCGTGTGAGCGATCTGACCGGCCGCGGGCAGACCGTCGAGATCGCGCACTTCGAGGGCGCGGCGACGTTGCACCAGCACACCACGACGATGTGGACCCACGGTGGTCACATCCTCAAGCGCGAGGGCAACCGCCAGCCCGGGCAGTGGCACCCGGTCGGCTGCTACCCGTGCAAAGACGGCTACGTCCATCTCGCGCTGGCATCGGGTGAGAAGCTGATGCAGTTCCTCGCGGTCGCCGGGCTCACCGAGCTTCTCGAGGACCCGCGGTTCAACGCCGACTACGCCCGCGGATCACACAAGGACGAGTTCGACGCGGCCTTCGTTCCGTGGCTGATGGAGCACACGGCCGAGGAGATCATCGCGATCGGGCACCAGGTGTTCGCGCCGGTCGGTCCGGTTCCGGGAATGCTCGAGTTGCTCGAAGATCCGCAGCTCGTCTCACGCGACTACTGGCGAGAGCTGCCCGGCGCGCCACCGCTGAAGCTGCCGCGTGGGCCGTTCCACATCAGCGGGGTTGAGCCGGATCCGCTGCCGCCGCCTCGCCTCGACAGCGCCGAGGCCCGCGAAGCACCAGACACGGCGCCGGTCGGCGCGGCACCGCTCCCGACGGACGGACCGCTCGAGGGCGTGCGGGTACTCGACCTCACGCGCGTCTGGGCTGGACCCTGGGCCGGCCGGATGCTCGGTGACCTCGGTGCTGACGTGATCTCGATCGAGGCACCGTGGAACCGCGGGCCGCGCGAGGTGCCGCAGGCCGCCGCCTTCGTCAGCCACCTCTACCCGGACAACGAGATCGGCGAGCGACCGTGGAACCGCGTCGGCGGCTATAACAAGCTGCATCGCAACCGTCGCTCGGTGACGCTGAACTTCCGCGATGAGCGAGGCCGTGACCTGTTCGCGCGCCTGGTCGCCGATGCGGACGTGGTCCTCGAAAACTACAGCCCGCGGGTGATGCCGCAGCTCGGATTCGACTTCGACGGCCTGCGCGCGATCAATCCGTCGATCATCTACGTCGCGATGCCGGGCTTCGGGAGTAGCGGACCGGATCGCGACCGGACCGCCCTCGGCCCGTTGATCGAGGCGGGCGCGGGGTTGTCCTCGCTAATGGGCTACGCCGACACGGGGCCGTACCGCTCGGGCATCGCCTGGCCCGATCCGGTCGCCGGGATGAACTCTGTCGCCGCAATCCTGATCGCGCTCCGCGAGCGCGAGGCCGACCCGGAGCGCGCGGGCCGCGCCGTCGAGATCGCGATGATCGAGGCGATGGGCTCGTTCGTCGGCGAGGAGCTGCTCGGCGCGCAGGTCCGAGGAGCCAACCGGGCTCGCCGCGGGAACCGCGATCCCGCTCACGCGCCTCAAGGCGTCTACCGCTGTGCCGGCGACGATCGCTGGATCGCGATTTCGGTGACCTCGAACGCGGAGTGGCGCGTGCTGGCGAAGGCCGCCGGATTCGACGCCGAGATCGTCGTGCTCGAGGCCGGGGAGCGGTTTATACGACATAACGAACTGGATCGACTCCTCAGCGCCTGGACGAGGGCGTTCAGCCCACATTCACTGATGCGGTGGTTGCAGGCGCGGGGTGTGATCGCGACGGTCGTCGCGGACGCGCGCGACCTCGTGGAGGACGAACAGCTCAATGACCGTGGGTTCTGGGCGGAACTCGACCACCCCGAAGTCGGCCGGCGGCGGTACCCCGGGAACGCGATTCGCCTCGACCTGACGCCGGTGACTTACCGCCGTTCGGCGCCGACACTGGGGCAACATAACGACGAAATCCTCGGTGGGGCGCTCGGGCTAACCGACCTGGAACTGTCGGTGCTGCAGGCAGACGGTGTGATCACCGAGGCGCCGCCGGAGTGACTCGTTCGGCTTGCGGCCCGCAGTCGCTACAATCGCGCCCGACGTACCCCGACAGACGGGTGGGAGAACCTCATGACGACCGCGAACCGCTTCGCTGAGAACGTGATTACCGCGTTCCTCGACGGACCTGACAACCCGAACATCCCGAACGCGATCCACTCGACGGAAGGCGCGAAGGACTACGGCTACAAGGCCGCCCTCGTCGGAGGTGTCACGGTCTGGGGTTGGGTCACACCGACGATCCTCGAGGCGTTGGGCGACCGCTGGCTGGAGGACGGCTGGGCGCACGTCCGCTTCCGCCGGCCGACGTACCCGGGCGACGAGATCACGGTGCGCGTCGATGAGCCCGACGCCGAGGGCGCACACGAGTTCCGGATGACCAAGGTGGACGGTGAGACCACGCTGGTGGGCCACGTCGGCCTCGGCAAGGGGCCCTGGTACGGGGAACTCGCGCAGTCTGATCGGCGAGCGGCCGAGGAGCGGCCCGACGAGATTCCGCAGATGACGTTGGACCTCGCGAAGGACGCGGGCGACATCCGGCCGATGGGGACCGAGATCAGCACCGACGAGGCGCGCGAGTACGCGGTTGAGAAGCAGCGGACGACCAACCCGCTGTTCCTCGGCGAGCAGCCACGCGTCCACCCCGGCTGGGTTGCTGGACGCCCGATTCGGTTGCTGCACCACACGTTCGACTACGGTCCCGCGATCCATGCGCAGAGCCACATCCAGCACCTCGCGCCGTTCGAGTCGGGCCAGACGATCACGCAGACCGGGCGCATCGTCGATGCCTATGAGCGCAAGGGGCACCACTACGCGGTGGTCGACTGCGTGCTGATCGCCGAGGACGGGACGCCGCTGACCCAGATTCGCCACACCACGATCTTCCAGGTGGCCCGGCGTGCGAGCGCTGACTAATGGCGCTGCGCGAGAACGCCGGCTAGCGAGCGTGGCGACCGAGGCGAGCCAACACGCCGAGAGCGCGCTGCACGGCGTCCAGGTACTGGACGTGAGCAGCTCGATGGCGGGCGCCTGGTGCTCGCGCCTGTTTGCCGATTTCGGCGCGGATGTCACGGTTGTCGAGGCTCCGTCGGGACATCCGCTCCGGGCGCATGAGCCGCGCACCGAGGACGGTCGCGCTGTCGCCGCCGAGCACGCGCTGGCGAACAAGCGCTCGCTTGCTCTCGATCTGGACGCGGAACCCGGCCGCGAGCTCCTGCGCGACCTCGTTACCCAGGTCGATGTCCTGGTCGAGAGCTTCGCGCCGGGCACCCTTGCGGGTTGGGGGCTCGACTACGACACCCTGAAGACGCTGCATCCCGAGCTGGTCGTCGTGTCGCTGACGCCGCACGGCCAGGACGGCGCCTACGCCGCGCTGCCAGGCAACAACCTGACGGCCTCGGCGCGGTCGGGCTGGGCTGCGACCAACGGCTTCGCCGACCAGCCGCCGTTGCAGGCCACCCAGTACCAGAGCGGCTATTGCGCGGGCGTGCTCGCCTACGGGGCCGCGGTCGCCGCCCTGCACGAACGAGGCGATGCGGGGGGCGAGGGACAGCACCTCGACATCTCCGAGTTCGAGGTGATGGCCTCGACCTTCGCACCGGGGCTGCTGCGCGCGCAGTACGCCGGCGGCAACATCGCGCGCAAGGAGGGGATGGACGTGACGGGCGGTCCCGTGCCGGTGGCCGACGGCCACTTCGCGCTCACGCTGAGCCGCGCCCACTTCTATCGCGACGCGATGAATGTCCTCGGGTTGGACGACCTGAGCGAAGACGAGCAACTGCAGGAGGGCTGGTACCGCAACTCGCATCGTGAGCTGTGGGTGGACCGCGTGCACACGGCGATGGCGGGCTGGAGCCGGCAGGATCTCTTCGACGAACTCGGCGTGCGGCGGGTCGTGGCCGGACCCGTGTTCGCGATGAACGAGTTGAACGAAAACGAGCACCTGCGTGACCGCGGATTCTGGTCCCGGGCGGACGACGATCTTGAGGGCCCCGAACACAGCGGTGCACCGGTCAAGCTTTCCGGCTCACCGTGGCGCCTCCGCTACCGCGCCCCCCGCGTCGGCGAGCACACGGTCGCCATCCTCGGCGAGTACGACATCGAGGAAGAACGCGTCCACACACTCCTCGAGGCGGGCGTGCTCGCCGCCGAGGTCAACGAGCTGACGGGGTCGCCTCGATGAGCGGACCGCTGACCGGTGTCCGTGGCATCGTGCTGACGCAGGCATGGGCCGGGACCTACTGCACAGAACTGCTCGCGATGGCGGGCGCCGACATCATCCAGCTCGAGGTCCGCAAACGTCCCGACTCCTGGCGCGGTACCTACACGACGCCGATGGCCGACGCCGTATCCAAGGTGCCTACGGCCGAGCACGCCTGGAACGTGAACGCGCTATTCAACTCGGTGAACCTTGGCAAACGCTCGTTCACCGTTGACCTGTCGACGCCTGAAGGACTCGAGCTGTATCGCGCGCTGGTCCCGTTCGCGGACATCGTCGCCGAGAACTTCTCTCCGCGGGTGATGGGGAATCTCGGGCTGTCCTATGAGGAGCTGAAGGCGATCAAGCCGGACGTGATCCTGGCGAGCCTCTCGGCATACGGACACGAGGGGCCGTGGGCGAACGTGCCGGGCATCGGCGGCACGATCGAACCGACCTCGGGGATGTCGGCGCTCCTCGGCTACCCGGATGGGCCGCCGATGAACTCCGGGCAGATGTATCCCGATGCCGTTGCTGGCCTCTACGGCTTCGCGTCGCTGGTGACTGCGCTGCACCACCGTGATCGCACGGGCGAGGGTCAGTACGTCGATCTCTCGATGCAGGAAGCGAACCTGGCGAACATCGGCGACAGTGCGTTGCAGGAGGAGTTGCTCGGCGAGCAACGCCCGCGGCTCGGCAATCGCAACCTCACCTTCGCCCCGCACGGCATCTACGAGGTCCAGCCAACGTCCGAGGGCGCCCGCCAGTGGATCGCCCTCGCCGCCGAGGACGAGGTGCAGTGGTCCGCGCTCTGCGCTGTCGCTGGCCTAGGGTGGGACGCTGACGCCCGATTCGCGGGCAACGCCTCCAGGAAGCAGCACGAGGACGACCTCGACCGCGCGATCGCGGCGTGGGCCGGTGCCGAGGAACGCGACGCCCTGGCGGACCGCGTGCTTGCGGCCGGCGGGCTGGCGGCGCCGGTCCTCGATGCGATCGAAGTGGCGGAGGACCCGGTGCTCCGCGCACGTGGTGTGATGGTCGAGCTCGACCACCCCGAGGCGGGTCGCTGGCCCCAGGTCGGCGCTCCGTTCCACTTCTCGAGGACGCCCGTTCAGGTCGAGCGTCCGGCGCCCACGCAGGGCCAGCACTCGCGCGAGGTGTTCCGCGAGTTCCTCGACATGAGCGATGAGCGCTACGACGAGCTGGTGGCGAAGAACATCACGGGCGAGGGGCCACCCGACTAACCGCGTCACGATTCGATTCAGCAGGGAGACACGCGATGAGCGACTACGAGCAGATCCGCTACGAGGTCGACGATCGCGTCGCGCGCGTGATCCTCGACCGGCCGAAGTACCGCAATGCGCAGAGCCGGCTGCTCCGCGAGGAGATGGACGACGCCTTCAACCGGGCGGTCGACGACCTCGATGTGCGCGTGATCGTGCTGTCGGGCGATGGCGAATCGTTCTCGGCGGGCCACGACCTCGGGACCCCCGAGGAGAAGACGGACCAGGAGGTCCGGCCCTACGAGGAGGGCATCCGCGGCCTCTTTGAGCGATCCACCTCGATGAATGTCGACAACACACTCCGCTGGCGTGAGCTGCCGAAGCCGACGATCGCAATGGTCCACGGCTACTGCATCTTCGGCGGTTGGATGATCGCCTCAGCGATGGACCTGGTGTTCGCCGCCGAGGATGCGATGTTCCTCGGCTCGAACTTCCAGTACTTCTCGACGCCGTGGGACATCCACCCACGCAAGGTGAAGGAGCTGCTCTACGAGAGCCGCTTCATCGATGGCAACGAGGCGCACGACCTCGGCTTCGTGAACCGCGTCTACCCGGCCGACCAGCTCGAGGCCGAGACGATGGCGTACGCCCACCGCGTCGCGCAGAACGACCCGTTCCAGCTCCGGATGACCAAGCTTGCCGTGAACCAGGCGCAGGAAGCCCAGGGCTTCACCGAGGCGATCCGCGCCGCCCACCCGCTTTACCTGCTCAGTTCACAGGGCGAGCGCGACCCGGGCTTCACGATCGACAAGCCCGAGGGCCGGCGCCGTCCGATGGTCCAGCGCGCCGTCGAAAACTACGAGCTCTACCGCAAGGGGAGCGACGGGGAGTAGCGCGCGCGTCGGGTGTCGCCTGTACGCTCCAATCGTGCTGAACCCTCTTAGAAGCGTCACTGCTGTCTTCGCGGTTCGTACTTGTTGCTGCCTGTACCGGCGGCGGCGCTGATCCGACCGAATCGCCCCCCACGGGGTCGACGGCGTCGCCAACGATCGCGGTCACGGCCGCCGCGACAAACGTTGCGCCGACGGCGACCGAGGAGTCGCCGCGCGTGCTCGAACCGGACGAGTACGTGATCGAACTCTGCCGGCGCATTCCCTCGGCATCGGATGCCTCGTTGGACGCCTTCATCGAAGCGATTGATGGCTACGCCGCTGCGAGTTCCAGTTTCCGCGCCGCGGCGGCGGTCGAACGGTGGGCGATTCTGAGCGCCGATGAGTGGCAGGCGATCGCTGATTGGTCGATTCGGATCGCCGCGCCGCCGTCCTATGGTGCCTATCACGCGGAGTTGCAAACCCTGCTCGCGACAATGGCGCGCGATCGAGATGAGCTGGGTAGTGAGCTCCTCGGCGCCAGCGAGCCCGACGTCATATGGATCCTCGCGCAGCGCGCGCGGGCGCTCACGCTTCTCGAGCCGCTGACATTCATCGCAGCGGCAGGCGAACTCACCGGACCGCAGCGTCGCTCATTCCCGCTCACGCGCTGCAAGCCGGTGGTTCTCGACACCGTTCCCTCGCTGTTCCTCCCCTCTGGCCCTGAGCTGGAGAACTACGTCCAGCAAACATGCTGGCTACATCAGTTGATCTGGGAATTGCACGAAACCAACTTCCGATCCCTCACGGCTCTCCCCGACGAAGCGTCCACGCTTGCTGAGTTCCGGGTGGGCTTCACTGACTTCGCTCTGGGCGTGGAGAGTGCGCAGCTATTGATGGGCCTTGGGCTTCGGGCGATCGATCCGCCCAGCGACCTAGATAGATTCCACGAGGAGTTGTTCCTCAACTCTGTTGCACGACTCGATGCCGCGTTCGCGAGCGAGGACGCATTCGCGGCGGCTTCCACTTCCGGCGCCCTCAACGACGCGGTCAATGCCCTGGTTCTTGACTTCCGCGCCGAAGCGGAAGCGCTGATTGCCGTCCGCGACACGGCGTCCGACGATCTCCAGTTGGCGATCGTGACTCACGAGTCCTGCGGTGCGCTCAGTGGCGTAGAACTCGCCTTCTACCAGGAGCTGACTGGCTAGAAGGCCGCGGGCGCTGCTTCGCCCTCCCACGGGCCGGCGATCCGAGGGCGCACGGCGCGGCGGCTCGCGGCGGTGGTACCGGTGTGAGCGCGCTCGCCGCGACCGACCCGGGATGCATACGGTGGTTCATGCTGATCTATCGCCGCAGCCTCGCCGCGTACGTCCTAATGGTGTCGTTGGCGCTGCTGGCGTGCACCGGGGGTGACGATCCGGCCTCCGCGACCGGGTCCTCCGATACCTCGCCTCCGACGCCGACATCCACGCCAGTCGTGTCGCCGATGGTCGCGACGGCGACGACCACCGCCACGCCGGCTGCCGCAACCCCAACCACCGCCGCTCCGAGGACACCCCTCGATGCTCCCGCGTACGCCGCCGCCCTCTGCGAGCGCGCGGAGCACGCCTCGACCCGGTCGTTCGACGCCTTCGTCGCCGCCGCCGACGCGTTCGATGGCGCGCGGGGCGCCGCGGAGATCGAGGCCGTCGCCATCGCGGGCTGGGCGACCGAAAGCGCGGCGGCGTGGCTCGAGGTGGCGGAGTGGAGTCAGACCGTCGAGCCACCGGCATCGCTGGACGCGTACCACGGTGCGATCGCCGCCGCGGCGGCAATGACCACGCTCGAGCGCGCAGCGCTGACCGACGAGATCGGCGCTGTGGCTGACGTGGATGACTTCTGGATTCTGATCCAGCGCGGTTGGGCGATGTTCCAGCTCGAGCCGTTGTCTTTCATTCCCGGCGCGCGGGACGCCCTCGCGACTGAGCCGTCGTTTCTGCGGCAGGATTGCGGCCCATTGTTCGAGTCGATCGGCGCACAGGCAGCGCTGACCTCGAACACCGCGCTGGCTGAGTACGCCGCGCAGACCTGCTGGCTTCACGCGCTGGTCTGGGATCGCCAGCAGTTCAACCTGCAGGATCTCGCGCTCGGCCTCGATCCAGACGTAGACCTCGAGGAGACCGTTCTCGCTGGCTCGATCTACGCGCGCCAGGAGCAGCGAATTCAGCTCATGCTCGGCCTCGGCTTACAGGCGATCGTTCCGCCGCCCGACGCGGTGTCGTTCCACGAGGCGGTGTTCGGGAACTCCGCCGATCGGCTGGTCGCGGTCTTCCGTTCCGAAGTCACGCTCGAGGATGCGATCGCCCGCGACGAGGTGGACCTCGCTCTGAATGGCCTGCTGAACGATGCCTTCGCGCTCGCCGAAGGGCTGGTCGCGATTCACGACCTGGCCTCGTCGGAGTTGCAGGACGCGCTGGCGACCTCGGGACCGTGCGGCGCCCTCGACGGGAGCGAGCTCGCCTTCTACGAGGCGCTCGCCGGCTAGTCGCCACGTCCGAGGGCGCGGCTTGATTAGCGATCAGCACGACCCCAGCTTCGAGAGAGCGAAGCCGAGGAGTCCCAACGTTGCCGCAGTTCGCCGACGAGTTCACGCCCGAGATCGAGTCCCGCGCCGACCGCCTCCGTCGTCTGCTCCGCGAACCGACGCGCGGTATCGCGCCCGGCGTCGCGGCCAGTCCGTCCGCTCCGCCGCAGGCAGTGCCACGTTCCCAGCTTCCGCTCTGGGTCCAGCAACGGCTGCGCGAGCAGGAGCAAGCCGCGCCGGCACCGCCCTCGCCACGCCCAACCCCCACCCCGCTCCCGCGCCCCGTCGCGCCGGCGCTTCCTCCGCCGCGCGCCGCGCTCCTGCCCGGCGAACTGCCCCTCGAGCCGCAGACGCGAGCCGAACGCCTGCGAGACATCCTCGACCGTCCCGTCCGCGGCATCGCTCCCGGTATCGCCGGAACGCCGACGCCGCCCCCGCAGCCGCGTCGCATCCCGGTCCTCGACCCGTTCGCCAATGACCCGTTCTTCGACGACCAGCTGACCCAGGACGAACGCGCCGGCTTCGACCGTCGCGCGCCCTCGGCGTTTCGCGCCCTCCGGGAGCAGGAGCGACTGTTCGAGGCCGGCCTCGAACAGGACGTGAACTCCTCCGTGGGCTCGGAGTCGGCACTGGAGCGGGCCAAGAATCTGCTGCGGCTCGGGGAAGCTGCTGACGCCGAGGAGGCGGCCGAACGGCCTCCGTTGCTCGAAGCTCCGGAGCGGGTACCCGGCCTGCTCCCGACTGAGATCCTCGGCGTGCCCGTGACGGTCGATCGCGGGCGCGTCCTCTTGGCTTTCAACGAGATGTCAGGGCGTGCGATGACGGGGGCTCAGCATGCGGCGCTGGAGAGGGTCCCGGAGGACGAGCGACAGCTCATCGACGGCATCGCCAGGGAACTCTGGATCGAGGAGCAAGGCAGAGAACTCGCCGAGTACCGCGAGCAAGTGTTCGGCACCCCGCAGCACAATCCGGCCTTCACAGACTGGGAGAGACTCTTCGAACTCGCGACCGGACAACCACACCCTGATGTCGGCGGGATCGACACGCTCGCCCGCGATCTCATCCGGCTCCGCAGCGGGTTTGACACGATCGACGATCTGACCTCGACTGGCCGCAACGGGGCGATCCTCGTCTACGAGCCAGCGATCTCCACTCCCACCGAACGCGAGAGAATCAATGAGCTACTCGGCCGCGAGTACCCCGACGAGCGAGCCCGGTTCGAAGCCGTCCGCGACGAGTTCCCGATCGTCGAGTTCATCGTCGAGGGCGACGGTCTTGGCACGGCGTTACGGGAAGGTCTCGAGAGCCAGGGGATCGTCGGCGACGTCGCTGCGAACTTCGTAGACAAGGCGCTGTCTCCGGTCACATACCTCGGTCCAGGCGGGGCAGCCTCCATCATCTCGGGCGGCATCGCCAGCAACGTCTACGAGGAATTGCGGGATGCCGGCCTCTCTCCGGAGCAGGCGTTGGGCGCCGGCGTGGCGATTGAGAACTCGAAGGCCGTGCCGGCGACCCGCAGCTCGACCAGGGGTATCGCCTGGGCGTATCTCCGAGAGCGCCTCGGGAGCCGACTCGACGATTTCGGCGATGAATGGGGCCTCGTGCTTCCTCCCTCCCCATCGGAGACTCAAGGGGCCGGCGATGAACTGGGCGGGGGCGGCGGCCGGAGCTTCGGGCCAGCAGGCGCGCGGGATGCGGGAGGCGGGCTTGGCGGCGGAGGCGGCGGGAGCTTCTAACGCCGCCTCGACTCGCCCGGCTCTCGATCGGCTGAGGGCGCTCGGCGGAAGCTGTTCCTGATCAATCGCACCGGCACCCTCGTCTTCTGACGTAGCCAGCGCCAGACGAGGACGTACTCAATCGTGAGCCAGCCGCCCTTTCCTTCTCCACCCCATGGCACCGGCCGCAACCAGCGCTTCAGGTGCGGATTCTCGTCGAGGAAGTCCCAGTCCGCCTTCCGATCGAGGATGTTCATCGCGAGCGTCCAAGCCGCCAAGATCGCGAAGAGGGCCACCAGCGCCGGTCCGTCGAGATCGCCGATGAGGAACACGCCCAATATGAGCGGGAGACCCACGAGGAGCCAGACCAACCAGCTAACGATTCGATACCGCTGCCACGGCTTCAGCGACTTGAACCGTCCCCACATGTCCCGCAGTCTAACCGCCCACTCACGCGCCCGACGCGAGTGCCGAGAACGGGCGCCGATCCGAGGGACGCTACGTCAGTAGCTCACCGCCGAACGCCACCCGGCCGCGGCCGCGTGGCTCGTAGATCACGTGCACGTTGCGGCGGTCGCGGCCGGTCGCTTCGGCAACGGCAGCGGCCAGGGCCGCCGCCTCCCGCTCGAGGGCGCCCGTCGGTTCGAGGTCGGCATGGAGCACGGTGACGATCGCGGACTGGGTGCCATCGAACGCGTTGCCGTTCTCGGCGTAGTCCTCGGCGGCCAGCTCGCGGAGCCGGACCCAGGTGCCGTTCGGCTCGGAGCCGAGGGCGACGCCCGCGGCGTCGGCGATCCGACGGGCGAGGCTAGGCCGCTCGGCGGCCGGGAGCGGCGGACCGATCAGTTCTACCGTCAGGATCGGCATGGCGGCCCGCGCGGCGCTAGCTGAGCACCGGCGCGGTGGCGATGAGGCCGGAGGTGGCCATCGCGTCCACCTCGGACTGGTCATAGCCCGCCAGCTCGGTGAGTACCTCGACGTTGTGCTGGCCGAAGGCGGGCGCCGCGCCGACGTGGCTGACCGGACGGCGAGCGAAGCGCCAGACGGGGAGCGTCGTGCGCTGCACCCCGGTCACCGCGTGGTCGTAGGTGGTGAAGGCGCCGCGCGCCTCGAGGTGCGCGTCGCGCGTCAGCGCAAGCGCCGTGAGCACGGCCGAGGCGGCGACCCCGGCGGCCTGGAGTTCGGCGGCCGCGGCGTTCGGCTCAAGGCCGCGCGCCCACTCTCGGATGACCGCGTCTATGTCCTCGCCTGCTGAGCGCCGACCCTCCACGCGGTCGTAGCTAGCGTCGTCGAGGCGCGCGTCGCTGATCACGCCGCGTAGGCGCTGCCACGCCTCGTCGCTGTCGACGGCGATCGCGAGCCAGGTGTCGACCTCTTCGCCCATCAGTTCGCCTGCTGGGCCGGTGCGGGCACGCGGTGGCGTGTCCGCAGTGCGGTAGACGTTGTGCGGTGCGAACTGGATGTCGCCGTTACCGATGCGGGTCGGGATCGGTTGACCGACGCCCTCGGCGACCATGTACTCGCCGACGAGGCCGACGATACCGTCGCGCTGTGGCACGACGATGTAGCTGCCCTCCCCACTCAGCTCGCGGCGATGCAGCGCGACGCCCACCGCGCCCGCGGTCGTCGTACCGGAGACCGGGTCGCCGTAGGAGATCCCGCTCTTGTGCGGCGGCCCGCCCTCGTACCCCTGCAGGGCCACCAGGCCACCCATCTGCTCGATCGTCGGCCCGTAGCCCACGCGGTTGGCGTCGGGACCGTCGTGGCCGAAGCCCGGCATCGAGACGTAGATCAGCCGCGGGTTGAGCGCGCGCAGATCCTCGTAGCCGAGGCCCAGCCGGTCAGCCACCCCCGAGCTCCAGTTCTCGACGAAGATGTCGGCGTCGGTGATCAGACGTTTGATCGCCTCGGCGCCGTGGGGCTGCTGGATGTTGATTACCAGGCCGCGTTTGTTGCGGTTGTACGAGTTGAAGTACGAGCTGCGGTTGATCTCGTCGTCGCCGAAGTTGCCACCGAGGCCACGCACCGAGTCGGGGAAAGTCGGTCCTTCGACCTTGATCGTTTCCGCGCCCATGTCGGCGAGAAAGCGACAGGCGAACGGTCCCGCCCAGACCTGGGTCACGTCGATCACGCGCAGGCCGGCCAGCGGCGCCTCGGCCGTGCGCGTGTCGACCAACGAAGGTGTTGCGGTCGAGGCGTCCTCGAGCTCGCTGCGCACCTCGTCACCGTGCTCACCGAGGAGCGGAGCGCGACGCTGCGTGCCACGGTCGCCGTTGAAGACGATCGGCCCCGACGGCAGCGGGTGGCTGCCGAGCACCGGGTGCTCGACCTCCTGCCAGAAATCCGTCTCGACGAGGCCCGGCCACTCTAAGAGCTCGCGAGGGGTCGGGATCATCGAGAATGGCGTTCGGTAGCGAACGGCGAGTTCGAATATCTCCTTGGCGGTGTGTTGCATCGTCCATTCAGGGACGAGCACCTGCAGTACGTCGTTTGCCTCGGGCGACCAGCCGTTTTGGAACAGCGGGTCGTCTTTGAGTTCTGGGTGCTCAATGCAGTCGTAGATTGAGTGGCTCTGCCGTGGCATCCCGGCCAGACCCACATAGCCGTCCGCACAGGGATGGATGCCCCAGTTCGCGCGCGCGGTGTTGCCACCTCGCGTCGAGTCGCTCCCGCGCGTCAGCGCGGCGGGCCCCGCGCCCTCAAGCGTCGCGTTCTGTACTTCCTGGATCGAGAGGTCGAGACGATCGCCGATCCCGCTGTGCGCGGCAGCGTAGAGCGCGGTCGCCGTCGCCGAGAAGGCGTGCAGACCGCCCTGCAGGTAGGCCTGGTGACCGGCGGTCTTCAACGGCTCGCGATCGGGCTCGCCGCAGAGCGCCATCTCGCCGCCGGCTGCCGCGGCCGTCAGCGCGGTCGCGCGCCAGTCCGCTCGCGGTCCGGTCTGGCCGTAGGGCGTGAGCTGCGTGACGACGAGCGCGGGGTGCTGCTCGCTCAACGCTTCGAGGTCGATGCCCCGCGCCGCCAGCTGACCGGGCGCGTGCGAGTCGATCACGACGTCGGCTCCGGCGACGAGCGCTTCCAATGTGTCGCGGTCCTCGGCGTGATCGAGATCGAGGGTGATCGACCGTTTTCCCGCGTGATAGTAGGCCGCGAGGATGCTCGCGTTCGGATCGTCGATCGCGTCGTTCAGGTGGGGGGCGAGGTGACGGATCGCGTGGCCGCCGGGCGGTTCGACGAGGATGACGTCGGCGCCGTAGACGCCGAGCAAGCGAGCGGCGAACGCGCCCCCCACATCGGCGCTGAGGTCGATCACGCGTACGCCCTCGAGCATCCGGTTCTCCTCGGTCATCGCGCTGGTCGTGAGCAGGCGGATGGTAGCAAGGGTGCCCAGGGCGCGGCCGCTCGGTCGCGTGCGCCTAGATACCACCGGCAATCGCGGGAACCCGCGACGGAGCACCGCCGCCGATCGGAGGAACCCACGGCGGAGCACCGCCGCCGATCGGAGGAACCCACGGCGGAGCACCGCCGCCGATCGGAGGAACCCACGGCGGAGCACCGCCGCCGATCGGAGGTACCAGGTAGATCTCCGTGTCTGTCGAAACCGGCTCCGTCAGCCCGCTTTGATCGAGGATCGAACCGTCGATCGCGACCGCCATCGTCGGCCGCAGCCCATGTTCATCGAGGATGCGCGCCATTAGCTCCGGATGCGCCTCACCGATCGAGGCGAAGACGGCGCGCAGCGTCGCGCCGTCCGCCTCGAGCTGCTCGCAGCCCCCGCAGAGCGAGCGAAGCGGCGCCGGGACGTGGAGCACGGCCACCGCCGAATCGCCTGCGCTAGTCGCCGGCGGCCTCGAGGCGTTCGAGCTCCTCGAGGATCAGCCCCGGGCTGGCCGGGAGGTGATGGATCCGGACGCCGACCGCGTCGTAGATCGCGTTGGCAATCGCCGCCAACGGCGGCACGATCGGCACCTCGCCAACGCCGCGCACGCCGTAGGGGTGGCCGGGGTTCGGCACCTCAACGAGCACGGTGTCGATCATCGGGACGTCGTTGGTGACCGGCATTCGGTAGTCCAGGAACGACGCGTTCGCCATCGATCCGTCGTCGTTGTAGTAGTAGTCCTCGTTCAACGCCATGCCGATGCCCTGGACGGCGCCACCCTGGATCTGTCCCTCCACGTAGGCGGGATGGATCGCCCTGCCGACGTCCTGGATCGCGGTGTAGCGGAGCACCGTCACCTTGCCGGTCTCGCGGTCGACCTCGACATCTGCGATGTGGGCGCCGAAGCAGGCGCCGACCTTGCCGACGGTGGTCGAGACGACATCAGCGCGTCCCTGGATGTTGCCGCCGCTGCCGGGCAGCTTCGACGCAGCCTCCTTGAACGTCATCACCTTCCTGTCGGGGCCGTGCAGGCTCGCATCGGTCGGGTCGTAACTGACGGTGTCGGCCTCGACGTCCCAGAGCGTCGCGACGCGTCGCTCGAGCTGTTCGCGGATGTCGAGGGCGGCCTGGTAGACGGCCCAGCCGGTCGCGAACGTCGTGCGGCTGCCGCCGGTGTTGCCGGTGAAGCCGATGGTGTCGGTATCGCCGACGAGCGAGTTCACGTCCTCGTAGGCGATGCCCATCGTCTCGGCGAACTGCATCGCCAACGCCGCGCGCTGGCCGCCGATGTCGACCGAACCGGTGGTCAGCGTCACGGTGCCATCGGAGTGCACGTTGGCGTAGGCGCTCGATTCCCCGCCGCCGTTCTGCCAGAAGCCCATCGCGACCCCGCGGCCGACGTCCGGCTTCGTGATCTCGGCGCGGTAATGGGGGTGTGCGGTGGTCGCGGCGACGACCTCGCGCGCGGCCACCGAGCCGTGGGTCGCGCCGTCGCTCCGCGGATCGCCCTCGGTCACTGCGTTCTTGTCGCGCAGCTCCATCGGGTCGATGTCGATCAGCTCCGCCAGCTCATCCAGCACCGCCTCGACGGCGTAGGCGGAAGCCGGGGCGCCGGGTGCGCGGTAGGCGGCTGTCTTCGGACGGTTGAGCACCACGTCGAGGCCGACGATGCGCTGGTGTGGGACGAGGTACGGCCCGAGCGCGCAGCGCGCGCCACCGGCGACCGGTGACCCAGGGTAGGCGCCGGCCATGTACTCGAGGCGGATATCCGCGGCGACGAGGGTGCCGTCGCGTTTGGCGCCGAGCTTGATGAAGCTGCGCGTGCCGGAGGTCGGGCCGGTCGCCTCGAGCACCTCCGCGCGGTTCATCGTGAGCTGCACCGGGCGCCCGCTCTTCTTCGAGAGCAATGCCGCCAGCGGTTCGAGGTAGATCACGTTCTTCGCGCCGAAGCCGCCGCCGATTTCGGCGGGAATCACCCGCAGGTCGCCGAGCGGGATGTCGAGCACGCGCGCGACGTTCATCCGCACGCCGAACGCGCCCTGGGTGCTGGTCCAGATGGTCAGCTTGCCGTCGGCGTTCCACATCGCGGTGCCGTTGTGGGTCTCGATGTAGCCCTGGTGCGCCATCCCGGTCTCGTAGACGCGCTCCAGCACGATCTCGGACTCAGCGAAGCCGGCCTCGATATCGCCGAACCCCATCTCCATCGTGCGCGCGACGTTGGGCGATTCGCCGTCGCCAGCCTCGAGCAAACCGTCGACGAGATCGGCGAGGCCGTCGTCATGCAGCGCGGGGGCGTCGGGCGCGAGCGCGTCGTCGAGGCTGACGACGGCGGGCAGCACCTCGTAGTCGACCTCGATCAGTTCGAGCGCGTCCTCGGCGATGTGCGGATCGGTCGCGCAGATCGCGGCGACCGGGTGCCCCTTGAACAGCACCTTGCGGCGCGCCATCAATCGCTCGACATCCCACTGCGCGGGCATCGGTCCGCGGATCGTCTGCATGATCGGTTCGGCCGGCTCGGGGAAGTCCTCGAACGTGATCGCGGCGTGAACGCCCGGGAGGGCGAGTGCCTTCGAGACGTCGATGCGCGTGATCAGCGCGTGCCCGTGCGGACTGCGCTTGACCCGCCCGTACAACATCCCGTTCAGCCGGACGTCCGCGCCGTAGATCGCGCGCCCAGTCACCTTCTCGACACCATCGGGGCGGATCGGGTTCGTCCCGATCACGGTCAGCGGACGTTCGACGGTCGTCATCGGCAGGGCCCCTTCGGCGGACAGACGGTGTGGCGCGCATGATAGCGCGCGCCCCGCCGAGCACGGGACAACCTCGTTAACGACAGCGACCGCCCCCCTTGGTGGGGGACGGTCGCTGAGATTGATCGGGACGGCGCGTTAGGAGGCGACGTCGAAGTCGAGCTTGGCGGCGTTGTCCATGAACACCTGGAGGCTCGGGTTGTAGCGGAAGAAGAAGTCAGCCTTGAAGCCGTCCTCCATCTCGTTCCGGTGGATCTCCTCCTCGAGGCGGAGGTCCAGGGTATTCAGGGTCCACTCACCGGTGGCGCGGCCGTCGGCCTTGATGTTCTCGAGCATCCCGGTCCAGATCTCCGGCGGCATCTCGATCACGATGTCGACGTCGCGGAGCCCCTCATCGGAGATCTCTTTGATCTCCTTGATGTCGAGGACGTCGAAGTTGCAGCTGATGTTCGTGTCGCCGCACTTGAAGGCGATCAACGCGTTCATTCGCCCGAACTTGATGTAGCCCTGATCAGCCTTCGTAATGTCGGCGAGCGCCTGGAACCAGTCGGTCGACGGAAAGGTGAGGGTGCCAGTGGTCACGATGTTGTTCCTCCGTGGTCTTGTCTAGCAGTGAATTTCTAGAAGTCGATTGGATCGCCGGGGTCATCGACCACGTCGAACGGTGTCATCTTGGCCAGGTGCCGCATTGGCTCGGCTTCTGGCGTCTTCGCCATCTGGTCCTCGACCATCCGCTTGTACATCGGATCGAGTGACCGGATCGCGTCCAGCTCGCTGTGCGCGAGTGCAAACGCCGTGGGCACCTTGCGGATCGTCTCCTCACCGCAGAGCTTGCACGCCGTCGGCTCCGGGGAGCGGTTCGGACGCACCAGCGCCTCGAACTGTCCCTCGCAGGACTCACAGCGGTAGGCGAACAGCGGCATCAGCGGCTAACCAGCTGCCGCGGCCGCGTCGGGGTCGAGCATCATCTGGAACGGCGGGAGCAGTCGGGCCGAGCGGTCGATCCCCGCTACCTTCGTGTAGCGCAGGTAGTCGCGGACCCAGTCGGCCTGTAGCTCGCGGACGCGGGCCATGCCCTCGTCCATCCCCTTGACGCCACCACCGAAGATGACCGCGAGTGCCTCCCAGAGCACCGGGTCGCGGTTCTCGCCGGCCTGCACCATCTCGACCCGCATCAACCAGTCGTCGAACGTCTTGCGGAGTGTCGGGCGCTGGCTGATCGCGAAGCGGATGTGATCCATCGCGTAGGCCGAGGCACGCGCGCGGTCGGGCAGCAGGCGCCAGGCGAGCGTGCGGTCGGCCTCGGTCGGGCCGTAGACGGCGAGGTAGCGGAGGATCGTCTTCTGCAGCGAGCCGCGCATGATGTACTGCGTGATGACCGTCTCGGACCAACCGGCGTAGGTCTCGAGGATCTGGCGGTTCATCCGGCCAGGGCTCTCCATCAGCATGCCGCCACCGTTGATCATGGCGCGCTTGCGGTAGCCGTCGAACAGGCGCGCGGCCTCGTAGACGACCGTCGAGAGGAACAGCTTCACCTCGTGGTAGCCGGGGCTGAGGTTCTGCAGCCAGGCGGAGATCACCTCAGTCTCGACCGATGCCTGCTGGCAGAGCTCGGTCGACACCTGTGCGATCGCCAGCTCGACGTCATCGGGCAGGCCGTTCGCGGTCTCCCACGGGACGTCGGTCGCGGTCGCCCAGCGGCGGCTGATCGCCTCTTCGTAGAGCGCACCGGCCACGTCTGACCACTGCTCGTACTTGTCCTGGAGGTAGTAGCCACCGATGTTGCCGGCCTCCGGCGCCGGGTAGGCGCCGCGCGGGCAGCGGTTGCGGTAGGGGATGTGGTCCGGGACGTCGGAGTAGACGCCGATGTTCAGCGCGTCGACGGTGAGGCCGCCGCCGTTCGGGTCCGGCAGGGCACGCGTGCCCCAGCCGAGCGTCTTCTTCATCCAGCTCATGTCGGGCGGGGGCTCCGCCGCCGCGTCAGTCTCTGGTGTCGCCTGCTGGACCATTCAGTCTTCCCCTCTTGACCGCCGACGGCGGTGCTGACGTACGACGACCGGCCGCGGGTGCTCCGGTGAGCGGCGGGCCGGTCGTCTGGTGTGCGGTCGCGCGTCGCTAGGCCGCGATGTAGGCCTGCAGCGACGGGTTGGCGCGGCCATCCTCGAAGCGGCTGCCGAGGCCGGCCACGCGGACCCGCTGGATGTATTCCTTGATCTGACGCTGCCGCATCGCCAACGCGATGTTTTCGCCCTCACGGAGCGAGGCGTCGTCGGCGCCGCCCCCGAGCAGGATCGAGAGCGCGGCGCTCGAGGGCGTGCCGCGGGCCGCCGGGTTCTGGCCGCCGAAGCCCTGCGCGAGGCCGATCTCGATCTCGTCGAGGTAGCTGTGAATCTCGGCGGTGCGCTCCGGGTCGGTCTGCGCGAGGTACTGGAGGTGCATCACGCCGAAGGCGACGTGACGGGACTCGTCCGACGCGGCGAGGCGGTACATCGCCTTCTCGGCGTCGTTGTAGCTCATCAGCTCGCCCATCCGGAAGATCGAGAGCACGAGGCCCTCGCCGGAGATGTGCAGCCGCGCCGACATCTCGGTGAAGTCGCGGGCGGAGTCGATCGCGCCGCCGGCGAGCGCCGCGTTGTCGAGCTGACCCATCAGCCCGCCGCCGTTGGCGAGCGCGCGCTTGCGGAAGACATCCATGTGCCGCGCCTCGTCCATGATCTGGGAGATCAGGAACATCCGCGGCTCGTAGTAGTCGGGCGTCGTGTAGGCGATCCACTTGCCGGGGACGTCGCCAGCGACGAACTCAACCTCGGTCAGGAAGGTCGCCAGCATGCACTCGGCGCGCTCGATGTCGTCGGGGAGTTCCTCGAGCGTGTGCCACGGCACGTCCGTTGCCGACGACCACTGGCGCTGGACGGCCTCTTCGTAGAGCTGGGCGCCGTTGCGCAACCAGACGTCGGCCTTCGTGCGGACGGGGTAGTTCCCGACGCGCGGGGCGCTCGGGCGCTGGATCGCGCCACGCGGCCGGCCGGTCATGTTGTCGCTGAACTCCGGCACCTCTCCGAACGGTCCGACATCGGAGTCCTGCAGCAGCATTCCACCAGCGGACGCGTCGAAACTCGGCCCCTGCCCCATCGTCGGACTCGCCTGGAGCCAGTCGAGCTTGTAGCCGTTGGAGCGGCCGTACTCGAGTAGCGCGGCGTACTCGTCGGTGGCGGCGGTGCCCTGCGCGCTGGCGTCGGATCGAACCTCGGTTGCCATCGAATCTCCCCTGTGGCCGGTCGTGGGACCGGAACGATGCGCCCTCGGGTCGGGGTGGCCGACCGCTGGCGCCGTGATTGGTGCCTCGTGCACGGGCTGACCATGATCCGCACGCCGCGACCGGGCGCGCGGGATCGGCTCGCCTTGCCGGGCATCGTACAGCGTGTATGTCAGCGTTGACAACAAGCGTTGATGGGCTGACGTCCGGCCGGTGAGACCGCTGCCGCCTGCGCCATTGCGGTGGTGCCGGGGGTGGGATTCGAACCCACATGCCTTGCGGCCGCGAGGTTTAAGCTCGCTGCGTCTGCCATTCCGCCACCCCGGCCCGAGCGCTGTCCGAGCGTTCGGCGCCGCTCGATTGTGCGCGATGGGCCCCACCCCTGTCCTCGTCGCTGGCCCGCGGCTCGGCGTGACGGTCCCGCCAGCACGTCTCGTGTCCCCCGGTGCACACCGCGGGCGTCCGCGCATAGGGAACACCCGCGATCCGGCTCTTCCGGGTGGCTGCTCGCCACGCTGGACGCTGCGCTGACGGGAGCCTGATGTCGAGGATCGTCAGGAACCGGGCGTGACCCACGCCGACCCGGCCCAACAGAAAGGCCCGCATGGCGTTGTTTCGCGCGCTGCAGGGGATCGCGCCACATCTCGATGCGGCGATGGTCTTGAACGTCTGCGAGGGGACCGGCCTCGTCGTCTCGGTCCGAGACGATCAGGGGACGATCCTCCACTACAGCGGCGAGGTCGCCGCTCGCCTCGGGGCCGAGGGTGCCGGCCAAGCGGCGCTGCGCTACTTCGATGAGGACGGGCGTGAGCTCGACCCGGCGGAGCAGCCCCAGGAGCGGGTGCGCCTGACCGGGGAGGACGTACTGAACGCGGTCTCTCGGATCGAGGGCCCGGGCGGCACGGTCTGGGTGCAGATGAGCTTTACCGCGCTTGCCCCCGGCGATGCCGGGTACCACGTCCTGGGGATCGGTTCGGACATCACCGCCCGTCGTGAGGCCGAGGCGATGCTCGAGCGGATGGCCACCCACGATGGGTTGACCGGCCTGCTCAACCGGATCGGCCTGCGGGCTCGCGCGGAAGAACCGTTCCTGAGTGCGCTCGACGGCGGCGCCTTCGCGATCGCCCTGCTCGACATCGATCACTTCAAGGCGGTCAACGACACCCACGGTCACGCCGTGGGCGACGCCGTGCTCGCGGCCGTGGCCGCGTCGATTCGCGACGCCGCGCCGGTCGGCGCGGTCTGCGGTCGCTGGGGTGGCGAGGAGTTCCTGATCGTTCTCCCCGGCAGCAGTCGTGACGCCGCCCTCGCCAGCGCGGAGGTGATCCGGCGGGCGGTCGCCGCGACCGCCGTGCGGATCGATGAAGTCGAGGGCGCAGCGCCGGCGCCCGCCGACGCGACCGATATCGTCGGTCCGGCTGCGGGCGTGCCCGGCGAACTGTGCGTCACGGCCAGCCTGGGCGTCGCCGCACTGCCGGCGGCGGGCACCCTGACCGCGCTGATCAGACAGGCGGACGACGCGTTATACGTCGCCAAGCGCGAGGGTCGCGACCGCGTCGCGGCGTAAGGGCCCGGCCGCCGCCTGATTGAGGGCGGCGACCAACCGCGCGTAAGCTACAAGTCCCGGCTGAACCCGAGATCCGCTCCCCGCGGAGGATGCGCTCCTGACGGAGCCCGAGGCAGCGCCCGCCCCAGAAGCCCCGACCGCAGCTGCCGTCCCGCCGGCGGGTGAGCGTTCGCCGCGTCCCGCGCGTGTGGCCGCTTCGCGGTCGAAGCGGGCGCGGACCAGTCCTAGTGGCGGCGCCAGTGGCGGGCAGACGCCGGGTCGCCGCCAGTACCTGGCGCTCAAGGCGCAGCAACCGGACGCGGTGCTGCTGTTCCGCATGGGCGACTTCTACGAGACCTTCGACGACGACGCCGCGCTCTGCGCGCGCGAGCTCGGCATCGCTCTCACCTCGCGATCGATGGGCAAGGGCGAGGGACGGATCCCGCTCGCGGGGGTGCCGCACCACCAGCTCGAGCGGTACCTCGAGCGGCTCGTCAGCGCCGGACACCGGGTCGCGATCGCCGAGCAGGTGAGTGAGCCCGGGCAGGGCCTCGTCGAGCGGCGGATCGTGCGCGTGGTGACGCCGGGCACGGTCGAGAGCGGATCGTTGCTCCCCGCCGCCGCGCACAACTGGCTGGCGGGACTCGCCCCGGGTCCGGTCGATGCCGATGGCGCCGCCCGCTGGGCGCTCGCCGCGGTCGACGTGACGACCGGTGAGCTCGAGCTGCAACTGCTGGGCAGCGACGAGCTGAGCGGCGAGTGGGCGCGGCTCGCGCCGCGCGAGCTGCTGATACCGGAGGATGACCGCGACTCGATCGCGGGCGCCGTGCTCCCCGAGGGCGTGCTGCTGACGCGCCGCCCGACACGGCGCTTTGCAGCGCCCGCCGCGACCGAGGCGCTCTGCGCGCAGCTCGGCGTGGCGACCCTTGACGGCTTCGGGCTTGCCGGGCTCGAGCTGGCGGTCGGTCCGGCCGGGGCGCTACTCGACTACCTCGCCGAGGCGTGGCCGGGAGCGCTCGCGCATCTGCGCCCGCCGCGGCCGGTGCGCGGCAGCGAGCTGGTATTCCTCGATGCCCAGACCCGCCGCAACCTCGAGCTGTTCACGCCGACGCGCGCGCCGGCCGCGACGGTCGGGGGCGCTGACGCCAGCGGCCAGGCGCTGATCGATGTGCTGGACGAGACCGGGACGCCGATGGGCGCGCGGCTGCTCCGGCTCCAGCTCGGGCGCCCGCTCCGCGAGCGCGCCCCGCTCGAGGCGCGACTCGACGCCGTCGCCGCCTTCGTCGCCGCGGGTGGCGCCCGTCAGGCGCTGCGCGACCAGCTCCGCGGTCTGCCGGACATCGAGCGCCTGCTCGGCCGCGTCCGCGCCGGCACGGCGCACGCCCGTCACCTCGTTCAGCTTGCCCGTGCGCTCGAACGGCTGCCGGGCGCCGTCGAGACGGCACGGACGGCCGGGGCCGCGAGCGCGGCGCTCGTCGACGGGACGGTGACCGATGGTCATCCGGCGGCCGGCGCGATCGCCACGGCGGCCGAGGCGGCGGCGCTGGTGGCGACCGCGCTCGGCGACGATCCGCCGGCCGATCCCGCGGACGGCGACACGGTGCGGGCGGGGTTCGATCTCGAGGTCGACCGGCTACGCGATCTCGCTTCGGGTGCGCGTGAGCAGCTGACCGCGATCGAGGTGGCGGAGCGTGCGCGCAGCGGGCTGACGGTGAAGGTCGGGTACCACCGCGTCTTCGGCTACTACCTGGAGGTACCGCGCAGCCAGGCCGAGCGCGCACCCGATGACTATGAGCCGCGTCAGACACTGGCCGCGGCGCAGCGCTTCCGGTTCGCCCCGTTGACGGCGCTCGAGGCGGAGATCCTCGAAGCCAAAGACGCGCTGCTGGTCGCGGAGCGGGCGGTGCTGGACCGCGTGCGCGCGCAGCTCGCCGCGGCCGGTGCGGCGATCCTGCGCGCGGCGGCGGTCGTCGCCGCCCTCGACGTGGCGGCGGCGCTGGCGACAGTCGCGGTCGACCGCGGCTACGTGCGCCCGGCCCTCGCGAACGCGGGCGCGCTGGAGATCGAGGATGGCCGCCATCCGGTGGTGGAGCACGGCCTGGCGGCCGGCGCGTTCGTGCCGAACGACGCGATCCTCGATGCCGATGGCACGATCGTGGTGCTGACCGGACCGAACATGGGCGGCAAGTCGACGTATCTGCGTCAGACGGCGCTGATCGTGCTGCTCGCGCAGTGCGGCAGCTTCGTGCCCGCGCGGCGAGCGCGGATCCCGCTCGTCGACCGGATCTTCTCGCGCGTCGGTGCCCAGGACGATCTCGCGGCCGGTCAGTCGACGTTCATGGTGGAGATGGTCGAAACGGCGACGATCCTGCACCAGGCGACCGAGCGCTCGCTCGTGATCCTCGATGAGGTCGGGCGCGGGACGGCGACCCACGACGGACTCGCGATCGCTCAGGCGGTCGTCGAGTACCTGCACCACCGCCCCGGCGGCGCGCCGCGGACGCTGTTCGCGACCCACTACCACGAACTGACCGCGCTGGCGGGCACGCTACCGCGCGTGACGAACCGGTCGGTTGCCGTCACCGAGGCGGGCGGGGAGGTCGTCTTCCTGCACCGGATCGTCGAGGGCGGGGCCGACCGCTCGTACGGCGTCCATGTCGCGGCGCTCGCCGGTCTGCCGCGCGCGGTGGTGGCGCGCGCCCGCGAACTGCTGCGTGAACTGGAGACACGGTCGGCCGGCGTGGCGCCGGACGCGACGGCGGTGCCGCGGTCGTTACCGCTCGAGCCGCCCGCGGAGCCGCTGCTCGACGATCTGGCGGCGCTCGACCTCGACGCGGTGACACCGCTCGAGGCACTGCAGCAGCTCTACGAGCTGCGCGCGGCGGCGCGGCGACGAAACGGGGTCGAAGGATGACCGCCGGCGCTGCTCACGGCCGTTCAGTTCGTGGGAGTGACGGGCAGGCCGGTACTGGTGCGCGCGGTGCCGGGGACGCCGCTCCGGTGCAGCGGCGCGTCGAGCGCCGCCAGCAGATCGA
>Ga0315338_1000231_pt1:0-77500 | contig 187938 bp, 189 predicted proteins | sample ASW8metaG_FD_204518 | JGI IMG/M metagenome (GOLD analysis project Ga0315338, IMG submission 204518) | Ammonia-oxidizing marine archaeal communities from Monterey Bay, California, United States - ASW #8 | ecosystem: Environmental > Aquatic > Marine > Coastal | place: USA: California...
GCGATCCAATGCCTCTTTCAGGTATTCAGACCAATTGCGGTTCTTTTCCCCCGTCATGTAATAAAAATGGGGTTGTTAATACAAACATGTCCCCACCTTTTGAAATATCAGGAGAGTTTTCATGTGTTGGAACTGGTTTTGATATTGATCTTAACCCTCTCCCGCCTATTTTTGGTGTTTCAGACACTATCTCCTGTAGCCGTGATTTCGATGATACTGAGACTATTTGCGATGACGGACTTGATAATGATGGTGATGGTGAGACAGACTGCTCTGATTCTGATTGCTCAGGTATACCAGTTTGTACTTTCAGCAGGGGATCTCTTACAAGCGAATATTACCCAATTAGATAGCAATAATAATAGGATATAAAATGAAAACAATTTTTTTAATTGTCATTGCTTTTATTATGTTAATTATTCCTGCAATTTCTTTTGCACAGCAAATGTGTGAAGTCGGGTTTGAATTCACCTGCGATGATTCCAAGGACAACGATGGGGATGGCCTCGAAGACTGTGAGGATCCCGACTGCAATTCCGGCGCTGCAGGATCCATCGGCCAGGTGTTTGGAACTATAAACGAATACTCATCCGGAACCCCGCAAAATGGGCAGGTATGGAATATAATAGCGCTTGTAGAGAATTTAAGCTCCTGTGATGTTTCAATAAATGGTGGCAATTTGCCCTGCAACTTCGACCGAATAATAAAAATAGCCGGTAGAGATATATTTATGTGTGATTATTTCGCTGGCGGTAATGGTTTAAGTAGCGACATAGATTTCACTTGTATAGACAACTCAGGGGTCACAGTGACTGATTCAAGGTTTATAGTGCTTAGACCCAACACAGATGTAATATTTCATGAGGACGCGCCATGAGGATGATATTAATCACCCTGCTCTTCATGCCTGTTTTTTCATTTGCACAGCCAATGTGTGAAGTTTCTGGTGAAGCAACATGCGATGACGGTCTTGATAATGATGGAGACGGCCATATAGACTGCGGTGATATTGATTGCAGCTTAAATTTCCAAACCTTTATGGATTGCTCATGTGAGGGCCAGGCAAATAATCCGGAGGGCTGTATTGTGTTTGTTACCAGCACGCTTCATGCGGGGACTTTTGGCGGCGTAGATCCCCAGCTGGGTTTTGATATTTGCCAGGATGCTGCAGCAAAGTCCGCAAATCCAGATCTGAGAGGAAGATTCCTGCCATGGCTGTCTGATAATGATTTTATTCCATTTGGACTGTTCCAGACTATGATTGGTGAGAATAAATATGTTTTACCAGATGGTACTCAGATCGCAGATAATTTTACTGATATTTTAAATTGTGACGAGCAGGGGCAGCAATGCCTTGAAGCTGCAATAAATATTGACGAATTTGGAAACGCAATTGATCCAAATTCAGAGACAAGGGTATGGACCGGCAATATAATAGATGATATTAATAATAATTATTTCTTTGGAAATTTCTTTGTAAATTGCGGATTCGATCAGCAAACCAGTTATTGGACAAACAGCGATATCTCCGGGACTTTTGGTAATGCCTTATCAACAGATTTTGGCTGGGCTGTTAATGATTTTGAGACTGTGTCATGTACTACACCTTTGAGGATTTATTGTTTCCAGCAATAGGACAAGCATATGAAGATATTTATATTATTTTTGATTATTTCATGTTTTCCAATTGTATCGTTTTCCCAGGTCTGTGAATCACCAGAGGAGATCAGCTGTGATGGGATTGATAATAATGGCGACGGACTTACTGACAACGGCCAAAATCTAAACTGCATATGCGGGGGTAATCAAAACGGGGGGAATATAGTATGCAATGTTTTTGTTACTTCCGGGACCTTTTTTGGAGACCTTGTTGACGAAGCCGCTCCCCTTCCCTGTTTCAGCAGTGGAATGAATGGAATACATGCAGCTGACTGTATATGCCAGGAGCATGCAAATGATGCTGGCCTTTCGGGTACATACTATGCATGGATAAGTATGATTGCAGATAATGGGGCAGTTACCACTCCGGCTAGTAGATTTTCACAGGTTTCAAGTCCTGAGACCATAGAATTCAGATTAGTTGACACGGCAGGAAGCTTAATCGCTACAAATTTTTCTGATCTTCTTGACGGCAGCCTCAGCCGTCCCCTTAATATTATAGAATCGGGCGTTATTGCCCCGGCAGGTTTATTCACCGTCTTTACCGGAACAGGAAATAACGGCTCAGCATCTGTAAATGACTGTAATGAGTGGAACAACCCGAGCGCAGGTTCGCGGGGTGTTAACGGTAATTTAAGGGTAAATAATATCTGGTCCGATAAATTACAAAGAGGTGGTGACCCACAGGAGGAAGATTGTGATACAAGAAGATCATTATATTGTTTCGAGCAATAGAACTGTAGCTCAATGTTACTAAGGCTAATGGAGATAAATAAAATTTTTATTTTGAAAGAATTTCCACTTTTGGCAAATCCTATTACCGCCAAGAGTTTTTAGCTAATGGAGATAAATAAAATCTATTGCCCCTTAGTCAATCTAAAATTATTTTTAGGTACTTTAACCCATTTGTGAATAACTGCGTGAGATATCTAATGTTGTCCTGACTTCAAATCTCCTTCTGTCATCTCGACGAATAGGAGAGATCTGTTTTTCCCATGCCCAATAGCGGGTTAAAACTAAGCCTGCCCTGAATGTGTCTAAGGGTCATTCCGGACTGCGATCCGGAATCTCGTTTTCCATATGTCATTCCCTTTTTGAATCTTAAATACCTAAATATACGTATATATTTAGTAATATCTTTATCTATTGTATTTGTTAATACGATAATGCTATAATATATTTATTACAATATACGTTGAAATTACAGTTTTGATAGCCCTACGGCACATTGTAACCGGGGTTAAGAGAGATATTTAAAATGGCTATTATGATAGAAAATACACTGTATGAAAATCCGAGTTCTTTTAAGTTTTTTTTAATGTTAGTATTTGCAACCTTATTATTTGTGCCCGCATTCTCTTATTCTCAGCAGCAGATTTGTGAGCCTGGTGGGGAAACCAGCTGCCAGGATAGCAGCGACAACGATGGTGATTCTTTTGTAGACTGTGATGACTGCGACTGCTCTGCGGATCAGGCATGTTTAAATGCCCCTCCGGGACTATCCATATCAACATGCAGTATAACAGGCACAAGTCTGATAGTTAATTTTATACCAATATTTCCAATGGGAGACACTGTAATGTGTGATTCTTATTTTTTAGTATTTTTCGAGGACAGTTCAAACGATATATTACGCAATAATAATGCACCAGATGAGAGCAACGTAATATCTCAGATAGGTGATAGCATTAACAACGCCTCTCCTGGGGTACAAGAACTAAGAGTATTTGTTGAATGCACAAATCAAAACGGAAATAGAACAACTGTAAGCAGTGATTGTACAATAAATTAAAAATAAAGGGAGAATAAATGAAGATATTTTTAACATTAATAGCAATTTTTTTAGTCTTATTTATTTCTACAACAACTTCATTTGCGCAGGTCCAAAGGACATTAAGTATAAATAAATTAGGTAATGGTACCGGGACTGTTATGAGTAGCCCAGCCGGAATAGATTGTGATGTTTCTTGTAATACACAAAGTAATTCATTCAATTTAAATGAATCAGTATTATTAAATCAACAACCTACTTTAGGTACTAATTTTATTTTTGGAGGTTGGGGTGGAGATTGTGCCGCTGCAGGATTATCACAAACAACATTTGTTATTATGAGCCAAAACAGATCATGTACAGCATCATTTGTCATTCCTGTAAATGAGTGTACAAACGGTGTAAATAACTGTGACATGAATGCAACGTGTATTGATACGCCACTTGATTTTACCTGCGAATGTGATCCCGGCTTTACAGGGGACGGAACAACAGATGGTACAGGCTGCACTGAGATTACTAATCCTATTTGTGATTCCAGATCAGAAGAAGGCCAGTGTGATGATGATGTTGATAATGACGGCGACGGATTAATAGACTTTGCCGACACAATGGATTGTGATAGTTGTTTGGATGATAATGAATGTTTGGTTTTCATTACCAGTACCCTGCATGATGGCAATCTTGGGGGTTTGCATGGTGCAGATGCAATCTGCCAACAGCGTGCAATTGCAGGAGGGCTGGATGGTGAATTCAGGGCCTGGATTTCTAACGACACAGATTCGCCAGAATCAAGATTTAATCAAGCCGATGTCCCTTATGTGCTTCCAAATAATGGTCCTCAGATTGCTGGCAGTTGGACAGAACTTACTGATTTTTGTGATAACCAGGTTCCTCCAAACCAGTGTATTGATAATCCTATTATGACTAACGAATTTGGCGTTTCTCTAACAAATACTGAAGAAACGGCGGTATGGACTAATACGAATCGATTCGGAGACACTACTGGTGGTTCCGGATGTGATAATTGGAGTAACATTAATATTGTAACTTTTTTTGGTCGGGCTGATGAAACAGGTGTAGGCTGGACTGATTCGGCAACACTAGGTTGTGATAACGAATTAAGACTTTACTGCTTTCAGCAATGATGAAATGCAGCTGATCTAGGATATAAACATGAAAATTTTAATGTTAATTTTATTATTTGCTTCATCTACTTCATTTGCGCAGGGCTCAATGTGTGAATTTGGAAGTGAAACTAGCTTCAACTGCATTGACGGCCTTGATAATGACGGAAGCGGTGTTCCTGATGACTGTACTCAGACAGCAACTATTATTGATAATGGCTGCGATATTAGAAATTTAACTACAGACATAGATGGAAATGCTGTATTTAATTTAGAACTATCCGTTATAATCGGATCTGATAGTGCTTATGATGGCGGTTCATGTATAGAAAATTTTACTTTAAACGGCGATCCAATGCCTCTTTCAGGTATTCAGACCAATTGCGGTTCTTTTCCCCCGTCATGTAATAAAAATGGGGTTGTTAATACAAACATGTCCCCACCTTTTGAAATATCAGGAGAGTTTTCATGTGTAGGCACAAGCACTAATTCAAATCAAACAATACCCCCTCCTCCACCCATATTTGGAATATCAGACACGCTTTCCTGTAGTGCGGATTTTGATGATAGTGAGACTATTTGTGATGACGGCCTGGATAATGACGGAGATGGTGATATTGATATGGCAGATGAAGACTGCCTTCCTCCTATCTTAATGTTTACAAGAGGGCCAACAGCAACGTTTAATGGTAAAACTCAGACTAGCTGTATTTGGAACTTAGATTTTGAAACAAACGTACCCGCCGTATGCCGATTAATTTTACCTCTTACACTTATTTCAAATGGCAACATAGTTGAAAGTAACAATATTGCTGGCACTCCATTTGGAATACCTTTTTTGACTTTTGATGTAACTATACCAGCTACAATAAGAGTAGAATGCGATAATGGTGCATTAGTAGGCACATTCGATATACCAAGATATGACGGCCAAAACTTATAATGAATACTAATAAATACCATATACCAATAATTCTGGTAATTTTATTACTCACACCACATGTTTCATTTGCTCAACAGCAGGTAGATATCTTTGCAGACAAAACCGGTAATGGAAGTGGGAGCATATTCACATTTCCTGATATATTTTTCTGCGAACCTCTATGCGGATCAGTAAGCACTTCGGTTGATTTTAATTTGGAACTTTTTTTAAGCGCTTTTGCGGAACCCGGGAGTGAATTTACCAGCTGGGGCGGTGATTGTGCTGCTTCCTGTTCTACAGTTTCATCGGGTTTTAGGGGTGGTGGTGGTAGTTCATTTACAGAAGGCTTTCCTCGTGCTTTTATGCAGCTTAATTTTAATACATGGTTTGTTGAATATACAAATCTTGGGCCTTTTCAACCGAATGGAGTCAGAGGAATTGGTATCCCTTATAATTGTACTGATTTCCAGGGTAATACTATGAATGCCGCTTTCAATCCTCCCGATTTTATTGGACCAATACCACTATGCAATTAAGGAAACATAAAATGATTAAGATACTTGCGATCATATTCTTTTTAATAACACCCGCGATCTGCTTTGCAGGACTTTCTGCACCTGTTTGTTTGAGGGTAGTACCAATTGGTAAATAAAGTATGAGAACTTATATAAAATCACGATTTTGGATGTCTTACCCCCATTGGCAAATCCTATTACCACCCGGAGTTTTTAGCTAATGGAGATAAATAAATTTTAGAATTTGAAGGTGATTACTCAATGGCAATTATTAATACATTAATTTATTATGCCAAATCAAGTCACTATCATTGAATAAAAATATATTTAAAAGAGGAAAAATATGAACAAATACAAAATATTAATAATTTTTATTCTTTTATTATTCGGTGCCGGATGTGATCCGGAAGATGGTGATACCGGAGCAGACGGAAGGCCGGGAATTGATGCAGAACAGGTTGTGTTTTCAATATTCCCCATTAATGGTGCTCCGTGTGAAGAAAACGGCGGTAATGAACTTAACGTAGGGCTTGATAACAATACAAACGGCGTATTAGACGCAAATGAAATTACAGATTCCTTCACGGTATGTAATGGTGAGGATGGTATGACCGGCATGGACGGCGAACCTTCGAACCCAATACTTGTAGAGATAGAAGACACGGCCCCGGGTGATTGCCCTGATAACATAACAGGATCGATAATTATTATAGGACTTGATGAAAACTCAAACGGCTTAATTGACCTGGGAGAAGAACTTGACAGGACAATAGTATGCGACGGCGAAGTAGGAGGCCAGGGTAATCCGGGAGATCCGGGCATGGACGGCGGCCAGGGTAATCCGGGAAATGACGGCATGCCCGGCGCGGACGGTTTAAATTCCCTAATAGAAACTACCGTCTTACCGCAATTTGATTTGGACTGCCCCGCAGGCGGCATATTAGTCGAGTCCGGTCTTGATATTTCTGAGGACGGTATCCTTGATCCGGGAGAAGTAACCGACACAGACATGATCTGCCTGCCGGTACCGCCTGAAATTTGCGATAATGGCGTAGATGATGATTTTGACGGTGCAGTTGATGACGCAGACCAGGACTGCCAGTTTCAAATCTTAAACCTTGAAGTCTCATCTTCAACCTCTGGACTGTCGTTATCAATAACAACAAGTTTCTCAGTAAGTACTTGTACATTCACCATTGAATATACAGATGTTGATTCTAACCGCGCAACGATAACTGATCAGGTATCAGGTGGTATACCTGAAGGCGTAACTGAATTTATAAGACGAGTCGATTTTGTTGATTTAGTAAATATCGACAGGTCCATAGACAACGTAATTGAAGTTATAGCTGATTGCACACGCGGCACAGAAATGGATTCTTTTGGCCCGGTAATGTTTATTTTAGTCCCCGATCCTTAAAGAATAAATAAGAGAATAATGGAGTTAACAAATGAATAGAACTACAAGAAGGGGTCAGGTCTGTACTTTGCACTCTTTAATTTTTTCTTAACAATAAAATGTCGCGTCCTTTAAGAATCGAATACCCCGGTGCTTTTTATCATATAACTGCAAGAGGAAATGCGAAGCAGGATATTTTTCTTAATGAAAATGATTATTTAAAGTTTCTTGAATTACTTTCCCGTGAAATAACCCAGCAACAATGGATTTGTTTTGCATACTGCTTAATGAAAAACCATTATCATCTTTTAATTGAAACACCTGAACCAAATTTAGTCAAAGGAATGACCAGATTAAATGGTTCGTATACCCAGTATTTTAATAATACAAATAATAGAGTTGGACACTTGTTCCAGGGAAGATACAAATGTATTTTGGTTGATAAAGAAAATTATTTTTTAGAATTATGCAGATATGTTGTTTTGAATCCAGTTAGGGCGGATTTTGTGGATCACCCCAGTCAGTGGAAATGGAACAGTTATACAGCAACAATTAGTAGAGTGCTTTCGCCTGAATTCCTTAACAGTAATTTAATATTAGCCCAATTCAATAAAAATTATGATACAGCAGTTGAAAGTTACAAAAAGTTTGTACATGAGGGTATTGGGCATGAAAACCCTTGTAGTAAGGTAAAAGGGCAAATTTGGTTAGGAAGTGAAAATTTTATCGAGAGAGTCAAAGAAAATCTAGATACCAACCTTTCAAAGGAAATACCTCTTGAACAAAAACAGCCACTAAGACCAAGCAAAGAGGAAGTAATGAATGATATATTGAAAGTATATCATATAAGGGAAAATGAATTAATAAATAGAACGAACAAGGAAGCATACAAAACAGCGGTTTATTTATTAAGGAAAGCATCGAATAGAGGAATAAAAGAAACAGCAGAAATGTTTAACATCTCTGAAGGCATGGTGTCAAAGATACAAAGACAGATTGAACAGAAAAAAAAGCACGGCATGGAATTTAACGTATTGACAAAAAAGTACAAAGTACAGACCTGACCCCGAATTACTATTACCACACTGCTTTATTATAATTCCTTAAAATTGTATCATCTTTTGTCAGCAAAACAGCCTTTGATACAATCGCATCCGCCACAATTAGCCTGTCAAACGGATCACGAGTCCATCCGAGAGAAATTGATTTATCTGTTAGCCCGGTAAACGGGTTATTGCTTTCTTTAATCCCAATTTCCCTTTCAAGGGATGAAATAATTGTTTCCGGCCCTTTTGTAATTCTTTTAATCTCTTTTAAATATTGAATTTCAAGTTTGACTATTGGACAGTAAAAAAGGTCACTTGTTTCGAGAATTTCCATCACTTTTGTGCTTATAAGACTAATGTTTCCGGAGTAAAGCCATACAACCAGGTGAGTGTCTAAATGTGCTGATTTTGCCATTCTTCTGACCAGTCGGTGTGTACAATCTCACCAGGTTTACAGTTTAATATTTTTCTTTTCTTCAGATTATCGAGTTTTGCCGGCGGACCCGTACTGATAATTTTAATAATTTTTCCTTTTCTTTTAATTTCAATTGGCGCACCGGTACTGACTACCTGGTCAAGGAGTTTGTAAATATTCTTTCTTAGGTTTGTTATTGTCGTTTCCATATTTTAATTAACCGTTTACTAATTGTTTATATTATAATCCTAGAATACGTACGCTGTCAAATTCTTAACGCACGCTTTCTTTCAAATAAATAAAGTACAAAGTACAGACCTGACCCCTAATTAGCGCTTCCTCCTTCTAAGATAATTATTATATATGTTATTTGCTATTTAATTATTTTTCTATTATAATTACGGATTATTTCTTAAAGGAGGAAGTACCTAATGAGATTATTATTGATAGCTACACTTTTTTTAACAACATTTTCAATTGGTTTTAGCAGTCAGAGTTCAGCGCAGTTTAGATTTTTAACGCCCCTTGAGACAGATGCGGCTGATAATGTACTTGTCTATTACTTTGACCTCAGGGACAGGGAAACATACATACAGCTTACCAATATTGGTACTGCTACAAGTGTACACGTACAGGTGTTTAACGCCTCACAGGATTGCAACGAAAACAACTTTTTTGATGATTTCACAGCTAATGATACACATATTTATAATCTAAGAGACCTGCAATCAAATAACGGCAACCCCACCGGTGCAGTACTGCCCGAGGGAGCATACGGTGTTGTTTTTATATTAACTACAGGCCCGCTTGGTACAGTCGATACAACAAACCAGTTGGTCGGTAATCTGAGAATACTGGACAATTCAGGTTATGAATACAGAACCAATGCACAGGGACGTGCATCAATAAGCAATATAACAAATGCTTTATCAGGGACTTCCGGGACATTCGGTTTTAATATTGACCAGGGTACTAACTTTGCTGATATAGTTGGGATAAGTTACTCCGTGACCATAGGTGCCAGTGAAGTGGCTTTATTTGATATACCTGCCGTATTTACAACAAATATCCTTGATGAAAATGAGAATATCTTTTCATGCAGTGACACTGCCTTCTCTTGTGCATCTTTTAATTATGGAATAAACAACTCCATCCCTAATAGCCGTGACGGTGCACTTACCTGTTCCGGAAACACTATTGATAATGGAGTAGTCCTTTTTGATATCCAGGAACCTGTTCCTAATGAATTTGCTTTATTTACAGGGCTGAATAATGGCAATGGAAGGGGAAGCATGGATGCTTTTTTAACACAAAACTTAGTTGAGAATGCGCCGTAAAACATCTTTTAAAGTCGAAAGATATTTTTGACATTTATAAGGAGGTATTACAATGAAAAGTCTTTTAGTTTTATTTCTTTTTATTTTTACAGTAGGGCTTCACTCGCCAGTTTATTCCGGGCAGACAACCGCGGGACTTGATGTTGGCGAATCCGATACAAGTGAAGGCCTATTGGTATATTTCTTTGACCTAAGAGAAAGGGAAACATTTATCCAGCTTACTAACGCAAGCGGAGCAAGTCCAAATATACATATACAGATTTATGATGTGAGTAATAACTGCAATGAAAACGATTTTTTTGATTCATATACTGCAAGCGATACTCATGTATACAATATGAGAGATATCCAGACAAATAATGGGGCACCATCCGGAGTGGTACTTCCCGATAACTCATATGGGTTTGTATTTGCATCAGCACTAGCTGCAGATGGTACTATAACAACAAATAGTTACTTAATAGGTAACTTCAGAGTCCTTGATAACTCTGGTTACGAATACCGTTCAAATGCAATTGGGGAAACCGCAGTCGGCGGCGATGACCTAGGTAACGAACAGCAGTTCGGATATTTCAATTTCTCTACCGAGGGCGGGGTGACTTTATCAGATATTGTTGGTGTTGCATATGACGATAATACAGATGCCGGAAGGGTATTTGTGGCAAACGTGACGGAAAACTTTGCAGTATTTAACGTCGATGTATTCGATAATGCTGAAAATCCGTTTTCCTGCAGGGACGTGATCTATTCGTGTGTGGATGAAAACAGTTCAAATTTAAATGCTGTCATACAGACGGCGGCTGAGAACTCAACAGGCTCGGCAAGTGTAGCCAGGGCAGAATACGGTATTAATAACGCTATCCCAAATACATTTGCTGGAGAGCTCCTTTGTCCCGGGAATACAATCTCTGAAGGGTTTGTAAGACTTGAGATACTCAATAATTTCGTATCTACAGGTAACGATGATGAAATCCCGGATAATTTTGTACTCTTTGTGGGATTCAATAACGGGAATGGAAGGGGAAGCATGGATTCATTTATTTTATCTTCGATGTTCAGCTTATTTGTGCAATAAAAATTAAATTTACTTAGTATTAACCGATGATGGAGGATATCATCTAACTCCCAGGAAGGGTACCTTTTGGTACCTTTCCTTATATTTACTTGCCTGATTTACTCCTGCAGTAAGGAACTACTAAAGAAAGGGTGGACAATAATTGGATTAAATCCAGTTAATCTCAGGTTTCTTTTTATTTTGCGCACAATCGGCAAGAAAGATGTTAATCAATTTTTGATATGGAATATCCGTTTCTGAGGCCAGTTTCTTAAAATACTCAATTGTTTTATTCTCAATACGTATGGTGATCTGAGTTTTTAACTTCTTTATATATGGGTTTTTCTTTGCCTTTGAGAAATCGTATTCTTTTTTCATTATTTTATCCCGTAGTAACTATTATTTTCATTTTTTGTTGTCTTTCTTGCTGAAATTATTCTTATTAATTGATCATTTTCCTTATAAATGTGCACTACAACAATCTCTCTTAATTTATAACTTAATCCTAAAAGTATGAACCTGTCTTCATTTACAGAGTGAACAGGATCAGATATCAGTAGTGCTTTTTCATCATAGAATACTGACATAGCTTCTTCAAATGAAACACCGTGCTTTATTAAGTTACTTGCATTCTTATTTTTATCCCATTCAAATTTAAAATCTGACATAATTATACTATAATTATTATATCAATACAATATTTTTACTTGCCTGACTTACTCCTGCAGTAAGGTTTTACATATGTACCGTCTTTCCGGTAATAGCCTTTTACTGGAACTCTTCCTTTACCACATCTTATAAACTCAAGAGAATTGTTGCTTTCCGGCAGTGGAAACCTCTGATTAGGTAATAAATCTACATTACGGAATGTTTCTTTCTTTCCAGGTAATAATGTAGATCCTGAGAGTGTTGATTTTGGATAATAAAAACCTTCTACTTTCTCCATATCCATTGAGGTATATGAATATGGGTTTAGTGTTGTCCGCTTATTGGAACTATTAGAATAAATACGGTTTGATCGTTTATCATAACCATGCTCCCGGACAATATCTTCATACCTCTTACCACTTCTGAGCTTCACAGTTGCAAGCCTTCGGCCGTATTTATCAAGAGCATTACCTGTAAGGAACACGAAGTTATCTTCCAGGAAAAAGACTGCCAGCCTCTTTGCCCCCTCTCCTCCTTTTTCTTTTGGTTTATAAGGATGGTTGGTCTCGGGTGTATCAATATTCCTGATTCTTACCTTCGTGCCGTTTGAAGTTACGAACGTGTCTCCGTCTATTACGCGCCCTACCCGTACCCATTCTGCATATGCCGGGTTAACAAATATTATAAGAAATAGAAGCAATAAAATTACTTTCACTAAACACCCTTAACATCTTTCTTTATTCTTTATTATATTACATATATTGTTATTATATATTACATTAATTATAATATATACTCATATCAACACTGGAGGCATGGACATGTATTTAAGACCAATTGTAACAATAATATTATTAATAGCCTTATCTTTTATATACGCAAATGAATCCCGGGCCGGACTTGTTTTACCAATATCCGAAACCGATACAAATAACTTTCAGCTTTATTCATTTTTTGACCTCAGGGACAGGGAGAGTTATATCCAGGTCACAAACCCAGGAAGCAATATCACGGTACATTTCCAGGTTTTTGATGTTGGAAGCAACTGCACTGAAAACAACTTCTTTGATACTTATACTCCGTCCGATACCCATGTGTATAACATGAGGGATATCATGACAAATAACGGTAATCCTTCGGGTGTGGTCCTTGCTGACAATGCTTACGGATTTGTTGTTGTCACTGCTGTACAGGGAGTAGGACAGTCGGCAGACACAGGGGCATCAATAATAGGAAATTTTCGGATCCTGGACGATTCAGGTTTTGAATACAGGACTAATTCACAGGGACCAAGCCCGCTCTTAACAGGTAATTCCCAATATACATTTAATTACAATAATAACTCCAATATTGTTAATGCTGATGTTGTTGGCATTGCTGTAAATAATATACAAAGCGGAGAAGTAACCGCAGCAGGATCTACAGTTACATTCAATACAACACTTTTTAATAACAACGAAGTCCAGTTTTCCTGTAGTGATACTACTTTTTCATGTACCGCTGATACTTTTGAATACGGCATAAATGAAGCCATCCCAAACAGCAGGGACGGGGGGGTAGTATGCGGGTCAAATACAATCCCGGAGGGTATTGTGAGGTTAAGAAATATATCCAACAATAATATCGAGGCTTTTGCAGGGTATGTGGGCCTTAATAACGGCAACGGCAGGGGAAGTATGGATTCCATGTGGATTAATGAAGAATTAGAGGGAGAAACTCTTACCGGGTGTGAGCTAAACGGATTTTGCAGGGTTTTTGTTACAACTACTGAGTCCACAGGCAATATTGGCGGACTTGCCGGTGCAGATGGAATCTGCCAGGCTGCGGCCGATTCCAGCATGCTAACCCAGGGAGGAACTTATTTTGCCTGGCTATCCACAACAGCTGACCCGAATATCCCCAACGATCAGGACATCTCTCCAAACACGCGGTTTAATCAGTCAAATTTTCCGTATATGAATGTATCATTAAACGATCCAAATGATCCGGATTTAAATGGCCCTCAGATTATTGCAAATAATTATGAAGAACTGATAGACCCTGCATTAAATCTTTTGAACCCAATTGTATCTAATGAAAATGGTAGTAGTAATACAACAGCAGACAGGAGAGTCTGGACAGGCACAAACCCTGACGGGACAGCAAACCCTTTAAATTGTGCTAACTGGCAATCAGATGCAATAAATTTAGAGGGGCTTTTTGGTGACCCTTTTTCGTTTGATAATGGCTGGACAGATGGTACAACACTTAATGACGCTGAATTTGCTTGTAATAATTTACACCTCTTATATTGCTTCGAGCAGTAGAACTGTAGCTCAATGTTACTAAGGCTAATGGAGATAAATAAAATTTTTATTTTGAAAGAATTTCCACTTTTGGCAAATCTTATTACCACAAAGGTTTTTAGGAAATTTTTAATTAGGATCAATGGGAATAGTCCGAAATTTAAACCGCTGTTTAGATGAGGTGTAAACACATATATGGTCATTAGATATGAAAAATAGTGACTATGGCTATAAATGTTAAATAAAATTTTTATTTTGAAAGAATTTCCACTTTTGGCAAATCTTATTACCACAAAGGTTTTTAAGCAGTTGCCATAACACAATTGAGAAAACTGAACTGTAGCACAGAGTTAGTATGGTAAAAAGTGGTAAAAAAAAATTTAAAAAGCCCTTCCCCTCATAGATTTCATCAATCCTCCAAGAATGGTAAATCGGGAAGGGCTTTTCATTTGAAATAATTCTTAATAAGTTTTATGGATTTTTTCGTTATATTTTGGGATTGAGATTGAGAAGGTTGCTCCCTTCCCTTCCACGCTCTCAAACCATATCTTACCACCCAGGGCATCAATAAGTTCTTTTGCAACAACAAGGCCAAAACCCGCACCCTTTTCTTCAAATTTCATATTGGAAAAATCAATTTCCGGATTAAAAAGATTTTGATGGTCTTTTTTAGGTATACCCTTTCCATGATCGGTAATACTGCAGACAAAATGATCACCATCTTCCACAAGTCCTACTACTACATCACTGCTTTCGTAAGAATATTTCACTGCATTTGATAGAAGGTTATCCATTACTGAGGCGAGAGCTACCTTATCAGTCCATGCAAATTCATCTTTAATATCCGAATTAAAAACGATATTTATTTTCCTGAGTTCAGAAAGCTTTTGATAATAATTACATACACGGCCTATTAGTTTTTTAATGTCGGTCTTTATAAATGCAAAATTAGGTTTACCGTTTATAGAGGCATTAAAGAGCTGGCTCACTGCATAGCCCATAAGCTTGGTAGTGTGCTGAAGTCCATTGAGCCAGGTATTAATCTCCGGATCAGGGTGTTCCTTCAGAGACTCGCTCAATAAGTCCACCGTGCCCTCCGTTACTGTAATGAAATTGTTAAGTGCCTGGGCTGAAAATGCCACCCGTTTTGGATCCAGGATGCGAAGTTTCTGCAGCTCAAGAAGTGCTGTTTCAAGCTCAATCTGTGCATTATTAATTGTCTTAACTACATTTTGTTTTGGATCACTCATAAAAATCCCCTTATCTTTTAATATATAATAATTTCAATGCAAATTGAATACCCAAATTTTGACAGTATAAAGTTCTTTATGTGATAATGGTTTATTTTTTGATACACTAAATATATAAGCTAAATAAGGAGTTAATAATGAAAACCAAAGCAGCTGTTGCATGGGAAGCAAAAAAAGACCTGGTAATTGAAGAAATTGACCTTGAAGGCCCAAAAGAAGGTGAAGTATTATGCAGGATGGTTGCTACAGGAGTATGCCACACTGATGCTTATACACTCTCAGGAATTGACCCTGAGGGGGTGTTTCCGGCAATTCTCGGACATGAAGGAGGCGCTGTAGTAGAAGAAGTAGGCCCGGGAGTGACTACCGTAAAACCGGGTGATCATGTAGTCCCTCTTTATATCCCTGAATGCAGGGAGTGCAAATACTGCCAGTCCGGAAAAACTAACCTTTGCCAGTCCGTAAGAGATACCCAGGGTAAAGGGCTTATGCCTGACGGTACAACAAGGTTTTCAAAAAACGGTAAACCGATCTACCACTATATGGGTACTTCTACATTCTCAGAATATTCAGTTGTTCCCGAAATATCACTAGCAGTAATAAATAAAGAAGCACCATTAGATAAAGTTTGCTTATTAGGCTGCGGCATTACTACCGGCATTGGTGCAGTGTTAAACACAGCAAAAGTAAAACCCGGCTCCACAGTAGCTGTGTTTGGACTTGGATGTATTGGCCTTTCAGTTATCCAGGGAGCCGTAATGGCAAAAGCAGAACGAATTATAGCCATTGATATCAACGAAGATAAAGCAGAGTTCGCCAAACAGCTCGGGGCAACAGATTTTGTTAACCCATCAGACTTTGATGACCCGCTTCAGAATGTAGTTGTTGATATGACAGACGGCGGAGTTGACTACTCTTTTGAATGTGTTGGTAATGTTGATCTCATGCGTTCAGCACTTGAATGCTGCCATAAAGGCTGGGGAGAATCAACTATAATAGGTGTAGCCGGCGCAGGAGAAGAAATATCCACCCGTCCTTTTCAACTCGTAACCGGAAGGGTCTGGCGCGGTTCTGCATTTGGAGGCGTCAAAGGAAGAACCGAACTGCCTGGTATCGTGGAAAGTTACCTTGAAGGAGAAATAAAAATAGATGAGCTTGTAAGTTTTACAATGCCTCTCGAAGACATAAATAAGGCTTTTCACCTTATGCACGAAGGTAAAAGTATCAGGAGTGTAATCCTCTTTTAATTATGATTGAAATAACCTTAAAACAAAGTCACAGGTCTTTTGACGGGTCAACCGAATTCTATTCACACCAGTCAGAGTCTACAAAAACACAAATGAGTTTTTCCGTATTCAGGCCAAAAGAAGAACAAACAGAAAAGGTTCCCGTTTTAGTCTTTTTATCCGGATTAACCTGTAATGAAGAAAACTTTATTACAAAGGCAGGTGCACAAAAATGGGCAGCTTATAATGGCATGATGATAATATGCCCCGACACCAGCCCAAGGGGAACAGAGATACCCGGCGAAAGTGATGATTGGGACTTTGGCCAGTCTGCGGGGTTCTATGTAAATGCTGTTACAGACCTCTGGAAAGAAAACTACAATATGTATGACTATATTGTTAAGGAAATCCCTGAAATACTGGAATCAAATTTTAATATTGATATGGATCGTATTGCAATATCCGGCCATTCAATGGGCGGACACGGTGCCTTGGTTATTGGACTCAGGAACCCTGATCTTTTTAAATCTATTTCAGCTTTCAGTCCTATCTGCGCGCCGACACATTGTCCCTGGGGACAAAAAGCATTTACGAACTATTTAGGTGATGATAAGGAATTATGGAAGGAATATGATGCCTCCGAACTTGTAAAAATTTCAAATATAAAATCCAAAATACTTATAGACCAGGGCACGGGGGACAAGTTCCTTGAAGAACAGCTAAAACCTGAAATATTAGCTAAAGCATGTGTGGAAGCCAATATTCCCATCAAGCTAAGGATGCAGGACGGTTATGACCACAGCTACTACTTTGTATCCTCTTTTATTAAGGAGCATATTGATTTTCATATTCAGAGTTTGAATCAGACATAATTACCACTTTTTCACACCCCCACCTTAATCCTCCCCCTTATTATGGGGAGGTAAATAAAGTATATTCTGAAATAAATCTTCCCAATATTAGGAAAAAGAGATTTTTGTATCATCATTCAATTTTATAATCTATACTATTTAATAGGGACATATAAAATATAGGGGGTATTAAATATGAAAGTCAGCTGGGATCAGGAAGTATGCATACATGCAGGTGAATGTGTTGGTGGCCTGCCAACAGTTTTCAAGGTTATAGATGATCAGTTTGTAATTGACCAGTCAGGAGCTTCAGAGGAAGAGATAAGGGCAACAGTTGCAAAGTGCCCGTCCGGCGCTCTTACAATTGCTGAATAAGTAATAAATAGACAGTTATTTATTACTTCAAGTGTCGGTTGTAAATATCCGTATTTACATGTTATTATACAAATACTTAAACTTTTACTTAAAAATTTAAGAGTAAATTCTATTTTATATAATAACCCGACACTTTCCAAGAACCGTCCGGGTCCTTCATAGGAGTGATTGTCTCAACAGCATTGGCCTTGTTTTCAAAAACCGTATTAAATTGAATTACTACATACTCTCCATCAGGAGCACCTGGCAGCTGTGTTGCATATGCAGCAGACTCAAGTTTCCTGCTCTCAACCTTACCCAGAGGGGGACGAACTCCTTTGATAGTCGTAATCCATGCTTCTTTAGTAATAGCCTGTTGAAATAGGTTAGAAGCATCCTCCCAGCTTTGTCCGTACTCACCATTATCTACAAGCTTAAGCCAGCTTTCTGCGGATTTAAGAGCTTCTTTTTTTGCTTCTTTATCCCCGGCACATGATACTAAAGGTAGAGCAAGACACATAGTCAACACAAAACATACTGAATATTTCAAAATAAATTTCATTTTAAAACCTCCCTTTAATTGACTTCACCTGACACCCAGGATTCAAGATTAACTTTCCAGGTACCATCTTCCTTAATCATTTCAATATTACCCTCTGAATTATCAGCCCCCCTGTTACCTTCAACTTTAAGGAAAGCGCTATCTTGTTTAACTATACTACTCACAATTTCAACATCAGTTGGGCTCATTGCCTGCTGCATTTCTATAAAAAATTCCAACATGCCGGATTCTTCCCCTATCTCATCCAGTCTGTCTTTTGCTATATATTTTTTTAACTCGGCTAAATTCCCTGCCATAACAGCACTATAGTATTTAGAGAATGCCTTGGATGGAGCATCACTGGCACCTGTAACCTTAACTTTTACAGGCTCCTTTTTTATATCAGCGGTAAATTGAATATCGTAGGAGTAAATATGTTCACCCCATTCATTATTTGACGGGGTATATATCCTGCCTTTAATTATATTTTCTTCCGAATCAAATAATTGAAACTCTCCATTGCCGATTATACCAAGCTGTTCCCAAACAGGATAAAAATGAAGGGATTGTATGGATTCACCTTTACCCAGAAGTCTCTTATTTTTTGCAGAAACGGAAAACATAATTCCCCTGATTTTGCCTTCTTCGGAAAGTCCCATAATACCGTCGGGAACCTGTTCTTTTGGTACTGCATTATCAGTTAGCACTATTATTATGTCATCAAAGAGCGGACGTGCAATTGCATGATTGATTTTAACTTTCTGACCATCAACATTGATTATGCCTTTGGCAATATTTTCAGATGCCGCGTTGCTTAAACAACATACAAAAATAGAGAGAAGCATTACAATAAAATAAATATTAAATACTTCTTTCCGTATAGGCAATATCATTATTAATATTATAGTACAATTTTTCAGCTTATCTTTTCAAGAGAGTTTGCCTACCAGTAAAAATAACTTTGAAGCCATCTTTTCTTGCTTCAGGCACTATAAGTGTGTGTTTCCAGGGATGTATATGATCTGTATCATCAATAAGGATCATAGAGCTTTTGCTTAATTTACTTTTAGTATTGATATAAGTATTCAAATATGATTCTGCTCTACCGGTTCCAGGCAATTCTCCGGATTTATCGGGAGTCCAATAATCAAGATAAAGCAAATCAATAAAAGTATCATATTCTTTTAAATAATTATTTCCATCTGCAACAACAAGCTCTAGTCTTGAATCTTTCTGTACATACTTCCTTAACTCATCAATTGATTCCGGGTTCAAATCAATTGCAATAATTCTTTCGGCAGAGGTTTCTTCCAACCAAACGAGGATACTGTTTCCTGATAGATTTCCATGTAATCCGGTCCCAATTTCTACAATAGTCTTGCCTTTTATTTTCTGAAATATTTCTGCAGTTTTATGAAGAGAAAATGCCGGTTCTTTTCTGTATTTCCAAAAACCATTTTTAGCAATAGGGATATACCCGTTATTTATTGAAAAAAGACTACTATTAATTTTATTATAAATACTTTGAAATACACTCATTCTATTTTTAGGGGCCTAATTCCTCAAAGTTATAACCAAATCTCTCTATATCCTTAGAATAAAATTTCGAAACCAGATCAAGAGTACTCTTATTGTAATAATTCCAATATGATTTCCGGTCAGTCTTATTCATTTGCTCTATACTTTCTGCCCTTATGCCAATATTATTGCAAATATATTTATAATCTGCTTCAAAGGTTTCTACCCTGCCAATATAGTCTAAATTATCAGGCAAAAATAACACCTGCGGCTGCCAATGATGATTATGATTGTTAACGCTAAAATTTACAAAATCTTCAAAGCGGGAGAGATCCCTATTCGTCATTGTGTGTAGCTGTTTTAAAGGAAACTTCTTTGATGTAAACATCTTCCAGTTGGAGACCATTCTGTCCCATGGATTTCTGACAAAAGCAAACTTAAAATAACTGTCTAAATCCATTCTGGGATCTCTCATGGAATAAGAATTATTATTTTGAAATAATAAATATCTTAACGTTGTAGAAGCACACTTTGGTATGTCATAGTATATAAATTTTCTTTTCTCACAAATATAGACAAAACTGTATTCATAATTATTTATTCCCGGGCAACCACACAAGGAGCAATCACATTTAATGTTTTCTTTAGCGTAATTATAATAAAAAGGGTTATAAAAATAGTAGTACTGCTTAGTTAGTATATTAGAAGATTTTATAATAAATCTTTGTATTTTTTTCATTAAAACAAATTCTGAAGAAAAATAGTAATTCAGAAATACTAATTAATATTAAAAGATGAAAATTTCAAAAAGACTATTTTAACCGGCAAATTAAACATCAAGATTGCTGACATTCAGCGCATTTGTCTCAATAAACGCTTTTCTGGGCTCTACCTGGTCACCCATAAGAATAGTAAATATCTCATCTGTCTCAACTGCATCTTCCACTCTTACCTGCTTGAGTATCCTGGTTTCAGGATTCATGGTAGTTTCCCACAGCTGGTCGGGATTCATTTCACCAAGACCTTTATAACGCTGTATAAACTGCCCTTTTTTACCACGGTCAAGGACAAATTCACATAGTTCATCAAGGCTGTTAAAACTGGATTCATTTTCACCGTCTACGACAACATACGGTTTATCACCTATTACAGATATATATTCCCGCATTTTTTTAAGTTCGCCAAAGTCAGGAGAGTTAAGAAAATCAAAATCAATCAGGACTGATTTATTTCTGCCGTTTTCACGGAAAGTGTAAGTTATCTTGTTGGAATTGTATTCCGAATCTTCCTGGAGTTTCCATTCCAGGTCCACAACGTCTGTGTAATTTGATTCAATATAAGACTTAATATTCTTTAAATGCTCATCAAGTACGGCCTGGTTTTCAAGTTTGAGATGGCCCTTTTTAAAATCAGGCTGGCTGGCAATTGCATCTACAATTTTAGGGTCTTTACCCCAGCGGCTTATCCTTTGTAGTGACTTGCCGTAAGATATAGACTTTTTAATCACTTCAATCAGCCTGTTACCCTTAATTTCCTTATCTTCACCATTCTTTTTGCTTGTAGGTACCGATATCCCATCAGTCCCCAGCTGCAGCAAATAATCTACAAACTCATTGTCATCTTTTAAATATTTGTCAGACTTCCCTTTTCTTACCCTGTAAAGTGGAGGCTGTGCTACGTAAAGGTATCCACGGTCAATAAATTCAGGAAAATGTCTGAAGAAAAAAGTAAGAAGAAGTGTCCTGATATGAGACCCGTCAACATCTGCATCTGTCATTAAAATAATTTTGTGATAACGGGTTTTTAGTATATCAAAATCGTCTTCACCAATACCAGTACCAAGTACGGTTATCACCGTCCTGATCTCTTCGTTACTCAGCATCTTGTCAAAACGGGCTTTTTCAACATTTAAGATCTTACCTTTAAGTGGCAGTATGGCCTGGTTATACCTGTCTCTTGCCTGTTTTGCAGATCCACCTGCTGATTCTCCCTCTACCATAAACAGTTCTGATTTTTCGGGGTCTTTTTCCTGGCAGTCAGCCAGTTTTCCCGGTAAGGATCCGGAATCAAGCGCGCTCTTTCTTCTTGTCAGCTCTCTTGCCTTTCTTGCAGCATCCCTTGCGCGGGCAGATTCTACGGTTTTCTCAACAACTTTCCTTGCGACAGAGGGGTTTTCTTCAAAGAATGTGCCAAGTTTTTCGTTTAAAAGCTGTTCAACAATACCCCTGACATAGGTATTTCCAAGCTTGGTCTTAGTCTGTCCTTCAAATTTTGGGTCAGGAATTTTAACACTTATCACAGCAGTTAACCCTTCCCTGGCGTCTTCACCGCTTAGTGATACTTTAAGATTTTTTAAGAGGTTTTTATCTTCTGCGTACTTATTTACAGTCCTTGTCAGTGCAGTACGAAAACCCGAAAGGTGAGTACCGCCTTCTATGTTGTTAATATTATTAGCATAGGTAAAAATACTTTCGTTATAGGAATCGTTATACTGAAGTGCAACTTCAACAATCGCATCATTTTTTTCTCCACTTACGTAGATAACATCTGGATGCAGTGTACGTTTGTTTTTATTTAATTCTTCAATAAAGGCTATAATACCGCCTTCGTAATAAAAATCCTGCGACCTTCCGTTTCTTTCATCAACAACAATGATTTTGAGTCCCTTGTTAAGAAATGCCAGCTCCCTTATCCTGTGAGCAAGGGTATCATAGTTGAATTGATCAACTTCAAAGATTGTGCTGTCTGGTTTAAAACTTATTTTGGTACCGGTCTTTTCAGTAGTACCTGATTCTTTAAGTTCTGAAACGGACTCACCTTTTTCATATTTCTGAAACCAGACCTTACCTTCTCTCCTGATCTCAAGAGTAAGGTATTCGGATAGCGCATTCACAACTGTAACACCTACGCCGTGAAGACCACCGGAGACCTGGTAAACCTTTCCTTCAAACTTTCCACCGGCATGCAGCTGCGTCATTACAACTTCTGCAGCAGATACCCCTGTCTCTTCGTGCTCATCAACCGGGATACCTCTTCCGTTGTCTTCTATAGTAATACTGTCATCAACATGAATAGTAACTTTTATCTCATCACAAAAACCAGCAAGCGATTCATCCACACTGTTATCAAGTACTTCGAATACAAGATGATGAAACCCCCTGACACTTGTATCACCAATATACATATCAGGTCTTTTTCTTACTGCTTCAAGGCCAGGTAAAACTTTAATTTGTTCAGCTGTATATTCGTCGTTTTCGGGTAAATTTTCTATGGTTTTATCGTTGTTCTGGTCTATATTTTCATCTTGCAATTAAGAGCCTCCATGCAATTTGGAAGGGATAGAATATGTTAACTGAAAATCGTATAAAAGTAAATAAAATCAGGGGTTTTAGAAACATTTATAACCCATCTCAATAACACGATTTTTTCAGTTTTTTGTAATGAATTAAGAAATTCTTGGTATGGTTATGCCAGTCTGTTTCTGATATTTCCCTTTTTTGTCCGCATACGATGTTTCACATACTTCATCGCCCTCAAAAAAGAGCACCTGAGCAATTCCCTCATTAGCATAAATCTTTGCCGGAATAGGCGTTGTATTTGAAATCTCAAGTGTTACAAAACCTTCCCACTCAGGTTCAAAGGGGGTCACATTTACAATGATTCCGCATCTTGCATAGGTTGATTTCCCAAGGCACACGGTCAACGTGCTTCTGGGGATACGAAAATATTCTATAGTCCTGGCCAGAGCAAAAGAGTTAGGCGGTACTATACACTCAGGGGCCTTAATCTCGACGAATGACTTTTCATCAAAATTCTTAGGGTCCACCAAAGAGTTATGGACATTTGTGAAGACCTTGAATTCATCACTTACCCTAATATCGTATCCATACGATGAAAGCCCGTAAGAGATTACACCCTTGCTGACCTGTCCTTCAACAAAAGGTTCAATCATTTTTTCTTCCAATGCCATTTTTCTTATCCAGTGATCTGGTTTGATACCCATATTGTAATCTCCTATCTGGTCTGAAAATTAGTAATGCATACTACCATGGTAAAAATATGAACTCAATTTTATGAGTTAATTACCAAATTATTAAAAACTCTTAATTATACTATTTAACTGATTCACATTAGTTTGAATTTCACGGTAAAAACTTACCAGGTTTGAGGCTTTGATCCTGTTTTGTTCATACAGGGATTCAAACCTTGAATAATCAAGTTTAAAATATACCTCTTCAAATGCATCGGTGATATACCTTGCACAAAGATCAAGTGTGACGATCTTTACCCCATCTATAATAGCAGAAATTTCCTGGTTTGTTAAAAATTTTGCAAATAAAAAATAGCCCTCCAAAAATGCACTAAATATATCTTTATCAAACCTGTAACAGTTTCCCTCTTTCACCTGGCACCAGCTCCTTATTGCATCTCCGAGCTCTACTGCCAAGTTGCAATTCGAAACGGTATCGAGGTCAATAAGGCACACGGCAGTGTCTTCTACACTATCAAAAATAAAGTTGCTTATCTTTGGATCACCATGAATAACTCTCAATGGTAATAAACTTAAGTTAAATTCCTCACTTTCAAATTCATCAATTACAAACCTTGTCAGTCCCTCAAGATCTTCATACTTTTTGGGTTGATTATTGCCGGAGACTGCCCTTTTTAATTTTTCTATATTTGTTTCCGCATCGTGAAACCCCTCAATCCTGTGTTTAAATTTATAATCAAAGTTTAAAAGTGCAGTGTGAAACCGGGCAAGCAGCTCTCCGGCTGATTTTGCAGTCTCAGGGCTGCCGCTGCTTATAGTTCTTCCGGGCACAAAGGTCATCATTCTCCATATTGCCTTACCTTCATCCAGCGCTGCCGGAAGACCCTCAGCGGTATTAATAAGCCGGGGTGTTATTATTCCATTCTGCACCAAATGTGCAGTTACAGCTTCAAAATCATAAAGAAGATTATAAGAAAATATTTTGTGGAGTTTCTGGAGAATATATTTTTGATTTGCAACAGTGGATTCGACAATATATGTATCGTTTATCACACCTGAATTTACAGCATTTATAGAAACCGGACCATCAATACCAAATTTTTTTATTAATAAAAGAATGTCCTTTTTACCAGCATAAGAATTTAAGGGATCGTTCATATTTATTTTTAAGCAACTACTTAATGTAACGATATTTAAGTGCAAGAATTAACGCGTGCATCTGGTGCTGGGTGACATCTATTCTCAGTAGAGGTTCTTTCCTGTGGTTCATAATGCCGCCTATAGAGACTGCAGGAAATTCCTCAAATGAACTTAAAAACTTATTCCTGCTTTCAAGAGGCCCCCCAACCTGCCAGCTTGTAAGTTTTGCAAGCCCTTTGTCAATTGTAAAAGCAAGTGTACTGAATGCATTCTCATTATTTCTTACTTTTGCAATTTGGTAGGCCAGTACTATACCTTCATAAGCATATGCAGTATTCCTGGTCCTCTGCAGTGTCCTGTGAGTAATAATCATCCACCATGCCATATTGACTACATAGTCACCATAATACTCCGAATCCTCCCAACCAGCATCCTGATATTCCCAGAAAGCCATACTGCTCCACTGGTAAAACCCCTTTGTAAGGTTAGAATCCGGATTATAGGGCCACTGGTCCATTGTATAATCTTTGGCAATTAAAAAAGCTGAATCCTGAAATACGGTCTTAAGTTCCTTATAGTCCAAATACTTTGCCGCTTTTATTAAGGTAAGAAGCACTTCACCATCTGCGTAGGGATTATATTTGCTTGATATACTTTTTTTCTTACCGTTAGAAATATAGGAATCTGCAAAATGCGCATTATTCAGCTGAATAGAGAGGAGATGCTGGATGTATCCCCGCAAATTATCTTCAAGTAATTGCCTGTAGGATTCTTTAAGTACAACACGGCCTTCTTTTTCAGCTCTCAGGTACTCAATTATTCCCAGTGAGACAAGTGCAACTGTCCCTGTCTTACAGCTAATTTCATCATTATAAAAGATTGCCCTTGATCCGGGCACATTACCCTCTCTTGTATATTTGAAAAAAAACTTAAGGCTTTTATCGAGTGCTTTCCTTATTTCAGGGTCCTGTGTGTATGCAAAAATTAGTGAAACACCCCAAAGAGCACCGGCTTGTCGTACCTGGTTGTCCCCGGGGGGAAAGGTCTTTGTCACAAAATCATATTCATAATTAAAATTACCTGCTGACTTCTGATTATTGACCAGGAAACTGCTACCCAGCGACATTGATGTATTTAATATTTCACGCGTTAATATATCATCGCCTTTATAACTCCCCCAATTAAGGGACTGATAGTTGGACTTAATCCATTTTTTAAAATCGGCTATTTGCTCATCCGCAATTGGTACAACTATTTCATTTGCATCAAATTTATCAATTCGCTTGATGTCGGCCCCGGTATTGTTCTTACAGCCGGAAATAAATAACAATAATAATAGAACAACTATTGATGAGTTGTATAATTTGTCCATTTAGTTCCCCTTTTTGGATTCAAATACTTTTTTATAATCAAGAAACGCGCTCAAAGCGTGCTGGACGTAATCTATCCTGACTACGATCTGTCTTCTTGAACTCTTTTTTAACAGAGTAATATCATCTATGTATACCGATGGTATTGCCCCCTTGTAAGGGCCGTCCTTAATCTGCGTACGTATTAAAAATTCTATACCATTGTGTGAAATAGTTGCGATTTTTTCTTTCAGTTCAGTATCCTGCGGCCCAAGTACTTTGTAAAATGAAATTAAACCTTCCAGTCTTGTAGATGAAGGTGTTGTCCGGCAGTCTCTTGTAAGGCACCCGGAATTTGGGTCATCCTTACTATATGCAGGGACGCCGGCTACTATTCCATTTACAACCTGTTTGCCGTGGTTAATCAATAAGTCATTGGGAATTTCAAGGTTTTGTTTTTTTGAGATTTCAATAATCTTTGCCGTTGCTAGAAGTGCCCAGTGATCTGGCGGTACTTTTTGAACATTCTTCCTTGATTTTGCCAGGTAAGTAAGCACTTTTACTGCATGGTTAAACCATTTTGGCTGGGGATCATATTCGTAAAGCATCACGAGGCCAAGAGCTGCTTCTCCCGGGTAGTATAGAGAGGTCCAGCTATCGTCCTTTCCAGCCGGGGGGATATATCTCGAGTAAAAATTCCCTTCTTCCTTTTGCATAAATAGAATAAAATTACCAAGTTTTCTAAGTGTATCTTTATCTGTCAAACCTGGTCTTATTTTTTCCATGCTGAGTAACGCAACCAGGCCAAGGCCTGTCCCGCCAAGTTTTAATTTGTCAGTTCGCAGGGATTTATTTATTGATTTCAGGGACCAGATACCAAGAATATCTTTATTATTATCAACCGGTTTTATGCAGCATGTTTTTAAAAACTTTGTGGAATTTTCAAGAGTGTCCAGGGACTTTTTATTCTTATTAACCAGGTAAGAATTTGCAAGTGCATACATAGTACCCGCGTGCCTTAAAATGTTGTAATCCCGGTTAGAAACATTGCCTGTAACAATATCAACCTCATAGTCAAACATACCATTGGGCTTGCTGAAAGTATCAATATAATTGGCAGATAAATTTATTGATTTTGATAAGCTGTCCTGAGAATTACAGCTTGGTATTGTAAGGAAAATTAAGAAAAATGTTATTAATAACAAAGCTTGGGAAAGAGTTAATAAAGATTTTGTTATTTTTGATATATAGTTTAGTTTCACAATTCAATCAGTTTAAACAAACTGTTTTAAAAATCTAATGCCATTTAAAAAAACAGGGTATTTCTTTTCATAAAATAACCACTAGAACTGATAATTAAAATACTGAATGTCATCTTTAAAAAATTCTCCAACAATCTCTGCAGTTTCACTATTGTAGTAGTCTTTATAATGTGTACGATTTGATTTCTTCAGATGTGGAAGAGAAACAAAAATATTTATGTGAGAACATATTTCATTAAAATCTGATTCAAAATTTTCGAACTTTCCAACATAATTTACAAGTATTTTACCATTTTCATCTGAAATCCAATCTAATTGAGGCATAAACATTTTAGGATTATCATAATATTTCTTGTCCTTTTCCAGATATGTGAGCCGAACCCAGTTATAAAAGTCCACCTTCTTTTCTAAAATATCCATTTGGTTAGTCCTTAACCTGTAAGTATAGTGCGACACGACTTTATCCCATGGATTCCTGACGAAAGCAAAACTGAATTTCTTTTTCCAGAGGTTCTCACCTAAATATTTTTTCTTGTTCAGTGCTGTCTTATGCTGAAGGGGTAACCTGAGGGCTTTTTCGATGCTGGTGCCGCCCGTCTTGTTGATATGTATAAATATATAGTCCTGGAAGAATCTCTCCTGGATGTACCAGTAATAGTTCCTATGAATTTTTTTTACAATTTTATCTATCATTTAGTTAATCCTTCATTGCACAATTAAGAAAAGAATATAGTTAATTGCTGCTTACAAGCTTATTATTAAGTTTTAACAAATATTCTTTATTACCTGCATCCAACAAATCAGCCTGATAAATCTCGAAATATTTTGCATTAATGTCAGTCCCCTTTTTCACGGCATCTTCCAGTGCACCCTGGTTAGCACTATTGTTTTTGGATGACCATGCCATCTGAAAACCAATTTCAACTTCTTTGTTTGTTTCATTTAAATCAGACATCAGACGATAAGGCAAAAACCCGGAAGCTGTTTTTGCTTTAAGCCAGTTTCCCTGGACTGAAAGTCTCGTGCCTAGTTTTGATGCTGCATAGTTCAATATTTCTTCCAGTGTACCGTCTTTTTTTAATGGCAAGGCAATATTTAACGATAACTTAATTCCCTGAAACTTTTTAGAATAATTATCAATTACAGCTATCCATGCATTAACAACCTTATCTCTGGAATAACCAGCATCTCCTAATAGTTTTTTTCCTTCTTTAGATTTCAGAAGATGCATCTCCGCTGAGTAAACCGTCGGCCCGGACATATGAACCATAACAATAGAGCTGTTTCCGCTATACCTTTTAGATAATGCATCATTAAATTCGTTCCACAAGCTTAAATATTTTTTGTCCCACATCAGAGGTGTGGTTACTTGATTACCAAACTTTATACGTTTTTTTTCACGGTGGGGTGCAAATTCGACCTTAGCTGCCCCTTCCTTATAAATCCACGAAGGGGAACTAACCCCGGGAAGCACTCTTATCATAACCTCTTTCCCGGTCCCCCGTACATGCTCTAAAATCTTATCTATGTATTCCCATTCATATTTTCTGTACTCAGGCTCAAGCTTACTCCACCTCACCCTGAGACTAATTCCTTCTATATAGGGAAGAGACAGGACAAGGGGATTAATCTCGCCATTCACCTTCATAAGTGCATATATTCCCTTAACCGTATTGTCATCTTTTTTCTCCGAAATTTTTGAAGAAGTTCCCACTAACGGTGAGTACCTATTCGAGTCTGAGAGAATTGAAACGGGGTAATAAATCATAAAAATAATAGCAATAGAAATCATCGCTGTAATTATTAATCGGGGTTTTAGTATCATAGTTAAAACCTATGGGACTTTATTTATTCATCAAGTAAATTTTGGTATCAAAACTTTCATAAATCAGTTTTCTGTTTTTTTCCAGGAATTCTATTGTTACCTGGTCAAACAGTTTATACCTCTCCGGGGAAGCTACAAGCCAGACATTTCCCCTGGTAGAATAAATTACATTCTTTAGCTCCCCCAATGATAATATTGCAGGAATTGGTACTACCTTGTGATAGGCGGAGGCTTCACCGTCACCAAAGTTCTTAAAGACCGCAACATGGAGCCTTGATTCAAAAAAATAGTCCAGTTTATCAAAATAGTAATTGTTCAAATGAGGCACCATTGTTATAACAACATCGTCCTTTTTTACATTCTGATTAAGAAAGACAGAAGCTTTATCAAAATCGGGGAAATTTCTGAGCTTTAAATTTGTTTTCAAACCTTCCCTGAAGTATGGAAATTCCTGGAAGCCTGCAAGAGAGGACGAAAACAGAATAAAAAATAAAAATATAAAAACAAAATTTAGTTGCTTAAAAGTCTTATTTTCTTCTGATCCGTATAAACTGTCTGTCAAATAGATAAGTACACTACCGGCAATAAGAATAAGAAAAGGGGTCAGATAGAATGCATAACGATAGGAATTATTGGCTAATATCGCTGTCATTATAAAGGAGACTGAAACAATAATAAAATATAAGAATAAAAGTTCCCGCCGTTTATGAATTTTTAAAAACAGCATTGGTACACCTATAAAAAACAGGAAAGCGAAAATATGAAATCCCTCCACGAACAGAAAATTATCAATATAAAAAAACGGGTCATAATAAGAGTTTAAAAAATTAAACTTAAAACTTGTCAGCGAAAGACTCGGCCCTAATAGTGAGTAGTCTTCAATTGCCAACTTGTTTAATTTTTTAATAAAAATATGAACTGAGACAGGTATTGCCAGTATTACAAGAAAATAAAGGATATCTCTGCGCAATGTTTCCTTACTGCCGATATAGATCCTTGATAATATTATAGGGATAGATAAGAGTGCGGATGCCTGCCAGCTGAAATAAGAAAGGACCAGTGAGAATATGCTGAAAATCCAGAATTTAAGCCGTTTTGTATAAATATATCTGACAAACAGGTATGCCGATAATAGAGAAAAGAAGGTCAACTGGGAGGGGTACCTCGCAAATACTGACATCCCGATTGCCGGGGGCAAAACGGCATAGGCCGCAGAAGACAGTATACCGACCCTATAACCCCCAATTAGTTTTCCAAAGTAAAAAAGTAAAACGATTGTTAAAATCCCAAACAGTAGAGACGGCAGTCTTAGAGAAAACAGGTTTTGGCCTAAAAGTGAGACCGAAAGTGACTGAATATAAACCAGCAGTTCACTTGTAGAAATGTATCTTGGAGTACCGTCGGAAAATTCTAAACTCGGATAACCCCTCTCGAATATCCCTTCGACCTTTCCGGACATTTGTGCTTCATCCCAGTGTAAACCCTCAGTATTAATATTTTGAGAACGTAAATAAATACCTGCAAACAGTACAGTAATAAGAATAATATAGATCACAACTGAAACTGATTTTTGTAAATTAATATTCTTAAGAAGGATATTAATCGGCCACATAAGAAAAAGAAGCCCAAAAGGTAAAATTATAAACCACGGTTTAAATAATAAATTATTACCGAACCCGCTATTGAAAACTAAAAGGAACAGTGACAACAGATAAAGTGTTGGTAAAAGGTAGGTCGAGGAAAGAGAACCTGCGGGAATCCCCGCTTTTTTGCTAAACAAGAAGGTTAATATCAGCAGTAGTAACGTAACAACAATGGTTAAGAACAGCAGCTTCAATATACTGAATATATTTAACGTGGAATTATTATAGTTATTTTTGAAAATCTTTTGTTCAAAACTACCTGGTCCTGCCGCGATGTAGTTTTTATCCAACAGTTCCGGGCTTTGGGAATTATAACAGTTAAAATCTTTGGAACTTAACTCTATGTCCCAGCCATTTCCCTTAACAGATCCGTCAATATATAGGCCTTTCCCTTCTTTGGCAGTATAAGAAGTAATATCTATAATATTCCCGCCTGGATTTAATTCATTATATATGTCAAAGATATATAGATTATTATTTTTCTTTGTAACATATTGGTTTTCATATGTGCCGTTTGAGCCGGTATATACAGAATCAACTTCATCTCCGTTAATACCAATTTTAAAATCACCCCATGAAGACAGCCTTATCCATGCATTAAGGGGTTTACCAGGAATTTCGAGGCTGCATGAGCATGTAATCCGGTTGCTGCTGCCAGCCCAGAACCACTGTTTTGAGTTGCCTGGAATTTGAAATATTTCGGGGTCATGATCAAGCACAATCTCCTTCTGACCATCAGCTAAATTTGAGTGCTCCCATTTGGAATCATTGAACTCAATGTCAAACCATTTTAGTCCGGAAGGGGATATTAAATTTCGATAGTCGGAAGCTTTCCAGTCTTTTCCGGTATAGATATATTTTCTTTTATTTGAAAATGTTTCGTAACCTGCTTCTGCAATAACTTTTGGCTCTTCTGCAAATTTTCTTTTTTGAATTTTAATACTTATTATATTCTTTCCGGTCTTTAGCTTGTTGGTAATGTCATATATTTGGGCTGGATACGAGCCGTCTTTGACTTCCTTACCTACGACCATGCCATTAACATATATTTCATATCTGTCAGAAGCCGATACCGTTAACCAGGCGTTCTTTACATTCTCGGGAATATAAAATGTTTTTCTGAAATATTGAATATCGGAATCAGAAATATACGTAATCCACTCCGCATTTTTAATAACTTCGTTATTTCTGTTATCTAATAAAAATGAATTACTGATAAATGTATAGCTAAACAGGAGTGAAAAAATAAAAATCGGTAATGTAATTTTATATTTTCTCATAATACTACCAGCCGGCAAGGCCTTCCCAGGCAGGGTAATTACTCTTTCTAAGACTGTCGTAATACTTTAAAGACTTTTTATACATATCTTTTGATAACTGGTTCTGACCAAGTTCACTATATGCCTTTGCTAGCATATTGTATACATCTGAAAGCAATACCTTGTTTCCGCATTTCTCGGTAAGAAGCAGCCCGTAATCAATACTCTTATTATTATCATTCAATATTGAGCTTAGATACTGGAGGTAAAAAATTGTTTCTATCCTGTTGGGATTAATTGAATATGCATCATTTAGCAAGGCATAAGAAGAGCCGTATCTTTTTTCCGCAATATCAACAAAGCTTTTCTTAATCATTGTATCGGCTATAGCCTCATTGGTCGGGATGATTTCAGTAGTTAGCCGGTATAGGTTTAAAGCTTTCTGAAACGAACCGGATTCCCCGTATATACTGGCCTTGTAAAAATTCGACTGGGCACCTTCATTATAACCCCCTCTATACTGTGCCTCACCAAGTTCGAGGTTAAAATACACAGTGTCTGACAAAGTTCCGTTCCATAAAATATGATTGCTGTTTTTTGCCTTATTCAGGTAATTGATGGCATTTACATACTCTCCTTTCAGTAATGCTTCTTTGCCTTCACCCAGGAAATAATTCGTAACAAAAGTAGGAAGTAAAAACAACAAAAGAACGGATGCAACAAATAGCAGCTGTTTAAATTTCAATCTTGATAACAAATACAGCGAGCAAAGAAAAGATAGTAAATATCCAAACCCCAGATGGTGTAATACAAGTAAAAGCTTTGAACTAAAACTGTCCCATTGAACGGCAAAAAGTCCCGGGTTAATGTTGTTTTCATAATAAACAATGTTTGGCTCGTATATGTGGGCTTTTGCAAATTTTATTAAATTAGAAAGTTGGTTTAGTTCATCCAGGAGTCTTGCTATGAACTCAAAGTTCCCGGCCAGTATAAGGGGAAAGCTGAAAATTACGAGGACTATTAGCGGCAAAGCAGTCCTTAAACCCAAAATAAGAAGTATTAGAAGAATTAATAGGACAGATCCATATGAAAAATATAGTTGAGAATAAGTCTGGAAAGAACTGCTGTCTGTTGAAAGGGGAAAATAAATCCAGGTAAAGAACAAACTGATAAATATTAATACAACAACTGATTTCTCAGCGATTTCTCCCGGGACAAAAGTTTTTTTTAAGGAAAATATATTTCTGATTTGTTCACTGGATATACGCATATAATATATAAATCATTTTCAGAAAGTGTTTATTGGTTTATTGGGTTGTCCGGGTAAACATATTCATCAATTAAGCCTGAATTCTTTAATAAGACCAACAAGGTATTCACTTCTATTTTTTTCTGATCGTTGTATTCCATCCTGGTAATTTCAAAACTATCCAGCTGTTTCAGATATTCGCCTGTGCTAAAATGTTTATTTGCAAATTTTTCCCTTGCTTCCTCAAGTTTTGTTTCCTCAATCTTAATATTGTGCATTAGGGTTTCCGTACTGTATGTTGCTTTCTTCCAGTTAGAGTAGTCCTGAAACAGCCCCAATTCAATCTCATTTTTGGTCTGAGACAGGGTTATCTTATTCTTTTCAATATCCAGTATTGATTTTTTTAACTCTGGATCTCCGACAACTCTCTTAAAAACATTATGTAGGGGGAATGTAATACCCAATGCGACAAAATGACCGTTATCATTAGTTGTAAATACAGAGGTATCCCTTAAATATATATCGGGCAGGATTTTCTTTTTTGCCAGCTTTGATTGTAATATTGACAATTCAAGCTCATTTTCGGCAATTAAAAGTTCGGGCGAATCTTTAAGAGCACTATGTTTTAATACATCATAACCGGGGACTGAAACGGATACTTTATCAAAGGTATTCAGATCATAATCAACTATCAGTATATTTTCATTCAGCGGCATTCCAAGCAGGTTGAGAAACTGCCTTTGGAAAACTTCTAAATCAATACGTGCAATCTTTATTTCCAGCTCTTTGTTGTTTTTCCTGTGCTCCGCCCGGGTATATTCCGGTTTTGTAATTATATTTTCATCATAACGGGCTTTTGCCTCTTCCAGTATTTTATCGAGCCTGTTAAGGCTGTCCTGGTAATAAGTGATTTTTTTACTGAGCTGTGCCAGCTCCAGATAAAGGTTTGCTACAGAAAATATCAGGTCTTCTTTATTTAAGTTCAACCTGCTTATACTATTGTCTTTTTTGACCGTGGCTATATCTTCGGACAAAGACTTTTGAAAAACAAATTTTCCTTCTTTAAACAGCGGGTACCTGAATTGAAGGACAAGAAACGGTTCAACAAAATCATTGTTGTTTGTTACATCATCCGAGACCACCACACCGCCAATGATCAATCTTTCCCGTCCAAATGTAAAGCCTGAAAATGATTCGACATTAAAGGTAAAACCAAGATTATGATCCTGTTTTGCCAAATCTACGTCCATAGTAGAAATATCGGCATCTATCTGGGATTTTTTTATTACAGGTGAATTCTCCAATGCATAGTCCAGCAATTCGTCCAAACTCCACTGCTTTGCATATGCACTGTTTGTTGAAAGTAATATAATTAATATCAAATATCTCATCATTTAATCCTGATGCTTTAAAACCTTACCATCTGTACCATCGGGTACAGGTAAATCAAAAATTGACAGAACCGTAGGAAATATATCGCAAATACCTGCACCGGACAGTTCACCATTATGTTGAATATAGTCGCCGGCTATTAAGAATATACCATTTATCCTGTGGGTACCGCTCCATTCCGTACCACTTAAAAACGGAGTATTATCAATACCGAAAAAAGAACTGCCATTATCATTCGTATAATTCCTTTTAATGTTAAATCCGGTGTCTTCCCACGACCCGACAACTGCATCCGGACCGTTTCCTGAGTAAGGACCGCTAAATATACCGCTTTTAAAATAAACATTCGTACCTATTTTATTGTTATCGGCAGGGTCAGTAAGACTTTGAAAAGTATCATCGATAATTTTTAATATTTCACCCTTTTCCCTTTCGTACCAGACTGTACCATTAGGGAAACTGTTACCGTCATTTATCCATATAAATGGAGCCAAACCGGTTAACTCAAAGGCAAATGCCCTGGTCTTTTTCCAATCCAGTGCTCCGAGCAGATTAAAATTTTCAAATTTTTCTCTAAACGTCGGCAATAAATTTGCAACAAACTTTTTTTGATTATCAGACAAAACCGATTTCAGGATTTTTTCTGTTTTAACGGAAATATTTACAAGCAATCCCTTATTCTTAAATGTAAGTAATCCTGCTTCCTCCAGCATATGATTGGTACTGAGATAATACTTACTTGTGGGGCCAAAACCGTGGTCTGACATCAGTACAACTGCATCAGTTGGCCGAAGTTCTTTATAGAGTTTCCCGATTAATTCATCAATTTTTCTGTAAATATTGAATATTGCATCTCCATACTTTTCGGATCCTGCCGGGTCATATTTCGGATGGGACGGGTCCATATAGTGCCAAAAATGGTGCTGGACCTGGTCAGTAGCATTAAAAACCAGCATTAAAAAATCACAGTTATATTTTTGCTGCAAATATAGAAGCACCTTTACCCTTTGTTCTTCAACATCCTGGACCTCCTGGAGAAAAGCGGATCGCTGGCTGTCACTTTTCATATTCCCCAAATGCCTGATATCAAGCTGGAATCCTCCCACATTTTTATCAAGTTCCTCAAACAAACCTTTAGGGTAAACAGCGGATTTTTCGTCCGGGGCATCTAATCCTGATATCAGAAACCCGTTGACCTCTTCCGGAGGATAAGTCATAGGAACATTAAGCACCCCTACCTTATAACCATTGTCCGACAGGAGTTTCCACAGGGAAGGTGATTTTCTTGACCTTGCATTAATATAGCGGAAATTATAACTCCCAGGCTCCCTCTCCATAAAGTCGAATATACCATGTTTACCCGGATTTTTACCGGTAAGAAATGAAGTCCAGGCTGCAGGGGTTATTGGGGGGATTGTTGACTCAAGGTTCCCGTAAATCCCTTCATTTACGAGCCTGTTTATATTCGGGAGTTTTCCTTCCTTACACCACGGAAGAACCAGGTCGGGCGTTGCCCCATCAATTCCTATAATTAATACTTTTGGTCTTTTCACAATTTAATCTGTTTAAGAAGGATTCTTCCCGCCGCTCCTTAAGTCTTTGAATATTTTAAACACGGTCTCTTTTTTGATCACTCCAAAAATAAATATAAAAACTACGTAAAGAAATGCAGATAAAATAATTTTAAAGATAAAAGCTGTTTCCGCTAATACCGAATAGTTTAAAAATAATACTATTAAACACGACATAACAATCTTGAAGAAATCTTTGTTAATAAAATTATTTCTATAAACTTTAAATGAAAAAAATATAACTAAAAATATCAATACACATACAGCACCAACTAAATCTGAGACTGCAGCACCGTATATACCAAAGACCGGAATAAGCATAAGACAGAATACCAACTTAATTAAAACTCCGGCACCTAATGCATAGGTATTTATTTTTTGCAGACCTAGGGCAAACAGTGAATTAATAATCCCAATCGATAGAAACGTTATCGGCACCTGCCAAATAAGTATTTTTAAAATACCTGTGCTTTCAAAATACAGTTTTCCATAAAGAAGTCCAATAATATCAGTTGCAAAGTAATATCCGAACAGGCCAATGGGTAGCCCGGTCAGCATCAGGACTGAGTAAAATTTATCATTACTTACCCTGAATTCACCGGGATCTTTGCGCTGGCTGGATAAAATTGGATAAAAAGCCTTTGGTATTATAAAATTCAAATTAACAATTGTGAGAATTAATCTGTGGGGTGCAGAAAATATGCCTAAATCCTGTGGAAGAACCAGGAACCCCAGAAGAATTATAGTTAAAAAACTGTTAATTCTTATAAGTGATCCGCTTAGTGCAAAATGAATAGAGTTTTTAAGATGATTTTTCCACACTTGATATCTTACTACAAGTGCAAACTTGTGTCCCAGATATCTCCGGATTAAGATCAGGGTGCAAAGACCACTGACCAGGAATGAGACGGACCAGAAAAGGAGGGCTAATGCCGTATCTTGCGGACCTGTTACAAAGAACAAAGTGCCCGACAGAAAAAAGACTGCTGTAATAAAATTTCCAACCACGAGATATTTCATTTCTTCTATACCTCTAATAAACCAGTCGGGATTTAAGGCAAAGGAAACTACGTAAAGACCTGCTGCTAGATAAATTAAATTATTAGTGGAGGACAGTAAGAAAGTCAGAACTAAGAAAAAAGCTGAATAAATGAAAAGTGAAATAAAAAAACGCAAAGAATTAAGTTCATCTAAAAGTTCATTCTTATCACCACTTCTGCCCGCTGCTTCCCTTGTCCCGTATCTTGCAATCCCTAGGTCTACTGCCAGCCACAAATAGTTTGCGATAGCTAAGGCAAAGGAGAAAATTCCAAACTCCTTGGTCCCAAGAACCCTGGCAAGATACAGGGTGCCGATAAATATTGAACCCCTTAATAATATATCGCTGAGAAATAACCAGAAAACGTTTGTACCGGCTCTTAGTTCTAAACTTTTCATTATAAGAAGAATAAAGATGGATTATTTGAAAAATTATCCCAGATAAAAACAGTCAACCCCAGAAAACCGAAGGTATTTAGTTTTGAAATATTTTAACTGAAATCCCATCCTCTAAACGTTCGATATTGGAAATTGCAACCTTTTGCCCTTTAGTCAGACCTTCAATTATTTCTATTTTGCCGTCAAGAAAAACCTGCCCGGTAGTAACCTTGCTTAAATGTACCTTGTCATTGCTTTCATTAAGGACATAAACATTGTTTTCGCCTGACGGGCCAAGAACAGACAGCTTGGGAACAACCAATGCTTCTTTCTCGGAATTGAACCTGACCGAGACAAGTAATCCGGGAAGCAATTTCATGCTGTTGTTTTCGATTGAAATGACTACTTTTGTTGTCTGTGAATCTAAATCAACACTGGGGTAAATATTTACAACTTTTCCACTATAATCTATTTCAGGCATATAATTAAAGGATACTTCTGCCTTCTGCCCTATGGAAAGGTAGTTTATGTCCTCCTGCGACACATTGGCAATAATGTTTAATGGAACGGTGGCCCCTATTGAAAACATTTCAGACCCGTGGGAAAGAACCTGGCCCTTTTCAATTTCTTTATCTATTACAACACCGTCTATTGGCGATAAAACATCCAAACCATCCAGGTTAGCCTGTAGCTGTTTTAAGAGTGCTCCCTTTTCTCTTGCCTGCTTTTGTAAATTAATACTTTCAACTTCAGCATGGCTTAGGGAACTTCTTGCTGACTCTAATTCGTCTCTATTGGCAAAACCTTTATCAAAAAGGGACTTAATGGAATTATAATACTCTCTCTTTTGCTCCCTGCTTTCATTAGAAAACCCGAGGCCTGATTTCAGGTCATTCAGATCTTTTTTTGTTATTGCAACTTCTAAAATTAGAGAATTATTGCTAAGTTTAGCAAGCTTTTCGCCTTCTTTAACTAAATCGCCTATTTTTACGTTGATCTTTTCAACACTAAGCAGGTTGTCGGTTTTACCAAGTGAAGGTGGGACGGAGATGTTTAAGATCTTCGAGGGTTCTGAACGGCCGCTTGCACCTATGTACTTACTAAGCTTTTCTACCCTCGCCTCTGCAACTTTCACACTTATTCCGTCTTTTGAAGAAACTGCCTGTTTAATGTTTGAAAAACTTCCTGTAAGAAACAGAGCAGTCAGTACAATACCAATGAGGATAATAATAAGTATTAAGAATGTGTTATTTATTCTCATCTTAAAGGGCTGCTAATCTATATAACCTAAATCCTGTAATCTCTTTTGAATAATTTCACTTTCTTCTTCCGTATATGGTGTTTCGTCATTATTATCGCTGTTGCTATCATTTTCAGGACTGTGGGAACTGTAATTAAGTTTATTATTCTGTTTAAACTCTGATGTAATTGTATCATTTAGAACGGTCCCGTCCATCGTCTCCGGAATTGGTACACCCTGGATATAAAGTGCAGTCGGGGCAATATCAATTATCTGAGCATTCTCTATTTTGTCACCGTTTAGAAATGCGCCTCCCGAACCAATAAAAATACCGTGCTGCCTGTGATTACCGCTTTTGTTTCTGAATTTGTCCTGCCTTAACTCTTCCTGTGTAAACTTTCTGACAGTCTCCCCGTTCTTTGAGTACAGGCTGGGCCTGCTAATGTAAGAATATCCACCGGGTGTATTCCAGTCTATAATAATATCCGGCGATTTAGCTGCAGACTCTCCACTATAAATTTCATCTCTTCTATATACCGCATTAATCATATTGCAGTTATTGAAGGGATCCTTTAATTCTTTAAGCTTTTTAATAATTTCATCAACGACCCTGTTGTATTCTTCTCCCTCGGAGACAATCCCCCCGGGTTCTCTTCCCTTAAGATTTACCCAAATAGACGGAAAATAAGGGGTCTCTTCGGAGAATGCGGATGTCTTTGACCAATCAATCATGGAAAAACGTATTTTAGACTCCATTTTGTTGACCAATCCGCCTCTTTGTTTCTTTATCAGCTCTTTTTTTATGACAGGAGGAGTTAACCTCAGTCCGATCTTTTTTACTTTATCAAGTACAGATGCAACTATATAGTCCAGGCCTGATTTATTAAACTTAAGAAGTCCCATTTCCTCAAGGACATTGTTAAGGTGTACTACTATATCGTTATTACCCCCAAACCCGTGATCGGAAACTATCATTACTGAAGCCCCCTCGGGTGCTATATCCAGCATCTCGCCTATCTTTGTATCAATTTTCTTATAAACCGTCTGTACAGAAAATTTAACTGCATCCGACGACTCTTCATAAAACGGGGAGTCCGGGTCGTAGTACTTCCAGAAGTGATGACCTACAAGGTCAGTTTCACCAAATACCATTACAAACTGGTCCCAGTCATCCTTGCTTAGCAAATATTTTGCAGTCTCACCTTTTCTTTCAACTGCTGTAAGTATACGGTTAAGAGCAGACTCCATTTCACCCTTATAAATATCGTTCATTGGATTTGATGAGACGATATACCGCCCTACTTCTTTTTCAATTTCATGGTATAGCTCTCTTGGATACATCATACTCGTATCACCCTGAGCCCCTACTCCCGGTGCATCAATACCGCTTATCATTACCCCGTTAACTTCCTCAGGAGGATATGTAAAAGGTACTGCCATGACAGCTACACGTTTCCCGTGTTCACTGGAAATAGTCCACATACATTTACCATTTCTCATTGAAGCATTTACAAATCTGATGGAGTAAGTTCCGCTGACTCGTTCCGTAAAATCATATATTCCGTGTTTTCCCGGATTTAAACCCGTGGCGAAAGATGACCAGGCGGGGGGTGTCATCGGGGGAATAGTTGAATTAAGTTCACCGTACACACCATTTTCAATTAACTTGCCCAAAGTTGGGAGTTCTCCATTTTTTACCATTGGAAGAATAATATCAAACGTGGCACCATCAATTCCTATTATCACTAATTTATTGTTTACGGAAGACATAAATACTGCTCCTTAAAAAAGTATATTGTATTAATATTTAACTTATTATTTCTGTTATGTACCGAATTTCTATTTTTCATTTGTTAAATCAAAATAAATTTCTTCCATCCTGCTGGAAACTGTTTCAGGGGTAAAATCTTCCAGAATGGATTTTGCCTTCTCGGCAAAAATAGTTCCGAGTTCTGGGTTCCTTAAAAGTTTAACAATCTTTTCCCCAAAATCTTCATAGTTATCTGCAACCATGCCATTAACCTCATCCACAAGTACTTTAGCAGACCCCTTCATCGCCACAACAGGCTTATTAGAAGCTATATAATTTAGCAGCTTTATTGGGAATCCGGGGCAGTGTTTTCTTGGAATCACTGCAATATCGGCAGCCGAAAGGAGTCCGGGCAGTTCTTTAAAAGGCAGGTTTTCTATAAACAATACGGAATCCGAAATGCCGAGTTTATCAATATGGTCCCTGTGCTGTTCTATCTGTCCCCTGTTTGAAATTGGGGTTGCAATTACAAGCATTGAACCAGGAACCTTTTCTTTAACAAACTTCATTGCTCTTAAAAGATTGTCGATACCCTGAAACTGGTCAACAACCCCCGTATAAAGGACTATCTTTTTATCATCCAGTTTATACTGATCAAGTGGATGAAACCCGTTAGGATTCATAAATATTTTATAGTCCACAATTATGGGAAGGTATGTACATTCCCTCGAACTATTTCTTATTTCATCTGCTAAATCTTTCGAAACTGCAATATTATAATCAGCTATCTTCGGGGCCATTACATCTAGAAAGTAACCTAATTTACGAAACAGGTACTTTGGTCTAAGATAGAGTGGAAGTTCCTGTTCCATTGAAGCCTGGCAGTGATAAAGTGTAGGGATCTTTACCAGCAGCCTTGTCAAAAAAGTCGCCATTATACCCTCATGATGGTGGGAGTGGATAATATGTGGTTTTACTTTAAGAGCAACCTGCAGTGTCTTAAATATAAGAATAAAATCCAGGACCGGCCTAAGCTTATTAAATCCTACAAAAATCTTGTTTGGGTTTCCGAGTCTTGGTATACGGTGAATCTTAACATTGGGCAATTCTATCTCTTGCCCCTGATAATATGTAACGACATGGATTTCATGGCCCCTTTTAGCAAGAGCGGATATAAGCTCACATGTTGCTGCAGCAGTACCCTGATTTGCAGGAAAAGGCGATGCTACAACATGCAGTAATCTGAGCTTGTTTTTTATATTTAAATTATTGTTATTCATCAGTTACTTTTATCTAAAAAACTGAAGCCAACTGCTGTTATTTTTTTGAATTATCCAACTGGCTGAACAAGCAATTTCCCTCAGATTACCTTTACCATTAGTAGAAAAATAAATTTCGGATGTTGACTAGTTTAGCTCAAAAAAACAATAAAAAACAGAATAAAGTATATAGTTTAATAACTCCCTGCTGTTAACTATGTTTCATTTTTTAGAACAATTTGTAATACTCTCCCCCCGAAAATCATTATCCGGGGAAATGCCGAAAAGGTTAAGTACAGTTGGGGCCATATCATATATTCTTAATCCAGATTTATAGCCGGGGTCTATATTACCCAAATTACAACCTGTCTCATTCATAATAAATATTCCGTTCCAGTCATGATTTGCCTCGTCCGGGCCGGTATCATTCTCAAGCGTATGAATACTTTTTGATCCGATGGTTCCGACAGAACGCCACCCGAGGTTGCCAAAGTATACCATTATGTCCGGGGCAACTCCGTTTACTTCTCCGTAAAGGTCCTGTGGCCTGAAAGCCCTTGTTCCAATATCATTTCCATCAGGGTCGGTAATAGCTTCTATCTTTTGTATTAACTCTGTTCTTATTTCTTCATACATATTGCTCTTAACAGTACCTTTGGGCTCTCTTCCTTCAACGTTCATGAATAGTCTCCCGTAGTACCCGCCTTCGCCCCAGGCAATTGTGTTGTCCCAATCAATTTCGAGTTTCCCGAGAGGCATAGGTTCAGAGGGATATTCCTTAAGTTTTAAATACCCTTCCCTGATCAGCCATTCGTTAAAACATATTCCCCCGTCCATTTTCCTGGCACCATGGTCAGAGACTACAAATACAATCGTGTCATCCGGTATTTTTAGTAGCAACTCTCCTATTTCCCTGTCAACATACTTATAGTATTCCTTTATTGAATTTTCGAAGGGGTTGCCCGGTACATATTTTTTATGTTCCTTATCCATAAAACTCCAAAATGCATGATGTATCCTGTCAACACCCATCTCTACCAACATAAAAAAATCCCATGGTTTTGTTGCTGCTAAATGTTTAGCAACTTTAAAATGTTTTTCGGTCTTTTCATAAATTCTTTTAAGCAGTGCTTCCTTATCATTTGTTCTGAAGTTCTCTACATCAAAAACATACCCCCCGGAGACCGACTCGATTTCTTCTTTCAAATCTGCTGGATAAGTATAGTTGCTTTTATTAGAAGGTGTAAGAAATCCGCTCACCACAAGTCCGTTGACGGGTTTCGGCGGATAAGTCTGCGGAATTCCAAGCAGTATTACTTTTTTGTCATGTTCAGAAAGAATATCCCATGCCCTTTTATGTGTAACCGCCTCCGAATTGGCAATCATGTACCCGTCATAAGAATGATTTTTCCTGTTTCTGAAACCATAGTAACCAAGCTGTCCCGGATCCTTACTACTCATCATTACTGCCCATGCAGGCACGGTAATTGGGGGATGTGATGACTCTAAAGGCCCGTAAGCCCCGTTAGTCATTAATTTATTCAGGTTTGGTAAATCGTCTTTCCATAAATCAAAAACAAGTTTAGGTTCGGCACAATCAAGGCCGATAATAAGAACTTTCATATAAAAAGAGTAACTCCTTATAATTAAAAGAAAACTATAAAAGTAAGAGGAAAAAATATAATTGTGTAAGTATTATTATTTGACATTTACCAATATTTATACGAATTGTTTCAAAAATCTTATATCATTTTCAAAAAACAGCCTGATATCGTTAATCCCGTATTTTAACATTGTAATTCTTTCAACACCCATACCGAATGCAAAACCCGTATAAACTTCTGGATCGTAATTCACACTTTTAAAAACCTCGGGGTCAACCATTCCGCAGCCCATAATTTCAAGCCAGCCGGTCTGCTTACAGACCCTGCAGCCGTTGCCATTGCAAATAGTGCATTCTATATCAACTTCTGCACTGGGTTCGGTAAATGGAAAGAAACTCGGCCTGAATCTGACATTGGTATTTTTGCCAAATGTCAGCTGTATGAACTGTGTGACCACGGATTTAAGGTTTCCAAACGTAACATATTTATCTACAAGCAGCCCCTCAATCTGGTGAAACATAGGGGTATGCGAAACGTCACTGTCACATCTGTAGACTTTACCCGGGGCAATAATTTTCACCGGCGGGGATTGCTGCTGCATTACCCTTATCTGTACCGGGGACGTATGTGTACGAAGTACAATATCATCGGAAACATAAAAGGTATCCTGCATATCACGCGCGGGATGGTCTTTGGGAATATTTAAAGCTTCAAAATTATAATAATCAAGTTCTACTTCGGGCCCTTCTGCTACGTTAAATCCAAGCCGCTCAAAGTTATAAACAATTTCATCCATTACCTGGTTAACGGGATGTTTGCTTCCCATGGGAAGGCCCTTTCCAGGCAGCGTTACATCAATCTCTTCCTGGCTAAGAGACCTTGCCTTAATACTTTCCTTTATTTCACTTAACTTTTCTTCTATCTTTGCTTCAATATCGGTCTTAACCACGTTTATAGCCTGCCCCATCTCTCTTTTTTCTTCAGGAGTCAGGTCACGCATCGATTTCAGCAGTTCGGTAATAACACCTTTTTTTCCTACATATTTGGATTTGATCTGCAGCAGGGTATTTTCATCCTCAGCACCTTTAAGGTCTTCGGCAATCCCGTTTTTTGCTTGTTCCAGTATATCTTTCATTAAAGTCCTCTTCTGAGGTTTGAAATTTTAATAAATCCCTGAGAAATATCAATTGTTAAAATAACTACTAAGTGTTATTACAACCATAACTATACCTATAAATATCTTTGCAAATGAACCGCCCACCCTGCCAAGTAGTGTCCCCCAGCCTGATGACACAGCCTGTTTTATTTTTTTACCCTGAAAAAGTTCAAATAAAACAGCACCAGCGAATGCACCCGCAAATGCGCCGATAATAGAACCGATGCCCAGGAAAAATGGTGCTCCTAGTATTGCACCTATAATACCGAATATGATTGATCCTACGATTGCCCTGTTGCTTGCCTCGTATTTTTTGGCACCTACAATTCCCAGTAAAAATTCTACCAGTTCACCGAGAAGGGTTAAGACCAGGAGTATAATTAAAGTATTGGTTTGTATTTTATCAAAATGGCCGGCCCAGGCTAGAAGAAAAGAAACTCCGAGAATCACCCAGTTGCCGGGTAGTCCGAAGAAGTGGCTTAAAATGCCTGCTATGGAAAAAAGAAAAAAAAGTATAAGTAGAAATATCTCCATATCTACCTAGCTGTCTTGTACAGCTGCAGCTGCTTTTCTTTTCCTCCAGTAAACTACAAATGAACTTGCTACGAATATTGATGAATACGTACCGATCAGGACTCCCACTATTAAGGTAAAAGCAAAGTCATGAATAACGGAACCGCCGAGGAAAAACAGTGGAATAAGTACAATAAATACCGTTACCCCTGTAAGTATTGTCCTTGATAATGTCTGGGATATACCCTCGTTTACAATTGTACCAAAATTCTTTTGCAGAGATTTGGCCATATTTTCCCTGATCCTGTCAAATATAACGATAGTATCATTTACGGAATAACCTATTACCGTAAGTAACGCGGCAACAATGGCCAGTGTAAACTCTTTGTCCATTATAGAAATAGCGCCCAGGGTTATTATAGTATCATGGAACAGTGCTATTACCGCACCGACTGCAAAACCGAGTTCAAAACGGAATACAAGGTAGATCAGGATTCCCACGCAGGCAAGCAGAATTGACAGTACCGCTTTTTGTACAAGTTCCTTACCGATCTTTGGGCCAATATAATCAATCCTCTGGATTTGTGCCTCAGCAAATTCGGGTGTAGTTCCTATAACTTCGTTTAGTTTTTGTTTAAAGTCCTGTATCTGATCAAAACTTACTACTTTAGGTGAAAATGAAATAAGGTATTCATGGTCGGATGCCAGTCCAAACTGCTGAACGGCTTCGGCTTCATAACCCTGACCCGCAAGACTCTGCTTGATAAACTGTACTTCCGGTCCCTGGGGAAATTTGACCTGGAGTTCGGTACCGCCAGTAAACTCGACGCCCCAGTTCGGTCCTCCGTGATAAAACAGTGAGCCAAGCGAAATAACAATCAAAAAAATCGATAGTTTTACCGCGCCTGGAAACTTACTTATAAAATCATATGTTGTATTTAATTTGAATATTTCCAAAGTTAATTTATCCTCCAGTTCAACTATATACTAACAGTTGAAATCTCCTTGTCTCTGTAAAAGTAGTTTGTTATCAACCGCGCAACAATAACGTTGCTGAATACAGTTGAAATAATTCCAATCGACAATGTAGCGGCAAACCCTTTAACCGGGCCCGTTCCAAACCAAAAGAGAATTAGTGCGGTTAATAGCGTGGTGATATTAGCATCGAGAATAGTCCAGAGTGACCTGGAATAACCCGCCTCTATCGCAGCAAGTGGGGATTTGCCTATATTGAGTTCTTCTTTTATCCTCTCAAAAATAATAATATTTCCGTCAACAGCCATACCAAGTGTAAGTACAAGGCCCGCTATTCCGGGAAGTGTAAGAGTAACACCGAATGCTGAAAGGAAACCCATAATAAACAGCATGTTAAGAAGAAGGGCAATATCGGCTACAACTCCCTGAAGTCTGTAAAAGTAAATCATAAACAGGATTACAAGTATGCCGCCGACAATCATCGAAAGTCTTCCTTTATCAATTGAGTCCTGTCCAAGTGAAGGCCCTACAGACCGTTCCTGCTCCACTGCAACCGGTACCGGAAGAGATCCTGACCTTAGTACAAGTGCAAGGTCTTTCGCTTCTTCCGGCGTAAAAGTACCTGTAATAGTTCCTTCGTATGTAATTTTATCATTTACGACCGGGGCTGATTTAACATTCCCATCAAGCACAATTGCCAGTCTTTGTCCTATGTTTTCACCCGTAAGTTCTCCAAAGTTGGCAGCACCGTCTCCTTTGAATCTAAACAGTACGGCAGGACGGCCAAAATTATCGAAAGAGATTCTCGCATCAGATATGGATTCTCCCGTTACTTTTGCTTTATCTTCTGTAAGAAAATAGTTTTCGTTCTGGTTGCCCGTTTCCCCTGGGTGTATCTTGAGGTCTTTTGCAGCCAGCTCTTCTTTGGAAGTTACTCCCTGGCCCTGCAGAATTACGTCTTCTGTTATTCCGGCGGCATTTACTATCTTAAATTCAAGGACCGCTGTTTTCCTTATAAGGTCTACAATCCTTTCCCTGTCCGTTTGTGATGCGCCGGGTACCTGTATCAGGATTCTGTCATCACCTGTTGTCTGTATGGAAGGTTCTATAAGGCCAAAATCTGCTACCCTGTTTTCAATAACCTGTTTTACCTGTGAAAGAGCGTTACTTTTAAGCTCCTTAATATAATCGGAATTTAGCTGTATCCTGAGATTTAGGTCATTTGCTGAAATTGATGCAACGTTACTGAAATTATCATTAGCAGCGGTGAGTGCCTTATCAAGGTCATCCTTGGAATAAAAATTCAGGGTAAGGCTGCTGCCATTAATATTAGAAGATTTAATTAGTGCCTTGCTTTTGGTTAAATCGTTTTTAATTATCTCGCTTATTGAATTTAATTCCAACTCTACAGAATCATCCACCTGTACGCCGAGTAATAGGAAAATACCACCTTTTAAATCAAGTCCGAGCCTTATACCCTTGCTTGGAAAAACTTTTGACCACCATGAAGGCAAGTTGTCTCCGGCAAAAGTGGGAGCAAGAAAGATCAGAGACATTAATGAAATTAATACAATTGTTATGACCCATCCTCTGGATACTTTTCTCATTCTACTGCTTTCCCCCTTTCTGTTTGGTTTCAGCTTTGTCCTGATTAATTAATGCGGAAATATTTGCCCTGGCTATCTGTACATTTACGCCCTTGGCAATTTCTACCGTTAAAAGGTCTTCTTCGGTATTCATGACCTTTCCGTGTATTCCGCCCGCGGTCATTACCTTGTCGCCGCGTTTTATGTTTTTCATCATATCTTCTTTTTTGCGTGACTGTTTTTGCTGGGGCCTTAGTATAAGGAAGTAAAAAAGTCCGAATATAAGTACAAAAGGTAAAGCCGCTATAATCGGCGAACTGCTTTCACCATCTCCCCCACCCAATCCCGGTGGTGCACATGATGTCAGAAAAATAAATAATGGTGTTAATGCAACTAATAATTTCATTGTTTGATATTCTCCTTCCCTGATATTTCACGCCTTAGTTCATCGAACTTTCCCTGCACAATCGATTCTCTTATTCTTTTCATAAGGGTTGCATAAAAATAAAGATTATGAAGAGTAAGAAGCCTGTGAGATAATAGCTCCCCTGCTAAAAAAATATGCCTCAGGTAAGCCCTTGAAAAATTCGTACAAGTATAGCATCCGCATTTTTCATCCAGCGGTGATTTATCATTCGAATATTGAGCATTTTTTATAACTATTTTTCCATTACTTGTAAAGACGTTGCCGTTTCTGGCGTTCCGGGTTGGGATCACACAATCAAACAAATCCACCCCTTTTGCAACCGCCTCTACAATATCGACCGGCTTTCCGATTCCCATTAAATACCTGACTTTATTTTCAGGCAGTGTGTTGAGACAAAATTCGGTAGTCCTGTAAGTCTCCTCGGATTCTTCACCTATTCCAAGTCCGCCGATAGAATATCCTTCAAAATCCAGCTCCATGAGCCCGTCCATTGATTTTTGGCGCAGGTCTTCATAAATCCCGCCCTGTACAATCCCGAACAGTGCTTTTGTATTATCGGTTTTACTCAGTTTGCACTCATTTGCCCATTTTGTTGTAAGATCTACAGCTTTTTCTATGTACTCTTTTGGGGCCTCAACCGGTGGGCATTCATCAAGGCACATCATAATGTCTGAATTAAGATATTCCTGGATTTCAACTGCCTTTTGAGGCGTAAGTAAATGTTTGCTCCCGTCAAGATGGGACTGAAAAGAGATTCCGTGATCAAGTATTTTTCGGGTTTTTGCAAGGCTAAGCACCTGAAAACCTCCGCTGTCTGTAGCAACAGATTTATTCCAGCCCATAAACTTCTGAAGCCCGCCGAGCTCCTTTACAAGCTCATGCCCTGGCCTGAGGTAAAGATGGTAGGCATTTACAATCATCATCTGGAAACCCATATCTTCCAGGTCTCCCGGCGTCATGGTCTTAACCGTTGCCTGCGTACCTACCGGCATAAATGCCGGGGTATCAACACTGCCGTGGGCAGTCGTAATAATTCCGCATCTTGCCTTTGTATTACTGTCTTTTTCTTTAAGTTTGAAAGCAAACATTTTATTTACTGAAAATTAAGAAGGTAGGTCAAAAGAATACTTAAAGCCCAAGCACATCTTTCATGGCATAAATTCCGGGGGTTTTCCCGGGGAGCCATTTTACAGCCCTGAGTACACCCTTGGAAAAATTGTCCCTGCTAAGGGCTTTATGTGTCAGTTCAATTCTTTCTCCCTCTCCGAGAAACATAACGGTATGGTCACCAACAACATCGCCGCCCCTTATAGTTTGTATTCCGATTTCATTATTTTTTCGCTTGCCAATATTTCCGTGTCTTTCATATACCGCATTATCATCCAGGTTTACACCAAGCCCTTCCGCTACCGATTCTGCAAGGCCAAGTGCAGTGCCGCTTGGAGAATCCACCTTGTTACGATGGTGCGCTTCAACAATCTCGACATCAAACTCTTTTCCAACAATTTTTGATACGTTTTTTGAAAGTTCAAATAAAAGATTGACCCCGATACTCATATTTGGAGATATTACAGAAGGGATCGATTTCAAAAAACTATTAAGAGTATTTTTTTGGCCAGTGGAAAATCCCGTGGTGCCAATCACAATTGATTTACTATTATTAGAAGCATACTCTGCATTTAACAATGTGGATTCGGGTGCAGTAAAATCAACAATTATATCTGCTTCTCCTGCTGCATCCTCAATATTATCTGAAATATTAATACCAAGAGATTCAGTACCCATAGCTTCACCGAGGTCTTTCCCAACAAGCTCATGCCCCGGCAGCTCGGTACCGCCTGCTACAGTGATTTCTTCATCGTTATTAAGGGTGGCTAAAATGCTTCTACCCATCTTGCCGCCAACGCCGATTATAGCAACTTTAATCATTTTGTATATTAAGGTAATTAAGTGCAGTTTTCAATACAAGTATCTTTAGTTATCTTCCACTCATTTTCTATAAGCTGAAGATCATATTTGTTCCTTGTAAATTTCTTTTCTATTCCGTCGTCAACACTTCTCTCAGTCTCAAGCTCGGCAACGACAATTGCGGTATCTTTAAAAAGCTGGGTCCCCAGTACCTTGTAATTAATAAGCTTTACTTTACGCTCTTCCCTAAGAAGATTCATTCTGCTTACATAACCTTCCTTGTCTGAGCTAACCACGTATATCTGGTCATATGCAGTTCCAAATTCGCCGGTCTTAAGAGATTCAAGGAATTTTTTAACAACATCGGTTGCAGATACTTCGGTTTTAGCAATCCTGGGCACGTTGCTTGAAGGCTGCTTTGGTACACATGAAATCATGTACACCGGGGTAAATAAAAGAATAATTAATATTAGTTTTTTCATAGTTAATCTTACTTCTATATTATCGGTAAACTTTGGTATAGAATAAGGAGTTAAGTATTAAATATCAAGAATTTATATTAATTTTTATTTAACTTTCTAAACCTTAAAATGAGCAAACTCTTACAGCCTCCACCTGTGCTGCTGTTTATAGCATTTATATTCGAAGAATCTTCCGAACTGGATTCATGTATAAAGAATCTTAATGAGAAATATGGAGAGTTGTCTTTTAAAAGCAATAAACTTGAGTTCAGCCATTCCGAATACTATAAAAGTGAAATGGGCCCAAACTTAAACAGGATTGTAATTGGCTTTCAAAATCTGATTGAAAGGGATAAACTTGTTGGAATTAAAATCTTTACTAACTCACTGGAAGAGAAATTTTCCATTGATGGCAGGAGAACCATAAATATAGACCCGGGTTATATTTCAGGAGAACACCTTATCCTTGCAACCGGGAAGGGGTTTTATCACAGGCCCTATCTCGGAAAAGGCGTTTATGCTGATCTCACCCTTGTTTATCAAAAAAACAAATTCAGGGCACTTGAGTGGACATACCCCGATTATGTTTCGGAAGATATGATTGGTTTTTTTTATGAACTTAGAAAAAAATACACAGATAAATTAAAAGAAGGTAATAACTTATGAAAAGTATGACAGGATTTGCAAGCAGTGCCTCTTCTGACAAAGAAGGGAAAATCACAATAGAGGCAAGGTCTGAGAACCACAGGTTTCTTGATATTAAGTTTCAGATGCCCGAGCAGTTAAATTCACTTGAGTCTGATTTCATGGAAATCGCCAAGAAGCAGATATCGCGCGGGAAAGTCAAACTATCAATTAATATTGAAGACAACAGCAGTCGGGTAATTAAGTTTAATAATGAAGCGGGCAAGAACTACCTGGCAAGCCTCAAAAAGTTTATTAAAGAACTTGGAATAAAAGATGAAATAAGTCTTAACCACATTCTAATGTTTAAGGAACTCTATAACGGCGAAACAAAAAAAACCATATCAAAGACCACACTTAACAACATAAAGAGTGCCCTTAATGACACTTTTAAAAAACTCGATAGAAGCAGGGCCGTAGAAGGAAAGAAATTAAGTGATGACCTGCTTAAAAGGATAAATAACTGCAAAAAGTTAATTACAAGCATTAGAAAGAAAAGAAACAACTTTTCAAAGCAAGCTTCAAAGAAATTAAAGGAGAGAATTGAAGCACTCCTGGATGATAAAAATATTGACGAGTCAAGACTATACCAGGAAGTTGCCATACTGACAGAAAGAAGTGATATAACAGAAGAGCTTGTACGTCTCGATGCCCACTTTGAAAAATTTATAGAAACTACCAAGAGCAAACTTTCAGTTGGTAAAGAGCTTGATTTTCTCATCCAGGAAATGAACAGAGAATCAGGGACTATCTCCGCAAAATCAAAGGACGCAAATATCTCACATCATATTATTTCACTTAGGTCTGAGCTCGAAAAAATAAGAGAACAGATACAAAATATTGAGTAGGTTTTAAAGTTGAATACGGAAATTTCTATGTTATTATTCTGCTTCCCAGACAGTAATACAAACCAGGAGCTATATTAAATATGAGTATTTTAGTAAACAAGGATTCAAAAGTAATAGTACAGGGAATTACCGGCAGCTCGGGGCTTTTTCACGCACAGCAGTGCAGGGATTACGGTACCCAGGTCGTTGGAGGAGTTACCCCGGGTAAAGGTGGTAGTGAAGTTGACGGTTTTCCGGTCTTTAATACCGTTGAAGAAGCTGCTGCAGAGACCGGTGCCAATACTACTCTTATTTTTGTTCCTGCTGCTTTTGCTCTTGATTCAATACTGGAAGCCGCATACGCAAATATTGGGCTTATTATCTGTATTACCGAGGGAATCCCAACACTGGATATTGTTAAAGCTAAAGATGCTCTTAGCACTTCTGCTTCAAAGCTTGTCGGCCCAAACTGTCCGGGCGTTATTACCCCCGGAGAGGCTAAAGTAGGCATTATGCCTGCCTATATACATACACCTGGTAAAATCGGCATAATTTCACGAAGCGGTACATTAACATACGAAGCAGTGTGGCAGCTGTCTGAGCTTGGAATTGGCCAGTCAACCTGCTTAGGAATTGGCGGCGACCCTGTAATTGGGACTACTTTTATAGATACCCTGACCCTTTTCCAGAATGACCCTGATACCGAAGGAATTGTATTAATAGGGGAAATCGGCGGAAGTGATGAAGAAGAAGCAGCTGAATTTATAAATGATCATGTATCAAAACCTGTAGCCGCTTTTATTGCAGGAGCTACTGCTCCAAAAGGTAAAAGAATGGGGCATGCCGGTGCTATTATTTCAGGAAGTTCTGGAAGCGCCGAAGACAAGTTTGCCGCACTTAACGAAGCCGGGGTTACAACCTGCAAAAGCCCTGCCGAAATCGGCGAAAGAATGAAGGAAGCCCTGGGCTAAAACTTTTCTAAAAAAAAATATTCTAATTTAAACTTTAATTTCCAGTCCAAATATTTTTCATACGTTCAAATGCATCCCTTGGATTAAGTTGATCGGGCACGAACGGAGACGGAAAATCCGATGGGCTGTTTCTCTTAAGATCAACAGCGTTAATCCCAAACCACTCCTCATCTGCACAGCCGCCCGGAAATGAATTATTGGGTTCGGTACCACCGTTATGAACACCCGGCGTTCCTGCTTTCCACCATTCATCCGTCCATTCAAATACTATTCCCCCTGAAGCTACTTCAGAAGGCGGTACAGTTTCATCACCCATAAGTGTTGTTCTTCTTATGTCGTTCCAGTGTACTTCAAGGTAATCTGCCTGCGCCTCAGCATTATTGGGAAGCTCTACTGCAGTGGTAGCACAGCTTCCTCCATCACGTGTGGAGGCTGAAGGTCCAAACTCGGTAACAATAAATGGTTTCCTGCTGGCAATATGGTAATCACGAAAAAGCGTGTCGAACCCCTGGGTCTGAGTACCCCTGAAAGAGTTAATGCCCCAAATATCGATATTCGGCATTTCTTCACAAATGGAATCAGGGGAATTACAGTCCGAATCACTTGTACACGGATCTGTCCCTACCGTTATTGTCCCGTCCTGATCCACAATAGCACACATTGAAGGGCCAAGCTGTTTTGCAAGAGGTATCGTTATCATGCTGTCATCAAGAAGGGTCACCATTGTTTCCTTAAGCGGCGCTATCTGTTTAATGTCCTCTGCAACAGAATCTATATAGTTCCAGTATTCCGGGTCACTTCTTCTGATATTGTTGTTTAATTCATTTCCGATTACAAAACCCCATACCGTATTATTATCTTTTAGCTGTTCGGCAAGTGTAGTATATGCAACCCTGTCCTGGTCCTGCACTGTTTGATTTCCCGTCCGTCTGAATTCTTCACCCAGGTCCGTAGTAACAATCTCACTCGGGTCAGCAGTCGAACAGCCGCAGGCGTTATCATTACAATTACAGTACTGGAATATTTCACTCCTCACAGGATAAGCAACAAACGCACATATGAGCGGGTCCCCGGGATTTGTCTGAAGGACCATGTCGAGGAATTTCGTGTGGTCCCTGAATTCATCTGAACCTTCCGGAGGTGGTATCGGGGAAAAGATACCGTCACCCTGCCAAAAAGGGTCCCAGGGCCACATGCTGTAAAGCCTGATAGTATTGGCGCCCATTTCCCTAATCTTTACTAAATCTCTTTGCCAAACAGGTTCCCAAAACGCGTCATTACCATTATTGGAAAAGATGTCACCAATATTCTGATCACCAAAATCGGCACCAATTGCAATTGGTGAATATGCAACGCCTTTCACAGTAATGACCTCGGACTGACCGTTAAGAATCAGTACAAGCTGTCTACCCTGCCTTTGTAGGTCTCCTACTTCCCTAATAAAATCATGAATGTCACCTGATTCCTGCGTACTGTCGTCATTCTCACACGCAAAAACAAAAATCGAAATAAATAAAACAAAACAAATAAAAAGTATATTCTTTTTAATCATAACTTTTTCCCTTACAAATATTTAAAAGTAAAAACGGCGGTTTTCTTCTAATTCTCATTAGAACATAAACTGATATTTTTTACAATATATCTATAAAAAAAGGACAGTGATTAAAATCACTGCCCTTATGTCTTGTTATTTCAGACCAGATATGGAATCTGGTTTACTAATGGTTACTCAACACACTTTTCATTCTTTAAATCAGCACTTTTTGGCTTGATTGTGATTTTGGTATCTACTTCACCTACATAAAAAACAACTATTATTGCTGGCCCTTTTAATACCCTCCCCTTATGCCAGGTATGAATTACCTCTTCAAAGGCATCGCCTTTTTTGAATATTATTTTTGGCCCGTTAAATACCTCGACCTCAATCTCACCCTCAAGCATATATGCCAGGTTGGGTACCGGGTGGCAGTGAAAACCTGTATCGAACCCTGCAGGCATATCTATAGTAAGCACGGTTATTTCAGGACTGCCTTCGGGATAATTAATGCTGTCACCATCCCATGATGTTGTTGTTCTAAGTATTTCCTTAATACTTACCGGGGGCTTTGTCTCAATAACTTTTGGAGCACACGAAACTATCAGACCCAGTAATACAAAGATAAAAACAGATTTTAAAATGTTCATTTTTATGTTCCTCTTATACTAAACTGTATTTTTGGTATTTAGTTTTATTTACTATATCAGTTTTTATACAACAAAATAAATTTCATTTATTAAGTATTTCTATTTAGAATATTTAATTATTCTAAACAGGTAATTTTTAATTCAAATGAGTGTAGATAGTATAGAACTTGAAATATTTAATAATGTGCTCAGCACAGTTGCCGAAGAGATGGGCAATGTGCTTATTAGGTCTGCATATTCGCCCAATATAAAGGAGCGCCGGGATCTGTCGTGTGCGGTATTCAACAGATCCGGTGATATGATTGCTCAGGCAGCCCATATTCCTGTACACCTGGGTTCTATGTCATTTTCCGTTGATGCAATAATTGAGGAGAATATGAGTGATGGTGATATTTTTGTTCTAAATGACCCATTCAAAGGCGGTACACACCTACCGGATATAACATGTATAAAACCGGTATATATTAATAAACAACTTGAATTCTTTACAGTCTCCAGGGCCCACCATGCTGATATTGGAGGTGAAACGCCCGGTTCCATGCCCCTTTCAACATCTATTCACCAGGAAGGGATAATTATCCCCCCCTCATATCTTTATAAAAAAGGTGAATTAAACAGGCAGTTAATGGATGAAATCCTCGCTGCAACAAGAAACCCTGAAGAAAGAGAAGGCGATTTTAAAGCACAGATTGCCTGCCTAGAAGTTGGTGCAAAAAGATTAAAAGAGATAATTGAAAAATATGGTATTCAAAAAATAACTGAAGCCTCAAATAAACTGCTTAAATACAGTGAAAGAATTATGCGGGCAGTAATTCGTGATATTCCAGATGGAACTTACAAATTTACCGACTTTCTGGATGATGACGGCCAGGGCAATAAAGATATTAAAATCTGTGTTTCTCTAAAAATAAATGGAGAAGAAGTGATAGTTGATTTCACGGGTAGTTCACATCCGGTAAAGGGATGCCTCAATACTCCTTTTAGTGTAACAACCTCAGCAACTCTATATGTCTTTCAGTGCCTTGCAAAAGATATCCCCCTAAACTCCGGGCCGTTAAATGTTATTACAGTAATAACCGGAGAAGACTCAATATTAAATGCAAAGTACCCTGCTGCAGTGGTAGGAGGAAATGTTGAGACTTCACAAAGAGTTGTTGACGTCGTCTTCGGGGCATTATCACAGATAATTCCCGAAAAAATCCAGGCAGCAAGTGCAGGTACGATGAGTAACGTAACATTTGGTGGTACTCACCCGGGGACAAATACAAAGTTTGCATACTATGAAACAATAGCAGGCGGTATGGGCGGGAGGCTTGGCAAAGACGGGATCAATGCAATCCAGACACATATGACAAATACATTAAATACACCCGTTGAAGCATTGGAAAGGGAACTTCCCCTTATGATTAATTCATACTCTATACGGAAAGATTCAGGAGGCAATGGTGAATTTAAAGGGGGAGATGGAATTGTAAGGGAATTTCAATTTCTTACTGAAGCTGAAATGACAATTATAACAGAGAGAAGAACTCATTCACCATATGGAATAAACGGTGGGAAAATTGGTAAAAAAGGTATTAACTTCATTATTAATGAAGACGAGGTAAAACAATTACCTGCAAAGAAATCCTTTGTAGTTAAACCCGGTAATATTTTAAGAATTGAAACTCCCGGCGGGGGCGGCTGGGGGAAAACAAAAGGGAAATAAATATTATGGATTACCCAAAATTAATTACAGTAGATGCATTCCCCGTTGAAGAAGACGGAAGGAAAATGTATTGCATAAGAGACCCGCAAAACAGTGATACCAACCACATTCTGGTATCTGAACTCGCACTTTATATCATGACTTTTTTTGATGGAAGCAGCAGTATTGATTCCATCATTGCCACTATAAAAGAAAAATACGGAAAAGAGATTCCAAAATCAGAATTCGATTCTCTTATTAAAATGCTTGACGATGCATTACTCCTGGAAAATGAAAATTATATTAACTATCAAAAGTCAGTAGAAGAAAATTTTTTTAACTCTATTACAAGGGAGCCCTATCTTTCAGGTTTATCCTATCCGGAAAGTAAAGATAAATTAAACCAGCTTTTAAATGAGTTCTACATAAAAGCTGAAAAAAAACTGCCGCCGCAAAAGGAGTCAGGACTGTTGAGGGGGCTTGTCTCCCCGCACATAGACTTTACCAGGGGGGGTACTTCTTATGCTGTGGCTTACAGAGAAATTCTTAATCAAACCGTGGCTGATACCTATCTGATTTTTGGCACAACTCATTACGCACAAAATAACAATCCGTTTATCCTCACACGTAAACCATTTTCAACTCCGCTTGGAACTGTTGATACAGATACAGAATTTATTGATATACTCGAAGAAAAATGCAGCTGGGACCTTTATGAGGGTGAAATTTTCCACAGGACCGAGCATTCAATAGAGTTCCAGGTTGTATTCCTACAGCATATTTTGAAGGGAAATAAAAATTTTAAGATAGTCCCTGTTCTATGTAATTCATTTCACAATTTTGTTAACACCGGTACTTCACCTTCAGATGATTTTAGAATTAATACGTTTCTTACTGAACTAAAAAAGTTAATAGACAGCTGCGGGGACTCTGTTATTGTAATCGCCGGTGTAGACCTCGCTCATGTGGGACCAAAATTTGGTGATAAAAACCAGGTAGATGAAGATACTTTGTCCTGGATAAAAAAGAGGGACGCAATCTCGCTAAAACATACAGAACAGATTGACGCCGAGGGTTTTTACAGATCGGTTGAAGAAGAAAAAGATAAAAGAAAAATTTGCGGCTTATCTTCAATCTACAGCATGTTAAAAGTAACCGATGCTTCGTATGGGACTATACTTGATTACGACAATGCAATTGAAGAAGACACCGGGTCGGTAGTTACCTTTGCAAGCGCAGGATATTATAGGGGCGGTATTTAATATATGGACGATCTGTTTATTGTTGATGCTCATGAAGACATAGCTTTTCACCTTAACTACTTTGAAAGAGACTTTGTAAACCCACAGATTCCGTGCATGATCACCCTGCCCGGCCTGAATGAAGCAGGTATAAGGCTTGTCTTTAATACAATATTTGTTCACCCTAAACACAGGCCGGACCAAACAGTGGAAAAAGCAAAGGCCCAGGTACAGGTCTATGAGGATATTTACGATAAATACAGCGACAAGGTAACCAGGATATTAAACAACAACGACCTGGATCAGCTGTTAAATAACAAAAAAATCGGTTTTCTGACACTTATGGAAGGTGCCGACCCAATAGAAGATATAAGCGACATTTATTACTATTTTGACAGGGGACTCAGAATTCTTGGCCCTGCATGGAATAATAAAAACAGGTTTGCTTCAGGCCATGAGACTGATTCCGGGCTTTCTGATGAAGGGGAAAAACTAATCCTGGAAATGAACAAACTCGGCATAACTCTTGACCTTTCACACCTAAATGAAAAATGTTTTTGGGAAGCAATCGAAGTAACAAACCTAATTCCAATTGCTACTCACTCAAACGCCAGGGCACTTACCGACCATCCCAGAAATCTTTACGATAAACAACTATTGGCCATATCCGAAAGGGGTGGGGTAATAGGGATTGTGTTTTATAATTCATTTCTGAAAACAGGTAAAAATACACCTAATCTTGAAGATATATTTAAACATACTGACCATATAATTAATCTTTGCGGTGAAGACCACGTTGGTATCGGTACCGATCTTGATGGCGGGAAGATAGAAGAATTTCCTGAGGAATTGCGCCAGATATCCAGCTTGCCGGTAGTTGCAGAGTATTTTCTGGAAAAGGGATACACTGAGGAAAGAGTAAAAAAAATAATGGGGAGTAATTTCCTGAGAGTTATAAAATCTAATCTCAGTTAGAAACACAAATGTTTTACAGCTTAGCCCTTATAATTATTGTATTATCCCAGCTTATGTTTTCATGCGGGACTGACAGTAAAAAGAACATATCACTTACCTCGGGGAAATGGATGCTCCAGAAGATTACAACAGGCAAAGTATCTCAAAATATTATTGATAAGCCTGCTGACTATACACTCAGGTTAAAAGATAGCGGGAACTTTAAGATAAAGTCACACTGTAATAAGTGCAGCGGCAAGTACACAACCGCAAGTAAGTTTATAAAATTTACAGAAACAGACTGCTCCAAAAAAATGTGCGGTAAAGGTTCATATGATTATCTGTTTAGAAACTACCTGGAAAAAGCATCCTCATTTAAAATAAGGAATGGAGTGCTAACACTCAAAAGTTATAAAGGGAAGATGATCTTTTCGATTAATAACTAGAGCGGTAGAACCATATATACCAGGGTATTCAGGATACTCAGCACTATACTTCCAATCAGTGCATACCAGAATCCTTTAATCCTGACTCCATTTACAAGGCTCCCGGCCATCCACAGCATCAGTGCATTAATTACGAGCAGAAAAAGGCCAAGGGTCAATACAGTTATTGGTATTGTTAGAATAATAAGTACTGGTTTAATTATAGCATTTACAATTCCCAGGACAATTGCAGCAAATATTGCAGATCCCCAGTCACTAATCTCAATACCGCTTACTATTTTTGCTACCAATAGTAATAGTACGGATGTAATTAATATATGGATTAATATTTCAAGCAATATTCACCCCTTTTAAATTTTTATTCAATCGATTCAATCGTTGCCTGCATTGAACCTGTACTTCTTTCCAGTCTCCAGTCAGGCCCGTAAGATAGTATCTGGTCCCTTTTTTCTTCTGCTTCCTTTTTATTCCCAGTATACACAACCACCCTTCCAAGAAAATCAACTTCACATGCCATTTCAAATGAAGATTTTTTTGTTTGTGCACACACTTTCATAAGCATTTCAATTACATATTCATATGTATGGTTATTATCATCAAGCAGAACAACATTATAATGCGGTTCTGTTTTTTCGGACTCTTCCGGAATTTCTACAAGCTGCAAACTAAAATCCGAATTGATTTTTTTCTCAGAATCAAAATACATCGGTCTATTATACTTTATATTTTCCGGGGCCTGTTAGAATAAGGGCAACATAGATTATCAGCAGTTCAAGGGCATGAGATGCTCCTATCCATCCTGCACCCGGGCTTCCTTCAGGAATATTTAGATGTTTGAGAATAGCAATAATCATCGTAAGTACCAGCAAAAATGCTGCAGGTCTGAAAAGTATTCCGATAATTAAAAGTAATGAACAGAAGAACTCCGCGAACCCGGCCATAAATCCCCAGAATACAGGTAAAAAGTTTATGCCGACAACTGACATGTCGGTTCCGATTTTGGCCCATAGTTCAGGCCCTCCCCTGATCTTTGGCAGGCCATGAAATATCATCATAGTTAGGCCTATCCCTGCCCTTATAACAAAAAGTCCGAGGTCGGTATGTGAAGTTTTATTTGAAAAAATAAATTTATACATCCTTATGTCCTTGAGATAATTATAATACTCTTGTTGGCATTTCGGATACATTTTTCATTTTTTCTGTAATTTCAGGTGATTCACCTTCAAGGCTTTTAGCATAAGCCTTCACCCCGGGCACTGAGGACACTCCGTGAAGAAGAACACTTAGTAAGATTGTAATAACTGCAACATTAAAAATCAGCTCACCATGAGTAAGCATATCTTCTTTTAGGATTATCAATACATACAGGATTGATGCTGCACCCCTAGGTCCGAACCACCCCATAAAAATTGTTGTTGAAGTGAGAATACCTTTCCCCGCAACACTTATAGCTACCGGAAGCATCCTTATTACCGTGAGACTCAATAAAGCATAAACTGCAACTTCTACATTTAATTGCTCAACTGCTTTAGGAACCATAATAGCCCCAAACAAAATAAAAGTTAATAAAATAAGTAAGGAACCCTCTGCTTCACCAAACTCATGTACGGGTTTTGCTACCTTTCTTGCAAAATTACCAAAAATTAAACCTGCAAAAAATGCTGCCATAAAACCGTTGCCTTCTAATGGTTCAGCCAGGTAAAAAGCTATAAGGGGGAGTGCGAGTCCAGAAAGTTTTTCAAATTCGCAGGACATCCACTCTTTTTCTACAGCAAGCGTTATAAGTTTTGCACCAATATATCCCACCATTGCTCCAACTACCGGACCAAGGATAAGCTGTTTGGATGTAAAACTAATCCAGTATGAAGCGCTCTGTCCGGCTTCAGACGATATGGCAAGAGAGATAAATAGTAGTAATATAGGCAGACAGATTCCATCATTAAGGCCGCTTTCTACATTTAGTGCCTGCCTTATACAAACCGGCACCTTTTCAGAATTAATGACTGCCTGTGCAAGTGCAGCATCGGTGGGTGCAAGTATCGTTGCAAGTATTGCCGCTTCCCAGATTGGAAGCCCGGCAAATAAGATCAAGGCTACACCTATTCCAAGTATTATTGTAAGGGGAAGACCAATTGCAAGCAGAGCTAAAGGAAGGTCCCCTTCTTTTCGAAGTAGTTTAAGATCAATCCTGGAGGCATCTATAAATAAAACAAGTATCAGAGTAAGATTTGCAATAATTTCAATAAATACATGGTCACCTGAAGATATCAGCCCTGTTACCCTGTCGCATAAGAGGATTCCGAAAAGTACAAATACAATCGGGGCTGATATTAACGTTTTTTCGAGCCGTTTTGAGACAAGACCGTATCCGAGTACAAAAATTGCAATAACTGCAAAAGTAAGTGGCGACATATTAGATCAACTTTAACATAATTCGATTTCGGAATGAAGAAGTTACAAAAATGTTACTGCGGAGATTGGATCAATTTATATTTAAAGATTAGGAGAAATACTTAAACATTATAATAAAGTTATCTTGATCTTACATTAACTAAACCATATAACTCATTGAAACAACTTAATTATTTCCATTTACAATAATCATAAATTCTATACCGGCGAATGCTGGTACAAATTCCTTTTTATTTATACCTATGATCTCAAAATTTAAAATCCTAATCAGTGCATCAAAACCTTTATACTTTATTAACCTGGTTTCCTGGGGTGCATTTACATTCAGCGGGCCTGCTTCATTTGGACCGGAATTACTGGCATTTCTAAAATGGTATGCCGCTATGCTGTTGGCAGTAATACCATGACCGGGCTGGTTAACAGGTATCAGAATATTCTTAAATTCTGCATCAGAAGCAAACTGGACATTGTATGCATAAACCCCCTCTTTTACCTTCGAATTATTAATGTTATTTATTTTTATCCATAACCCATCCCATACTTTCATGGGATGCGACATCCGGTTTATATCTGTAAAATCAAAAATAATTGATATTTCTTTTGGGTTTACGGAATGCAAAGAGCGATGAAATACCCTTTTGTCTGTCTCTGCAAAAGAGATTGCTGAGCAAAAAAATACAATTATTATATTAAGAACCAATATTAACTTATTTTTATAAAATACTTTATACATTAACTTTTTTGATTCCTATGAAAATTAAACCAGTGGTGAAACGCAATAAAGAAAACCCCGATTCCCATAATAAGTAAATGACTTGGTACCATCCTGCCTTCAAGTAGGCAGCCTACAAGCGTAGCTGCAAATATTGGCGGGCCCAGCCTGCCCAAAAGATCCACTAAAAAATTCGTATGGTTATGTCTATGTTCCATTTTAAGCCTCCTTATTTTATACACTTATTGTCTTTGTTTAAATTATTAGATGAATATGAATTCAATTGAATTCATTTCACGCTGGTATCCATACCTGCTACAACTCTAGCATAAATCATTTTTGGTATGAAGAAGTTACAAAAATATCAGTATAAAGCCCAGTGGACTTTTTAATAAGTGAAGTCTTTTGTGTGAATAATCTATTTCGGGATATTTATTATCTGTGATGTGTATACCAGTGCTCAAAAACTATAAGTACCACACCGGTAAATATTAAGAGTATATGAACAGGTACGACCTTATCAACTATAATGCAGCCAGCCAGCGTTGCCGAAATAAGGGGTAAACCGAGTTTTCCCATAATATTCACGATAAAATCCAAATGACTGTGATCTTTTTCCATTATTTTTCTCCTTACTTTTTACTCTCATATAATTTGTTATTATTCTTAGATGTTTGTAAGACTGATTGAAGTCCTTGCCTATACCGGAATAATTGCAGCAATGCTGGCAGTGTCCATTGCCATTTTCACCTTTTTGTTCCTTGACTCCGGTATTAACTATATTTTACTTGTTCTAATTTTTTGCGGTACCCTGGTTATTTACAATCTCGACCACTTAAAAGACATTAACTCCGATAGGACTACAAATCCGCTAAGGGTAAATTTTATAATTAAGAATAAGCGTTTAATTTATCTTATAACAGGGTTATCAATGTTTTTATCAATATTAGCAGTTTATTACCTTGGAATAAAACTTATACCTATTATTGTAGTACCTTTTTTTCTTGGACTTATTCACAGGATAATAAAAAACAGTCCACTTGTTTCCGCTATATATATAACACTTTCATGGTTAATGATAACAGTATATCTGCCGGCATTTCTGACAGACAACCCAAAAGAAATTATTATTTTATCAATTGTTGTTGGTATTTTTTTGTTCTGTAATGCATATGCGTCATCTATAAGACAAAAGTTCTATGCGAAAAAATATGCAAGGTACCTGCTTTATTTATCATTGCTGAATCTCCTTATTATTATAGTTCTCAGGGGAAGTTACATAGGAATACTGCCTGCTTCGATCTTTACCACCATGGCATTAACCAACTATATGGATGATGAGAACTATGAGCTTATACTTCTTGATGGAATGCAGTTATTGGGGACTGTATTATCAATACTTTTTTTAATTCTTATTAAACTTTAAGTCTGGTTTGGGAATTTTAACGGTGGGTTTTGATCCGGTTCTTCAACTGTCTGTGCCTCTTCCTGGTCAGTCAACTCACCGGAGATGGATTTTTTATTTTTTATTCCAAGTTTTCTAAGGTCTTCAGCTTTTTTCACAACATTACCTTTACCTGTTGAAAGTGTTTTCATAGCAGACTCATATGAATTTGAAGCCTGGGACAACCTGTTGCCGATATTTTCCAGGTGTACTATAAAATCAACAAGCCTGTCATACATTTTGCCTGCCTCATCGGCAATCTTCTGTGCATTTTTATTTTGGTGTTCAAACTGCCAAATGCTTTGAATTGTCCTCAGTGTTGAAAGCAGCGTCGAAGGGCAGACTATAATAATATTTTTTTCAAATGCTTTTCTCAGCAGTTCTTTGTCTTCTTCAATTGCTACAAGATATGCAGCTTCAATCGGAAGAAACATAAGAATATAGTTCAATGTATTAATCTGTTTTAGTTCTTCATACTTTTTATTGCCAAGTTCCTTTATATGGTTTTGAATTGACTGCACATGGAGATTTAATGCTTCGGTCTTCTCCAGTTCATCTTCGGCGGAGCTGTACCTTTCGTATGCAGTTAGAGATACTTTAGAATCAATAACCACGTCTTTACCATCTGGAAGGTGTACTACCACGTCAGGCCTGTACATTCGGCCGTCTTCATCGCGAAAGGTTTCCTGTGTTTCAAATTCCCTTCCCTTTTCAAGGCCCGAAATCTCAAGGACTTTCTCAAGCACAAATTCACCCCAGGTACCCTGGGTCTTGGTTTCTGTTTTTAATGCATTGGTAAGATTTATAGCGTCCTGGCTTATTTTCTCATTAAGGTTCTTAAGCTGTTCTATCTGGTTAACAAGTGAAACTCTTTCCTTCGTTTCTTTTTCATAGGTGTCAGAAACTTTTTTATCAAAATCCTTTATCTGCTCCTTGAGGGGATTTAAAACACCTTCAAGATTTTCCTTATTCTGGATAGTAAATTTTTTGCTCTTATCTTCAAAAATTTTATTTCCAAGGTTCTGGAACTCTAAGGACAGTTTTTCTTTAGCCTCTTCAAGTATCTGGAGCTTCTCATTATTCATTTCACGGTCTTTTTCAATAGTGGTTTGCAGCTCACTGATAATTTTTTCCCTTGTAAGGCTACTTGACTGAAGATCGTATTTTTCGGACTTAATTTCACTTAACTGGGACTCAAGGGAACCCAGCAGTTTATCTTTTTCATGTATTAATGTTTCAAGGCCTTTTTTATCCGCTGTAAGCTCTAAAACACTTTCCCTGTTAATATTCAGTTCACTGCCAAGAGTTTCCACTTTTTCTTCAAGTTCCTTGAATGTGTACTCGTTATTCAGAAGGTCTGAATTCAGCATTTTTACAAGGTTACTTTTCCTGATTGAATAGACCGCAAGAATTGCAATCCCCATAAGTGCCAGTAACAGCAGTATAGGAAAAAGATATGGATTACTTTGCTGAAGATATATTATGCTTTGCAAAACGTTATTATTATAATTGATTTATTAAAAGATATTAAATATTTCTAATCCAAATAGAAACTGCCTGAAAGTATGACTGTACCGTTATATTCAATCTCAGCGGTATCGCCTGACTTTACCGATGGAACGGTTTGTCCGGATTGAGTATTTACTTTTTCATATACTCTACCCTTGGAAACCTGAAAGTCACCTGATTTTGTACCGTTAATAAGTAATGACACAGTAGCCCCTTCAGGAAGATTTGTCCTGCTAAATTGCACCTTCAGCTCTGCACTTCCATCTGCAAACAGTTCCCTTTCAACTTCGCCCCTACCTGAACGCGAATAATCATCTGAATTTGTCGGGGTAAGTTTTGCTTCAAAATCTTCAACAATGCGTTTGAATTTTGCCTTGGATTTTAATAAACCGAAAATTATAAAAACAGCAACTATTAAAATAAACCAGACTGTTGTACTCATTTAATCACCTCTTTTTACTATTTGATTGCATTTTAAATAATTTGTTTCAGGAATTTTTATTAAACAAGTAGAAGTTAGTATTATGAAATTAATCAAATCCCCATGCTAAACAGATCCGTAAATAATAATATGACGGTCCGACACCTTTTCAACAGATAGATCAAGGCTTGCAATGTCGAGCTGTTTTTTTATTTCTAAAAGTTCAAATGCAGAAAGAAGAGAGTTGTAAAATTCTTTCTTTAATATTTCGGGCTCACCTTTAGTATAGGTTTTTGTAAGTCTTTCAGCTTCTACTAATGACTTCGGCCTGCAAAGGTCCATGATAAATACGGAAGTCCCGGTTTTGGAATATTTCTTTATTGATTCCCATAATTTCATCGGGTCAGGCAGGTGGTGAAGAAGACTGTTGCTAATAATAAACTCATACTGACTATGAGGGGAATATTCATGGAGCATACTTTGTATAAAAATTATTCTTTCTTTTAATGTATTCTTTGAAGATAGAAGTTTATTAGCATAATTAATCATTTCAGCAGAACCATCAATTGAGTGAACAATTATATCAGAAAATTCAGAAGCAAAACGGAAGGTAATATCTCCCGGGCCGCAGCCCAGATCCAGTGCAAGGCCGCCTATGGATTTAACATGCAATCTTTCTTTTAACAGAGTTATGAAATAGGAATGTGGCTCATCAAAATCTGCACCTGCATAAGCAGACACTGTTTCCGGATCAAGCATTAACTCCTGCTCTGGAAGTCTTTTCACAAAAGCTATTATAACTAACAGCGTTCATTTACATAAAATACCAGAGAAGTAGATCTTTTCAGTCATATGACAGCTTAGTATGCCAGTCTGTACCCCTGCCTTCTGGCGTGAGGTCAAGGAAGTTCCATATTGGCCACATAAGGTCCATATGCCTCGGATGGCCTTCTGCAGGGGCATATAATAGCTCAGAACCCCAAAAATGGTAAATTCCATCTTCTTTTTTTACAAATACATCACACATTGGCATCTGTGAACCTTCATCGGTCTCGGCAAAATAGTCTGAATTAAAACTGTTTTTCTCTGAAGAAAGCAGGTGAAGACCGTTCCATTTTCTTGAATCAGCAAAATCAGTAATTCGTTTAATCGGCGATTTTGCTACAACTGCAAAATTGACTCGCTGTTCCAGGTGATGAATAAAACCGTTGAAACCATCAATTATAGCGGTACATGCAGGGCACGGATTTTCCATCTTTGGCCCATACATGAAACTGTAAATAATAAGTGTGTCTTTATCAGCTTCAAATAACTGTGAGAGTGTTACTTCCTTTGATTTGCCAGCAACAATTTCTTCAAAAACATAGTCTTCATTTACCTTGCCACCCATAGGAAGCTGACGTCTGAGCCTGGCAACATTTTCTATATTTTCTCTAAGCTCAATTTCTGCCTTAAGTAATTTATTCCTTGCTTCCCTGTACTCATCACTCTCACCTGGAAAGTGTTTAGAATGGATTTGGTCATACATAACAACCTCCACAAGATGTTATTTTTTACTGTTTACTGGCCCATAGTTTCCTTAAAATCACTGTGGCATTTTGTATAAAATTCCTGCTGTTTCATATTCTGAAACCAGGACTGTAAATTTTGGTAAGAAGAAATATCCACACCGGCAACTTCAGCCGGATCAAGTATTGCAAGCAGGTTAATATCTGCCAGTGACAGTTCACTTCCTGCAAGATATTTTGACTGGCCAAACTGGGCATCTAATACAGGAAAATATTTTTCCAGCATTTCGAGTCCAAAATTCAACGAATTCTGGTCAACTTCAGCACCAACCTGGGGTGCAATAAGTCTGTTAAAAGCCACCCTGTTAAATGCACCCTGCACGTGTATATCGCAAAAGTCTATCCACTGGTCCACAACGGCCCTTTGCTGTAAGTCCTGGGGATAAAGATTAGAACCCTCCTTACCGGCAAGGTATTTTGAAATAGCCATACTTTCAAATAAAGTAAAATTACCATCCTGCATAACCGGTACTTTGCCAACCGGGTTTAATTTAATAAATTCCTCGGAATACTGCTGGCCCTGAAACAGATCAACCTGGTTTAACTCGTATTCAACTCCAAGAGCGTTAGCAACGAACCTTACTTTATTAACATTATTTGAATATCCTGCACCGTACAATTTAATCATTTGAAACCCCCTGATACTTACTAGTTAGAATTTTAACATAAAATATTACCATCATTTAACCATGTGGTTTAATATAGATTAAGAAATATTCCATGTCAACTATTTAATTTTATTGATGGAATAAATTCAGGTTGGATTCGTTACAGTTTATTTTGCTAATATTTTATGCACTGTTTCTGCTGCAGACTTTGCCCAGTTGTCACTCTCTGGCGCTGATTCCAGGAGTCTTGAAAGTACGCTTGGCCTTGTAAAGTTTCCTAATTTTCCGAGCACATATGAAGAATAGAACCCTGACCACAACTGGTCACGTATGCCGTTTAACGTGACCGTCTCGTATTCATGATGAACGGCACCTGCTTCAGACAATGCTTTTTCGAGTTCTTCAATAGCTGGTAGTTCTGACATAATTATTACCTGTACATAGGGTTAGGATGGTCAAACCTGCAGCCTGCATCCCACTCCGAACGCTGATTGCCATGTACCGGAATCCCGCCTGCGTCTTTAAGCATTCGGGCCATATGCATAAGATTCCATGTCATAAAGGTAGTGTTCCTGTTTGTAAAATCATTTTCAGGTCCGCCTGATCCTTCATCGAGATATGACGGCCCCGGACCTGCTTCACCAAGCCATCCCGCATCGGCCTGGGGTGGTATTACATAACCCAGGTGCTGAAGTGAATAAAGTATATTCATAGAGCAGTGTTTGGCGCCGTCTTCATTCCCGGTAATAAGGCAACCGCCTACTTTACCATAATATATATACTGTCCGTGTTCATTTAAGATGTGAGAGTTTGCATAAAGCCGCTCAATAACAATCGTACTTACTGAAGATTTCTCTCCCAGCCATATAGGTGCTGTTATTACCAATATATCTGCCTGCATAACCTTTTCGTAAATCATGGGCCATTCATCTTTATCCCAGCCATGTTCGGTCATATCCGGCCATACGCCAATTGCTATGTCATAATCAATAGGCCGGAGCACTTCTACACCAATTCCGTTTTTTTCCATTATTGCTTTTGAAATATTAATTAAGCCCTGCGTGTGAGACAGTTCCGGAGATTTTTTTAAAGTACAGTTTAAAAAAATTGCTTTAAGGTCTGTATAATCGGTTGTGCTTTCTTCACACATCTTTAACTGCTTTTCATTTAATTCAGCCATAACTGCCTCCTGGTGTATGTATATCTTTTGATTATAACAACTTTAAGAAAATGTTTAAAGTGAAATTAAGGATAGTGTAATCTTATGGTTTTAGATTAGAAGGTACGCCATTTGGAAATACTTTATCAATGGCATCCTGGATTCTCTGAATACGGTTTTCGGGGTTAGGATGAGTACTAAAAAATTCGGGTTGCCTGTTGCCTTTTGAAGCCTCCGCAAGTATTTCCATCACACCCTTCATAGACCTTGGGTCATAACCGGCATCTGACATTAATATCACACCGATTTCGTCTGACTGGAGTTCATCTTCCCTGCCGTACTTCATATTTACTATCTGGCCGACCATAGCCGCCATTTGTGCTGACCCTGCTGTACCAGATGCTGCAACAACTGCACCTGTCAGCCCTTCAGTCAATTGCGATTTTGCAATCCTCTGGGCTGAGTGCCTTGCAACCACATGGCCTACTTCATGCCCAAGTACACCGGCAAGTTGGCCTTCGGTTTTTAATTTTGAAAAGAGTGCGGTAGTAATAAATACCTGACCGCCGGGAAGGGCAAATGCATTAATGGTATTGGGGTCTGCGAGCAGGTGAAACTCAAATTCCCAGGGCGTGTCCTGTATCTGCTTATTAAGTAAAAGCTTACTGCCAATAGCATCCACAAGGTCCTGGTATTCCTGATCAGGATAAAGTCCGCCATACTGTTTGATCATCTGGGGTGTTGACTGGAGTCCGAGGGCTATCTCCTGTTTTGGTGTAATACTCACATACTGGTTTTCACCAGTTACAGGGTTAAATTCCTTTGAAGAACAGTAAGAAAGAAGTGCAAATGCCGCAATAACAACACCTATAAGAAGTCTGGCCTTCCCGCCGCTGCGGGATCTCATCCTATTAGGCCTGTAATTAAGCGGCATACCTCTTCTTCTGCGTCTCATATTAATAGTTTAGTTCTCCCGGAGTTCATACTCTTCGACCTCAAAGGCCTCATAAAGCCCCCCGGCAAGTATTCCGAAAACAATATGTGTGACCATCATTACCGGGCTGCTAAGTGCATAAAGCCAGGGCACAAGAATTGTAAGAGTATTAAAATTAATAAAGTAAAGTGCCAGTCCGAACAGTGCCCCTCCCACTATACCAAGTATCAGCCCGCCCCTGTGAAGCACATATGAAACAATAACCGTGAAAATAATTGCCAGTATAAGAGTACAGATTATGGAAACTATTAACGCCTGTATATTAAATGTGGCAGGCGGGGGAAGAATTGATTCGCCGAGCACTGGTGATGCAAGGTATCTTATGATAGTCCAGCTGTTTCCACCGTTTACGAAAGGAACAAGAAATATATTTAAAAGGTAAAACACTGTCCCTGAAATTATTCCGGACCATAATGCAGCTGACCAGTCTACAACGGCTCTCATCCCCGATGTTTCTCTCTCCATGCTTATTTATAACAAGCAATGAATTTTAATTCAAGGATTTTAATTTTATTTTTTGATTGATCCGAAACCATTACTATATTATTAGTATATGCTTAACAAGGAGATAAAATTTGCCTGAATCATATCTTGCAGTTTTAATTGGCATAGGACTTAGTGCAGCTTGCGGTTTTAGAATATTCATACCGCTTTTGGTTATGAGTCTTGCCTCTGCAACCGGCCACATCGAACTTTCAGAAAGTATGAATTGGGTATCTTCTTATCCCGCAATAATTGCTCTTTCGGTTGCATCTTTACTTGAAGTAACAGCTTATCTTATCCCCTTTGTTGATAATCTTTTGGATATTGCAGCAGGACCGGCAGCTGTAGTAGCAGGGACTATTGCAACTGCGGCATTTATTACAGACATGAGTCCGTTTGTAAAATGGAGTGTGGCAATTATTGCCGGAGGCGGTGCAGCAGCTTCTGTTCAGTCTGTAACGACCATAGCAAGGACAACCTCAAGCACCATGACTGCCGGCTTTGGAAATTCTATTTTATCCATTGGTGAAGCCGTAGGGGCTGTATTCCTTTCAGTTTTATCAATACTTGTACCGTTTATTGCAATATTTTGTGTTGGAGTACTAATAATTTATTTCTCTCCAAAAATATTTAACAGGGCTTTCTCAAAAAAAGTAAAACTGGAATAACCCGTCCTTTCGGGACACGAAAGTCTTCATTTTTTTTTTATAAATAGTTCTCTTCTAAATAATCCTACAAACCCAAACAGTGCCGGGAAAAATGTCACAAGAAAATTAATTATTGATGATTTGGTATTCAAAGGTCCCTCTGCAATTGAACATCCATTATCAGATGAATCTGCCGTACCGTCGGTATCTCCGGTGTCATCACCCTCGGCACTGCAAAGCCTTATCTGGTTGAGTATTAATTCTACGGCTTCCTCAAATTCTTCATTCGGTGCATTATCTGCAATCACTTCAACCACTACTTCTTCTATACCTGCTACATTTGTTTCCCTGCAAAGGTTAAGAAAAAGGTCCAGGTCTTCAGGAAACTGGTTTATATCACAAATGACATCAGGGTCTGTTACCCTTGCCGCACTGGTGGGGTTTACTATCTCACATGTCCCTACATTGGGACTTAAGGTTGCAAATTCAGCAATTACATCAGGAGGAATGTCTACAAGTATCTGACCTCCTCCGCCAAGACCCGGGCCAAAGTTAATTGATACAATAGGCCCTCCGGATCCGGGATTTATATCTACTTCCGGATCAATGGAATCGTTGTTGTCATCGTCGTCATCATCTGCCGGAACTACGGTACAGGTTTCACCGTTTCCTTCAAAACCCGTGTTACAATCGCAAGTTCTTCCGGCAGCATTATCAGCTGCAGGCGGGGGCAGATCAGTGCATGAGGCATTCACATCACAGGGGTTATTCACACATGCGTCAATTTCCGTGCATGACGTACCATCTCCTTCAAATCCTGCATTACATTCACAGGTAAAACTCCCCGGAGTATTAGTACATGTAGCATTTACGTCGCAGTTATCAGTACCGTCTGTACATTCATTTATATCTGCATCACATGTAACACCCTCAAAACCTGTTCCATCACAGTTGCAGGAAAAGGAGTTTGTTCCCGTATCCGTACAAGTCCCGCCGTTGTTACAGGGATTGGGTACGCAGTTATTAATATCATTAAAAGTTGCTGTGCAGTTTATATCGCCGGCTACATCTATATCCAGGGGTGAATTACCATTACAGCCGGCTCCTGAGAAACCTGCAAACTGTGAACCGACTGCAGGTATGGCCGTAAGAGTTATGGTTACTCCGTTTGGCACCAGTTCACTGCATTCAGTGGGGCAGTCTATTCCCGTCCCGGTTACAGTGCCGGTTCCACTTCCGTCTGTAACAACATCTAAATTAGAAATGTCATTTGTATTTGTAACAGTACACTCAAGTTTATCTGTTCCAACAACTGTAAAATCAATCATTAGTGACGGGTCAGAGTCGTTGTCTATTGTAATGACGGGTACTATGGAATCATCTGTGCATTCAACAGTTTTAACTATAAAATCAGGGGGATTAGATTCAGTTAATGTAAAGGTGTCTTCACTTAATACGGAAGAGAAGATCTCTCCGTCAGAAAGGTCAAACACAGTAGACAGGGTTGAACCATCCAGAGTGAAAGGAAATTCAGAGCCCATTATCGTGGGGTCCGTAAGTTTGGTAATTTTAATAAATGGTTCCTGCAGGACTTCAAATGCACCTATATCACAATTGGTACCGGATGGACGCGGAAATCCCCTTTGGTCCACTCCATCAACAGGAGAAGAGTTACAAACTGAATTACTGCCGGTATCTATCGCAGAGCTTCCGGGAAGTAAGGCTAAAGTCTGGGTAGGGCCGCCGTTATTCGATAAAATGTCCAGGCTTATTACTGCATTATTATTTCCAGTTCCGAAGTTACATGTACTATCATCGGAGAGATTGTTTCCAAGATTATTAAATTGACCCCCTCCCCCGCAGTTTACTACATTACCCAGACCATCAATGTTTTCTGATATAATGGTATTTGAAATATTTACAGGAACTGAAGAAATAAAAATACCTCCGAATCCATTGTTAGTTGTAACGCCATTTGCGATGTTGCCGCTTATTGTACTGTTAATAACGCTGTTCGTTACCAGGTTTGAAGAAGTACTTGAAAAGTCTTCAATTCCTCCCCCAAGATTTGCTGTATTCCCGTAAATAGTGCTATTGGATATTTCAAAGGAAGAACCCTGAGACAAGTAAAACCCGCCTCCGCGTAGAGCATTATTTCCGGAAATAGTACTCCTTGTGATTTTGGTAGAGAATGAAAAGAAATCCCTGAATCCATTATCATGTAAACCGCCACCTTCTACTGCACTGTTTTCTGAAATCGTAGAGTCAATAATATTAACAACTGATCCTTCATAAAATATTCCTCCACCGAACCCATCCAGAATTCCTGAATTAGTATTATTTGTGATTTTAGAGTTTGAAATTAGGAAAGGAGTCTGTTCGGCTGCTATACCGCCTCCATGTACTGTCGCCCTGTTATTTGAAATATTACTATTAATAATATTAATTGTTTCAATAATTTCTCCGCCAATAACCGCCCCGGAAAATGTAGTGTTGGCATAAATGCCGCCTCCTATATTTGCAAAGTTATTTGTAATAGTAGTATTGTTTAGTGTTAACCTTGAGTTTTCACCGGTAAAAATGGCCCCTCCTTTGTCAGTAGTCAACAAGGGACCGCCATTGCCTCCCGTGAGAGTAATGTCATTAAGTATAAGAATACTAATTTGACTATCTGCATCATTTTCAATAAGCCTGAAACAAAGGGAATCATCCATATTTGGAATTGGGTTAAGGTTGCAGGGGTCGTTTGCTACTACTCTTTGGATGGTACTATTGTTGCCCACAATTGTGATTTCGCTTCTAACCACCGGAAGGGCGCTGAAACCTAATTCATCATCACTGAATGGAACCGGATTTATTCCATCGAAAGTAAATGTGCTGTTTAACGGCAGGACAATCTCGTCAGGGCCGCTTCCGTCCTCGCATCCGTTTCCGGCGGAATTATCATTATTTGCAGAAATTACTGCTTCGGGAAGAGAACAGAAATTATCAGAATTATCAACTGCAACAACACCAATACCCGAACCTGGTGATGTCTCATCAACATTGATTGTGGCAGCTGATAAATTACCTGCACCCAAAGCCAGTAGGACTGTAATTGCTGCAAGAGAATGCATCCATTTTCTTTGTAGTGTTAGTCTTATTTTTCTTGGAATAGCAGTAAGTTGTTTGTATTCTTCTATAAAATTACTGAAAAGTGATTTCTTATTATTATTACATCTCAACCCCAGAGTATTTGTTGATACTGTATTTATTTTGATGCGGCGGGATATTTCACCCTCTTTTAATGCGTTTTGGTAATGTTTAATTAAGTTTGTATCACGAAAATTCATGAAAATAACTCCATTGCGTTTAGTATTAGAAATATGGCAGATCAATTATAGTACTTACTAGTATATATATTAATATAATAATATACTAATGATAAAATTTACATAGAATTCAGGATATAAAAGAGACTAGAATAGACCGTAATAAACAATATAAATCAGGAGTCCTTATAAACCCACTAATATTTTATCCGCCATGGAAAAATCTTTAAATAATATAGAATATTTATACAACTATCTCGTATTCTTAAAAAGAAAATAAGAAATTTGTTTATTTATCAATGGGATTTACTGAAGTTAGAAAGGAATTTGACTTCAATAACCTTTGACAACTGAATATAATGCCGAGCTTTCAAACGAACACCATTAGTTCGAGAACTTTTAAGCCTCGCAGTAAGCCTCACGGTCAGTTAGTACCAATCAGCTCAACACATTGCTGTGCTTACACCTTTGGCCTATCAACCTCGTAGTCTTCGAGGGACCTTTAGGAAGCTTATGCTTCGGGAGAACTAATCTTGGGGTGGGTTTCCCGCTTAGATGCCTTCAGCGGTTATCCCTTCCAAGCATAACTACCCAGCGCTGCCGCTGGCGCGACAACTGGTACACTAGAGGCTTGTCCACTCCGGTCCTCTCGTACTAGGAGCAGATCCCCTCAATTCTCCTTCGCCCGCTACAGATAGGGACCGAACTGTCTCACGACGTTCTAAACCCAGCTCGCGTACCGCTTTAATTGGCGAACAGCCAAACCCTTGGGACCTTCTTCAGCCCCAGGATGCGATGAGCCGACATCGAGGTATCAAACCTCCCCGTCGATGTGGACTCTTGGGGGAGATTAATCTGTTATCCCCGGAGTACCTTTTATCCGTTGATCGATGGCCATTCCACACAGCACCACCGGGTCACTAAGACCAGCTTTCGCTCCTGCTCGACCTGTCGGTCTTACAGTCAAGCTCCCTTATGCCTTTGCACTCTACGCCTGATTTCCAAACAGGCTGAGGGAACCTTTGCACGCCTCCGTTACTCTTTAGGAGGCGACCGCCCCAGTCAAACTACCCACCAGACATTGTCCTTGATCCGGATAACGGATCTAAGTTAGAATTCTAAAACTACTAGGGTGGTATTTCACCAACGCCTCCACTCTACCCAGAAGTAAAGTTTCACAGGCTCCCACCTATCCTACGCAAGGAGTACCAAAATCCAGTGCCAAGTTGTAGTAAAGGTTCACGGGGTCTTTCCGTCCCGTAGCGGGTATCCGGCGTCTTCACCGGAACCACAATTTCGCTGAGTCTCTGGTTGAGACAGTGGGGCAATCGTTACACCTTTCATGCAGGTCGGAACTTACCCGACAAGGAATTTCGCTACCTTAGGACCGTTATAGTTACGGCCGCCGTTTACCGGGGCTTCGATTCCGAGCTTCTCCGAAGATAACAAGTCCTCTTAACCGTCCGGCACCGGGCAGGTGTCAGACCCTATACATCCACTTACGTGTTAGCAGAGCCCTGTGTTTTTAGTAAACAGTCGCCACCCCCTCTTTATTGCAACCCATTTCTGCTCCGGCCGCGAAGGCCTTCACATACATATGGGCACCCCTTATTCCGAAGTTACGGGGCTAATTTGCCGAGTTCCTTAACCAGAGTTCTCTCACGCGCCTTAGTATTCTCAACTCACCCACGTGTGTCCGTTTACGGTACGGGCACTCTATTATCAACGTTTAGAGGCTTTTCTTGGAAGTATGGGATCAATCACTTTATGAGACTAATGTCTCTCGTACTCGCTTCTCAGAGTTAATGAAGAGACGGATTTTCCTATCTCTTCCCCCTACAAGCTTAAACCAGGATATCCATCACCCGGCTGACCTACCCTTCTCCGTCACCCCGTCACTCAAATAGAGTGGTACGGGAATATTAACCCGTTTTCCATCGACTACGCCTTTCGGCCTCGCCTTAGGTCCCGACTCACCCTGGGAGGACGAGCCTTGCCCAGGAAACCTTGGGTTTTCGGCGAAGTGGATTCTCACCACTTTTATCGCTACTCATGCCGGCATTCTCACTTCCCAACTGTCCAGGCCTCCTTACGGTAACCCTTCAACCTGTTGGGAACGCTCCCCTACCGTTGTACAATGAAGTACAACCCGTAGCTTCGGCACTAGACTTGAGCCCCGATTCATTTTCGGCGCAAGTTTGCGTCGACCAGTGAGCTGTTACGCTTTCTTTCAAGGATGGCTGCTTCTAAGCCTACCTCCTGGCTGTTTATGCGAACTTACATCCTTTACCACTTAGTCTAGATTTGGGGGCCTTAGCTGACGATCTGGGTTGTTTCCCTCTCG
>Ga0315338_1000231_pt1:82500-187938 | contig 187938 bp, 189 predicted proteins | sample ASW8metaG_FD_204518 | JGI IMG/M metagenome (GOLD analysis project Ga0315338, IMG submission 204518) | Ammonia-oxidizing marine archaeal communities from Monterey Bay, California, United States - ASW #8 | ecosystem: Environmental > Aquatic > Marine > Coastal | place: USA...
CCTCGGAACAAATTTTGAAATACATGGCGGCGGAAAGGATCTTATATTTCCTCATCATGAAAATGAAATTGCCCAGTCAGAAGCCGCAAGCGGTGAGCCGTTTGCCAAGCACTGGCTACATAACGGGCTGATTCAGATCAACAGCGAGAAGATGTCCAAATCTCTTGGCAATTTTTTCACCGTTCAAAATGCTGTAAAAAGATGGACACCTGAATCAATAAGATTTTTCTTTTTGTCTCACCATTATCAAAACCCGGCAGATTTCTCGGAGCAGGTTATGGATGACACGGAAACTTCTCTTGAAAGAATTTATACTACACTGAAAAGAGTAAATGATATTAAAGCTGAATCCGAAGAAGTAGATAGTGAACTGGAAACCACTCTTAACAAGTTTAAGGAAAACTGGTTCAGGGCAATGTGTGACAACTTTAATACTGCCGACGCAATCGGCAACCTATTTGACCTAATAAGGGCAATAAATAAATCCATCGACACAAATGGCTTTACCAAAACCTTATCAGACACACTTGATGAGATTAAAAAGTTCTCTTCCGTTGTTGGGATACTTGAAAAAGACCCAATCGAATACCTGGAAGGCAGAAAATCATCCGCCAATCTTGAAGGAATTACACCTGAGCAGATTGAAGCTCTTATTGTGGAAAGAAAACAGGCAAGGACTGATAAGAACTGGGCGAGGGCTGATGAGATCAGGGATGAACTCGATGCCAAAGGCATTGTTCTTGAAGATAAAGCTGATGGGACAGCCTGGAAAGTAAAATAACTACCATTCACTTAATTGTCTTTTAAAACGGCCTGCAATGAATAGCGTTAAGAAAATTTGATTTTAAATCGTTAAGAATCGTATAGGGGTTGTGGTGGGATTATACGATTTAGATTTTAAATTGGATTTTTAGTGTATGAAATTGCCAGCCTTGATCTTTCTTTTGCTTCGTTTTCTTTATATCAAGATAAAGAAAATGAAGATTTGCTAACTAATTTACAATTTTATTTATCTACGTTCTTTGTCTAGATACAGAACTACGGGAATGAGTATTTACAACTGATGAGCTAAATTTAATTTTTTATTTAGAATTAGCTTATATGGGCTAGCAAACCAAAATATAAATTTTATTAGAATCTAGCAGCAATATTTTTGAAGTACCGTAGTTATACGTAATTTTTGTAATGCCGAAATGAACAACTAATTAAGTACGAAACTCCTAAATATGGAAATGACAGTAAGCAAAGGGCTGGATTCCCAATCAAGTTGGGAATGACAAGTTACAGATCTCTCACATACGTTCGAGATGACAAAGAAAAGTTAAATCCAGACGCCCATATACTCAAGTGCCCTTCTAACATTAGCTGGGCTCTGAGTCTCTCCCCTGCAGCTGTACCAGCAAGCAGTACACTCTGTCTTTCCAAACAGGTCAGGAGTATAGTCAGAATAATGGGCAACTACGGGCATTTCAGAACATCTTTTGAGGTGTCCGCTTGGAGTAACCTGTATATGGCTTACACCGGCAAGACAGTCAGGAACCCCGCCTCTTTCAAAATAGGCAGGAATTTCGTTAAGGTAATATTCGGTCGAAAGTATTGTGCCTTTCCATTGGCGGCGAAGGTCAATAAGCTCTGCTACCAAATCTTTAACCCTTCTTAATTTTTCTTCTTTAATAAAATGGTCTTCGTTATTTGTTTTCATTACGGAATATGAGCTGAATGAAATCCTAACGCCCCATTCCCTCGCTTTCTTTGCAATATCAACAACGTAGTCGAGGTTGTCTTCCATAATGATTGTATTAAGTACAAATGTTTTTTGCGGGAATGCCTGCGCAAGCTTAGGCATCAGGTCTGAAATCTGGTCCCAAAGTCCCGGAACACCTCTGTATTTATCATGAGTTTCACCGGGAAAATCCAGGGAAACTGCAATCTGGTCCATTCCGGCATCAAATAACTCACCAGCTTTTTCAACACTTAGAAGGTCACCCTTTGTTACCATTGAGACAAAAATAAACATCGAACATTCTTTAATCTGCCTGATAATATCCGGCAAATCCTTTCTGAGCATAGGCTCCCCGCCTGTAATTACAGTAACAAGGGGATTTATTTTTTTAATTACCGGCCTGTAGTCAGTTATGCGTTCTTCATGCTTTGTTTGCCAATAGTCACAGAAATCACATGTTGCATTACATAGCTTGGTTATTTCCAGATTAACCAGCTTTGGCCTTCTGGTAGCCTTGGTATAGATATACTTTGCAACTGCATTTACTGCCTGGTCTGTTGAAATCATTGTTTGTGATTATAAGGAATAATTTTAAATTATCAAATTTATTATTTAGAGTAAAATTCATATAAGTAGATGCAAACACAAATTATTTTATAGAATAAAACTTATATATTGAAATTAGATATAATTCTTTGGTATAAAGTTAATAAGTATAAATTCTGAATCCAGGAGTCTAAATTGTCAAAAAAAGAAGTAACAGTAGAAATATTTCAATGTGATGATAATGAACCAGATGGAAGCCGCTGCACAATAGAAGGGGAACGCATGGCAATTAAGCAGTGTGCCTTATGCAATAAAGATCTTTGCAGCAGGCACTACCATGTACTTAATGTTACTAAATCGAGCAGTATTGCTCTTACATATTTCTTTTGTGCTGAAGATACTGAAAAGTTTATAGATACACTCAAAAAAACTTTTGGAGATACCGGGCCGATAGCTGGTGCAGGTATGGCAAAGTAATTATTTATATCTAATATAAATTAATCGTAGCCGAGTATATTAAACTCATAAGTGATCATTCCTATAAGCCTGTAATTATCGGAATCTTCACTTAACCCCGCTGCTACACCAAAACCAAACTCCCAGTCCCCTGCTACAAGAATTAAACCGGGAGTAATAAAAATTTCATCTTCCCTTTCTCCACCGTTCCATTCGCCTTCGTAATTAAATTCTGTGGTTAATCGAAAATCATATATTGGGAATATATATCCGGCATTTACCAATAGGCCGAAACTGTTATCACTATCTCCCGCATTCTCCTCTGTGTTTCTTATTTTATTAGAATATGAAAATCCGACCTGTGTAAAAAGATGTGAATCTTTTAATCGGGGTAAATCCTTGGCAAGAACAATAAATGGCTCAAATTCAATAAATCCCTCACTTTGACTGATATCATCGTCTATGTCTCCAGTCGGAAAACCAATCTCAAACCCAAGTGCTGTATGAAAATCCGAACCACCAATATTCATAAAACTGTATTTTGTCCCAAGTTCTAAATCACCTATCCCGTTCTTATTCCGATCGTCTTCGGGAAAAATCCTGGCATAAGCAACCCACTCAAGCTCTAATTGCCACGAATCTGTTATGCCGTATTCCAAAGTTATAGGAAACTCGAGGAGTTGTTCAGAGTCATTATCCCTAAACTGGGGTGCAACGGTAAATTGTATTTCACCGCGTTCCTGCGGGTAAACAACTTCGCCAATAAAGACTTCCTGGACTATTTGCTTATATCCTCTTTCAGTATCTAAATCTTCATCGGCATATGCTGTCAAAGAACAAAATAAAAAAGTTAAAAGAAAAATTAATTCAACTTTTAAGTTCAAAACTTTTACTTTCATCAAAATCCAAATACAAACTGCCCTATTAGCCTTTGGTCGAATGTCGAACTGCGGTTAATAACGGGGATTTCTATGCCGAGCAGAAGAAATAAATTGCCGTATAAACGGCTTCTTACACCGGGTGTCAAACTGAGGAAAGTATCTCCTTCATCAGGTTCTACAAGGTTCCCGGACAGGTAATAAGTAAATTCGCCAAATGGCGTGTTTTCTGCCGAGGTTATAGTCTGACCAATTGCTGTGTTGACTCTGAAAGCATCGTATCCATCTTCATTGTCAAAAATTCCGGAGAATCCTGCCCTAAAAGAAAATCCCGCACCTATATCCGTCCATAAATTTGCCTGGGGAGTAAAAACGTATAAATCCCCGCCTATTTCATCATCACTTGTTGGAAATGTAAATCCCGAGCCAATGTTGAAAGAAATGTTTCTTGTTTCATAAATCATAACCTGGGTTGTCAGGGTAATGTCACCAAAACTCGTGTTATCTCCATCACTGACAACAAAAGGAACTTCCAATCCAGTCCAAAACCTCTGCGTCCATGGGTAATTAAGACGCGCGAAACCCCTTTGAAAATTTGATCCATCAGTTTCTGTCCAGTCATATCCCAGGTGTACTTCCCTGGTAAAAAAACCGTCAACCGTATTTAGCCAGCCCTGCCGTGGAGCACCGCTGGATCCATTGGGCGGAGCAATCCATGGGCTAATAAGTTCCTGTAGAAATTTATTTGATTGTAGGGGCGACCAATCCTGGGAAACAGCATCTTTTACTGCAAGCATGGAAAATACAAGAAAAAACCAAAAAAAAAGTAATTCTTTTATATTAATTTTATACATTTTAAGGCTCCTTCAATAACAGAAAAAGCTTACAAATGGTATGGGATGAAATAAACATTCATCCCATACTTACATATAGGCCATTTAATATAGTTCTTAGGGATTTATTAAAGAAATCTGAAAACAATAGGGCAATTTACAACTAACCCTATTGATCCGAAATCTCCGCCTTCAAGTCCGGTTATCCAGCCCTGCTCTACTTTGCCAAGTATATCGAACTCTTCTGTAACCCTTGACCTGTAACCATTTTTGATTGCTTCATTCGTCCATACACCTGGATTTAGATCCCACAATGGACTGTAATCTGTTGCTATAGTCGGTATTCCACCGAGCACATTTAATGGGGACCCTCCATCTGAAATAGCACTATTAAGTCCCTGGCGCTGCGGGTTACCTTTTCCTGTTGGCCCGTTAACCATGACAAAAATACGCTCAACAGGACTAAACAAACTATCATCCCCACCGGTCTGTATATCTTTCATTCCAGGTGCATATGTTGCTCCTTCAAGAGTAGCGGGAAGTTCATTGTTTGCATCCGTCGACAGATAAAGCACAGGTCTTGAAAAACTAAAACCAGGAGTTAACTCAATCTCAACAATCTGCTTTTTAGGACAAATTGACTTAACCTTATCGTGTACCAGCTTGTAGTCCGGGTTTCCCTCACAGAAACGGTTTAGCACACTGTCGGACACTCCAAATGCTACCATTGGTGCATTGTAAATATGGCCCCCTGCATTTGATATTTTTACGAGTGGTGAATAATACTTATCACCTACAGATCCGGGTGTGAATTTTTTTGGTGGAAAATAATTAGGTGCTTTTCCCGGCACAAGACTCCTATCGGATGAAAAATCTACCGTACCATTGTCAAAAATAAGTTTGAAACCTTTTTCAAGCCTGGCATTACGCACTGCATTCCCAATATCTGTATAAACCATTTTAGATGAATGGTTTAGTCCAAGTGCTAATGCATTACTTTCGTCTGTTGTGTCGGTTACGATATACCATACGTTCCTTCCATCTTTCATCTGCCCTTTATATAATGGAAGAGTGATTGAGTTCTTTTCATGGTCAATCTTTCCCGACTTTAATAGCTGGTATGGTCCAATGAGTTCCTTTTGCACATCCGAAGGAGCAGGGCCGAAATATGTCAACGGCACATCTGCTCCAATTGAAGGCGGGGCCGGTGCAACATCACTGTCTTCGTCCTGCATAGCAAATACTGTAAAAGGAAATATTAGAAGAAAAGAAATAAAGAATAAGAACCCGGAGAAAATGAAACAACTTTTATTTTCTCTTGTTAAATGAATTGATTCTGACCTCATAACAATTACCCCCTTTGTTAATTCGTTATTTTATATATTATATAATACCATATATACATATTTATATATAGTGATATCTTGCCTTTGTCTTCAACTTGAAATATTGAATAAAATTAAGAAGAAATTTTACAGGTCTCGTTGGATTCTGGATTTATATATAAAATCCCGGTTATTCTTTTCTTTAATATATGAAGATTGCCGGAAGAAAAATCGTCAGGGGTATAGACGATACAACTATAAATAAATACGGTGTTCCTGGCCTGATCCTGATGGAAAATGCAGGGAGGGCTGTATCCAATGTAATATTGACCCACTATACTGCGGCAGCCAAAATTTCCATCTTCTGCGGAGGGGGAAACAACGGCGGAGACGGGTTTGTAATAGCAAGGCATCTTCTCTCGGCGGGAAAAGAGGTTACAACCTATATTCTTAAAAACCCGGCAGATTACAGGGGTGATGCCAGTACAAACCTTGAAGCACTCAGAAAGATAACAAAAGAAGTAAAAAAGATCGGCAGTAGTTTTTCCAACTACAAAAAAAGTGACCTTATAGTTGATGCAATCTTTGGAACCGGTCTTTCAACTGATATAAAAGGGCTACCCAAAAAAATTATTTCAAAAATAAATTCGTTAAGAACTCCGACAATTTCAGTTGATATTCCTTCCGGCCTCGATTGCGACAGCGGAAGGCCCCTGGGTATCGCAGTTAAAGCTGCTTCAACTGTGACATTTATTCTGCCAAAAACCGGAATCACAATTTATCCCGGCGTTGATTACACCGGAAAACTATTTATAGCAGATATTACAACACCTAAGAAACTTGAAGAAAAAATTAAATCTGAGCTGATAACATTCGCAACCTGCAAAAAAATGCTGAAGACGAGGTCCGGCGATACTCATAAAGGTACTTATGGACATACTTGTGTAATAGCCGGCTCAACCGGGAAAACAGGAGCGGCCTCACTATGTGCACATTCGGCTGTAAGGTCCGGTTCCGGGCTTGTAACAATTGGTGCACCCAATTCTGTAATAAAATCAATTGAAGAAAAAATTGTGGAGCCAATGTCCGAGGGACTGAGCGATAACGGCAAAGGGTACCTCAACATGGGATCCCTCGATGATGCAGTCAGGATACTGAAAACAAAGACATCTCTTGCTATTGGGCCAGGCATATATACTAATAAGGAAACAGAAAGATTTCTGATTGAGTTGTTAAAGAAGGTAAAAGTGCCCGTTGTTGCAGATGCTGATGCAATTAATATAATTGCCAAAAATAAAAATATTCTTAAAAAATTAAAAGTACCTGTAATTCTTACGCCTCACCCTGGTGAAATGGCAAGGCTTTCAGGCACAAATACAAAAGAAGTTCAGGAAAACAGGATCCATTTTGCTTCCGATTTTGCCTCAAAATACAAATGTTTTATTGTTCTTAAAGGAGCAAGGTCTGTCGTCGCCACCCCGGATGGACAGCTGTTTATAAACCCCACTGGAAATCCCGGCATGTCCACAGGCGGTATGGGTGATGTGCTGGCCGGAGTTATAGCAGGTTTACTATCTCAGAAATACAGTCCCCATGATGCCTGCATATTGGGAACATTTTCTCATGGCCTCTCGGGCGATATGGTCACTGAAAACATCGGCAGGTCGGGTATTACTGCTACGGATGTTGCAAATGGCTTTCCCGCTGCACTAAATGAAATAAATCAGAATCAAAAAGAGCCCTTTTTCGAAATTATCCGTTAAAATTTGTTGATGTTATGAGCGAATATATTCTTTTTTCAGAAAATTATGAAGAGACATTTACAATCGGGAAAGTCCTCGGTGAAATTTCCGAAAGCGGTACAGTATATGCACTAATTGGTGAGCTTGGTGCTGGAAAGACAGTACTTGCCAAGGGGATAGCTAAGGGACTTGGCGTCGACGAAGAGCCATCAAGTCCCACTTTTGTAATAATGAATGAATATGAAGGCAAGTTTCCTTTTTATCATTTTGATGTGTACCGCATCACCCAGGCAGACGAACTCGACATTTTGGGCTACCAGGATTTCTTCTGTTCGGATGGGGTATGTGTAATTGAATGGGCAGATAAAATCATTGATGAATTACCAAAAGATACAGTTATAATAGAGATTTCAATTTTTGAAAATAAAGATGATTTTGATAATCAGGATAAAAGAATTTTAAAGATAAAAGGTAGTCCAGAATGGGTCTCATTGTTCAAAAATACGGTGGAACAAGCGTTGCAAACGTAGATAAAATACGCCACGTTGCAAACATAATAGCAAATCACAAAAAAAATGGTGATGATGTAGTAGCAGTTGTATCCGCAATGGCCGGGGAAACAGACCGCCTTGTTAAACTTGCTTCCAGCATCATGGACCCGCCCGATGAAAGAGAACTTGATGTTATCACTTCAAGCGGAGAGCAGGTCTCATCCGGACTGCTGGCACTGAGACTAAAAGCCCAGGGGTATGAGTCAATATCTTTCCAGGGCCACCAAATCAGAATTCTAACTGACAGCGTTTATTCTAAAGCAAAAATTAAGAATATTGATGCAAAGAATATAAGGAAAGCAATATCCAACGGGAAAGTTGTAGTTGTTGCCGGTTTTCAGGGAGTTGACGATGAGGGTAATGTTACCACTCTAGGCAGAGGCGGTTCAGACCTTACCGCAGTAGCGCTTGCATCGGTACTTGGCGCAGAGTCCTGTGAACTGTACAAGGATGATGTGGACGGCATTTACACTGCAGATCCCGGTATTTGTACAAAGGCAAAAAAAATAAAGAAAGTATCTTATGAAGAAATGCTCGAGCTTGCAAGTCTTGGTTCAAAAGTGCTCCAGGCAAGAGCGGTAGAGTTTGCAAAGAAATATAAAGTAAAACTTCATGTCAGGTCCACGGCAAAACCCAAAGCCGAAGGCACCTGGGTTGTTGAAGAGGAGGAAGCTATGGATTCCATGGAAAATATTCTTATCTCTGGTGTTACTTATGATAAGAACCAGGCAAAAATTACCGTTATACAGGTCCCGGACCAGCCAGGAATTGCAGCCAAACTTTTTTCTCCACTTGCTGACAAGGGTATTAATATTGATATGATTGTTCAGAACATAAGCAGTGACGGCCTCACCGACATGACTTTTACGGTGCCAAAATCAGATTTTAAACAGTCAATCAAAATCACCAAGGAAATTGCAAAAAAACTCGGTGCCAGTGAAGTTGTATCCGATGATAAAATTTCAAAAGTATCCATCGTTGGTGTTGGAATGAAGACACATTCAGGCGTGGCACAGCAGATGTTTAATACCTTTGCAAAAGAAGGAATAAATATATTAATGATAAGTACATCGGAAATAAAAATTTCTTGTGTAATCGAACAAAAGTATACAGAATTAGCTGTTAGATCACTTCACGATTCATTTAAACTAGGGAAGAAACATGGCAAATAGAGTTGTTGAAATTTACGATGTCACATTAAGGGACGGCACCCAGGGCGAGAACGTTTCCTTTTCAATACATGACAAGCTCAGAATATCTGAAAGGCTTGATGACCTCGGTGTTCAATATATTGAAGGCGGCTGGCCAGGTTCCAATGAAAGGGACGAAGGTTATTTTGAAGAAGCAAAAAAACTGAATTTAAAGAAAGCTAAAATTGCCGCATTCGGAAGTACCAGGCGTGCAAAAAAATCATGTGACGAAGACGAAAACATCCAGGCACTGCTCCAGGCCGAGACGCCTGTGGTTACAATTGTGGGCAAGAGCTGGGATTTTCATGTAACCGAGGCACTTAAAATTTCCCTCGAAAAAAATACCGAGCTTGTTTACGATTCAATTGAATATCTTAAACAGCATGTAGATAAAGTATTTTTTGATGCTGAACATTTTTTTGACGGCTATAAAAAAAACAGTGAATACTCACTTGGTGTACTTAAAGCTGCACTCGATGCAGGTGTAGATACGCTTGTTCTATGCGATACAAACGGTGGGTCACTTCCATGGGAAATTGAAGAAATAATAAAACAGGTTAATAAAAAACTGGATAGCCCCTCCATTGGGATTCATACACATAATGACAGTGAAGTGGGTGTGGCAAACACCATATACGCAGTAAGGGGCGGTGCCAGCCAGGTACAGGGCACCATGAACGGTTACGGGGAAAGATGTGGTAATGCCAATCTTTGTTCTATTATTTCAAATATGAAATTAAAAATGGGTATCGACTGCCTTTCTGATGAAGAAATAACCAAACTATATGATGTTTCCCATTTTATCCACGAGCTTACCAACCTGCCCCCTCTTAAGCAGGGAGCATATGTAGGGGAGAGTGCATTTGCTCACAAAGGCGGCATACATGTTAGTGCTGTAATGAAAAACTCAGAAACATATGAACATATTAGCCCGGAGACAGTCGGCAATCACAGGCGCGTACTTATTTCTGATCTCTCCGGAAGAAGCAATATCCTTTATAAAGCGCAGGAACTTGGTATCAAAATTGATCCGAAAGACGAAAAGATCCTTGATGTACTTAACGATCTTAAGACCATGGAGAATAACGGGTACGAATTCGAAGGTGCCGATGCTTCATTTGAACTGCTTGTGAGAAAAGCACTGGGGATATATAAGAAACAGTTCTATATTAAAAGTGCTAAGACACTCGTTGAAAAAAAATCCGAAAAAGAGGAAACAGTTTCTGAAGCAACTGTTGAAGTGCAGGTAGACGGCGTTAATGAAAAAACTTCAGCCACTGGTAATGGCCCCGTAAATGCAATAGACGGAGCACTCAGAAAAGCACTCGAAAACTTTTTCCCAAGTCTTCATGAAGTACAGCTTATTGACTACAGAGTAAGGGTCGTGTCTAACAAAAAAGGCACCGATTCGGTTGTCCGCGTCCTTGTAGAATCCGGTGACGGCGAAGATAGCTGGAGTACGGTAGGCGTCTCTGAAAACATTGTGGAAGCAAGCTGGAAAGCACTTACAGACAGCATTGACTATAAACTCCTTAAAGAAAGCCTTAAAGAAAGCGTTAGTTAATCCCCCAGGGGCTGAACTCTTTTGTTAAAATACCGCTGCAGACTGTTTTTATCTCTGCCCACTCTTTTTCACTGTAAATATCTTTATGTTTATAATCCATACTCCGGGAGATCTCTTTTAATTTAGATATCCTGTCCTCAGTCTGGGGGTGTGTAGAAAAGTATTTTAACGAATCCGGTACATCTCCTGCCTGCTCATCCAGTATCTCGAAAAACTCAACCATACCAGCTGGGTCAATTTTTGCTTCTTTAAGCATTTCCATTCCCCCTTCATCCGCCTCGGATTCATTCTCCCGGCTGTAATTCATCAACCCAAGGTATTTTGCGAGGCCTACTGTTTGCTCTACTGTCTTTGTATCATTTGTAATTAAAGATAGCAGCAGCCCAAGGGAATAGTCCCTTACAAGGGATTCGGTGCCGTGACGGTTTGTAACATGTTGAATCTCGTGGGCCAGTACACCGGCTACCTGTTCGGGCCGGCTGGTATGCTGAAGTAATCCGCTGTAGAGGACTATATGTCCTCCCGGGAGTGCAAATGCATTTACAATATCACTTTTAACAACATAAAGTTTAAAATCATATTCACTTTCTGGTATTGTGGCTGTCAGCGTTTTAAAAATAGCGTCTATTTTATTATAATTTTTATCATCATTGCACCGGCTCTCTTTTGGAACAAGCATGGACAGATATGGAGTCGAAAGCCTCTGTTCAAAACTAACCGGAATTTTTTTTGCAACTATTTCAGAAAATGCCGGAATTAGCACAAAATAAGAAAATGGAATAAGAAAAAGTATCAGTACAACTCCCAAAACTGCTATTCTCCTGAGTGTAAGCAGCCTCGGAGGATCGTAAAACCTGATTGATGGGAATACTTTTTTAATTACTGATAAAAAATGCGGCTCTTCAACTATAAGCTTTTGATTAGGATGTTTTATATTTACAAGGTGTGTTTCAGTATCACTGTATACTTCTTCATTCTGGCGTATTTCTTCAAATACCCAAAGTATTTGATTACTTTTATCAGTGTTAATTAAAAGGCCGTCAGACCTTATCAGGACACGTACCGCATTTTTGTTTGCAGACAGACCGTCATAAAAATATGCGCCGTATTCAAGCTTTTTCATCGACTAAATACCGATGTCCAGGCCCGCGCCAATATCAAATATATCCGCTACAGACTCGCCCGTAGCCGAAGCTTCCATAAACTCCTGCTTAATTGACTCAAAATCAACATCCCCTTCAAGCACAAGTCTTTCAGCCAGGAATCTGTTATCCCTTACAGTTGCCCAGGGCCATCCAAGCCCTAATGTCAGTATATAAATAAAGAGGTTTCCTGTTTTTAATTTTAGAAAGGGAAGAAATTTCATATCGAGTCTGAATTTTGCGTTCATAAAAGATGTGTTGTTCCATACGTATTTTGTAAACCAGAATTCAAACCAGTAAAAAACAACATAAATAGAGAGATATGTACAAACAGTTGCAACTACAATTGCAATAGATTTAAGCTCTTTACCTATTACAAGTCCCAGTAAAACACCGATTATCGATATAACCAGAAAGATTACCAGCGCTGTTACGGGTACGTATAAAAAGAATGCCTTGGCGTACTGCTTAAACACTTCATTACCATTACCGCTGTAGCTGAATTTCTGGGTCCCAAAGTAACTGTTCTCTATAAAAAAATGTTTTATCCTGTTTCTGAAAAATGGGGTATAAAATCCAAATGTCACCATGGTTAGGAAAAAGCCCCTGAATACCACCCTGTAGAAAGAAGAGATTTTACCCCTAAAGGAAAACCTTATCCCCCTCCACGAACTGCGTGAAAGGTAGTATCTCCTGGACAGAACAAAGATCATCGGAATAAGGGAAAACATAAAAAGAAAAAGTATTATGCTTCCGGCAATTAGATATTTATCTTCTGAAGTTTCTAAAAAGTGCTGAATTCCAACTGTAATACCAAGTAAAAAAAGCCCTATTATCCCACCAATAAACAGTTCCCTGCCCTTTCCGTGGAATGTAAACCTGTCGCCGTCAAATTCAAGCTGTGAGTAAAGGTACCTTTTAATCTTTACCTTGCCCCAGAAATAGTAGATGCCAAGTGTGGCAATAATAAGAAGTATGTTAACAATAAATATACTAAAAAGGTCATATCCCTTTCCATGAAATTTGAGAGTCCTGGTATCCACGTTGACTACATTGGAACTTATATCAGACTCCGGGGTTAAAGAACCATTTTTAAAGTTATATCCGCAGTAGCACTGCGTAGTATTTTCAGGATGTATAAGAAAACATTTTGGGCACTTCAATCCATTCACCTTTACCAGAAGATTAAATTAATTATATAATCAGAATTTTGAATTAATAACCGGGATTTATTTTTCGGAAATTATTTGATTAAGACGGGTTAATGATAGCTCAATATCTTTATAGTCGTATTCTCCCATCAGGGCAAACTGCATGAGGTTTCTTTCCGACAGGTAACTGCTCCTGTAGCTAAGAAAAACATTTTGTTTCTCAAGTTCTTCACCAACAGTGATGGAGCTAAGACTATTTTCAATTTTAAAGGTAACAACCGCCGGGGACGAAACAGCTCTGTCATTTACAGTTTCAACACTCATTTGATCAAGCCTGTCCCTGATGATTTCTCCGCAGCCTGAAGCAAAGTCACGGTTGCTTTTAATATCAAGCAGCTTTAAAGACCTGTTAAATGCAAAAAGAAGATTTGAGGATAGTGTAAAGGGCACTCCTTCAGAATTAATAAAACTGCCAAGGTCAAGATATCGGGGAATGGCTGAATTAGGCCGTATTTTTTTATTATAGATTACAAAACAAAGACCAGGATATGCTGCAAGTGCTTTTCCGCTTGCACCTGATGCAAGATAAACCCCGCTTAAATCAATATCAACTGCCCCCAGTGAACTTATGCAGTCTGCACACAGTAAAAGATTATTCGAACTGGATATCTCTTTTAAAGTATCAATTTCATTCAGAATACCCGTTGAGGTTTCACAGTGGACAAACCAAATCCATTTATAGGTACTGCCCTCTATTTTTTTTGAAATTTCATTATAATCAAAAACATCACCCCAGCCTGTCTCAACTATATCAAAATTGAGGTTAAATCTGGCTGCATGGTCAACGAGCCTATCACCAAACTCGCCGTTTTGAAGTATCAGTCCCTTACCCTTTATAATTGAAAGCTGGGCAGCAATATGATCATTTGCCAAAGTGCCCGAACCCATCAATATCTGGGCAAAATTGCTTTTGGTTATTTCACACAGGCTTTTTTCAGTATCTTTCAGAAGATTTATAAAGTCAGCGGACCTGTGGGATACAGGTTTAGCATTAAAGGCTTGCTTAACTTCGGGTTTAACTTTGACCGGCCCGGGCTGAAACAGAATATTTTCATTACTGCCTGTTGAATTTACTGAACCGTTAAGCACACGTGTCCTGTTCTTAAAATCAAAATAAGACCCGGGTGTTAGAAACATTGGCTGGTAGCGTGCTCCGTTAGTTCCTACTAACGGGCCAAAAGGTTTGAACCCAAGTGTCTTGTAAAGTCTTTCCTGCGTAGTAGTGGCAGATATTATTGCAAGGTCATACTTCATCTTCTCACAGTACTTCGCAAGGTATTGAAACAGCCCTTTAATTACTTTCCTGTTCCGTTGTTCTTTTCGTATTGAGAGCAGGCGAAGTTCACATATAGAGCTGTGCCCGGGGAAAAATTCTTCTAAATTACCGAGCTTGTTATCAAGGGAAAAGGGCCTTTTGTCTCTGACTGCAATCATGCCTGCAACAGAGTTTTCCCTAAGGCAGATTAAGTAGTTATTTTCGTCGTGGAATTTATCTATAAGGGATTTTTCATGGTTAGCACTGTGCTGGGGAATCTCCTCGACAAAGGTTTCATAATTTAATTTATGAATTTCGTTAAATTCCCATTCCTGGTCGGCAATTTTGAAGCTAATCATTTTATTTAATCCGGAAAAACATTATACAGGAAAACACGGGAGATTTTTAAAGGAACCTTTTTTCAAGTTCGGGAGTTGGCAGCATACACACATCTTTTTTACCGAACCATCTGTAACGGTTGTTTGCAACTAAGTCGTATACAAAATTTCTAATCGGCCTTGGTATGTAAACAAGGTAATAAAGGAGGAACCACAATCCATCCAGTCGTTTAAATATCCTGAGTGCTGCATCGGATTTTATAAAATATTTATCGTTTTCAACAAGTACCATTGTTTTTATGGTGTCAGGGTCAATACCAAACTCATTTTGAAGCTTCTCTCCCTCTTCAGACTGAAGGGAAGCAAATTTGAATTTTGCACCGGGGTCTCGCTTTATTGTAAACACAACAAAACCGCTGCATAGATTACAAACACCGTCAAACAATATGTTTAAACGTTCCATAATATCTTAAGATAAACATCATTTGGGAAACTTCAAATATATTAAAGTAAATTACTTGCCATTTCAGCAAGTTCCGAACGTTCGCCCTTTTCTAAATTTATGTGTGAATAAATTTTCTGGCCTTTCATTTTTTCGATCAGATAACTAAGGCCGTTTGAAAGGCTGTCCAGGTAAGGGTGGTCTATCTGGAATATATCACCGGTAAATATAATCTTGGTCCCCTCACCTGCCCGGGTAATTATGGTTTTTACTTCATGGGGAGTAAGGTTCTGAGCTTCATCAACTATAAAAAAGACCCTGACAATACTCCTTCCCCTGATATATGAAAGGGGTTCTATCTTGAGCTTTTCTTCCTTTAACATATTTTCGATAATCTTATAGTTCCGGTCAGTCTTATTGAACTGGTTCTGGACTACCCCGAGATTATCATAAAGGGGCTGCATATAAGGAAGCAGTTTTTCATTTACATCACCCGGGAGGTAACCAATATCCCGGTTGCTTAATGGGACAATTGGCCTGGCAATATATATCTGGAGATAAGACTTTCTTTTTTCAATTGCTGCAGCCAGTGAAAGAAGTGTTTTCCCGGTACCTGCTTTTCCTGAGATTGAGACAAGCTTTATTTCTTCGTTAAGAAGTGCGTCAAGTGCAAAAGCCTGCTCGGCATTTCGTGAATTGATACCAAAGGCTTCGGTTTTACTAATTCTTTCAACCATTTCAGTCTCGCCGTTAAAATGGCCAAGTGCTGATTTTTTGCCGTTTCTAAGAATAAGGTATTCATTTGACACCAGTTCTTTTCCAATTCTGTCCACAGCAATTTCAAAGGGTTTTTTATAAAGTTCATCTATAAGTTCGGTAGGTACATCCTCAACAATCCTGTTCCCCTTGTAAATGCTGGATATATCTTTTACCTGGTCAGTTTTATAGTCCTGCGAAGGAAGGCCTATGGATTTGGCTTTCATCCTTAGGTTCACATCTTTTGTAACCAGGATTACCTGCTTAGACCTGTTTTCTTTATGTACAGAAAAAGCGGTATTCAGAATTTTGTGGTCTATTATGTTGCTGTCAAAGTTATCCCGAAGCTCTTCGTGAAACTTTTCATTAAGCCTTATAGCTACCCTGCCGCTGTTTTCACTGATTTTAATACCTTTAGAAAAAAGCTTGTCACCTGCCAGTGAATCAAGTGTTCTGACAAATTCCCGTGCATGAAAATTTACAGATTCATTGCCTTTTTTAAACTGGTCAAGCTCTTCTATAACATTTATCGGGATTACGATGTCGTGTTCCTGGAAGTTACTCAGGCACGAACTATCGTGGAGGATTACATTAGTGTCTAAAACAAATATTTTTATTTGGGGTGCCATTAATAATTATAAAAGGCTTCTAAAAATTCAAATTAATTTCGATTTAATAAACTTAATATATTTTCGTTAATAAATCATTAAGAACAATAAAAATTAGATGATCTTGGTTTTTCTTCTCTGGTTTACACCAAGGTGAGCCTGGTTGCGTTCCTTTGCGAGCCTTATCTGCCTGTTGCGTTCCTCAAGAGAAGTCATTCTCTCGGGAGTAATTGAATCATGGCACCTTGGACATGAAATACCTTTTACAAAGTATTCGGATTCCATATCTTTCGGGGATACGGGAAACCTGCAATTATGGCACAGGTCATAAATTCCGTTTTGAAGGTCATGGTCAACAGAAGTACGGTTATCAAATACAAAGCATTCACCGTCCCACAGGCTTTTTTCTTTTGAGACGTCCTCTAAATACTTGAGAATACCGCCCTTTAGGTGAAACACTTCTTTAAAACCTTTTGAAAGCATATATGAAGAGGCCTTTTCACACCTTATTCCGCCTGTACAAAACATTGCTACTTTTTTGTTTTCATCAGGGTTAAGGTTGTTCTCCACAAACTCCGGGAAATACCTGAAGTTATCTGTTTCCGGGTTTAAGGCACCTTTAAAACTCCCGACTTCAATCTCATATTGATTTCTTACATCAATAAGCAAAACATCAGGGTCTTCAACAAGTTTGTTCCATTCATCAGGTCTTACGTAAGTTCCTACAACTTCCCTGGGGTCCACGCCTTCAACACCGATGGGAATCAGCTCGTCTTTAATTTTTACTTTCATCCTGTAAAAGGGAATTTTATTATCAAAAGAGTATTTGCACTCTATATCCGCAAACCTGTCATCACTTATAAGAAATTTTATAATTGTCTCTATATTTTTGCCGGTCCCTGCAATAGTCCCGTTTATGCCCTCAGCGGCAATAATAAAGGTCCCCTTAATCGCAAGGTTATTACATTCAGCCAGGAGTTCTTTTCGAAAAGTTTCCAGATCCGAAATGTTTACAAATTTATATAGTGAGACAATGGTGATCTCTTTCATAATCTTTTCAGGGATGATAACTCCTGAGCCTTTTCCATTCTTCAAGGAATTTTAACAGGTGTTTTCTTTCTTCTTTTTGTGATTCATTAAATATCAGTTGTTCTACAAGTTCCTGTTCAACATTGTATTCGTTATCATTAAACAGTCCGGCAAAGTGTGCAATCCTAAGCCATAGCAGATAAGTTGTTAGTGCATCATACTCATTATAGGCCACTATTTCCCCGATTCTGCCTTCAAGCCACATCGGAGCTACCTCACTGCCATCTATGCCCAATTTACCGGGAATACCGGAAACTACAGAAATTTCATTAAGCGAAGGAGTTGATTTCCCCCAGCCGCTAAGTATTCGCATTAAATCAATATTATGGTCACTCCTGTCAGAAAAGTAGTCAACACCTTCCCAGGGTTTATCCGGTCTTTTGGAAAAATGTTTTGCCATAATTCCGTTGGCAATGCCCCTTTGTATTAATATCTTTAAATCAGCGGACACCGAGTTATAACCGACAATCTGGGGTTTCATTCTGCCAAGAGTATCAAGAAATGTACCAATAATATGTTTTTCATCTGTTTCAGTGGATTTTACCGGAAGTGAAGGCAGGGAATGAAGTTCAACTTTTACTTCTCCATTATCCTCGTGCCTGGTTACCATTGATAGTGAAACAATCTTACAAAGTGTAATCTTTAAAAAGGGCATCGGGTCTTCTTCAGTGGCTCCGCCCATCTTCCACATCTCTTTTATTACTTCTTCATCAGGCATATCATCCGGAAGTTTGTATAGAAGCTTTCCGGCAAGCGGGTCCGGGACCCACTCCACATCAAATGCCCATACTTTTTTACCAATTGATTTAATCATAATTTATTTTTTTTATTTAACCTTCCTGGTCTTCATATGGAATAACAAACCAGCTGATAATGTAAATTAAGACAAAAGGTGCTATCCCCGTTAAAACTCCTGCCAGCACTACCAGCAGTCTTACCAGTGTCGGGTCCTGCTCCGTTTACTCTGAAATCCCGCCGCAGATTCCCGCTATCATGCTATTTTTTCTTGATCTGTAAAGTCTTTTCATATCGAAAACTCCTTACACCAATTTTCTAAAGCCTTTCTCTAGAATAAGCATATAAAAATATGATTAAAGATACAATTATGGGAAATAGAAATAAAGCCTGCGCATTAACAACAGTTACAGACCTTTTATCAGAAAAACCCCTGTCATATTTTAATGTAAATTTTTTATTTTTATTTTTATCCGTATAACTTCCCGAGACTTCATAAATTCCTGATTCTGTAGGGTTTATCTGGTATACAGATGTACCTTCCTTTTTCATATATTTGTATCTCTTGGAAGTGGGTGATTTTATTACCGCAATATATTTCCCGTCTTCGCCTTTAACCTTTACGGCAAAATCGGGAATAAAATTTTCTTCATCCAGGAGGCTTTCCTTTCTGTCTTCTGGTTCATAATAAAAATCATACTCACCAGGCGATTCTACCTCTATTGTCCCATTACCGGGCATATCTATTGATACGAGGTAATCATTGAGGGCAACATAGTTTTTATAAACGTAAATTGAAAAAACCGCCGCTCCTAATAGAAAAATCCCTGCAGATAAAATGTAATAATGCTTTGTTTTCATTGTATATAATTAATCCTTTAAGATATTATCGATTTCACCGAAAAGTATTCTTATTTCATCCTCGGTATTGTAAACATGGGGTGCCACCCTAAGCCCCCCTCCCCTTGATTTAACCATTATGTTTTTCTCATCCAGTTTTTCCTTTACCAGGTCGGGATTAAAATCACCGCTGAATACAACCGCGCCGCCCCTTGAGTGTTTATCCAGGGGACTGTTTATTTGAAAACCCCTGTCTTTTGCCAGCCCGATAATTACTTCCCCAAGCCTTTGTATTTCGTTTTGTACATTGTTGATGCCTAATTCCAGGAGGAATTTTAATGACGCACCGAGTGTAAGTATTCCCAGTAAAGACTGCGAACCTTCCTCAAACTTGAGTGCATTTGGCTTTAAATCAAAATCTATAATTTCGAATTCAAACTCATTTACAATTGATTTCCACCCGAGTATTAGCGGATTTAACCTGGATACTATCCTGTTGCTGCAGTAGAAAATACCTGTGCCTTCAGGTGACAGCAGCCATTTATGCCCGTCAGCCGCTAAAAAATCTATATTATATTTATTTACGTCCATTGGAAATACACCGAGCGTCTGTATTGCATCAACAAAAAAGTAAATTCCCTTTTCCCTGCAATATTTGCCGACTGATTCGAGGTCTGCCCTGTAACTGTTTGTAAATTCAACTGAGCTAAGAGAGATTAGCCTTGTAGATGAATCCACAAGCTCATCGATATCCGAGAGTGTAAAAAAAGATTTTTCGGCTTTTATAAATTTTACTTTTACCCCGCGGGATTCGAGATTAAGCCAGGGATAAATATTTGCAGGAAAAGTTTTTTCATAAACTATTACTGAATCCCCCTCTTTCCAGTCAAGCCCCCCTGCTACAAGTGATATGCCATGTGAAGTATTTCTTACAAACGCGATTTCTTCCGGGTTGGAAGAAATCAAATCAGCAAAATCATTTCTGACCTGTTCTACTTCTTCCATCAAATCATCATAATCAAACTCCGCATTATGTGTGGCACTTTTCATATACCTTGCTGAGGCATCACTTGCCAGAATGCTTACCGGCGCTACTCCCGCGTGATCCAGGTAGATATATTTTCCTGTTATCGGGAAAAGTTTTCTTATCTCTTTCTTATCCATTTTATTATTGTTCATAGTAATTTTTTCCAATGGAAATATAACGGACAAAAACTTTATACACTATATTTTTAAACAGGGTTAAAATTATTATTGACAATTTTTTTTGGCTATGCCATAGTTGAAATTGGTGATTGGCATTCTTTTAGGAGGTAAGTAGTTTGGAACAAGGTACAGTAAAGTGGTTTAACAGTTCTAAGGGTTATGGTTTCATAGTACCGGAGAATGGTGAGAAGGAAGTATTCGTCCATTATAGCGTTATCGAAGGTGAGGGCTATAAGAGCCTTAATGAAGGCGATTCCGTACAGTTTGAAGCTGCTGAGGGAGCAAAGGGGCCCACAGCTACAAAAGTAATTAAGATTTAATCTATAATTACTTACCTTAAATTTAACTTACCTAACCCACCCGGTAGAAAGCATTTTTTACCGGTTATGGGTCTTTCTATACAAAAAATAAATATGAGTCTTTTTCTATGACAATGAATCTATTTGAAAATAGATAGAATTTGTATTAGTTTATTCGGATTATTGTAGTATAAAGGATATGACAATGGAATTATCAAACGATGAAATAAGCAGGTACAGCAGGCATCTCATAATGCCTGAAGTTGGTCTAGAGGGCCAGAAAAAACTGAAAAGCGCCAGTGTCCTGTGTATAGGTGCAGGCGGACTCGGTTCACCTGTCGCACTGTATCTTGCAGCAGCCGGCGTTGGCAAGATCGGCATCCTAGACTTTGACGTTGTTGATTTCAGCAACCTTCAAAGACAGGTAATACACAGCGAAAGTACAATCGGTGAGCTAAAAGTAGATTCTGCCAAAAAAAGGCTACTTGAGCTAAATTCCGATATTGATATACAGACATATAATGAAAGGTTTACCTCAGACAATGCAATGGAGATTGTAAAGGACTATGACATTGTGGTTGATGGTACTGATAACTTTGCAACAAGGTATTTAACAAACGATGTATGTGTGCTTCTTGGAAAGCCAAATGTATATGGAAGTATTTTCAGGTTTGAAGGGCAAGTAAGCGTCTTTGATGCTGAAAGAGGCCCTTGCTACAGGTGCCTTTACCCTGAACCACCACCACCCGGGCTTGTCCCAAGCTGTGCAGAAGGCGGGGTTCTCGGGATTCTTCCAGGCGTAGTAGGAACACTACAGGCATCAGAAGTTGTAAAACTGATTCTTGGTAAAGGCGATCCTCTTATTGGAAGGCTGCTATTTCTTGATGTATTGGAAATGGAACCAAGAATGCTTAAATTAAGAAAAAACCCTGAATGCCCTATTTGCGGAGACAATCCTACGGTTACCGAGCTTATAGATTATGAAGAGTTTTGCGGAATCGGAAGGGGCGAACTCGGCCAGGAAGACGTGCAGGAAAAAACAACAGGGTCTATTCCTGAAATCAGCGTTGAGGAATTTGCCGAGAAAAAGAAAAGCAACGGCGAGATAATACTGGTAGATGTCAGGGAACCTCATGAATACGATATTTGTAAGATTGATGGTTCGAGGCTTATACCATTAGGTGAGATTGGTGACCGCTCAGAGGAGCTTAACCCTGATGACGAAATTGTACTTCAGTGCCATCACGGCAGTAGAAGCATGAAAGCCGCTACAATACTTAAGGAAAAAGGTTTTAAGAACGTCATTAATCTTAAGGGCGGTATCGATGAATGGGCCGAAAAACTCGACCCTGATATGGCAAGGTATTAAAGCCTGGTGTCATTGCGAGCATAGCGAAGCAATCTCCTGTTATTTACCAAATAAAACATTAACAACAAAAAAAGGGAAGACAAATGTCTTCCCTTTTTCATTTGATTTTATAAAAAAACTTTTAATTTTGAGTGCAAGAATCAAACACACAAAAATTAGATGTCCATAAAGAATCCATACTTCCACGGCCATCTCCGTTATTTAACCCAACATAACCATAAAATACAGGTCCATTTCCATCTATCTGGTCAATCAGGTTCGCAAATTCCGAAGTCTCCGGATAGAGTTCAGGCCTTAAAACGACTGTGCCATCAGATATATTATTGCCCGGGCATAAAAGCTCCCCCCCTTTACTATGAGGGATGGCATTATTAATTCCGTACTCAAATCTTGCTACATTGGCACTTTCAGCAACAGAAAGCACTTCTTCAACAAGTGGATTATTTTCATCAACACATGAAAATATAACGTCCCTGCAGGAGAAAGGCACTTCATTTAAATCATATATATCAACATCAAAAGGGCTGAATATCCCCTGGACCGGTAAAGCGGTAAATTCAAAATCGGGAGTAATACCTTCACCGGCTTCGACTATAAACAGAGTTATTCCGACAATGTCTGATAAAATTATTCCGCCAGAGGAATTGTAGTTGAAGGTATGATATAATCCGGAAGGAATGGGGTCATTAGAATCCCACAAAACAGCAGACTGTGCATTAGTTCGGTATTCGTAACCGTTATTATCAATGATTCTAAAATTACCAACAGGATCAGCAGCATCACTATCCACTGCTCCTGTTACAGCGGTTATTACAACTATGCCGTAAGCATCGTCGGGAAGGACAACCCCTGAGGGGCTACCGTTGTTGGTCAGGATGTCTCTCATATTATAGACGTGAGTATCGTTTATTGTATATGAATCAAAAAAATTGTTCTCATTACAAAGGTTACCAACGTTGAATATCTGGACATGGGCAGTTGCAGGAAGACCACTATCACGGCCATCAAAATATGTAAACTGTATAAAAGATTCCCTTTCCCTTAAGTCAAAGAAATAAACTAAAGTAGAAGTTTCTCCATTATCAGCTGCATCAGTATCATTAAGAGTAATTATATTATCTCCTCCACTAACAGTACCAATTGCACCAGCATAACTTTGTATCGACAATGAAAAACTAATTAGAATAGTTAAAAACAGAATAGAAAATATAACCCTCATAAAATCCTCCAAATATAATTTTTATTAAAAATGATTATACAGTAGTACTGGATATGTTTTCAATATTTTCTTGAAAATTTCATCCAGTCACAATTAGCTATTCACTGATATGGCAAGGTACTAACCAAATCTGTCACTGCGAGCCGTAAGGCGGGGCAGTCTCAATAATTAACAACAATAAAAGGGAAGGCAGAAGCCTTCCCTTTGTAATCTTAAAATATTATTTTTTCTATTTTTAATCTCCCCCAAGTGGACAATTATCTAAATTGCAGAAATTGACAGTCCAGAAGGAGTCCATACTCCCCCTCCCGTTTCCGTTATTTAGTCCTACATAACCGTAGAAAAAAGGCCCACTATTAAAAGGCTCAATTAAGCTTGCAAATTGTTCGGTATTAGGATAATTCTCGGGTCTTAATACCACCAAACCGTCAGAAATAATATTTCCGGGGCAAAGTAGTTCACCACCTTTACTATGGGGTAATGCATTATTTATCCCATACTCAAATGCAGCAACATTAGCCGTCCCGGCGACTTCAAGCACTTCCTCAATAAGCGGGTTGTCCTCATTTACACATGAAAAAATAATGTCCCTGCAGGAAAAAGGGACTTCGTTTAAGTCGTAAATGTCTATATCAAATGGGCTAAAAATACCCTGCACCGGCAATGCGGCATATTCAAATCCCGGTGTAAATAGGTCATCATCTAGATTAACAATATATAACGTAATTCCCACAACATCTGAAAGTGTTACACCTGCCTGGGTATTAAAATTGAAAGAATGAAAAACTTCTGATGGGAATTGACCTCCATCACTGGAGAGTGAATCAATAAATGTTTGTGCATTTGTCCTGTACTCGTAACCATTATTATCAAGGATTCTAAAATTACCTATCGGGTCGGCACCATCATCATCAATTCCCAGTGGTGCAACTGCTGTTATTACGACAATACCGTAGGCGTCCTCGGGAAGAACTACCCCTGAAGGGTTACCGTTATTAGTCTGAATATCACGCATATTATAAACATGCGTGTCATTTATGGTATAAGTATCAAAGAAATTATTTTCATTGCACAAATTCCCAACATTAAAGATCTGAACGTGTGCAACCGCGGAAATGCCTGTTTCCTGGCCGTCAAAATAAGTGAACTGAATAAAAGTTTCCCTTTCCCTCAGGTCAAAGAAATAGACTAATGTTGTTGATATCTCATCATCAGGTGCATCAGTATCATTAAGATTAATAATTGAATTTCCAACAACATCTGGTGATCCTGCATACAATTTACCGCCAGGATAGAATACCAAAAATGCAAAAATGAATGTAAATAATATAATCCTCATAAGATCCTCCTCAAAACATTTATTCAATAAATTATACCATTCTATTGAGTAATCACTCAACAGAATTATTTGGGTTTAAATTTAATATTAGAATCAGGGAATGAGCCGAGAAGTTTGACCAATATGGCAAGGTACTAACCAAATCTGTCACTGCGAGCCGTAAGGCGCGGCAGTCTCAATAATTAACAAAAAAAAAGGGAAGACACATGCCTTCCCTCTAATATTATTATAAAATTTTATGAGTTATCCAAAGTTTTGAAAACAAAATTCATTATCAATACAGTTATTAAATAACCAAAAGGAATCCATACTACCACGACCATTTCCATTATTTAAACCCACATAACCACTGAAGAAAGGTCGGCCGCCGGCACTATCTATTAGGTCATTAAATACCTGAGTATCAGGATAAGGTTCGGGCCTTAATAAAACAACACCCTCGGAATTTACATTGCCAGGACATAGAAGTTCACTGCCCCTGCTATGAGGTACAGCATTATTAATACCATATTCAAAACTAGCTACATTGGCTGAACCGGCAACTTCAAGAACTGTCTCAAGAAGTGGATTGTTTTGATCAACACATGAAAATATTATGTCTCTGCAGGAAAAAGGGACTTCATTAAGGTCATAAATATCAATATCAAATGGACTGAAAACACCCTGAACGGGTGCTGCCGCTACTTCACTGCCAATACCATTATCAGCATCAACAACACCGAATGTAATTCCCACAACATCGGAGAGCGAAACTCCTCCAGCCATGTTGTAGTTAAATGAATAGAACTCCTCATTAGAAAATCCATTCTCTTCTGTATTTAATAATGCAAGTGCCTGTGCGTTTGTCCTGTATTCGTAGCCATTATTGTCCACAATCCTGAAATTTCCTATTGGAAGAGTTGAAAATATACCTTCACCACCACCGGATATCGAAGTAATAATCACAAAGCCATAAGCGTCATCGGGAAGGTCTACTCCGGATGGATTGCCGTCGTTTGTAAGGATATCCCTCATGTTATATACATGTGTATCAGTAGGTGTATATATATCAAAAAAATCATTTTCATTACACAGGTTGCCCACATTGAATATCTGTATATGTGCATTAGCCGATAGGCCTGACCCGAATGTGTCTGGGTAGGTATACTGAATAAATGTTTCCCTGTCCCTAAGGTCAAAAAAGTACGTTAAAATCCCAAGTTCACGAGAGTTTGTATCTGTTTCATTAAATGATACTGCTGAATCACCCGGCCCAAATGATGCACCTGCTAATAAGTTTTGCGAATAAGAAAAACTCAGAATTAAACTTAAAAACAATATTGAAAATATAAACCTCATAAAATCCTCCGTTTAGAAAAGTATTAAAGAATATTAACATAATTATACTTACAAGATCAATTAATTTCGATCCCGATATGGCAAGGTACTAACCAAATCTGTCACTGCGAGCCGTAGTGAGAAATCTAGGTATTTATAAAATCAGATCTCTCACAGAAGCCTGCACTGAGTGAAGCCGAAGTGTTCGTGATGACATAAAAAATTTAGAAACAAAAAAAAAGGGAAGACAGATGTCTTCCCTTTTTTATTCTATTTGTTAAATATTATTAACCCTGCTATCAATCAGGTTGAACAACTGAACAATCTCCACCTAGACAAAAATTAAAAGTCCAAATTGAATCAAGGCTTCCTCTTCCGTTTCCATTATTCAGCCCTACATAACCATGAAAAAACGGGCCATTATCAAATTGATTTATTAAATCAGTAAATTGCTGAGTGTTTGGATAATTTTCAGGCCTTAATACTACAACTCCGTCTGAAACTACATTACCGGGGCAAAGCAGCTCACTTCCCCTCGAATGAGGTATAGAGTTATTAATTCCATACTCAAAGCTTGCAACATTAGCAGTGCCCGCAATCTCAAGTACTTCTTCAAGTAATGGATTGTTTTGATCAACACATGAAAAAATTATATCCCTGCAGGAAAATGGTACTTCATTAAGGTCATATATATCAATATCGAATGGGCTAAATACACCCTGGACCGGTAAAGCAGTAAATTCAAAACCTGGGGTCTGATCTTCAACATTAAAAGTAAAAAGAGTTATCCCCACAATGTCAGAAAGTGTTACCCCTCCTTCTGTATTAAAATTGAAGGATTGAAGGGCTAAAGACGGTAAAGGTTCAGAAGAAACTCCATTTGCAATAAAAGTCTGGGCGTTAGTCCTGTATTCATAACCGTTATTATCCAGGATTCTGAAATTACCAATCGGGTCTGCACCACTGTCTCCCTCACCGCCTGTTGGTGACACAGCGGTTATTACAACTATGCCATAAGCATCATCAGGAAGGTCAACGCCTGACGGGTTGCCGTCATTTGTAAGGATGTCCCTCATATTATAAACATGTGTGTCATTTATCGTATAGTTATCGAAAAAATTGTTTTCATTGCACAGATTCCCGACATTGAATATCTGTATGTGTGCAATTGCAGGAAATCCGGTATCCTGGCCATCAAAATAGGTAAACTGGATATAAGTTTCCCTTTCACGTAAGTCGAAAAAATATACTAATGTTGAACTAACTTCGTTATCCGCAGCATCGGTGTCATTTAAAGTTATTACTGCATCTCCGGGTTCAAATGAAGCGCCTGCTAATAAGTTTTGCGAATAAGAAAAACTCAGAATTAAACTTAAAAACAATATTGAAAATATAAACCTCATAAAATCCTCCGTTTAGAAAAGTATTAAAGAATATTAACATAATTATACTTACAAGATCAATTAATTTCGATCCCGATATGGCAAGGTACTAACCAAATCTGTCACTGCGAGCCGTAAGACGCGGCAGTCTCAATAATTAACAACAAAAAAAGGGAAGACAAATGTCTTCCCTTTTACTTTTTTATACTAACTCTTTTACTTATCCTAAGTTTTGAAAACAATTTTCATTATCAATACATCGATTGAATATCCAGAACGAATCCATTGAACCTCTACCGTTACCGTTATTCAACCCTATATATCCAACAAATAGGGGAAAGTTAGGGATTATATTTTCAAATTCTTGTGTATTGGGATATGGTTCGGGCCTTAATACTACCACACCATCCGAAATAATATTTCCTGGACAGAGTAGTTCCCCTCCCTTGCTGTGGGGTAACGCATTGTTTATACCGTATTCAAAACTTGCAACATTTGCTGTCCCTGCAATTGCAAGTACTTCTTCAAGTAATGGGTTCTCATCATTAACACATGAAAATATTATATCCCTGCATGAAAAAGGAACTTCATTTAAATCATATATATCAATATCAAACGGGCTGAATATAGCCTGTGGTGGTAGTGCAGTAGCTTCAATAGCTTCGTCCTCTTCAATGTCAGTAAAACTATAGGTGATACCAACTACATCTGATAATGTAATTCCCCCGTTAGAATTGAAGTTAAACGAATAAAACTCATTTGGTGGCAATGTACCTTCTTCTGAAAAACCATTAGTAACTGACTGGGCATTAGTCCTGTATTCATAACCACTATTATCAGCTACTCTGAAATTTCCTATCATGTCTGGCGATCTTTCTAATTCCCCCAAACTGGAAACGGCTGTAATAATTACAATTCCATACGCATTTTCAGGAAGGTCAACGCCTGACGGGTTGCCGTCATTTGTAAGGATGTCCCTCATATTATAAACATGTGTGTCATTTATCGTATAGTTATCGAAGAAATTATTCTCGTTACAGAGGTTTCCCACATTAAATATCTGAATATGTGCAATAGCGGGACTATTTGAATCAACATTTGTAAACTGAATAAATGTTTCCCTTTCACGTAAGTCAAAATAATAAGTTAAACCAAATACATCTGAATTGTCGGTCTCACCAAATGAAACAACGGAACTTCCTGGATTAAACCCATCACCGGCATAAGACTGTTGGTGTAAAGAAATATTCAGAACTAAACTTAAAAACAATATTGAAAATATAACCCTCATAAAATCCTCCCTTTAAGAATAATGTTAAAGAATATTAACACAATTATAGCACCAGGTTCAATTCTTTTGATCCTTAGAACTAATTTTAAGAAAATGGGCGGAGAGGGACTCGAACCCTCACGAGCAAAGCCCAAAGGTTTTTGAGACCTTCGCGTCTACCATTCCGCCACCCGCCCGGTGGTCAGGTTATTATCCATATATTCAGATTGTTTATCAATAATTAAGGTAAAAAAACAGTGCATTGATTACTAGAGAATGTGTAATTTCACCCGATTTGATCATTTCCCTGATCTCTGAGACAGGATAAAGAACAGTTTCAATATCTTCGGTTCCTTCAAATTCCGGTTCCTTTATTTTCTTTGCTGATTTTGCGAGGAAAGTGTAACAACTGTTATCAAATAGTGCCGGGTTTGGGTGCACACACCCGAGTTCTACAAATTCACCTGAGCTGTAGCCTGTTTCTTCCAGAAGTTCTCTTTCAGCTGATAAAATTGGAGGCTCTCCCTCATCAATCATACCTCCAGGTATTTCAAGTACACTTGCCGAAACGCCGTGTCTGAACTGGTTAATTAAAACAATTTCATCCTGGTCGGTAATAGCCACAATATTTACCCAATCAGCTGATTCGAGCACATAAAACTCGTGTTCATTCCCCGTCCGGGGGGATTCTCTTACATCACTTCTGGTCTTAAATATCCTGTAATCATGAAGCGGTTTGGTACTTTTTAATTTCCAGTCTTCTACCATTTGGATACTCCGGTAAAATTAATTTTTAAAATAGATTTCATTATTAATACTTAATGGTAAATTAATACCCGACTACATAAGTAAGGGGTGTAATTACATGCAAAAAAGTATAAATATTTTAACTGTTTTTGTTCTTATATTAGGAATAACATTTTTAATTCCTGCTGATTCAAAAGCTGAAGGTGACGCTGCAAAAGGCGGTGAAGTTTATCAATCATACTGCGCTACCTGCCACGGTGATGCTGGTAAAGGTGATGGAATAGCTGCTGCTGCACTTGACCCAAAACCAAGAGACCTTAGCAATGCAGAATATGTTTCGGGACTAACAGATGCCCACATCAAAAAAGTTGTGACTGAAGGCGGTCCATCAGTTGGTATGTCAGCAGCTATGCCGGCCTGGGGCGGAATAATTCCTGAAGATGATATAAACAATATCATTGCTTACGTCAGGGCTGACGTCTGCAAATGTACAGCTAAATAATTTTTTTAATTCACAAAAAATTCAGGAGAGGTGTCCGAGTGGCTTAAGGTGCACGCTTGGAAAGCGTGTGTGCGTTAATCCGTACCGGGGGTTCGAATCCCCCCCTCTCCGCACTTATAAAATATAACTCTTCAACAATTCAGCAATATCATTCAATAAATAATTTTAGACAATTTATGGGATTGATGTTTTAATTAACATATTAATGTAATTCTGAGATAAGAATGCATATTGCCAAAATAGTAATTGAAAACTTTAAATGTTTTGAAGGTCGGTTCGAATTAGAATTAAATAAAGGACTGAATATTTTAGTTGGTGATAATGAATCTGGAAAATCAACTATTCTAGAAGCAATAAATCTTGCTTTGACTGGTTGGATCTATGGGAAATATTTAAAAAACGAACTTAACCAATCAATTTTTAACAGAAATATTTTAACTAAATATTTAGATAGTTTAAAAACAGGTACCCCTTCTTCTCCTCCAGCAATTTATATTGAACTATATTTTGATTTTGAAATTGAGGAAGATTCTTTAAAAGCTACTTTTGAAGGAGACGGAAATAATGATAGAAAAAAAGCATGTGGTATTCAATTCAAAATTTCGTTTAATGAGAATTATAAAAAAGAATATGAGACATTAGTAGAACAAAATAAAAAACAATCAATTAATATAAATTCACTTCCAATTGAGTATTATGACTTTTCTTGGTCATCCTTTGCACGCGATTACAGTTTAACCCCTAAGACAATTCCTTTTAAATCTGCTTTTATTGATTCATCCAATACACGATATCAAAATGGTTCAGATGTATATATTTCACGAATTGTTCGTGATTTTCTAACAGACGAACATAAAATAAAAGTGTCGCAAGCACATAGAAAATTGAAAGACACATTTGCACTTGAAGATATTATTAAAGAAGTAAACAATGTGATAAAACAAAAAGACATATCTCAAAAAAAAGTTGAGTTATCTGTTGATATGTCTACAAAATCTGCTTGGGAATCTAGTCTTGTTACTTATTTAGATGACATACCATTTACTCATATTGGTAAGGGTGAACAATGTTTGGTAAAGACGAAATTAGCATTAAGCCATAAAAAATCTATGGAAGCTAATATCTTACTCCTCGAAGAACCAGAAAACCACTTATCGCATTCAAAACTCAATCAATTAATAAATCATATAAAATCTAGAAATGACGATAAACAAATAATTATTTCAACTCATAGTAGTTTTGTTGCAAATAAACTTGGTCTAGAATGTTTAATTTTATTAAATATAGACCAAAAAACTAAATTGATTAATAAGACTAGGATCACAGGATTATCAGATGAAACCAAAATTCATTTCGAAAAATTAGCAGGTTATGACACATTAAGACTAGTTCTTTGTAAGAAAGCAATTCTAGTTGAAGGTCCATCTGATGAATTAATAATTCAAAAAGCGTATAAAGATTTCAATAATGAAAGACTGCCAATTGAAGACGAAGTAGATGTAATCTCTGTTGGAACAACTTTTTTAAGATTTTTAGAAATTGCAGAAAAAATAACCAAACCGGTAGTAGTTGTAACAGATAATGACGGGGACATTACATCTCTAAATAATAAATATTCCGAATATCTTGGTGTAAATCAGAAAGATTTTATACAAATTTTCTTTGATCACGAAGTAGACGTTGGACCACTAATGATCGGAAATAATAATTTCAATTACAACACCCTTGAACCAAAATTATTAAAAGAAAATAGTTTAGATAGTTTTAATAAAATTTTTAAATCAACATACACTGATGTTAATGATATGCATAAGTTTATGAAGGGAAATAAAACTGAATGTGCATTAATGTTATTTGATACCAATGAGAATTTAACATTTCCCAAATATATTCTGTCAGCTATTGAATGGAAATATGAGCAATAACAAATTAATAATTGCAGCTGCAGGTTCAGGAAAAACAACTTTTCTTATAAATGAAGCTAAAAAAGTTATAGATAAAAATGTATTGATTACTACCTATACGGAATCAAATAAAAAAGAAATAAAGAATAAATATATTAAAAGCTTAGGATATATTCCTAATAATATTCATATACAAAATTGGTTTTCTTTTTTACTTCAACATGGAGTTAGACCATATCAAGGAATTATTGATGAAAATTTATTTTATAAAAAGATTGGTTTTTCTCTAACCAATAATAGATCAGGGATTAGATATAAAAATGCTAATAACCAACCGGTTTATTGGAGTGAAAATGAAAACATTTTAAAGCACTACTTTAATAAAGAATTGAATATATATTCTGATAAAATCTCAAAATTTATATTCAATTGTAATAAAAAGATGAAAGGAGAAGTAATCCAAAGGATTTCCAGAATTTATTCAAATATTTTTATCGATGAAGTTCAAGATTTAGCTGGTTGGGATTTGGAACTTTTAAAATTGTTATTTAAAACTAAAATAAATATTATTTTAGTGGGAGACCCAAGACAAGTTGTTTATCTAACACATCACCCCCAGAAAAATCCAGATTACAAGTTTGGAAATTTAGATAAATTCATAGAAGAAAGATGCAAAAAGGACATTTGTGAAATAGACAAAGATTATCTTAATAGTTCTCATAGAAATAATACACAAATATGTGAATTTTCTTCAAAACTTTTTCCTAAGCAATCTGTACCTAGAGCATGTGAATGTAAAAATTGTAGAGAACATAATGAAATTGATGAAGGTATATTCTTAGTAAGAGAAGTTGACGTAACTGAATATTGCAAGAATTATTCTCCAACAATTCTTAGGCATGAAAAGGCATTATTCCCTGAATGGAATTTTGGTAAAGCAAAGGGATTAAGTTTTGACAGAGTTCTAATTTACCCAACGAACCCTATTAAAAATTGGATCAAAAACAACAAGACAGAACTAGCATTTTATAGTCGCTGTAAGTTTTATGTAGCTATTACCAGGGCAAAATATAGTGTTGGAATTGTTTATAATTTCAAAAAAGATGAAGAATTTGATGGAATTGAAAAATATAACCCTTAATCCCTTTAAGAATTTAATACTTATTATAAATTATAAAGATGGCTGAATTCAAACAACTAAAATTCTATTATGGCAAAGAACTTGCTGAATTACTCTCTGACAAAATAAAACCGGCATATTCAAAATTTGATTCTAAAAGTTTTATAAAAAAAATCTCAAAAGAAGTTAAAAATTTGGAATTAAAAGCGCGCGTCGAAGTAATAACAGATGCTTTGAAAGAACACCTTCCAAAGAACTATAAATCAGCTGTAAAAATCCTTCTTAAAATACTCGGCCCTGAGAATAAAAACGAAACGGGAATGTTCAAGGAATACTACTGGCTTATGCCTGTTGCCCTGTTTGTAGAAAAATACGGCTTGTATGATTTTGATACTTCAATAAATGCGATATCCGAGATCACAAAAAGAAACACCGGTGAATACGCAATCAGGCCATTTATCAGGAAATACCCGATAGAAACACTCAAAGTTATGAAAAAGTGGTCAAAGGACAAAAACGTTCATATAAGAAGGTTATCAAGTGAAGGGTGCCGCCCCCGCCTGCCCTGGTCGCAAAAACTTGATGAATTTATTGATGATCCATCACCTATATTGCCAATTATTGAGAACCTGAAGGAAGATGAGTCCCTTTTTGTAAAGAAATCAGTGGCAAATAACATGAATGATATACTTAAAGATAATTATGATATTGGAATCAAAGTGCTTAAAACATGGAGTAAAATCAAAAACGCGGACACCAAATGGATTATTAAACATGCCCTAAGGAATGAAATAAAAAAAGAAAATCCCGAGGCAATTAAACTTACTAAATAATCACTTTTAGTGTACAATAAAAATTCCTTAATTATGATAATAAGTTCCGGTGAGCTGGGCCCGTACGGCAAGAATTTGTGAAATCCGCCAGGCCCGGAAGGGAGCAACGGTAGCGAAACCTCTTGAGTGTTACGGATACCTGGCGAGCCGGTAATTTAAATTTATGTCCTATCTTGTACTAGCCCGAAAATGGAGACCTAAAACATTCGACGATGTCGTCGGCCAGGAGTTTATTACCCTGACCCTGAAGAATGCCATTCTCTCCAACAAACTTGCTCACGCACTTATTTTTTCAGGCCCCAGGGGTGTAGGAAAAACCTCTACAGCAAGAATCCTTGCCAAAGCACTTAACTGTATAAACAAAAATGATGATCTGTTAATGTGCAGTGAAGACCCATGCTCTTTTTGTTCTGAAATTTCTGAAGGTAGTTCTATAGATGTGCAGGAAATAGATGCCGCATCCCATACCGGCGTAAATGACGTAAGAGAAATTATAGAAAATGTAAAATACCTTCCAAGTTCAGCAAAGATGAAAGTGTACATAATAGACGAAGCACACATGCTTTCCCAGGCTGCCTTTAATGCACTGCTTAAGACACTTGAAGAACCACCTGGCCATGTATTGTTTATCCTTGCAACAACAGAATCTCATAAGATCCCGGCCACTATAAAGTCAAGGTGCCAAAGGTATGACTTTAAAAAACTTACCGTAACTGAAATATCTGATAAGCTGGCACAAATATCCACAGATGAATCTATTGAGATAGACAGGGAGACAATATCCACACTCGCAAAAGAAGCAGATGGGAGTATAAGGGATTCGCTTAGTATTCTTGACCAGGTAATAGCAACATGCGGAAATAAGATCGAATACCAAAGAACACTTGAAGTACTCGGACTACTTGATAAAACGCATCTTAACGACCTGCTTAAATACATTCTCAATAAAGACCCAAAGTCGGCAGTTGAGATTCTTCACAACATTATAAAACACGGTGTAATTCATAAAAAAGTTGCAGATGAGATTGTAAATATAATTAGAAACGCAGTGATGATTAAGATTTGCGGAAAAGAAAGCAGCCTTGACCTTTCAGATGATGAAGTAAAAGAACTTGAAACTCTTACAAGCGATAACAGCGTGGAAGATCTTGAGATGCTGTTTAGCCTGGCGATAGAAAATGCGGAGAATGTGCATAAATCATCGTTCCAGGAACTGAGCCTCGAATCAATGGTAATAAAACTTGCTACAACCCGAAACTCAGTGCCTATTAATGAAATAATGGGCAAAATTACCGCTCTTGCAAAAAAGATTTCCAATGAACCAGGATTAACAAAAGAAACAAAAGCGCCTGCTGAAAAGATTGTTGAAAATAAAAAGGAAGAAATTAAACCGGAACCAAAGATTAAAAAGGTAATGGAAGAACCCCCGCCAATAATTGAAGAAGCAGTAGTTCCGGAACCCGAAATTTCTCCTCAACCTGAAATTGCTGATCAGCCCCGTATAAACAGAAGCGAATCTTTTACAGAATTTGTAAGACAGCAAAACGCAATATTAGGCCTTCATCTTGATAAAGCCGTTTCTATTATTGAAGAGGAATCAGACGTAAGAATACTATTTAATGAAAACAACATTAATTATGAATATCTTCGCAGGAAAAATTCCATAGTTTCATTAAAGTCACATGCTGATGAATATTACGGAAAAGAACTAAATATAAGAATTGATTTTACTAACGAGGAAGTAAAAATTAGTAAAGACAACCCGGGGAAACCATCAATAAAAGACGGCCCTGCGGTTACAGATGCTTTGAATATTTTTGATGGTACAATCCTTAAAACAAAAGCAGTAAAAAAGGAGTGAGTTATGAAATTTGGCGGTAATATGAAAAACCTGATGAAACAGGCCACAAAGATGAAGGAACAGATGGCAAAAGTTCAGGAAGAAGTAGGTGAAAGAGAAGTTGAAGCAACATCAGGCGGCGGAATGGTCACGGTGACAGCAAAGGCCAAGGGTGAAATCACATCTATCAAGATAGAGCCGGACGTTGTAAATGAAAATGACCAGGAAATGCTGCAGGACCTGATAGTAGCTGCTATAAATGAAGCCTTAAAACAGGGTCAGAAACTTATGAATGATGAAGTATCCAAACTCGCTGGTGGTCTTGGCCTACCTCCCGACCTTCTCTGATTATGAGCCGAAGCGGACTACCTAAACCTGTATCAAGACTGATCGATGAACTTGCCAAACTACCCGGCATTGGGGAAAAAAACGCAACAAGGCTTGCATTCCATATTCTGAGGTCCAAAAATGAATATACAATCAGGCTTGCCCAGGCAATTGTCGATACAAAAAAAAATGTAAAGACTTGCGGGACCTGTTTTAATATATCGTCCGAAGATCCCTGTGATATCTGTACAGACCAGTCAAGAGAAAGGGAGCTAATATGTGTTGTCGAAGACCCGATGGATTTGATTGCAGTAGAAAAAAGCCGGGTTTTCAGCGGACTCTTCCATGTACTTAACGGAGTAATTGCCCCACTTGAAGGAATAGGCCCTGAGGACCTTACAATTGGGCCGCTTGTAAACAGGTTAAAAGATAATAGCGTGAAGGAAATTATTATCGCTACAAATCCAAGCGTGGAAGGTGAAGCCACTTCACTATATATTGCAAGGCTTGTAAAACCGCTCGGAGTTAAAGTCACCAGAATTGCCCACGGCATACCAATGGGCGGCGACCTCGAATATACAGACGAACTTACTATAGGTAAAGCACTAAAGGACAGGAAAGAGATTTAACTTTTCTTTTCATTCCTAAGTGCCAAAACTGCCTCAAGAAACAGCCATACGGCAAATGCCAGAATAATAGCTGAAAGTATCAGAAGTAAAATATTGTTGTGGAATGTACCAAAATTTAAAATCATTGATGCCGTTGTTATTAAGATTAAAAACACCATGGGTATTAATGTATATATAACAGGCTTCCCTATTCTTTTGAGATAGATTGTAATAATTAAAAGAGTAAGCCCGGCAACTAACTGGTTTGTTGCCCCAAAAAGCGGCCATAGCAGAAAGCCTCCTGACCCCGCACCCCTTCCCGGTGCCTGTACAAGAAGTGCAAGCATTAATGCCGGAATAACTGCAAGGGCTGATCCCACGTAACGGTTTTTAAGAACTTTTATATCATAAGCATTTCCGAGTTCCCCGAGAATAAGTCTTTGAATCCTTGTAGCAGTATCAAGAGAGGTAGCCGCAAAACTAATTACCATTACACTTATCAAAGTTGTTCCGAGAATTTCGGGAATATTTAATGCACCTAGAAAATGCGAGGAACCTTCTACAAAATTAGCGATCCCTCCTTGAGCAGCGGTATGCCAAGTTGCATATTTATTGAGCCATACGCTGTGTTCTATACCCGCTGCAACTGCCAGTGTAGCCAGCATTGCAAGGCAACCCTCACCTATCATCCCTCCATATCCAATAAACCTGGCATCAGTCATTTTATTTAGCTGTTTAGAAGTCGTTCCGCTTGAGACAAGCCCGTGAAATCCGCTTATTGCACCGCATGCAACGGTTACGAAAAGAAACGGTATCCAGGGGATACTGCTGGATTCATTTATATTTATCATGGGAGCCTGCATCTCCGGCATTGCTACAAACAGTCCGGCAAAAATTATTACAAGTCCGACAATTAACTGGTGGCTGTTTATATAATCCCTCGGCTGAAGAAGCGTCCAGACCGGTAGCACGGAGGCTACAAAAGAATAGACCATGAGCAGTATTATCCAGGTTACTATCTCTGAACCCATTATTGCAGGTACGTGGACCGGCACTTTTGCACCTACCCACATCATGAAATAAAGAAGTATGAGTGCTGCAATTGACGGCCAGAGAATTCCGACACCCTTCCTGTAAAATAAGAAACCGATAAGTACAGCCACAACTATCTGGAAATTTACAGGGATTACACTTGTGGGGAACTTCACAAACAGTGCAGCTATAGCATAAGCAAATACTGCAATAACAAAAAATATAAGGAAATAAACTATTACAAGAAACAGGGTCCTTGCCCTTGGTGAAATTAACGTACCAGCAAGATCACTTACAGACCTGCCCTGGTTTCTTGCAGATACTACAAGTGCCCCAAAATCATGCACTGCACCCATAAATATAGTACCCAGGCATACCCAGATAATAGCGGGAAGCCATCCCCAGAAAACGGCAATAGCCGGGCCGATTATAGGAGCTGCTCCTGCAATGGATGCAAAATGGTGCCCAAACAGTACAGGTTTTTTCGACGGCACATAATCCATGCCGTCATTTATTTCATTAGCTGGTGTAATCTCGTCATCCGAGAGACCAAAGATTTTTTTTGAAAGGAATGATGAGTAAAATCTGTATGCAAGGAAATACAGAACAAGTACTAAGATTGCTATTACTGCTGCGTTCAAATATGCCTCCACAAATTTATGAAAGAAATACTTGTTGAAAATAACTATTATAAAAATTTATTCCAAATTTAGATATTCAGTTAGTTCGTCCCATCTTTTATACATTAATATCAGATTGGAATTTAGTTCATCAAAATCTTTGGTTTTTAGGACTGCTTCGTCCTGGTCTTTAAAAAGTTCGGGATCCTGAAGCTGTTTTTCAATATTGCTTTTGCTGATTTCGCTAACTGCAATTCTTTTTTCAAGTTCCCTAAGGGCGTTACGGAGCTGATTCTCAGTCAACTGGTTCCAGTTTTCCATATTCTCAATTCCTTTTTCCTGCAGTTCCCTGTAGAGTCTGTTTCTTTGCTCTGCCTTTTCTTTCTTATTTTCTTTTACTTTTACTTCTTTAATCTCATTTACAATATCATCAACCTGGACTTCACCTTTTCCGTTCAGTTTATTAATAAATTCAGAATAATTTCCAAGATAAGTTTCGACCTGTCCATCCTCAACATACCAGACCTTGTTTACAAGCTGGTCTATAAAATACCTGTCATGGCTTATTACAAGGAACGTGCCTGAATAGTTCTTTAGTGCTTCAAGCAGTATTTCCCTGCTCTGAATATCAAGGTGGTTTGTAGGTTCATCGAGTAACAGGAAATTTGAAGGAGATACAAGCATTTTTGAAAGAGAAAGCCTGCTTTTTTCACCCCCGGAAAGCACTTTAACTTTTTTTTCTAAGTCATCTTCATTAAACAATATTGATCCCAATATTGATCTTATTTGCGTATCAGAATAATGCGGAGAAACAGTTACAAATTCACTGTACAATGTATTTTCTAAATTCAAATTGTCAGTCTGGCTCTGGGCATAATAAGCAAGTTCAACATTGTGCCCTAAAGTACTCTCACCACTAAACTTTTCAATTCCTACTATCATTTTGGCAAGAGTTGTCTTCCCCTCACCGTTTTTTCCGGCAAGGGCAATCTTATCACCCCTTTCAATCCTAAGCGGGCCCGCATTTTCAAATACTACATTTATATTATTCTCAGTTGTTTTGTATTCTTTGCTGAAATCCGAGATCTCGTAAACGACTCTTCCTGACCTCGGGGCCTCGGGGAATTTGAGCTTTATTTTTTTATTATTACTATCGGGGGCCTCAATAACTTCCATTTTTTCAAGCATCTTTACCCTGCTTTGTACCTGCGTGGCCTTGGTGTTTTTGGCTCTGAACCTTTCAATAAAACGCTCTGTTTCCTGGATTTTCTTTTGCTGGTTTTTAAAGGTAGAAAGCTGAATCTGCTTCTGCTCTTCTTTCTCAACAATGTAATGTGAATAGTTTCCCTTGTACTCTTTTATCCTGCCGTTTTCCAGTTCGGCGACCGTATCAATCATCCTGTCCAGGAGATATTTATCATGAGAGACTAAAACAACAGTGCCGTTAAAATTATTCAGGTACTGCTCTATCCATTCAATACTTTGAATATCAAGGTGGTTAGTAGGTTCATCAAGCAAAAGAAGGTTAGGCTCTTTGAGAAGAAGTTTGGCTAGCTCTATCCTCATTTTCCATCCGCCTGAAAGTGTGGAAGTCTTTTCTTCAAGCTGTTTCTTTTCAAATCCAAGTCCCATAAGTATTTTCTCGGCCTGGAACTTGACCCTGTCCACCTCATACTCATCAATTGCGGAACTTCCCGTTAATGCACTAAGGGCCTCTTCGACTATAGTTCTTTTTGTCTGATCAAACTTAAGATCCTGCGATAGGTATCCAATTACAATCTTCTTCGGAACAGCAACTGAACCGGATTCAGTTTCAAGCAAACCGGAAACTGCTTCAAGTAAGGTGGTCTTACCGGTGCCGTTAGGGCCAACGAGTCCGTATTTTTTGTTTTTCTTGATACTCCAGTCCAGGCCGTCAAATATTTTCCTGCCTTTAAAAGAGTGATTTAATCCTGAAATTGTAATCATATTGTCTTAAATAGTCCGTTATTAATATCTTTAAATGCCTTAAACTCAAGTGCATTTCCGCTGGGATCAAGGAAAAACATGGTAGCCTGCTCCCCCGGCTGTCCTTCAAATCTAATATGCGGTTCAATTATAAAATCAATCTCTGTATCTCTTAAGAAACTGGAAAAAGTCAGCCAGTCTTTCATTTCAAGTACAACACCTGCATGTGGAACAGGTACGGAATGGCTGTCCACCGGGTTATAATGTAGTTCTATATTCCCGTCTTTTCCAAGTCCGGAATTAAGATGGCATACAAACTGGTGGCCAAACATATTGAAATCTACCCAATTGGAATCACTTCTGCCCTGCTTTAGCCCGAGCAGTCCTCCATAAAACATTTTTGCCTCGTTAATGTCCCTAACCTGAACAGCAATATGAAAAGGTGTCAAACCCATAAAAACCCCCGGCTGATTAAATATTATTCTTTTTTATTAAAGAATCCAAAATAATAGTTAAAATTATCAAATATTCTAATTATTTCTCAAATAAAATGGACTGCCTTGAAACAAGAGTTGTTGAATCGATCAAAGATACTGACAAAGAATCTTATAATTCAATCCAGGATAAAGGCCATCCATTCTTTGATTATGAATTTTTATACTGCCTTGAAGAATCAGGATGTATTGGCAAAGGCACTGGCTGGGATCCCCGCTATATCCTAATATATGAAAAAGATAAACTAATCGGATCTCTTTCATTTTTTATTAAGACAGACTCATACGGCGAATTTATATTTGACTGGGAATGGGCAAGGGCTTACGAGCAGGCGGGCCTGGACTATTATCCAAAAGGTGTAATCGGTATTCCCTTTACCCCCACCACCGGCAGAAGAATTATCGTGCACCCGGATTATGATTTTAATAAATGTGCAATAAAACTTATTGAAGGAGCATTGAAACTTGCACAAGACCTGGGGCTCTCTTCCATTCACTGTCTTTTTGTCGATGAAGACGAACAAAAACTTTTTACAGAATGCGGTTTTATGGAGCGTATTACACACCAGTATCACTGGCATAACAGGGACTATACTGATTTTGATTCATTCCTTGCAGACCTTAAATCATCAAAAAGAAAGCAGATAAAAAAAGAAAGAAAATCAATTTACGAATCCGATATAGAGATTGAAATCCTGCGTGGTAACGAGATTAATAAAGAGCATATCGCCTCCATGTGGCAGTTTTATTTTGACACCCATTCACGAAAATGGGGCAATGCTTATCTAAACTATAATTTTTTTGATTTAATTCATGATACTTTTTCTGATAAAATTGTAATGGTTATGGCAAAAGAAAAGGACAATTGGCTTGGGGGGTCTTTCAACTTCATAAAAGATTCCACCCTTTTTGGAAGGTATTGGGGAACCAACTGCGAAGTAGACAATTTACACTTTGAATGCTGCTATTACAGCCTTATCGATTACTCAATCAGTAACAGTCTAAAGAGGTTTGAAGCAGGTGCCCAGGGAGAGCATAAATTCCTGAGAGGTTTTAGCGCAGTACCAATATACAGTTCTCACATTATATTCAATGAATCAGCCAGTCATACAATAGGCCATTATCTCGAAAATGAAAAAATTTATATGCTTGAAATAATAGATAGTTATAATAAAAAATCACCGTTAAAATATTTATGTAATTGATGTAGAATTAAATTAAGACAATGTCAGAGGAAAAGTTAAATTCAGGTTCGTTAGATGCTGATAATCTAACACAGGAAAAAATTCAGCTTAAAAAGCCCGATATGTACCGTATAGTACTTCTTAATGACGACTATACGCCAAGGGATTTTGTAGTTTGGATAATTATGAGAATTTTTTATAAAACCGAAGACGAAAGCAACAGGATTATGCTTGAAGCCCATAAAGCGGGTAAAAGTACAATTGGTGTATATACTTTTGATATTGCTAAAACCAAGGTAACGCAGGTGGAGCAACTTGCAGAAAAGTATGAACATCCGCTAAAATGTATACTGGAAGTCGAAAGCGGAGGCGATAAAGGGTGATTCTGTCTGAAGAACTTGAAAAGACATTATACAGGGCCTATGAACAGGCAAAAAGAAGAAAGCACGAGTTTATAACTCCCGAGCACATTCTTCTTGAACTTCTTGATGATACAAGTGCGGCCGAAGCACTTCTTGACTGTGGCCTGGAACTTGAAACTCTGAGGACTTCCATCGAAGATTTTTTTGAAAATAATATGCCCCCCATTGATTCCGAGTATCTACCCGAGCCGGAATATTCAGCGGGCAGTAAATATATTTTAAGAATAGCTGCAATGCATGCAGAGTCTGCAGATAAACAGGAAATAAACGGCAGTAATCTGTTAATATCACTTTTCAGACTCCCTGAATCCCAGGCACTTTACCTTCTTGTAGACCAGGGCCTCACACGTTTTAACCTTGTTCGTTATGTTTCTCACGGAACTGGAGATACCTCTTACGAGGAAAGTGCTGCAAACCAGCTTTCCAAACCCGATCAGGAAACAAGGAAAGACGAAAAAGACCCGCTTAACCTCTACTGCACTAATCTCACTGAAAAGGCAAGAAAGGGTAAAATTGATCCGATAGTTGGCAGGGAAACCGAACTGGAAAGGGCAGTACATATATTATCAAGAAGAAGAAAAAATAATCCTATAATGGTTGGTGATGCAGGGGTTGGAAAAACTGCAATTGCCGAAGGGCTCGCTTACCAGATAGTTAAAGAAGAAGTCCCGATTAATTTACATGATATTCAGATTTACGCTCTTGAAATGGGCACATTAACTGCCGGTACAAGATACAGGGGAGACTTTGAAGAAAGATTAAAAAACATTATAGACAGTGTTAAGGGCGACCCGACAAAGGTGTTGTTTATTGATGAGATCCACACAGTAATCGGTGCGGGGGCAGTTTCGGGCGGAAGCCTGGATGCTTCCAACATGCTCAAACCCGTACTTGCTAATGGTGAGATTCGCTGCATAGGAACTACGACCCTTAAAGAATACAGGACAATATTTGAAAAAGACCACGCACTTGCCAGACGGTTCCAGAAAATTGATGTAAATGAACCTACAGAAGAAGAAACAACTAAGATTCTTAACGGAATTAAAAAATATTATGAAAAATTCCATAAGGTTTACTATTCTCCAAAATCTATAAAAGCTGCTGTTGAACTTTCTGCTAAATTTATGAATGACAGGAGACTGCCCGATAAGGCAATAGATGTCCTTGATGAAGTTGGAGCTGCTGTTAAACTCAGGAAAAATTCAGATGAATTCTCCCAGGTAACCGTTAAAGATGTTGAGAGCCTGATATCCAAAATAACAAAGATCCCTACCAGGACCGTAAAAGTAGAAGACAAGAACCTTCTTATAAACCTTGAAGATGACCTCAAACAATTTATATATGGCCAGGATGATGCAGTAAATAAACTGGTAACTTCCATACAGATATCACGTGCAGGGCTTAATGAACCGGACAAACCCATTGGTTCCTTTATGTTTTCGGGCCCCACGGGCGTAGGAAAAACAGAGCTTGCCAAAAAACTTGCCGAAACCCTTGGAATTGAGTTTATCCGGTTTGATATGAGTGAGTATATGGAAAAGCACACTGTTTCAAGACTTATTGGTTCACCTCCGGGTTATGTAGGATTTGACCAGGGCGGCCAGTTAACCGAGTCTGTACACAAAAACCCGCATGCTGTACTCCTACTGGATGAAATAGAAAAAGCACATGAAGACATTTATAATATCCTTCTTCAAGTGATGGATCACGCAACATTGACTGATTCAAACGGAAGAAAAGTGGATTTCAGGCAGATAATACTGATCTTCACAACCAATACCGGGTCCAGGGAAAGCAGCAGGAGAAACCTGGGGTTTGCTCAGAAAGAGTATGAAGATAAAAGCACCGAAATAATTGATAAATTCTTTAGCCCGGAGTTCAGGAACAGGCTTACATCAATCATTAATTTTAATGCTCTTGATATAGTAATTATTGAAAAGATAGTAGACAAACTTATTTTGGAACTGGAAGAAAGACTAAAAAACAAAAAAATCAGAATTAATCTCACACCCGAAGCAAGGACATACCTTGCTGAAAACGGGTATGATTCATTGCTTGGAGCCAGGCCTATTCAAAGGCTGATAGACAGGGAAATTACCGAAAGACTTTCCAAGGAAATTCTGTTTGGTGAAATTTCAACAGGTGGTACAGTAGAAATCAGTTTAGAAAACGGTGCTCTTGGTTTTAATTACTCCAGGTAATCCTGGTATTTAATTTACAATGGAAATAGCAAAAAAACTTTGGATTCAGAATTCCTGGGCGGATACCGTATTTTACAGTTTTGGCTGGATAGTAATACTTGCCCTCCTTCTGATGTTTCAAAACAACTATGCATGGATAATACTTATAGTTCTACTCTTCAACTATGTTCACAGGCACTACACTTTTGCCCTTGTGTACGGTGAAAACGAGGAATTCAGCCGCCGAAGGCTGATATATATAGCACTTCCGATATTGGCAATTATAGTCACGGTAATTTTTATAAAGTACGACAGTTTTAAAATCCTCCTTACTATATCAATTATATGGACGATGTACCATACGGTGGCCCAAAAATACGGGCTAACACGTATATATTCCAGGAAGGCTGGTTATGGTGAGGCAAGGACAGAACTGTGGCTGATATACTCCTGGTTTATTTTTATTTTTCTTTTTATGGCCATGCAGGAACAGGATACAGTCCAAAGATACCGGGCGGGAAGGGTCATTCTTGGTGTCCTGGGCGAATATATGCAGTATATAAAAGTGCTTGCATATGTAGCGGGGGCAGCCTGTACATACTTTACTGTACGATATATCTATATTGAGATAAAAAACTGGCGGCAGATAAGTATTCCAAAGAATTTATACGTGATATCTATAATTCTGCTATTCAGTATTTTTCTCTATTCACTTGTTATAGGTTATATAGTCTTTGCTTTTTCACATGCACTTGAATACATAGCATTTGTAAACTTTTTTGTAAGCGCAAAATATAAAAAGAGGCCCGAACACAAATCACTTCTTGCAAGTGCCAGTAAAAAACTGTGGATCTACAGCTCAATTTTTGCGATCGTTGTTATACTTGCCAGTCTTTATGGAAGGCAATGGAACAGACAGGCCCTTGAGATTTATATTGTAGGCAGCTCGTTTCTCCATTTTATTTATGATGGTATGATCTGGAAAGTAAGAAGGCCGGATGTAGGCAAACCTCTTGAAATAAAATACACTTCAAATTAATTTAAATTAAACCTGAAATAAATATTTGTTTTGTATTACTCTTCTGAACTAAGGAAAAGATATGAGCGGAATAAAAGAAACAACAAACAATATGATACAGTTCGTTTTCCCCGAACATACTAACAACAACGGGACCCTGCACGGCGGAAGGCTTATGGACTGGATAATGTTAATAGGCAGTATTACTTCCTCAAGATATACAAAGAGCGCAACCCTGCTTGGTGCAACTGACAGCATAGATTTCATCAACCCGGTTAAAGTCGGGGAAATTGTTATGCTCGACTGCTGGGTCGAAAATGTTGGTAGTTCATCTATGGAAGTTGTCGCAAGGGTTTATGCAGAAAATATGGAAACCGGGGAAAAGAAATTTATTACCCTTTCCAACCTTGCATTTGTGGCTATAGATAAAGACGGAAAGCCGATGGAAATTAAGAAAAAAATCGTACCGCAGAGTGAGAATGAAAAAATTATCACTGAAAATGCAAAATTGCGGAGAGAAAGAAGAATCCCCGAAATACAAAAAAGAAAACAAAAGGTTTTTAATGCTGTTGATGAAACAGAGATCACAAGATTCAATCTAACAACAATGCGGTCCGTTATGCCTGAAGATGCTTTTTACGGTGAATATATGTCAGTCGGCAGGCTGCTAAAATATATTGACGAGAGTGCCGGTATCCTGGCAATGAGATACGCCAAAGGTACCCTTGTGACCGGATCTCTGGACAACCTCTTCTTCTATTCTCCAATCAGGGTAGGCGAAGTGGTTACATTACATGCGGGTATTACATACGTTGGCAGGACTTCAACAGAGATAGCAATAAAAGTACACTCGGAAAATCTTATAACCGGTGAACTTAATCACACATGTACTGCATTCCTTACATTTGTACATATCAATAAGGACGGCAAACCACATTCCGTACCTGCATTTAAGCCCGAAACGCCGTATGAGATAAGAGAATGGAAAGAGGCAGAACTCAGAAAAGATATAAGAAGAACCAGGGTGAAGGCCATTAAAGAATACTGCGAAGACTATCTGGATGATTACAAAACCACCATTACAAGATCGTTAAAATAATATTTTCCTTTTAAAAAACGAATTAATTATTAGAATTATATACTATAAAGATGAATAAACCCGGGATTGACCTCCCTAAAGGTTACAGAATAGAACAAGCAACAGTCACCGAGAAAGACCTGGTATGCCCGGTCTGCTCAGCAAGGGTGATGTACGGCTTTGGGACAAGACTCGGCAAAGTACTTACCTGTATAAACTTTCCTAAATGTAACTATATCAAAAGAATCGAGGACAGGATTGTCCTTGAAAACGAAGTAAAAAGGCCTTATTAACCCCCTCTTATAATTGGTATTTTCTCCCCTCTTTCATATAATAATTATTTACAATTGAAAATTGTTGCCACCTGTGCAACAATTTGTAGTTAAACTCATCAAAACAGATTCAGAGGACTAATATGAAACGTCATAAATCTCTTAAACACACCGAAGTATATAAAAAAACAGATTTACGTAAGTACAAGTTTAAATCAACCGGGGAACTTGGTCTATGCAAAGACAGGATCGGGCAGAACAGGGCCGTAGATTCAATAATGTTTGGCCTTAGTATAAAAAAACAGGGTTACAACTTATTCCTGTCGGGCAGTCCCGGTTTAGGTAAAAAGACCCTCATTAGTACAATCCTTAAAAAAATGGCATCAAAAGAAAAAGTACCCAACGACTGGTGCTATGTATTTAATTTCGATAATCCGAAAGAACCAAAAGCTATATCCATACCACCCGGAATGGGAAAAGTATTTAAAACTGATATGGACGATTTTATAAACCTCCTTAGGGTTGATATCCCCAAAGCCTTTGAGAGCAAGGAGTTTGACAAGGAAAAAAACAAGCTCGCAGACAAATACAACACCGAGAAAGAGAAATACTTTAAGAGCCTTAGGGAATTTGGATCAAAAAACAGTATACAGGTCCAGTTTACCCCCACTGGTATAGCAACAGTTCCCCTGGTCAAGAACAAACCTGCCCAACAGCAACAGTTTGAAAATCTGGACGAGAAAACCAAATCCAAACTAATGGAAAGTAAAAAAGCCGTAGATAACCAGGTGGCAATTACACTTCAGAGTGTAAGGAAAATCGATAAGGTATACATGGATTCCTTAAAAGATCTTCAGAACCAGGTTGCAGCCTTTACAGTACAGGGCCAGATTGAAACTCTTATTGAAAAGTACAAGGAACAGGAAAATATCATAAAACAGCTAAAAGATATCAAGAACGATATTGTCACTAATATTGATAAATTTCTCCCGCAAAAAAATGCCGGGCCGGCAATGCCGTTTATGCCTGCACAGAACAACCAGCCTGACTTTAAAAGGCCCCTTACCGAATATCAGGTCAATGTTTATACCGACAACTCTGCCACAAAAGGTGCGCCGGTAATTATAGAATCTCAGCCCCACTTCCTGAATCTGTTTGGTACAATCGAAAGAGAACTTGTTATGGGTGCAATGGTAACAAACTTTACTTTAATACAGGAAGGGTCTATAAGTAAAGCCAACGGGGGATACCTGGTAGTAGAAGCTTTAGACATAATCAGATTCCCTTTTGTATGGGACACCCTGAAAAAAGTGCTGGAAAACGGTGAACACAGGATTGAAGATATGTATCAGCAGTATGGATATACATCGGGTGTCGGCCTCAAGCCGCAACCCATAGACGTTGACCTTAAAGTGATATTTATTGGCCCCGGCCAGATATACCACCTTCTCTACAACTATGACCCTGATTTCAAAAAACTGTTTAAAATTAAAGCCGATTTTGATTCCACAGTAGAAGCTGAAGATAAATCGGTACTGGAATATGCGTGCACTATTAAAACTATATGTGAAAATGAGAACATACGTGACCTTGATAAAAGCGGAGTTGCAAGAATTATGGAATACTCAACACGAATAGCGGGGGACCAGGAAAAACTGTCAGTTCATTTTGGCAATATCAGCCAGACACTCATCGAGGCCGATCACTGGGCTACTGTTTCAGGGAGCAAATTTATTAAAAACGAACATATAGAAGAAGCACTTCAGAAAAAAGTATTAAGGTCCAACATGGTTGAGGACAAGATCCAGGAAATGATAACCAAAGGAACCTTCATGATAGATACCGGGGGTTCTGTAATCGGACAGATTAACGGGCTGGCAGTTTACAATATGGGTGATTATGCTTTCGGTAAACCTTCCAGAATTACTTGTGAAACATTTATGGGCAATGAAGGAATAGTAAACATAGACCGACGTGTAAAGTTAAGCGGTAACATTCACGATAAGGGAGTATTAATACTCAGCGGTTTTCTTGGAAGAAAATTTGCCCAGAACAAACCTCTTAGTTTATCAGCCAGTATTGTTTTTGAACAAAGTTACGAAATGATAGACGGGGACAGCGCCTCAGCCGCAGAACTTATAACCCTTCTTTCGAGCCTCGCTGAAATCCCGATAAAACAGGATTTTGCCATAACCGGATCTGTAAATCAAAAGGGAATGATTCAACCAATAGGCGGAGTGAATGAGAAAATTGAGGGATTTTTTGATATCTGTGTTGCTGCCGGAGGGTTAACAGGCAAACAGGGAGTAGTTATACCTCATCAGAATGCAAAAAACCTGATGCTGAAAAAAGAGATAGTGGAAGCCGTAAAAAATAAAAAATTCCATATTTACCCAATAGAAACAATAGACGACGGTATTGAAATACTGACCGGCATAGACGCTGGCAAACGCGGTGCAAATGGCAAATTCAAAAAAGGTTCTCTTAATGAACTTGTTGACTCAAAGCTCAGGGAACTTGCCATAAATCAAAAACAGTTTGGTAAATCACCGGCTAAAAAAGAAAATAATAACGGCGAACAGTAGAATAATTTTTTATCACCTTTATGAAAAAAAGATTACGTACAGAATATGTTTGCCAGAGTTGCGGCAACGTCTCTCCCAAATGGCTCGGGAAATGTCCGGAGTGCAGTGAATGGAACTCCTTCGCAGAAGAAATTACAGATAAAAAAAATGATGTCCCGTTAATACAGGGTGATGATAAATCCATTGTTACAAATCTTAGTGATATTGAAACAGATACTTCAGAAAGAATAAAAACCAGTATAAGCGAACTCAACACCGTCCTCGGCGGCGGACTTGTCCCCGGATCTATAACACTTCTCGGCGGTGACCCTGGAATAGGAAAATCAACACTCGCTCTTCAGGTCCTGAATAATCTCGAAGGACTAAATGATCCGGTTTTATATATTTCAGGGGAAGAATCGGGCCAGCAGATTAAACTTAGGGCCGACAGGCTTGATGTTAACAATAACAACATCTCCTTTGTATCCGAGAACTGCACCGAAACAATATTAAAATTATTAACAAAGACCCGTCCAAAAGTTGTCATAATTGACTCGATTCAAACATTATACAGTATTGAGCTGGGGTCATCCCCCGGCAGTGTTGGCCAGATAAGGGAATGCGGATCCAAACTTGTAAGATTCGGCAAATTAAACAGCGTGGCAATCATACTCATTGGCCATGTAACAAAAGAGGGTACTATAGCAGGCCCAAAAGTACTCGAACATCTTGTAGACACTGTCCTGTATTTTGAAGGTGGAAAGGGAAATCAATACAGAATAATAAGGTCTATTAAAAACAGGTTTGGCTCAACCAATGAAATAGGCGTGTTCGAGATGAGGGAAAAAGGGCTTGTTGAAGTAAAAAATCCATCTGAAATATTTCTTTCCGAAAGGCCAACCAATGCATCCGGTTCGGTTGTGACAGCGAGCATTGAAGGTACACGCCCTATTCTTATTGAGATACAGGCTCTTGTCTCCGCCGGTGGTATTGGAGTACCCCGTCGTACCAGTATGGGAATTGATTCTAACAGAATCTCTCTCCTGGTTGCTGTCCTGGATAAAATCGCCGGGATTAACATAATCGGTGAAGATATCTTTATGAACGTAGCGGGCGGTGTCACAATAGACGAACCTGCACTTGATCTTGGTATATGTATCTCCCTCGTATCATCTTTTCTCAATAAACCTCTTGACCCCGATATCGTGGTATTTGGTGAGATTGGCCTCACAGGCGAAATAAGGGGTGTTTCCCAGCCTGATATAAGAATTTCAGAAGCTGAAAAACTGGGTTTTAAAAAATGTATTCTGCCCGGTATAAGCCTCGGAAAAAACAAGAAGACAAAATCAAAAACATTAGAGCTGGTCGGTGTAAAAACAGTTAAGGAAGCAATAGAAACAATATTCTGATTTTCTTTGAAATTATACTGACTACGGCTAACATATTGTGCAATGCCTGATAAAATCAACAATAATTCCATCGGAATATTTGATTCCGGGGTCGGGGGATTAACAGTTGTAAAGGAAATTATCAACCTGCTTCCCGACGAAAAACTTGTATACCTTGGAGATACCGCCAGGGTCCCTTACGGAATAAAATCCAAAAACACTGTTATTAAATATGCAAAGAGCAATGCTAATTTCCTTTTATCCAGGGGGATTAAAATACTTGTTATTGCCTGTAATACTGCTTCGGCATATTCACTCGACATATTACAAGAAGAACTAACCATACCGGTAATCGGGGTTATAGAACCCGGGGCTAAAAAAGCGGCCTCATCAACAAAAAACGGAAAAATAGCAGTAATCGGGACGCCGTCAACAATAAGAAGTGAGGCTTATTCAAAGGCAATCAATAATATCAATCCTGCCTTAAAGGTTTTTTCAAAAGCCTGCCCGCTCTTTGTCCCGCTCGCCGAAGAAGGCTGGCACAGCGGGGACATAACTAAAAAAATCATTGAGACCTATATTGAAGATATTTTAAAAGAAGATATTGATGTAATGATCCTCGGATGCACACACTACCCGCTCTTAAAATCTGCAATAAAAGAAGTTGCCGGTGATAAAGTTCAGTTAATAGACTCGGCTGAAGAAACAGCCCGGGAAATAAGTAAAAACATAAATACCGGTATTAGTTCTGAAAATAATGATAATGAGTTTTACCTGACAGATGTTTCCGAATCGTTCATTCGTATTGCAGGCAACTTTCTCGGGAATGAGTTAAGTGAAGTCAAACTTACCGACCTATAAAAAAAGGGGCAGATTTATAAGAACCTGCCCCTTCCATATAATTTATTAATTTTATTTTTTATTCAGCTAATGCTTTTTTTAGTTCTTCAGAAAGTACCGGAAGGACTTCAAAAAGGTCTCCGCAAATTGCGTAATCGGATTTTGCGAAGATTGGGGTTTCAGGGTCTTTGTTAATTGAAACAATTACCTTTGATGTACCCATACCTGAGAAATGCTGGACTGCACCGGATATTGCAACTGCAAAATATAGTGTAGGTGATACAGCTTTCCCTGTTTGTCCTACCTGCATATCGTAAGGGCAGTAACCTGCATCCACTGCTGCTCTTGTAGCACCTGCTGCTGCACCAAGTACCTCGGCAAGGTCATAGATATATTTGAAATTTTCTTCGCTCCCTAGCCCTCTTCCGCCTGCTACAACTCTTTCAGCTTCAGTAAGTTCGGGCCTGTCGGACATTTTTGTTTCAAGATTTACAACTTTTACTTTAATATCTGCATCACTGATATCAACCTGTTCATTTATTATTTCAGGAGTAGCCGGTGATTCTTCTTCCTTGTAAGTGTTTGGCCTGATAGTAGCCATCATTGTATTACCAGCGTTAAATTCAATTTCAGAAATAGCTTTACTTGAATGTGAATACCTTTTAACCGTAAGCCTGTTATCAGATGTAAGGCCAATATCAATTGCTTCCATTGCCAGTCCGGAGCCTGTTCTGGCAGCAACCCTTGGAATATAATCCTCTGTAAATGCAGTATTACCTGCTAACACAATCTGCGGCTGGTGCTTTGCAACAAGCTCAGAGAGTGCCTTTACATAACCATCAGGATTGAAATCTTTAAGATGTTCATTTTCAACCACATAAACTTTCTCGGCGCCGTACTTTCCAAGTGATTCGGCCTTGTCTGCAACACCCGAACCCATAAGTACTGCACAAAGAGGTCCTCCGATTTTTGACTGCATTGATCTTTTCGCTTCAGAAAGAGCTTCGAAAGTCACCTTTCTAATACTCCCGTCCATTTTCATATCAGCAATTACCCATATTTCATTACTCATTTGTCATGCCTCCTAAGTGTATAAGATGAGGATTAAAGAACCTTTGCATCATCTCTAAGTAACTGAACCAGTTCCTGAACCGATTGTGCAATCTCTTCACCTTTTACAGTTGTATCGTCAGAACCTTTTATAATTTTTAGTTTTCTGTCTATTACCGGTACTTCTATTTTTACAGTTTTTACTTTTGAACCGGCCTTACCGACTGCATCTCTTGAAATGCCAAGTGAACCAAAATCTATATCATCAAGAGTTACTTCGTTTACAGGTTTCTTCTTGGCTTTCATAATATTTGGCAGTGATGCGTACCTTGGTTCATTCATTGCATCCGGGCATGTTATAAGTGCAGGAAGTGGTACTTCAACAACCACACTTCCGCCGTCTATTTCTTTTTGGCAAACAATTTTATTTGCATCAACCTCAACTACTTTACTTACAAGTGATACATGTGGAAGGCCCAGCTCTTCTGCAAGCTGAATTCCAACCTGTACTGACTCATCGTCGATAATTTTCATACCTGTTAAAACAAAATCCACACCGTCAATTTTCTTTATCTCACTTGCTACGATCTTGGCAATAGTGTAGTTGTCTGTTTCTGCAAAACCATCATCCTTAATATGCACTCCGGAATCTGCTCCCATTGCAAGTGCCTGCCTGATAGCTTCAATACCCCGGGCCGGACCGGTGCTTACAACTATCACCTCTCCTCCAAGTTTTTCTTTGGTTTGTATTGCTTCTTCTACCGCGAATTCATCATAAGGGTTAAGTATCCATTTTACATCTTCGGTATCCACGCTATCACCGCTTGATGAAACAGCTACCCTCGCCTCGGTATCTAAAGTCTGACTAACGAAAACAACAATTTTCAATTTATTTACCTCCTAAAATTTCTTTACCCCTGGATATAATTGAAAGGATAATCCGTGTATGCTTTGGGAGTTAGAACAATTCTGCTATAATTATCGCCCAAAACAAAAGACATGAAATTATATATTGTGGATAGAGGTTGTCAAGACACACCTAACTTCCCTTATTCATTCAAATAAACTAAAAATGAATCTTGCTAATATAATACTGCTGGCATTTGTAATTATAACATGGGGTTATTCATGGGTACTCATGAAACAGGCCCTTGATTACATGCAGCCAATTACTTTTGTTGCGCTCAGGATAGCACTTGGCGGCCTCGTTATACTGCCGTTTATAATAAGACATAAAGATTTCAGGCCCTCGAATTTTCTTAAGAAAAACTATATCATCCTCGGTCTTCTTCAGACTACGGCCATGTTTGCTTTTATAATTTACGGCATGAAATTTGTCTCGGCCGGAAAAACAGCGGTGGTACTCTACACGATGCCGGTGTGGACGAGTTTTATGCTCCATTTTTTATTAAGGGAAAGGTTAAGCAGGGGGCAATGGCTTGGGGTATTCTTCGGTTTCCTGGGAATTCTTTCAATCCTGGGCTGGGATACGCTCGTTCACCAGAATAGCTATATTGTAATTGGAGAGTTCCTGATTCTAATAGCAGCATTTGCGTGGGCCTACTCAAATATATGGATAAGGACCCGTCTTAAAGGTGAAAACCCCACCCTTCTAAATGGTTATCAGCAGCTAATCGGGGTTGTTTTTCTTATAATACTCATGATTACAACCGAAGGAATGTTTGAAGTTAATTGGACCTACTATTCGGTTTATATCGTACTTTTTACAGGAATAATTGCTTCGGCAGTAAATTTTTCAGCCTGGTTTTACCTGATAAATAAAATTGATATCAACATAACAACTTATTCGTCTCTTCTTGTACCGGTCATCGGACTTCTTTTTGACTGGTATATACTTAAAACAAGTTTTGATTACGGACTGATTGCAGGCGGCATTTTTATTATTCTTGGTATTTACAAAATATCAAAAAAATAAATTTGAATTAAAAATATGGAGAAAGAAGGTCAATCATTTCTTTGTGAATAAGTCCGTTTGATGCTATCAGCTGGTGATTGTAATTTGAAAACTTTCCGCCTTTGAGATCAGTAACTTGTCCGCCTGCTTCTTCAAGAATAAGACTGCCCGCGGCCATATCCCATGCGTTAAGCCCGAACTCCCAGAATGATTCATAACGCCCGCATGCTACGTTACAAAGGTCAAGCGCTGCAGAACCATCGCGCCTTACGCCCTGTGCCCTTAAAGACAGTTCCTTAAGTATCTTTAAAAACTTATCCATAATTTCTTCTTCGGGATGGTGAAATGTGCCAGACACAACAAGTGAGTATTCAAGTAATTCAACTGCGGATACACCGATCTCAATATCGTTTAATTGTGCGCCCTTACCTTTTTCTGCGCTGAACATCTCATTTTTAACTGGGTCATAAACAAGGCCGCAAATGACTTCACCTTTATGTTCCAGTGCGATTGATACACTAAAATAAGGGTAACCGTGCGAATAATTCATTGTACCGTCCAGTGGGTCAATCAGCCAGATATAGTCTGAGTTGTTTTCAATGTTTTTGCCGCTTTCCTCTGCCAGTACATCATGAGTTGGGAAATTGCCTTTAATAACCTCAAGAATTACCGCTTCACACTCCGTATCAATCTCTGTAAGAATATTGTTTTTCCCCTTTGTATCCTTGTAGCTGACAGTCTTTATTTTATTAAGGCTTTTTAGCTGTATCACACCGGCTTTTATTGCCGCGTTTTTTGCTATATTTAAATAGTTCATAATTTTAAGTACAAATGTTTAAATCATAGTAATTTGTATTATAGTATTCCCTTCAAATTCAATTGGTTATTATAAAAAATGCTGCAATTAATATTAATCGGTTTTGGAGGTGCAATTGGTGCACTTTCAAGATATACATTATCTAATCTGATTTCGAAAAGTTTTCAAACAAATTTTCCGCTTGGCACACTCGGGGTCAACCTGCTCGGCTGTTTTTTAATCGGGATTTTCTGGCAGTATTCTGAACACTATTCGATAGAAAAAAATGTCAGGCTGTTTTTCTTTGTCGGGTTATTAGGCGCTTTTACCACTTTTTCCACCTTTGGACTTGAGAGCCTGCATCTTTTCAAAGACGGGTATATGAAATCTGCCCTGATCAACATATTCCTGAACAACATACTTGGGATACTACTTGTGTTGATCGGAATATATGTTTACAAAATAATATTTATAAAATAATCCCGTACGTAGTTGAACCATGGGATTAACTCATTAAAATAGTTGATGAAATGAAAATTGTATTTGGCAGTGATAAAAAAAACCATCTTACTGATTTTATAATCAGTGAATTGAAGAAGCATAATCACGAAATTGACCTTCACGGACCTATTGCAGATGAAGATATAGAATGGACAGATGTGGCCAGGGAAGTAGCGGAAAAAGTCGCTTCCGGTGAAAGTGAGCAGGGTATACTTTGCTGCTGGACAGGGACAGGCGTTTCCATTGCTGCAAACAAGGTGCCGGGTATCAGGGCCGCACTTTGCATGGACGCTGAAACTGCAAGCGGGGCAAGGAAATGGAATAATGCAAATATTCTGGCAATGAGTCTTAGAAAAACTTCCAACGCTCTTGCCGGGGAAATGCTTGAAGCATGGTTTAATTCATCAGCTGAGGAAAGTGAAAAAGAAAATATTGATAAAGTTAGCGAAATTGAAAATAAATATTCGAAGTAACCGGGTTTAAAAGATGAAAGATAAATACAATGTTGCAATAGTTGGAGCCACAGGAGCAGTAGGCCGCGAAATGATGGACATTTTGGAGGAAAGAAACTTTCCGCTTGGAGAGCTTCGCCTGTTAGCCTCAGAAAGGTCAGCTGGAAAAGAAATTGAATTTAAAGGGAACAACCTGACTATTCAGAAACTTGACAAGGACAGCTTTGACGGAATCGATATAGCACTTTTTTCCGCCGGCGCTTCAAGGACAAAAGAGTTTGCAGACTCCGCGGTAAAAGCAGGCGCAGTAGTAATTGACAACAGCTCTGCCTACAGGCTTGACCCTGACGTTCCGCTTATTATCCCGGAAATAAACCCTCAGGACATAAATAACCATAAAATAAAGGGGATTATTGCAAATCCTAACTGTACTACCGCTGTCACTATAATGGCACTTAAACCCCTCCATGATATAGGTAAAATTAAAAGGGTAATAGCAACTAGTTTTCAGGCCGTCTCCGGCGCCGGTGCAGGCGGACTGAGAGAGCTTGAACAGCAGACACGTGCATGGGCAAACTCCGAGGAATCAGAAACGGAAACTTTTCCTCACCAGATAGCCTTTAATGTAATCCCGCAGATAGACGTTTTTCAGGACAATGACTATACGAAAGAAGAGATGAAGCTTCATAATGAAACCCGTAAGATTCTTGATGATGATTCAATCAATCTCACCGCGACAACAGTCAGGGTACCCGTATTCAGGGCACACTCGGTATCGGTTAACATTGAAACAGAAAAGAAAATTACCGCATCCGACGCCAGGAAGGCATTGGAAGATTTCCCGGGCGTGAGAGTTTCAGATGACCCTAAAAATGCAGTTTACCCAATGCCGCTAGATGCTGCTGGTAAAGATGACTGTATAGTTGGCCGCATCAGAGAGGATTTTACCATAGAAAACGGACTTACTTTCTGGGTTGTGGGAGACCAGTTGCGTAAGGGTGCTGCCCTTAATGCAGTCCAGATAGCAGAGCTCTTAATCAAAATTAATGGCCAGAATACAAACGGTATTTAAAAATATTTTAAGCAGTTTTTTTGACCCGTCCGGTAAAGAGCTCTTAGAGCTTCCTGACAATATAAAAAATGATCTGTCAATCAGCCTCAAAGGAGATGAAACAATAGTAATCTCCATGAAAACGGACAGGACAATTTACAAAACAGGTCTCTCCAATGACAGCAACACATTTTATAAGGCTTATGCAGTCCTTACCGGTAAAAGATTAATCCTCGCAAAAGAAGCCTCCCAACTCAATATTTTTCGCGAGTTTCAGTTAAGCCAGGTTAACAGCCTTCTTTATGAAGTGGTTACCAACAAACCAACTATACACATAGACATTGTCAACTCGAAATATGTTCTCAGTATGCCGCCGGGTTCCTCTGCACAAGCAAAAATATTCTTTGATACGTTTAATTCTGAAATTGAACCAATGAAAACAGAAAACAGTTTTTGCAGCAGCTGCGGAAACAAAATTAAAAAGGATAGTGTATATTGTTCATATTGCGGGGAAAAAATAACAGATACAGGAAACGAAAATGATTAGCGGATCTTTAGTTGCAATAATTACTCCATTTAAGAAAAACAAAATAGACTACGAAGCTTTAACAAAACTTATAGAGTTTCAGATTGCAGGCGGGTCACATGGCATAGTGCCCTGCGGTACAACTGGTGAATCCCCTACTCTTTCACATGATGAGCATAAAGAAGTAATCAGACATACAATAGAGGTTGTAGATAAGAGGATCACTGTAATTGCAGGCACAGGTTCAAACAGCACGGAAGAAGCTATCAACCTTACGAAATATGCTGAACAGGCAGGGGCAGACGCAGCCCTGGTAATAGTCCCCTATTATAACAAACCAACGCAGGAAGGTATGTTTCAGCATTTTAAAGCAGTAGCTTCAAATACCGAAATACCGATAATACTTTATAATGTGCCAGGAAGAACAGGTGCAAACATGCTGCCTGAGACTGTTGCACGACTAAGAAGTAAGTGCAGAAACATCATTGGCATAAAAGAAGCAAGCGGCTCTATCACACAGGCAAGTGAAATACTAAGCCAGTGCGGGACAGATTTCCTTCTGCTTTCCGGCGAAGATGCTCTTAATTATCCATTACTTACTATCGGTGCGAGGGGATTTATCACTGTAACCGCCAATATTGTGCCAAATGATGTTGCCGGCCTGTATAATAATTTTGTTGCAGGTGACTATGCTGCATGCAGGGACTTGCATTATAAACTTCTTCCGCTTAATGAAGCACTGTTCCTGGAAACCAATCCTATTCCGGTAAAAAGGGCACTGGCATTAATGAACAGGATTGAAATGGGCTGCAGGCTGCCTCTTTGTGAAATGTCAAAGACCCACCTCGATAAACTTAAATCAGTATTAAAAAATTATGGTCTGACAGATTAAATTGTCCATTCTTACCCTAGATTACGAAAATCAGCTTTGGGATTTAGGCCGAATACCTGCCGGAGTTGATGAAGCAGGCAGGGGGCCCCTGGCAGGGCCGGTTGTTGCGGCATCAGTAATCCTATCTAAAGAAAACCCGATTGAAGGTCTAAATGACTCAAAGGTTCTAACACCACGAAAAAGATCATTACTTTTTGATATTATTTCAGAAAGGTCGGTTTCACTGGCTGTTGGTATTGTTGAAAATGATTTAATAGATGAAATAAATATCCTTCAGGCAACAATAAAAGCTATGGAGAAATCCATACTCGGTTTAACAGTCAGACCGGATCTTATTTACATTGATGGAAACCGGTCTACAACTCTTGAAATCAGACAGCAAACAATTGTAAAGGGTGACACAAAGTGTCAATCCATTGCTGCAGCTTCTATAATTGCCAAGGTTACTAGGGACAGAATCATGGAAGATTTAGATAATAAGTACCCACAGTATGGATTTTTAAAACATAAGGGTTATCCAACAAAAGCACACTATGAAGCAATAAAAAAGTATGGTCCATGCCCGGTTCACCGGCTATCATTTAATGGTGTAAAAATAAATTAACAAAAATTTTAAAATTATTTTATATATTCCGAAAAATGATAGTATAATAATGTGAGTGAGAAGTAAAAACTGAGGTTGGATCAGAACATGTTAGAAAAAGCGATTGAGATTAGGCTCCCCGACAAGATATATTTCAGAATTGGGGAAGTTAGTGAATACACCGGTATAAAACCGTACGTACTGCGTTATTGGGAAAGTGAGTTCGATGAGATCGAACCAATCAGAAGAAAGTCCCAGCGTCTTTACGACCGTGACACTATATATACAATTATAAAGATTAAGAATATGCTCTACGAGCAAAACTATACTATTGCCGGGGCAAAGAAAAAGTTAAAAGAAGAGTTTACTTCAGATGACAGTAAAAGTGATGATCAGCATTTAATTGAAGAACTCTTGACCGAACTAAAAAGTTTAAAAGATTTACTTGGTTAATCACCTCTTTCATTTATTTCCAGTTTATATAAAATTTGTTAATCTATCAGTCCAGTCGGGGTGTAGCGCAGCCTGGTAGCGCACTGGTCTGGGGGACCAGTGGTCATCGGTTCAAATCCGGTCACCCCGACCACAAACTTATTATGAGAATACTTATATCTAATGACGATGGAATAAACTCTGAAGGACTGCATATGCTTGCAGATTCACTCAGGGAACTTGCATGTGAAGTGTTTATTGTTGCACCTGACAGGGACCAGAGTGCCGCAAGTCATTCACTCAGCCTTCACAGGCCTCTTAGGGCAGAAAGGATTAATTCACACACATACGCAATTGACGGAACTCCAACTGACTGTATAAACCTTGCAGTAAACGGCCTGCTAAAAGACAAAAAACCCAACCTCGTAGTATCAGGAATTAATATGGCTGCAAATATGGGTGATGACATTACTTACTCCGGTACCGTTAGTGCGGCAATAGAGGCAACTCTTTTAAAAATTCCTTCCATTGCAGTATCCATTGACGGAAGGATTGATTATAAATTTGAGACTGCTACTCATTATTCAAAAATATTAGCCATATATGTTCTTGAAAATGGACTCCCGGATGACACACTTTTAAATTTAAATGTCCCGAACCTTGAACTTGAAAATATAAAGGGAATGAAAGTAACAAAACAGGGCAAACGGCTTTACGAGGACCCGATCGTGGAAAAAATAGACCCCAGGGGAAAAGAGTACTACTGGATAGGCGGGAATGAACTCGGGTTTGTGGATATTAAAGACTCAGACATTATGGCAGTAAATGATGGTTATGTATCTGTTACGCCAATAAAACTTGACCTCACAGACCATAACTACATTGAAAAACTAAATAGTGATTTTGAAGGTTTCTGACTGTGTTAAAAGCTTTATATACAAAGCTGCTTAAATGGGCTGAGCATAAATATAGTATTTACCTGCTTGCATTTGTTTCCTTTATAGAAGCCTCATTTTTCCCTGTACCACCTGATCCAATCCTCCTTACCATGTGTCTTGGAAGGCCTAAAAGATCATTATGGTATGCATTAATATGTTCTGTATTTTCAGTTTTGGGAGCAATTCTGGGTTACTACATTGGTTACTACCTTTGGAATTCAGTACACGAATTTTTCTTTGAATACCTCTTTAAGGAATCATCTTTTAACTACGTAGGCGAGCTTTACCATCAAAACTCATTTCTAACCATTCTTACTGCTGCTTTTACACCTATACCCTTTAAGGTTTTTACTATAGCAGGTGGGGTTTTTAAAATTCCTTTATTTGATTTAATCATCGCTTCTGCAATTGGAAGGTCGGCCAGGTTTTTTATAGAAGGCGGGCTATTTTACTTTTTTGGCCCAAGTATAAAAGTATTTATTGAAAAATACTTCAATTTATTAACAATATTATTCACTGTATTAATAATTGGTGTAGTCGTAATCTATAAGATACTTTAAATATAATACGTAAACGACTGTTTTTTATTGTTAATCCAATAACACCTGAATCTATTTTAAATAATAGAAATCAAATAAATTTAATATATATTATAGTAAAGTGACTGAAACATATTATAAAAAAAGAAAGAGTAGAAGAAATGATATTTTATATGCATTTCTGTTTGCAATTTTACTTCACCTACTTTTTTTCTTATTAATTTATTTTAACCCTAACTTTCTTGATCTCCAGACAAAAAAAGAGCCAAAGAAAGAGGAAAAAGATTATATCGAAATCACCGAATATAAGGACAAGGAAACAGAACCTCCTGAAAAGTCCAAACTCCTTGCAGAAAAATCTCATAAAGCAGTAAAAGAATCCGCACCGAACAAAACTACACGTGTTGCAAAGCCACCGAGCCCAAAACCAAGCCCGGCAAAGAAACCTACACCGCCAAAAAAACCGCAGAAGGTTGCTAAAAAAGAAATTAAAAAGAAAGAGCCGGAAAAAAAGGAACCTGTAAAAAAGAAGCCTGTTGAAAAAAAGATCAAAACTAACAATGAAGTTCTAAGAGACCATAAACTGGCCAAACTTCCTCAACAAAAATGGCTGAGAGATAAAAAAGAAACAAAAAAAGACCTTAATGAAATCGGGAAGGAACTTGTTAAAAGTAACCCTGCAGAATTTCCCACACCTTATAGTACACCCCAGCCTTCAAAAGTCGGTGCCAGGAACGTCCCAAAAACTGAAGATACAGTTGACCTTAATACTACTGAATTTAAATATTACTCTTATTTTCTTGGTTTAAAGAGGCAGATTGAAGGGGTATGGCATTATCCTAAAGATGCAGCCCAAAGGGGGGAACACGGCAGCCTTAACCTGATTTTTACTATAAACAGTAACGGTGACTTAGCCGGGATACAGATTGTAAGCTCAACTGGGTTCAAAGCACTTGACGGTGAAGCCCTGAGAGCAATAAAGGTTGCTGCCCCGTACCATCCTTTCCCAAAAAGCTGGCAGGGCCTGGAAAAATTAAATGTTAAGGCAACATTTGAATATACTTACAAAAACTTTCTCAGGTAATACTAAATCAAAAAATATTTACCTGGTTTAAGAGCTTTTTACTTTTAGTCACTTCCCCAATTATATATGCTTTTTGTTTTAACGTTTCAAGACGTTTTAACACCTTCTGCTTTTGACTGTCGGGTGTAATAAGCACCAGGCCTATTCCGCAGTTAAAGGTTCTGTACATCTCTTCATCATCAATATTTCCAAGTTCCTTAATCAGATCCATTATTCTTGGTCTTTTCCAGCTCTTAGAATCAATAACTACCTTACATCCATCAGGCAGGACTCTGGGAATATTTTCAAGCAGACCGCCCCCTGTTATGTGGGCAATCGCTTTAATGTCGAACCTTTGAATAAGGTCCATAACACTATTTACATAGATCTTAGTTGGCACAAGTAGTTCCCTGAAAAGGGGCCTTCTGAATCCCCGGGGTTTTGATCCGGGTTTTAGTTTGGCTTTTTTAAATAAGACATGTCTTGCAAGTGAAAATCCGTTGGAATGAAGCCCCGATGATGCAAGGCCTATAACTGCATCCCCGGATTTTACTTTCCTTCCGTTAATAAACTTTGTTTTTTCAACAATACCTACTGCAAACCCCGCAAGGTCAAAATCATTCTTATTGTAAAAGCCCGGCATCTCAGCTGTCTCACCGCCAATAAGAACACACCCTGCTTCCCGGCAGCCTTTCACTATACCCTTTACAACATTCACATGTTTTTTGGGAATAAGTTTTGAAGTTGCAAGATAATCAAGAAAGAAAAGCGGTTTTGCTCCGCATGTAATAAGGTCATTTACCGACATTGCAACAAGATCTATACCTACGGTATCAAGGATATCAGATTCAATGGCAAGCTTCAGTTTTGTGCCTACACCGTCAGTTGCGGAAATCAGGAGAGGGTTCTTATAATTACCCGGCAAAGAAAACGCCCCGGAGAAACCGCCAAGTCCCGTATTGGAATACTTATTATTAGTAGACTCAACATGGGGTTTAATAAGTTTTACGAAATGATTTCCGGCGTCGATATCAACGCCGGAACTTTTATATGTAGTTTTACTCACAATGGTTTATCTAAATTACTTACTCAACAACTTTTGCTGAATTAATAATAATTGTTTCCTGAGGTACGTCCCTGAATTGACCGGATGTTTTTGTCTGTACTGCGGCAATTTTATCTACAACGTCCATACCTTCAATTACTTCACCAAATACTGCATATCCAAAATCACGTTCGCCGTTATCTAGAAACTTATTATCATTGACGTTAATAAAGAACTGAGAAGTGGCACTGTCCACATCTGATGTCCTTGCCATAGAAAGTGTTCCCCTGGAGTTGCGAAGACCATTATTTGCTTCGTTTTTAATTGGGCCTTTTGGTGCCCTCTGTTTCATGTCAGGGGTAAATCCGCCAGTCTGTACCATAAAATTTGGTATTACTCTGTGAAAAATAATTCCATCGTAATATCCATCATTTACATATCCAAGAAAATTTTCTACTGATATTGGGGCCTCTGCTTTATTTAGCTTTACTTTTATATCACCCTGGTTTGTTGAGATTAATACCACTGGACCGTCTCCTTTACTATTTTTTGATGCATCACCACTGCCTGTACCTGAATTATTACAAGCCGTAATCATTATAGGCAATGCTATTAATCCGATTACTGCTAACTTATAAATATTAATATTTAACCATCTAAACATTTGAATAAGTTCTCCTTTTTTTACTTAAATTAAGCATATAGTGTATCATAATCGCGTATTTTAAAAATCATTTTTTTTAAAAGGAAATTACTATGAGTAAAGTTGAATTTGGAGTAATGCTTAGGCAGCAGAAAATTGATTTCAATGAGATAAAAGAAGCTGCCCAGTTGTGTGACAAACTTGGTTATGATTCGGTCTGGTTTTACGACCATGTACTCGGACAGGGTATTATCGGAATAGATATACTTGAACCCTGGACTCTTATGTCAGCCCTATCAACAGTAACAGAAAATATTAAGCTCGGGACAATGGTACTTTGCAATGGTTTTCGGCACCCTCCCCTGCTCGCAAAAATGGCAGCAACACTGGACTTTATTAGTAGCGGCCGGCTTGAGTTTGCCCTGGGAGCCGGATGGTTTGAACAGGAGTTTACAACCTATGGATACGACTACCCTGATACCTTAACAAGAATAGAACAGCTTAGGGAATCAGCAAAAATTATTAAATTAATGTGGACCGAAGAAGAATCAACTTTTGATGGTAAACATTTTCATATTCAGGGTGCAATCTGTAATCCAAAGCCGGTTCAAAAACCCTTTCTTCCTCTTACAATAGGCGGCAGCGGAGAAAAACACCTGCTAAAAGTGGTTGCAGAGCTCGCAGATGTGTGGAACTGCCCTGCTTCAAGTGCTCTTGAATATGATAATAAAATTAAGGCATTAAAAAACCACTGTACTGATGTTGGAAGAGATATAAATGACATTACTATTTCCCAGCAAACAGTATGCGTTCTGGTCAACAATGAAAGCGAGCTGGAAGAAAAACTTGAAAAAGGACAGAGAAGGTATGGTTTTTTTGGCAATGTAGGTGAGCTAGGTATAGTGGGTACACCGGAACAGTGTATTGAAAAAATAAAATCAGATGTAGATAAGGGTATTTCTAAATATACGATTTTCTTTTCAGATGTTACGAAGAAGGAGACCCTCGAGCTTTTTGCTAAAGAAGTGATACCAGAATTTAGGTAAATTTTGGTAGTTATTAATTTTTTAAAACGGCCTGCAATGAATAGCGTTAAGAAAATTTGATTTTAAATCGTTAAGAAACGTAAAGGGGTTGTGGTGGGATCTTACGTTTTAGATTTTAAATTGATATGAATGTAGTTTATTCCACCTACATATAAATATAAATTTAAATAAAATTCATCCTTATTTCTTAATTTCTGCCATAGTTATATTTTTAGTGTATGAATTGCCAGCCTATAGCTATGGCACAAAAACTGAACGTGCATTGAAGTTAGTTTAAATCTATATTTAGGTTTAGCTACAAGTATCTCGGTACAATACATTCTTTTAAATAAAAATTTGAATTCAGTTCAATAGTAATACAAATGCTTTCCCGAAGTTTTATATCAAGATAAAGAAAATGAAGAATAATTATGAATTGGTTTAATACTTGTCCAGGGATTCTATCTCCTTTCTAATCTCTTCCCTTTCCTCTCTAAAATCAATCTCTGTATATTCCCTCCCCGCCCTTCTGTACCAGTACTTTGAATTGGAGATATCACCTTCTTCCCTGTGAAGATTAGCGTGTATCCAGTATGCATACTCGTTATCTATATCCTGCACAGTTATATGAGCTTCTTCCCATTTCCCATCACCAGCAAATGAAATTGCATTTAATAATGCTTCTTTATTCATAATAATATTTTACTTTAATCAAAATCGGTGTGTAAACCAATATCTTCCCAGTCATCAAGATATCTTTTCATTTCCTTAATTTTTCTGTTACCCGATTTATAAGCATATTCACCAAGGTAAAGATATAGAGGAGGTTTTTCTGTGTTAGCAATATTAAGAATTGCTTCTGCAGCCTTATCAGGGTCGCCGGGTTGCTTCCCGTCGATCTTTTCAAGAAAATTTACAAATTTACCAACAGTCTGTTCATAATCCTCAATATTGTTTTCTGTTCTGTTAAGGGAACGTGTAATAAATTCAGTCCTGAAAGGCCCCGGCACTACAGTTGTTACTTTTATCCCAAGAGGTTTTAGTTCCCAGCAAAGTGCTTCTGAAGCAAGGTCAAGTGCAGCCTTTGAAGCAGCATAAATGCTAAAACCCACTTCATTCATAATAGCAGCCCCGGCCGAAATATTAATTATATGCCCTGATCCCTGTGCTCTCATCATAGGCAGGACTGTCCTGATAAGGTTGATTGCTGACCAGAAATTGGTATTAAAGTTTTTCTGCATCTCTTCCTCTGAATACTCCTCCAGAGCTCCTACAAGGCCATATCCCGCATTGTTAACCAACACATCTATACTGCCAAATGTTTTGATGGCACTTTCAACTGAACCTGATATCTGAGCGTTATTGGTAACATCGAGCTCTTTTATACTTACCAAATCTCCAAATTCATTTTTCAGATCAGTTAATTTCCCTACATCTCTTGCTGTTGCGACTACTTTACAGCCATTTTTGAGGGCTTTATTTGCAAGACAGTGTCCAAACCCTGAAGAACATCCGGTTATGAACCAAACCTTTTTGTCAGACATAATCAAATCTCCCAATACCAGTACTTTACTCTAGTTTAATTGATATATTCACGCTTGCTATATTAAACCTTTTTTATACTTGATTTTATTATTCTTTAATACTATAATTTATTAACTACACACAACTGGGGCAATAATTTGAAAGTACTGGTAGCGGAAGATTATCAGCCAAACCGGGTTTTAATGGGGAAAGTTATGGCCGAATGGGGTATAGAGCCCATGATTGTATCAAATGGCCGTGAAGCTGTGAACCTGGCTGAAACTTATGACTATGATCTTTGCATTCTTGATATTAACATGCCTGTTATGGGTGGACTGGAAGCTACAAAAAAAATAAGAAAGTACCCTTCTTATTTACCTATTCTTGGACTTAGCGGTTATGCAAGTAAATCTGAATGCATGAATACTGGCATGGACGATTTCTTAATGAAACCATACAATCTGGACGTTTTACACACTAAAATCACGGAATTGACGGTTAAATCAATAAATATACAGTATAATAATGGTAAATTTGAACTGTATAAGGAGAAACCCGTGGATTCTGAACACCTGAAAGAGCTGAGGGAACTTCATAAAAGAGGGTTAACAAAACTAATCCTGAGAGATACCAGGCACGAGTTTGTTGTACATAAGAATGTACAAAATAAAATTGCTAACGACCTTATTGGAAAAGGACTGGAGCTGACAGAATTTCTCGACAGATCCGAAGATAAACCAGGTATCTGCCACCTTTATAAATCAAGCCTTGGAATTACGATGAGGTGTCTGTTACCTGAAGAGTTTGATAAACTTGTGAAAGAAGAAAATAAAATCCTAAAGAACGCTACCGAAATTAGTTATAAATTAAAAGAAGACAGCGAAGAGTATGATAAATAATTTATTTACCCCTCTTTCTGTATCATCTCTTTAACTGACTGGGCAAATTCATTACCAAAATTCCTGATTTTTTCAGCAATCTCAGCATTATTAGTGGCTTTCTCGTACGTATCGGCCATTTTCATGATAGTAAAGTAGTAATGGGTATTCATCTCTCCAACTTCCATAGACCTTGTCCACAGGTCAATTGTAAGAGTGTTTTTCTCTTCCCTGTCCCAAAGTGAAAGGAACATAGCATCACAGCGTTTCTGCTCTTCATGGTCGGCTTCACTGGCTTCCCACAGTATTTCCTCTGGGATATTATCATCATTTAGTGTAAATCTTAAAAATATTTCAGCTTCTCTTGCCATTATATTTCTCCAAGAATAGTTCTTTCGATAAAATTTAATAAATTAAAGTATTACAACTGTAACAGATACTGAATTCAATTCAGTATTTATAAGTGAGGTTATTTAATAATTACCAGGGAAGTTTGTTCATTAAAGGGGCGATTTGGGGCCCGAAAAATGCAACAGTAGCTATCAATAGTGGGAGAGTAAGAATTGCACCCAGTAAATTAATAACAACAAACTTTGCTATCTTATCTAACTGCTGATCACTTAAATCCATTAGTGATGCCCTCCATTTCCTGTCTTGCCATCAAAGAACGGGTCGCCGTAAGGAATAATAGGATACTTATTAATAAATAGCAAAAAGGTTGTTAGAAATGCACTTAAAAAACCAAGCGTAACCAAAATATATTTAATGCTAAAACTTAGCTGGTCTGTTAGTGAAGGAACTACCAACAGGAACTTATCCATAAACAGGCCGGTAAATGACACAGTGGCAATGAATACAAGTATAGGTGTTACAATTTTATTGGTCCTTGGTATAAAGGCAATAAATGGAAAAATAAAAGCGCATGTAAGAACTGCCCATGCGAAAGTCTTAAAGGGTTCGTCTACAACCCTCTTTATTACAAAACCTGTCTCTTCAGGCATATTTGCATACCAGATAGGCAAAAACTGTGAAAACATAAGATATACCCAGAAAAGTGAGAAACCCTGGAGAATTTTCCCCATATCCCAGTAATGATGCTGGCCAAGATAATCATCAAGTCCAATATACCTCTTTAGCACAACAGAAAGAATAATTGTTGCACCAATTGCCGCTATAAGGCTTCCCATAAAATAATACGGGCCAAAAAGTGTACTAAACCAGTGAGGATTTAGTGACATCATAAAGTCCCAGGAAAAAAAGCTGAATGTAATTGCATAAGAAATTATTACTGCCGGAGCTAGAACTCTTAGTCTCGGGAAATATCCGTTGTCTTTTTTTGTGTTGTCGTTACCAACCAGATCCTGATTCAGTGAAATCCTTACATATGCATAGCTAAGTACTATTAGAATGGCAAATAAAATGATGTTCCTTGCCTGAACAAAAGTCATATTAAGCCAGATATCTTTTGGATGATGGTAGTGCTCGGTTGCGTATGGAAGTACATAGTCCTTCCCGAGAAAAAGCAGAACAAGCAGTAAGATAAATCCTACAGGCACGAAAGCACCAAATCCTTCACTTATCCTTAGAAAACTCCTTCCCCACCTTGCATCTGTAATCCTTAAAGCACATGAGAAGATAATTCCGGCCTGGGCTACCCCGGTCCAGAATAAAAAGTTAACAAGAAAAATCTGCCATATGTCTTTAGCGTTTTCGCCACTGGCATTTAAGGCAAATGTACCGAAACCGACAATAGCAATCCCCAGGAACAGGAAAATAACCCATTTGGGAATCTGATTCCTCTTTGCTAAAATTTCATCTCTTATACCAGTGTCCATTCTATCTTCTGTTCTCCTCTATTGAACCAGCTACTGATTATTCTGTAATTTTCTGATGTAATTTACCATGTCCCATGCACCCTTATCATCTACACTTTCTCTGTAACTTGGCATCATCACCTTGCCGCCGTACCTGATATATGCATAAATAAATCCATCGGTCCTTCCGGCTGTTCCGGCCGCTTTCAAATTAACGGGATAAAAACCTTTTCCTGTCTTTACAATAATGCCGTCTCCCATTCCTTCCGGGCCGTGGCAAACTACACAATAAATCTGGAAAAGCTCCTCACCGTTTTTAATTGATTCAGGACTTGAGGGTATGGGGTTTACTGTTATAGCTTCGACTTCTTCCCTTGGTTCAGGGTGAGAAGTGTTACCTTCTGTAGTAACTGAATTATCCGGATATATCATCGGCTGTTCGTAGGGCTGAATTGAAGGCTGGATCCACATATCATAGCTCCATGGAAACGCACCAACATCGTTGCTGTATGATAAAAGGAATAAAAATGATATGAATGATAGGATCGATATTTTCTTCAAAATAATATAACCTCCGAAACGCAGTTAACCGTCGATACTGTCAACTTTAACTTCTTCTGCTCCTGTCGAATTTAATATATCCTGCACACTATTTATATTTTCTGTTGGGCATACCACCATAACTCCAAACTTGTCATCAGAGAACCTCTTGTCATACATCGACACCGGGGCCCTGTTTCTTAAAAAGCCATTAATAAGCAATCCTGCCAGGGTAAAAATTGCACCGAAAAGAATCGTTAACTCAAACACAATTACCATGTAAGGCGGTATTGATACTATTGGCTTAGCACTGACCGAAATAGGCCAGGCAGCGGATGTTAATACTGTAATTGCAAATCCGCTTGCAGCTCCTAATAGTCCTCCGAAAAGGGTGAAAAATCTTATCGGGCTGGGCGGAAGATCAATTTCTTCTTCAACTTCATGTAATGGTACAGGAGAAAAGACCCTTAAATTTTCATAACCGTTGGACTTAAGTTTCCTTACTGCATCCAGTACAGAATCAGCATATGAATATACACCTACTACGCCTTGATTTAAGCTCATTACTTATCCCCCCTTTTGGGTACGGGAAGTATTTCTTTAATTTCCGAAATTGATATTGACGGCAGTGTTTTCAGGAATATGAGGAAAAACATAAAGAACCATGCAAAACTACCTGCAGTTATACCTGCTTCTACCCACGAGATCTTATAGACTCCCCAGGCGGCAGGATCAAAGTCCCTCGATAGAGATATAACGATGATATTAAACCTCTCAAACCACATGCCGATATTAATAAATATTGAGATTATAAACAGCCACTTAAGATTTCTTCTGACTGCACTGAACCAGAGTGGTATTGGAATGACAACGTTACAAATAACCATTATCCAGTAAAACAGTGCATATTCGCCAGTTGCCCTGTACATAAACTGCTGCCACTCAAACGGGCTGCTGCTGTACCAGGCCATAAAAAATTCTACTCCGTATGCATAACCAACAATACCGGATGTAAACATAATAAGCTTTGCCATCCCGTCGTAGTTATCAAGAGTTATATAGTCTTCAAGTTTAAATATTTTTCTTATTGGAATTGTCAGTGTTATTACCATGCCGAGTCCGGAAAAGATCGCACCGGCAACAAAGTATGGCGCAAAAATTGTGGTATGCCATCCGGGCACATTACCCATTGCAAAGTCCCATGACACAACCGAGTGCACAGAAAGTACAAGAGGTGTGGCCAGGGCTGCAAAATAAAGATAGGCCCTTCCATAATGTAGCCATTCCCAGTTGGAACCTTTCCAGCCGAATGACAGTATTGAGTAAATTATTTTTCTTGGTTTTTCTGTAACTTTATCTCTGATTGCTGCAATGTCCGGGATCATACCGATTAAAAAGAAAAGTGAACTTACAGTAAGATATGTGCTTACAGCAAATACGTCCCATACTAGTGGTGATTTAAAATTAATCCATAACTCTCTTTGGTTTGGATAAGGGAAGAGCCAGTAAAAATTCCACGGCCTACCAAGGTGCATAATAGGGAAAAGCCCTGCTGTAAGTACAGCAAACACAGTCATCCCCTCTGCTATCCTGTAAATTGACATCCTGAAACGTGCTCTGAATAAATATAAAATTGCTGAAATTAATGTTCCGGAGTGAGCGATACCAACCCAGAATACAAAGTCGGTAATATATGTACCCCAAAAAACTGGGTGCCTGTAGCCGGCTACTCCAAGACCAACATAAACCTGGTAAATAAAACAGATTAAACCAATTCCTACAAAGGATAATGAAATCATGAACAGTGCCCACCACTTTACGGAAGGCTTTTCAAGCATTCTAACTACGTCTGCAGTAACTCTGGAGTATGTCAAATTGGTATCTTGACTCATTAGGCGTTATCCCACTTTACTTTTTTTAGATATGTAATTCCTGGTTTTGTGTTAATAACTTCAAAAACTTTGTAGCCTCTTTTGTCATGTGAGAGTTTTGCGACCTGGCTTGTTGTGTCCTTCAGGTCACCAAATACAATTGCATCTGTGGGACATGCCTGCTGGCAGGCTGTCAGAATATCGCCGTCGTGGACAACACCGTCGCTGTCTTTGGCAATATCTGTACCGTATTTAATTCTCTGTACACAAAATGTACATTTTTCCATAATACCCTTAGTCCTGACTGTTACGTCGGGGTTAAGCTGCCAGTTAAGAGGTTCGGGGAACTTGTATGTATACCAGTTAAATTTTCTTACTTTATAAGTACAGTTGTTAGCACAATACCTTGTACCAACGCACCTGTTATAAATCATCCCGTTGAGCCCTTCGGGATTGTGATAAGTTGCAAATACCGGGCATACAGGCTCACAGGGGGCATTACCGCACTGCTGGCACATCATAGGTAAAAACCTGGTGTCCATTCTGCCGTTTTCGTCTTTATCAAAATACCTTTCGATCCTGATCCACGACATGTCGCGCCTTTTTGCAACCTGCGCCTTACCTACAAAAGGAATATTGTTCTCTGCATAACATGCAGTCACACAAGCTCCGCAGCCGGTACATTTGTTGAGGTCAACGTTCATTGCCCACCTGTGGTTTGGATATTCCCTTGGTGGATAAAAATCAGGTTCATCGTGATGCTCATTATGATGGTCATCGTGATTTAGCTGATCAAGTGTTACGGCCTGTGCAACGTCTCTTTTGTGCTGTGTCCTTGTGTACTGTGTTCTTACAAGAAGGCTGTGTTTCCCTGCATTTGAGATCGACACTTTAGATGAAAGGAAAGCAAATCCGCCTGAAATTCTGTCGGATGAATTCGGCAAAAGGTCAAGGGGGTTTACACCGCGGTCTTTCGCGTATCTTCCGTAAGCTGTGTGTCCCTGGCCAAGTGCAACTGCAATGGTATCTGGCCTGATTCCATCATAAGTAAAAACCTGTGTTTTAATTTCACCCTGTGGTGACTGAATAGTTATATATGATCCTTCCCTTACACCTAATTTCTTGGCTGTTTCGGTGTTCATATCTACATAAGAATCCCATACTGAAGTAGTAAGGGCTTCGGGAAGTTCCTGCAGCCATGGTTTATTTGCACCTGAACCATCATAATATTTATATGAAGGGTAAGTAATGAAATAGTATTCTCCATCACCCTTGAACTCTGGTTCTGAAAATTGTACAGACTGCACAGCAGATGAAAGCTGCACAGCCCTTTCAGGAAGGTTTATCTCAACTCCGCCGTCCCTTAGGGTATCATTCCAGAATAGTTCAAACTGTTTGTTTGGTGCAACATAGTTTGCTACGTTTTTCCATGCACTTCTTAAATAATCATAATATTTATCTTCTGTTATAAGTTCTTTGGTCGCATCAACTTTCTTACTTAGTGAGATCAGTGTGTCGCCAACTGACTGAGTGTTAAATACCGGCATCATTGCTGGCTGGATAATACTTACATAACTCTTAGTAGGCTGGAAATCTCCCCAGCTCTCAACTGAGTGGTTATCCGGAAGCACAAGGTGCGATAGTTCAGTTGTTTCGTCCATGAAGGAAGAAAAACTAACAATGTAAGGCACATTCTTAATAGCTTCTTCAGCATTTAGTGATTTTGGAAGGGAGTAGACAGGATTAACGCCTTGTACAATAAGTACATCTACTTTTCCGCTTCTCATATCTTCAAGAAGACTTAATATATCTTTAAAGTTATTTGCATTTGAAATTAGCTGCGTATCGGTAAAATCAACAGTTTTTCCAATATTTCCTGCTATATAGTTAAGTATATTTATAGCTACAAGTGTTTCAGTAGCGTTTGTACCGGTAAGGGCAACCCCTCCGCCCAGTGCAACACTTTTATATTTAACAAAATCTTTTGCAATCTGGTTTATTGTTTCAGCCGGGACCTCTGTAAGTTTGGATACTTTTTCAACTGTGTAGGAAGAGACCATATCTGATACGAGGCTTGCATCCTTTCCGGCCTTACCGTTTTTGATTATTGCATTGGCAATTCCAAGAGCAAGAAAAAGTTCTGTACCGGGTTTAATTGCTACCCAGTCATCAGCACTTGCCCCGGTTAGGGACATTCTTGGCTCTACCTGGATAAATTTTCCTACTTTACCGTTTTTGACTGTTTTTAGTTTAGAAAACCCTCTGGCATACTGGGTTGGTGAAAGCCATGTTTCAAGAAAATCAGCCCCAAAGGAAAGTACATAATCTGCATTTTCAATTTTATAAGTTGGTATCTCTTCAATTCCAAATGAAATCTTGTTTGCTTCTTTAATAGGGTCGTATGAGAATGATTCGTATGTGTAGTGTTTTGCACCTATTGCCTTGGTCCATTTGTCTACAAGGTCATTTAATGTGCCGGATATGCTGTTGCTAAGGTAAACAATACGGCTGCCTTTTCCCTGGCTTGTAAGTTCATTAATTTTTGCTGAAAGTTCATCTGTCCCTGTTTCCCAGGAAGATGGTGCGAGCCTGCCAAATTCATTTATTTTTAGAGGGGACCTGTTCCTGTCGGGATTATACAAACCCTGGAGTGAAGCCTGGCCCCTGGCGCAGGTTGATCCTCCATTTATAGGACTGTTGGGGTTACCCTCAATCTTTATAGCTCTTCCGTCCCTGTTTTTTACAATAACTCCGCAACCGGCAGGACACTCCCTGCATGTGGAAGAATAAAACTTTGGAATAGCTGGTATATAAGATTCAGGAGGTATAACGTAGGGGATAATCTGTTCTACCGGTTCTCCGGAACATGCACCCGTGACGGCCGCTGTTCCACCGGCTACACCGATTACCTTTAAAAAATCCCTTCTGTTTATTCCACCTTTCTTACCTTTAGACATTAATTCCTCCGATCAATAATGGCAAGTCAGACAATCCTTCAATTGAGTTAAGTGTTCCTGGTTATCAGCATTCTCTTCATGACATGAAATACAGAAACCCATATTTAAACTTTCTGCTTTATATACTACGTCCATCTCCTGCACTTGCCCGTGGCAGGTCTGGCATTCAAATCCGCGTTTGATATGGCGTTTATGGTTAAACCTTACGTATTCCGGCATATCAGTAACTTTAATCCATGGAATAGGTTCTTTACGCTCCCAGTAATCTTTTACTTTGTTGATTTCTGTTTTGTAATTTATGACTTTACCGCTCTGGGTTTTGTACTCTTCGTCTCTGCCGTGAACCTGGCTGTGGCAACCGATACATTTCTGCACGGAAGGAATACCCGGATTTGTTGAGACATCGGCAAAACTGTGACAGTACTGACAGGGAATCTGATTCTCCCCTGCGTGAATTTTATGACTAAATAGTATTGGCTGCATAGGACCTTTACTATCACTTTCGGCGGAACTCTGGTAAAAACCAAATAAAAATAGTCCGCTTAATACAAAGATAGAAGTAACTTTAATCCAATTGTCCATTTTTAACCTTAAATATTCAATTTTTGGGTAAATTTTTAAAGGAAGATTACGTATGGTTCCTCAAAAACGCTATTAATTAATATCATGCTGTGTTTATCTGTCAAGTTAATAGGGATATTATGTTAAAAAGTTGTTAAGATTTAGCTTTCCACCCAGTGAATTTACAAAAAATTCCTGGCTGTTTTGAGCTAAATTCCCGGTTAATCCATTCTGCACATCCACCCCGTCAATAGTAGGTATAACCCCTACTATCTCAACCTCTGTGAGGTTATTTATCGCATCAATGTTAAGTGATTCAGCAAGATCCGGGTTTGAAGGATAATTACAAATAACTATTCCGAGTATATGAAGCCCCTTTTTTTTTGCGTGTTCGATTGATAGCAGCGTGTGATTCAAAGTTCCAAGCCCCGGACGTGCTACTATGATCACAGACAGGCCCATATCTTTTGCAAAATCACTCATAAAATAGTTCTTTGTAATTGGCACCATTAGTCCGCCGGCACCCTCGAATAATGTAGTTCCACCTGAAATTAAAAATTTTTCTTTTAGTAGTTTTAATAACGAAGGAATATTTATATCTTTTTTTTCCAGTATTGCGGCTGAATATGGTGATAGTGGTTTACTCAGCCTTATCGGGCAGACATCATCAATCTTAAAAGCAAGGCCGAGCGCTTTATATATAAATTCAATATCGAGGAAGCCCTCTTCTTCTGTACCTGTCTGGAAGGGTTTTACCGCTGCCACACTTTTGCCGGAGTTTTTTATACAGCATGCAATTGCAGCCGTCACTACGGTTTTGCCAATATCGGTGTCAGTGCCAGTTATAAAAATCCCTTTTGGAAAATTTTCCTTCAATCTGTTTCCCGGTGTTAAATATTTTAAATTCCCAGCTCTTTTACTTTTTCCAGAATTTCATCTGCATGTTTTTTGGTATTTACCTTTTTCCAGATATATACAATTTTACCTTTCTTATTTATAAGGAATGTTTCCCTTTTGGCAGATCCAAAAGCACTTTTTACTCCATATAAATTTATAATTTCCTTACCCCTATCACTCAATAGAGGAAAATTAAGGTCGAATTTATCCCTGAAGTTTTCATGCGCCTTAACCCCATCTGTACTAACACCAAGGACCTGGATGCCCCGGGCTTTCAAATCATCCATTCCGTCTCGAAGTGAACACGCTTCTTTGGTACAGCCAGGAGTATTGTCCTTTGGGTAGAAATAAAGAGCTACTGTCCCATTATTATATATATCACTTAGTTTTATTTTTTCTCCGCCGTAGGTTTCTGTTTCAAAATCAGGGGCAGTATCCCCGGCAGCAAGTACGTCAGACATAAAAATCCTCCAACAGTTTTCAGTATTAGTAATTAGTATAGACGCTTACGGAAGAAACGTAAGAAAATTACATTCCAAGACTTTCTTTTGCTGCTTCACTCATCATGCTGGGTTCCCAGGGTGGGTCCCATACAATCTCAATATTGGCTTCCTTTACTTCCGGAAGATCTTCGAGCATAAGTTTTGCTTCTGTGACTATCTGCGTTGCTGCCGGACAGCCTGGTGAAGTCATAGACATATTAATATTAAGTACATCTTCAACTACCTCTACGCTATAAACAAGTCCCAGGTTTACAATATCTATTGGTATCTCGGGATCATAAATTTCACCGAGCACCTCATAAACTTTTTCTTCTGTTAAAGCCATGTTAATCCTCTTCTTTTATTTCTTCAATAATATCATCCGTAAGAAGTACTGCATCTTCTTCATTAGCAGATGTATCCGCATGAGTTGGGTGACTCTCGGGGGTATTATTCGGATTAAACTCAAGGCCTAAATCCAGTGTTTTGTAAATGAAAATACCTTTCGTTTTAGGTTCAGGAGGAACAATTATGGAATCAAAATCCTTGAATTTAACGGGAATCTGTACAGCAACATCCGCATTTTCTTTTTTAAATAGTTTAGAAAGCATATTACTAAGCCCCATAATTCTTCGGTCCTCACCCAAATCGAAAAGATTTATATAATTTTACACCAATTTATTCTTTTATAAAACCTAAATATATCCTGATCCTACAGCAGCGATTTTACTACTTCGAGTGCAGAATCATAATTTGGCTCATCTGCCACTTCGGGAACATATTCGGCATGCCTTACAATATTGTCCTTATCCACTACAAATATAGCCCTTGCAAGCAGTCTGTTTTCCTTTATTAGAGTACCGTAACTTTCACCGAAAGAGGCAAACTGGTAATCGGAAACGTTTCTTAATTTTTCTATTCCCGCATTCCCGCAGTACCTGGACATTGCAAAAGGCAGGTCCATGCTTACAGTAAGTATCTCTACATCATCCGGAAGATTTTCGGCTTCTTTGCTGAAACGCCTGGTCTGCACGTCACATACGGGTGTATCCACAGATACTATTACATTAAATACTTTTATTTTTCCGCCGTAAGAATCCAGGGTTACCAAATTTCCAAGTCCTTCATTCAGTTTAAAATCCGGCGCTTTATCACCTACTTTAATTTCAGTTCCGAGCAGTGTTAACGGATTTCCCTGAAGTGTTATTACACCTGTTCTTTCTTCTGCCATGTTATTATTCCTCCGTAATATTTTGATTTTTTGCCTCTTGGTTAATCAGCTCGGCATTTCTCTTGGCATCAACCATTGCATATACCCAAAGGGCCATACTTGCAAGAGAATATCCTACAAATATAAACATTGTGGGCTCATCAACATTTTCAAGATTATCAACATTATCTACCACAGTGACCAACGGTTCCCTTATAAGAAAATTAATAATCATGTTAAAACCGATAAAGAATAGCCCCTTCCCAATATGAGAATTGTATATCTGCCCGAGTCCCGGCAGAATTGCAGAAAGTATTAAGGCCAGTAGCGGGTTTTTGACCTGTTTTTCTTTTGTCTTTTCTTCTGTCATTTTATTAATTCTAATCCCGGTATTGCGATTCAATCTGGCCAATATATTCATTTAGCTTCGCACCCGGGTCATCGGACTTCATGAAGCTCTCCCCGATCAGAAATGTATTGACCCCTATCTCTCTAAGCATACTGATATCACCCGGATTGCTTATCCCGCTTTCACTTATTACCAGTATATCTTCCGGAATATATTTTATCAGTTCAACTGTTGTAGAAAGATCGACTTCAAAAGTCTTTAAATTCCTGTTATTTATTCCAATAATACTGCATCCTGTATCAATTACTTTATCAAGTTCTTCGCGGTTATGTATCTCAACAATAGCATTCATATTTAAAGAATCCACGATCTGTAGATATTGCTTAATTCTTTCCTTATCAAGTATTGCAGCAATCAGTAGAACAATATCGGCCCCGTGTGCCCTTGCTTCATAGATCTGGTAGGGATCGATTGTAAAATCCTTTCTTAAGAGGGGAATACTTACGGCTTTTCTAATTTGAGAAAGGTATTGCAAACTCCCCTGGAAAAATTTTTCATCTGTAAGGATGGAGATAGCAGAAGCTCCGTTTGCCTCATAAGATTTTGCAATGTTTAACGGATCAAAATTCTCACAGATCACACCTTTTGAAGGTGAAGCCTTTTTGATTTCGGAAATAACTTTTAGTGAACTATCGGCATTGGCACGTGTATAAAAATCTATAGGCGGCTCAATATCTTTTAGCCTGTTTTGCAGTTCGGCAAGGGGGAGCAGGTCCATTGACCTTTTGAGTTCACCCTTTTTATATTCAACAATATCATCAAGAATCATTACTATTAATTCCGGGTTTTGTAAATTCTTTTAATTCTTCAAGTTTCTTTAGAGCTTTGCCGCTTTCAATAGATTCAACTGCAATATCAACTGCCTCTTTAAAATCAGAACTTGTTCCCGATACTAATATGGCTGCTGCAGCATTTAGCAGTGTTATATCTCTCTTTGCACCGTCTATTTCACTTTTTAATATTGATAAGACAAGGTCTGCATTTTCTGTACTGTTTTTGCCGCCTTTAAGCTCATCCAGTTTATATTTTGGTATTCCTATCTGTGAAGGGTCAAACTGGTATGTCTTAACAATACCGTCCCTTAATTCTGCTATGGAAGTTGTTCCGGTAACTGTTATTTCATCCATTGAATCCGAACCGTGTACTACCATTGCATGTTCAGAGCCTAGGTTTCTTAGTACCTTTGCAATAGGTTCAATTAACGATTCAGCATAAACACCCATTACCTGGCGCTTAACAAGCGCGGGATTAAGAATGGGCCCGAGCAGGTTAAAGATAGTCCTGATTCCAATTTCTTTTCTCGGGATAGCAACATTTTTCATAGCCGGATGGTAAACAGGCGCAAATAGAAATGCTATTCCTACATCATTGAAGCATTTTTCAGATTCTATAACATCAAGATTAATATTAATTCCAAGAGCTTCTAAGACATCAGCACTGCCAACAGGGCTTGATACTGACCTGTTGCCATGTTTTGCTACCGGGATTCCCGCCCCGGCAACTACAAAACTTGCGGTTGTTGATACGTTAAACGTACCGTGATTATCTCCACCTGTACCGCACAGGTCTACTGCATTCTCAAACTTGTGATTTATCTTTGTTGCTTTATCCAGCATTATCCTGGAAGCACCAGTTATCTCGGGTATTGTTTCCCCCTTGATTCTGAGGGCAACAAGGTAAGCTGCAATCTGGCTGTCCGTTATCTCACCGTTCATCATTTGTTCGAATATCAGGGCAACCTCGTTTTCTTCAAGGTCTACTCTTTCAACAAGCTTTTTTATTGCATCATTAATCATTAATTTTCACCTTTTTCCAGAGCAATTCTGACCCTGTCTACAATACCGTTAATAAATGATCCGGATTCATTATTTCCATATTTCTTAGCTATATCAACAGCTTCGTTTATGGTAACAGGGTGAGGTATATTACTCAAATTGAGCATTTCATAGATTGCAATCCTTAAAATATTCTTGTCTATTCTTGAAATTCTTGAGACTTTCCAGTTATCGGAATATTTAGAAATAACTTCGTCAATACTGTCTCTGTTGTCACAGACACCCCTGCCAAGGACAATAAAAAAATCTTTAATTTCATCATCATTAATCTCGTCCTGGGTTATAAGAAAAGCTTCAAGCTGTTCTTCAAAATTATTTAAATCTTTATTCTGTTCCAGGTAAACATCGTACTGGTATAGAAATTTAAGTGTAAGTTCACGTGAAAGTCTGCGCTTTCCCATATTATTTTATTGGATTGTTGAGTTGGATAATCAGAGAGCCTTAACCAGGTTAGCCATCTCTATTGCCGAAATAGCAGCATCGCTACCCCTGTTGCCGCCTTTTACTCCGGATCTGTCTATTGCCTGTTCAACAGTTTCGGTTGTAAGAACACCAAGCGTAACCGGGACCCCGGTATCAAGGGCAACTTTTGAAAGATCATTTGTTACCTGGGCAGATAAAAAATCGTAATGTGAGGTCTGTCCTTTAATAATAGAACCAATTGCAACAATACAGCTGTATTTCTTTTTCCTGGCTGCCTGCTGAACGGCAAACGGCAGTTCAAAAGAACCAGGAACTTTGATTATATCAATATTCGATTCACTTGCACCATGCCTTAACAATGTGTTTTTAGCACCTGACAGGAGCTGGTTTGTGATAAGCTCGTTTACCCTGCTTGTAACAAGTGCAAACTTAAAACCCTTTGCACTGAGTGAACCTTCTATTGTTGCCATTTATAAACCTCTAGCATAATTATAAAGATTTTATTCTATTTAACTAATACTTTTTAATTCTACAAAATTTCGTGAATCATCAGAAATGTCCAGATGCACCTTTTCCACAATCTTCAGCCCAAAACCTTCAAGCCCTTTAACTTTCTTATTATTATTGGAAAGAAGTTTAATATTCCTTACATTCAGATCGCGGAGTATCTGTGCACCAACCCCGTAGTTTCTCAATTCACTTTTATACTGAAGATCATCATTCCCATCCATAGGGTCAGATATTTTACCCTTGATTGAATACTCTTTTATCTTGTTTACAAGCCCCTTACCGTGACTTTCTGATCTGATATATAAAATAATTCCACACCCTTCTTCCTCTATAATTTCCATTGACTTAAGAAGCTTTGCCCTACTGTCACAGTTTTTTGTATTAAATACATCACTGATAAGGCTTTCTGAATGCACCCTTACCAGTATATTTTTTGCCGGGTCAATCTCACCCTTAACCAGTGCAACGTGATGCACGGGATTAATTTCACTTTCATATACTATTGATTTGAATGTACCGAATTCTGTAGGCAGTTCTGCCTCGGCAACCCTGTTAACAAACTTTTCATTCTCAAGCCTGTAACTGATAAGGTCTGCAATTGTAGCAATTTTAATATTGTGTTTTCTGGCAATTGTTTCCAGATCTTCGAGACGTGCCATATCACCATCGTCTTTCATTATTTCGCAAATAACAGACGCAGGTTTCAGCCCGGATATACGTGCAATGTCTACTGACCCTTCGGTATGGCCTGCCCTTACAAGTACCCCGCCTTTTCTTGCTATAAGGGGAAATACGTGTCCGGGCCTGATAAAATCTTCAGGCTTAGATTCCTCGCATATTGCCTGGCTGATTGTTTTTGCCCTGTCATATGCGGAAATACCTGTAGTAACATCTTTTACAGCATCAATAGGGATAGTAAATGCAGTATGTTGGGGTAAATCATTGTTTTCCGGTTTCATTGGCTGTAGTGCTAGTCTGTCTGCATATTCTTTTGTAAATGCAAGACATATAAGCCCACGGCCATGAGTGGCCATAAAATTAATCGCTTCAGGTGTTGCATACTCAGCAGCAACGACGAAATCTCCTTCATTCTCCCTGTCTTCATCATCGACTAATATTACAATTTTCCCGTTTTTTATATCTTCAATAGCTTCTTCAATTTTTACCATTTTTATTACCTTTGTTAGTGAGCAACACTATCTTTAATTTTAAACGCAACTTTAATATATGCGAGACCTTAATTTTGTCAACCTCTATAAATACTTAAAATAATTAGTTTTTTCTTTAATAAATAGTGACAATACAGCCTTTTTACAGGCTTTTTAGCCATATATTCCACCTATTGCTTATTATACTTTTTACACCCTAAATATTCTTGACATTTATGGGTGGCAATGTATCGTTTGAGTAAAATGTTTTGAGGTGAAAGAAATGTCTGAATACACCATAAATTTTCAGGATAATGACGAACTTGATGACGATGACTTTGATGATAACGATGATGAGTTATTTGATGAAGATCTATTTGATGACGAAGACTGGGACGAAGATTTTGATGACGATGATGACGATTTAGAAGATGACGACGAGACAGAAGAAGAATTTGAAAGATTACTCCACTGATTTAACCCAATAATTCCAATTTAATCCCTTTTTTTTAAATTACTGCTAAAAAATTTATATGGATAGGTGTGCCCAGGGCCGGACTTGAACCGGCATGGGATTGCTCCCGAGGGATTTTAAGTCCCTTGCGTCTACCAATTTCGCCACCCGGGCTACCTTTGTTTTTAAGGTTGGGTGAGGCGACGCCCGGGTTCGAACCGGGGTATAATGGTTTTGCAGACCATTGCCTTACCACTTGGCTACGTCGCCGTTAAATTAGAAAAAAATAACAAATACATTATCCAGAAAAAATACTATATTTCAATCCATTAATTTTCCTGATGAAAAAGTTACCGCTTTTCCGCCAAGTAAAACCCTCTTTTCTTTTTGTTCTACGTAAACAAAACCGCCTCTTTCCGATGCCTGGTATCCGGTCAGTTTTGGTTTGTTAAACCTTGAAGACCAGTAAGGTGCAAGGCAGCAATGAGCAGAACCAGTTACAGGGTCTTCCGGGATACCTGCGTTAGGTGCAAAAAATCTCGACACAAAATCATAATCTGCAGATTCAGAAGCTGATGTAATTATTACTCCCCTGGTATCCAGTTTCTCCAGTATTGAGAAATCAGGTTCAAGCGTTCTTACAATTTCTTCATTTTGCACTTCTGCAATGTAATCAAACCTGTTTTTACCCGTAAATACAGGTGCTATTTTAAAACCTTTTTTAATTTCTTCGGGACACTCTGTTTCAACTGCATCTTCTCTTGGAAAATCCATTATCAGGAGTTCATTCATTTTATTCACACTTAAACGTCCACTCAGGGTATCAAAATTAATTGTTAAATCAGGTTTAACCAGCCCCTGCTCCCAGAGCACGTGAGCACTCGCAAGGGTTGCATGGCCGCAAAGATCAACTTCCACCCTGGGCGTAAACCACCTTAATCCAAAACCGCTGTTATTTTTCTCAATAAAAGCTGTTTCAGAAAGACCAAATTCAGAAGCAATACCCTGCATCAATTCATCATTGACAGGTTGTTCAAACAGGCATACTGCCGCCTGATTGCCAGAGTCAAGATTATCGGTAAAAGCATTAATTATAAAATATTTCATTATGTTTTTTATATCATTTATACGAATTTGTTTAACCATATTTCAGTGCATAGACTTAAAATCAGTTCTTGTTTTTTCTTCTTATTTTTCAAACTTTATATGAACAATATCTATTTCACAGTGATTGTAAATAACAGGGGTTTTACAGACCAGCTGTCACAGTTTTCTGTCTATTACACACTGGGGAGATACCTTGGCTACAGGTACCTGCATACAGAATTAAAAATTCAAAGAAGCAGTCCGGCATATTACAACAGGTATGTATTTATTTCCAAGCTCTTGAACCTTTTTTATATTATTAAGAGGTTCTTTAATCTTCACATTAATTTATTTGATCTTCTGGGTATCAATGATCACTTTAAAAATACCATATCAAAAAAAGATAAATTCGAAAAAATAGTAGAGATAAGGTTTGATGAAGACTTCATTAATAAAAACAGTATTAACAGTTGCAAGACACTGGAAAATTATATTCGCGGAGTAGTAGAAAATAATATTTCAGAAACAAAAATACTTGTAAAATTTATTCACAAATTCGGCATGGACCAGGTCTGGTGGATTAAAAAAGCCCTGCCCCCTGCAAGTGAATATATTAATATCCCTGAAATATATCAGCAAACGAGAACCAAATATCCCGTAAAGTCCCTTTTTAATAATAAGAAGGAAATCAAAATACTGGTCCATATAAGACAGGGTGATGTTGGTATAGTCGAAACTCCGTGGAAGACTTATATTCCAATTTTAAGGAAAAGATCAGCGGCATTAGTAGAATATGAATCAATTAATGAGATAGGTAAAAAATATATACATATGTTTCACCCCTCTGAATTTTTAAGTTATATCAGGGCTTTTTGTGAACACCTCCCACAAAGTAATTATTCAATGCTGATTTTTTCCGATGGTTACTGCAGGTCAATGGATATGATAGTAAGAAATATTTATAAATTAAATCTTGATAAGAACAAAAATAATCTCCTTCTTAATGCATTTGAGAACTTTGACAGGGACCAGTTTAAGGACTTTGAATCCCTGGAAAATACAAAATGTGTTATAGGCGAAAGTGAAACAAAATTAGAACAGCTCGTCCACTCGGCAACTGAGGCAGATATTATTATTTGTTCTGACCAGCAGTATATGATGCATAAACTAACAACAGCCATTTGCAGTAAACAAAAGCCCAAAGTTATTGTTCTGACAAAAAATTCAGATTCATTTACTGACAGCTTTTTCTCCGGAGAGGAAAGATTTACTTATGTAAACCTCGGGTCTCCAGAATATGAGAAAACATGGGAAAAACTGGATTTGCATAATTAACCAGGACTAAAAAAAAGGCGGGGTCATAATCTGACCCCGCCTTTTAAAACTAAAACCTAACTGTTCTTATTTTCTGATTTTTAAATATCTTCTGGTAACTACAACAACCGGTATAAGTAAAAACAGCAGCATTGATGCCCCTCCTGTCGATCCCGGTGAAGCAACAGTACATCCACTGCCATCACCACTTGTAATGATTACAAGTGCAATTGCAGTTACTAGTCCGCCTATCTGGTCGGCATCTGCTGTAAGGAATATATCCACATCTCCCGGAGGCACATCTTCAGCTACAAAGTCTATTACAATATCTACATCATTTGTAAGTGTTGCAATATCACATTCGACTGAATCTTCAAGGATTATACAACTTCCGATATTCGGTTCTAAGAAAGCTGTAGATGGCTCAAGCCTAACACTTTGAATCTGTTTTGAAACAATAAGTTCGTCTTCAATACTTATTTCAACGTTTGTAAGATTCGCATTTGTAGCATTCCTCGCAGTAACAATAAAAGTACCTTCGCCGCCTTCATTTACTTCAGGAACATTGTCCTGGATAAATTCAAGTGGGTCGCCTGGGTTAAGTACATCTCCCCCGCCTACCAGTTTAAATGTAGCAACACATGTCCTGTTGCCATTGATGGTGACCTGGCCACTGGCGTTACAGTCGTCGCTCCATCCCTGGAACTCGGATCCATTATTTGCAGTTGCAACAAGCGTTACATTGGTTCCCGGATTATATGATTCTGTGCAGTCTCCGGGACAGTTTATACCGCCGTTAGCAGGCACGCCAACAGGCCCGGTCACAGTCCCCGTTCCGGGGCCTCCAAGTACTACATCAAGTGTAAATACTGAATCATCTATGTTGGTAAATGTGCAATCAACGGCTGTATCTTCAGGCAGCGTAGTAAAATCAAGAGTACCAAGTGTATCATTTATTGATACGCCATCTGCCGGTTCTGTAGCACAAGAGATTGTAAGTGAATTATCCGCAGGAATTGACTCGGCAACATTATAATCGCCCTCGGTAATTGTGCAGCTTATTGATTCATCGTCGTCCAGTGTAAATTCACCACCTGCAGGCATAGGTGTGCAGTTTTCATCCGGGATATCACTGCTAAAACTAAAACTAAGAAGTCCAGCGGGGTCAGTATCTTTTGTTATTGTTAGAGTTGCTTTCTGGACTTCTACAGAACCTGTATCACAAGCATCAGCTTCTCTAGGTTCACCCCTCTGATCATCTGCCAGGCCGCATGTTCCGGCGTTATCAATAGCAGGGCTTCCGGGAAGTAAAATGTGTGTATCAGTTTTACCTCCGTTATTTGCAAGAGCCCCGATCAATGGATCGGTGTCCTGTAAATCCCCTACTGACATAAACCCACAACTCATTGCGCTTTCTATATTTCCACCATTTGAAGTCAATGTATCAGTATTTAAACAATCACCACCTAATATTTGATTAGCAACAATGGAATTAGTAACAATTAAAGTTCCTGCATTATCAATTCCACCTCCACCTCCTGTTGCGCTATTGTCAGTAATTGTAGAATTATCAATATTAGAAGTTGCTCCGGAATTTAGTATCCCGCCACCGGTTGTATCAGCATCATTATTACTTACAGTGCTGTTTGTCATATCTAATATACCATTACTACCGATAGCTATACCCCCACCAGCACCGGTTGTAGATGTGTTATCATCAATAGTAGAATCCGTTATCGTGGCCGTATGATCATCAACAAATATTCCACCGCCATTATTTACTGCTGTGTTGCCGCTTATTGTTGACTCCGTTATAATTAGAGATCCATTAGAACCAGTTGAGTGAATTGCTCCGCCGGGGCTATCAACCGTCATATCAATAAGATTTGAACAGTCCACAGTAACATTGTTATCATTATTGAAAATTAGACCACCAAAATCAGTTACGGAAGAACCTGTTAATGTTAAATTTCTAAATATTACATTTAAAGGTGTTACATCATCATTAATTGCGAATAATCTAGAGGGTGCGTCAGTTTGATTAATGGTTGGACCAGTACCGGGATCCCCGGTTCCAACAATCTCTACATCCCTATCAATTACAATTTCACCTTCAGTAAGAAGTACATCAACCTGGACATTTACAACTACATCAGTCTGGACTTCTAAGCAGTCCCTTAGTTCACCAACTACACCAGTGTCAGTACCCAAAGTTACATTGCACTGTGAAAAAGCAAAACCAGTCTGAAGTAAAAATAAGAATAAAAAAGATAGTAAAATTCTGAACATTCCATGCCTCCAAAAGAAAATTTTATAAAGTCTGGTACTTATACAAAATTCTTATTAGTTACAGTATAAAAGAAGATAAAGTTATCGTAAAGTAATTAATAATATTTAGATCCTAAGTTAAATGCTGGATTTTATAAAGTCAGATCTCTCACAGAAGCCTGCACTGAGTGAAGTCGAAGTGTTCGAGATGACAATTTTTAGCAGGAATGACGACAGTGTTAGTTGTTCTCAAACTTAACTTTCTTATCTTTTAGAGCTTTCACAGCATCATTGATACCTGAAAGTGTAAGTGGAAACATCCTGTCTTCGTAAATCTCTCTCAGCATATTAATACTTTCGGTCCATTTCCACTCTTCCCGTGGAACGGGGTTAAGCCAGACTGTATATGGAAACTGCTCTTTCAGCCTTTCAAGCCATCTAAGGCCCGGTTCTTCGTTATTGTGTTCTACACTTCCATTCTGGTACATAATCTCCCAGGGAGACATTGAAGCATCCCCTACAATTATGCATTTATAGTCGCTGTTATATTTGTGAAGTATCTCATACGTTGGTATCTGTTCCTGCCAGCGCCTTATATTGTCCTTCCAGAGGCGTTCATAAATACAGTTGTGAAAGTAATAAAACTCCATATGTTTAAACTCGTATTTTGCAGCGGAAAACAGCCTTGAACAAAGCTCCACGTGGTCATCCATAGAACCGCCGTTATCAAAAAACATAAGTACTTTTACATTGTTCTTTTTTTCCGGGACCATCTGAATATCAAGATAGCCTGCATTTTTTGATGTTTTATCTATTGTTTTGTCCAGATCCAGTTCATCTCTTTGCCCTTCCCTTGTTAAGGTCCTGAGTCTTCTGAGCGCCATCTTCATATTACGTGTCTGCAATTCCACGGAGTCATCAAGGTCTTTAAAATCCCTCTTATCCCAGACCTTTACCGCCCTTCTGTGCCTGCTCCCGTCCTGCCCTACCCTTATCCCTGCCGGGTTATATCCATATGCACCAAAGGGTGAGGTCCCGCCTGTGCCCATCCACTTATTTCCGCCCTGGTGTCTTTTCTTTTGTTCAGCCATAATTTCCTTGAGCCTTTCCATAAGTTCTTCGAGGTTGCCCATAGACTTTAAATACTCTTTATCTTCATCCGAGAGCATGTTTTCAAAGTTTTTCTCAAGCCATTCAGGAGGTATATTCATAAACTGCTCATCATCTATCTTCTCTATTCCCTTAAAATAATGGCCAAAGAGCTGGTCAAACCTGTCAAGGTGCTGTTCGTGTTTGATCATGACGGAACGGCTAAGGTAGTAAAAATCTTCAACGCTTTTATCAACAACATCTTTATCCAGTGCATCCAGAAAAGTAAGATACTCTTTTAATGTCACAGGAATTCCGTCGTTCTTTAATAATAGGAAAAAATCAAGAAACATAATTACCTTCTGATCCGGAATCTGATATTGTTTACAAGTTCGTGATCCTGCTCATTTTTAAGGAGTGAGCCTGTGTATGGCGGCATGTTTTCTTCAAAATCGACCTTGCTGAGTTCAGCGGCGGTGATTTTCCCAACAACGAGCAGTTTTATCCAGTCAATAAGTTCGCTTGTTGACGGCATCTTTTTAAAACCTTCTACTCCTCTCATTGCATAAAACAGAGTTAATGCCTGGTCGAGCAGTTTTTTCTCAAGCTTTGGATAATGTACCAGTACAATTTGTTCAAGCGTTTCCCTTTCAGGGAATGCTATGTAGTGAAAAAAACACCTCCTGAGAAATGCATCTGGAAGTTCTTTTTCATTATTTGAAGTAATAATAACAATAGGCCTTATTTTGGCCTTAATAGTCTTTTTGAGCTCGTAGCAATAAAACTCCATCTTATCAAGCTCCAGCAATAAGTCATTTGGAAACTCAATATCTGCCTTATCTATCTCATCGATCAGGAGCACGACCTGTTTTTTTGTATCAAATGCTTCCCACAGTTTTCCCTTGTTTATGTAATTGGCAATGTCGTTGACCCTCTCGTCTCCAAGCTGTGAATCACGTAGTCTTGCTACGGCATCATATTCATAAAGCCCCTGCTGGGCGGTTGTTGTTGATTTTACATGCCAGGTTATGATCTCCATCTCAAGTGCTTTTGCGACTTCAAATGCAAGCATTGTTTTTCCGGTCCCCGGTTCTCCTTTTATCAGGAGTGGCCTCTCAAGTGTAATAGCCGCATTTACTGCGAGATTTAGATCGCGTGTTGCTATGTAATCATCTGTTCCTTGAAATTTCATATTGAATCCTCTTTAAATTATAATTATGGAACTATACTTTGCAGGGAATGTTAATCAAAAATCCATGAGAACTTAAATATTGTTATTCAGATAGTTTATAGCTCTATTTTTTGATCCCTGGACTGCCAAATTGCCATTCTCATCATAAATAAAAAAATAAGGTATCGATTTTATTTGATACTGATTAGTTACGGGCGATTCAAACTCGGTAATATCAATTTTTCTTAAAATAAAATTATCAGAATTTCGTGCCATTTTCTCAATACCCGGCCTTATTTGCTCACAGGCACGGCACCAGTCGGCATAAAACAAAAATGCGGTGACCTTATCATCTACTATGTAATTATTTAGATTCACCCTTTCTCCGCTGCTGATCTTTTTAATATCAACTACATTACGCGTTTGTTTTTCCTGAGGCGTATAGTCTTCATTTTCATAATAATAGTCTTTATCATATTCTGTAGCTGACCTATCGGTTTTTATCACTGTCTCACTTTTTTCATTTTCAGAACATGGAGAATTTTTATACATAACCTTGCCGCTGCCATCCAGGCACTTGTAGACCTTAGCATCTGCAGGGCAAATAAAAGGAATAGAAAGAACGAATAAAAGATAGAAGCACTGTTTTATAATCATGACCATGGTTCCTTGTAGTAATAAACGAAATTAGCCACTTTCGGCCTTTCGGTCCATCCGGCCTTACTGTAAAAACCCCTTTCGTATGATGGTTTTTCCTTTCCGTTGGTAAGCATCAGCCTGTAGGCATCTCTTTCCTTTCCTTCATCCATTACAGCTTCAATAAGCTGTTTTCCCGCACCCATACCGCTTGCAGTGGGGCTGACAAACACATCGGACACATAACCCTCTATACCGCCAAGCATTACAAAAGGCACCCAGTGTACATTTGTAAAACCTACGGCCTTATCATCTTCATTAACTGCAACATAGATCGTATGCCCATCTGGATCACTTAAAGCATGATCAATAAGTTCCCTTATAGGGCCTGAGACCTCATCCAGGGGCATAGAGTTTCTTTTTTCGGACCATCCTATCTCCCTCAGTATTTCTGCCATGGAAGAAGCATCACCGCTGGTTACTTTTCTTATTTTCAGCATTTTATTTTAGAGGTTTTTTTAGTAGTTCCACCTGGTCCAGCCAAACCGTTCCTTTTCCGCTTATAACAAGGTTCAGTTTTATATCGTCCGGGTTTTCTCCCTTTTTGAGGAAAAATGGTGCTTCCTGCACCGTCCAGTTATTAGTGCCGGTAAGAGCGTTTTCAATTGCTTTTGAAAAGAACTGGCCTTTCCCCTTAAAACTGCACCACATCTCAAGATAAACCTTGCCCTTTAGATCTTCAGTTTTTATTTTTGCCCTGTAGATAAGAAGTGTATCTTCAACATCAATATTACCAGTGTTAGCAAGCTGTATAACGAGCGGATTATCTGCTGTAATTTTTAAAGATTCACTACCGTCTGCAAAAACTTCCCTGTCGATTTCAACTTCTTCAAGGCCTGATTCATCTGCAATACTTTCAATATCGATTTCAACAAGGGCCCTGCCGTTATTAGTAATCTTGTTATCGCAACCAAAGAATATCAGGCAGGTAAAGCAAACTAAGAAAAATGAAGTATTAAATCGCATAATTTTCCCCTTATTTTCTTTCTTTTAGGTTTTCAAGGATTAATTTCAGGTTGCTTTTGGTCTTATCAGAAGCAAGTATCCTGGCAATATCCTTATCCATTTCATTACAGTAACTTTCTATTCTGTAATTTACTTCTTTTCTGAGTGCTTTTTTGGCAACTGAGTAAGCATCAATATTTTCAGAATTAAACTGGCCGGCAAATGCCTGTGACATATCGATCAGGTTATTATGGTCTGTAATATCATGAAAAATCCCAAGTTTAATGCAATCGTCCGGGTCATAAAGCATTCCGTTAAATAGTATTTCCTCTGCCCTTCTCGGGCCGAGTGCGTACTTAATAATCTCTGCAAATACACTCGGGAGGGGAAATCCTATAGTTATTTCATTTAATCCGAACTTTGCATTAGAACTTACTGCATAACGCGTATCACAGCATAGTGCCAGTATGAGGCCTCCTGCTATGGCGTGCCCGTTTATTGCTGCAACTATAGGCCTGTCCAGGTTAAAGACCCTGAGCATTGAATCCCTGAACTGGTTATACCAGCTCAATATCTCAGCCAGATCCCCACTGGCAAAAATTTCATAGCACTGGTTTAAATCGAGTCCTGCTGAAAAGACACTGCCCACGGAAGTAAGGACAACAGGTTTGTTGGCAAAGTCACTATCAAGTGTATCAAATGCATAATTAAGATCTTTAAAAAAGGCATCATTCATCAGGTTGAGTTTGTTGGAACTCATCTTCAAAACTACAATTCCTTCATGTTCTTCTATAAGCCAGTTCACATTTACCTCTGATAATAATTGTAATTCTAATAATTATTTTTCATATATAAATCTGAAAATACTTAGAGAACTTTACTGGTTTTTTTTGGCCCAGGAATCGCGCAGTGTAACGGTCCTGTTAAATACCAGTTTATCATCAGATGAATCCTCTGAATCAAGTATAAAATAACCTTTTCTTTCAAACTGGTAATTAACTCCCTTAACTGCATCCTTAAGGCTGGGTTCAAGTAGCGCCTTGTTATTAATTTCGAGGGATTCGGGATTAAGATATTCTTTGTAATCTTTTTTATCCGTATGTGATGGATCCTGAACAGTAAACAGCCTGTCATAAAGCCTTAATTCTGCGTTTACCGCATGTTTTGCAGAAACCCAGTGAATAGTGCCTTTTACTCTCCTGCCGTCTGGTGACTGCCCTCCCCTTGATTCAGGGTCATAAGTACAATGAACTTCAGTTACTTCGCCGGTACTTTCATCTTTTATAAAATCAACGCATGTTACATAGTATGCATAACGAAGCCTGACCTCACTCCCGGGTGAAAGCCTGAAATATTTCTTCGGCGGATCTTCCATGAAATCGTCTCTTTCAATAAATATTTCTTTCGAAAATGGTACCATCCTTTTGCCGTCATCCGGATTTTCTGGGTTGTTTATTGCTTCAATTTCTTCAGACAGGTCTTCAGGATAGTTTGTTATTACAACTTTTACAGGGTCAAGTACTGCCATTGTCCTTAATGCTTTTTTATTAAGATCATCACGCAGGCTGTGTTCAAGCAGGGAAAGATCTATATGGCTTTCATGCTTGGTAACCCCAATTTCATGACAAAAGTTTTTAATGGAATCAGGTGTGTAACCCCTTCTTTTAAAACCAACAAGTGTAGGCATCCTGGGATCGTCCCATCCTGACACGTAATTATTATCTACCAGATCTTTAAGTTTTCTTTTGCTAAGAACAGTATATGTGAGGTTAAGCCTTGCGAATTCTATTTGCTGGGGATGATGAATACCCAACTGCTCAATAAACCAGTCATAAAGTGGCCTGTGTTCCTCAAACTCAAGTGTACATAGGGAATGAGTAATACCCTCAATTGAGTCAGACTGCCCATGGGCCCAGTCATACATTGGGTATATATGCCACTTTTCCCCTGTATGATAATGCGGCGTGTCAAGAATCCTGAACATTACCGGGTCACGCATATTCATATTTCCCGAAGCCATATCAATCTTTGCCCTCAACACGTGACTGTGTTCCGGGAAATCCCCGTTTTTCATTTTTTCAAACATCTCGAGGTTCTCTTCAACAGATCTTGTTTTATAAGGGCTGTCATTACCAGGTTTATTAAGTGTCCCGCGATATTCCCTGATTTCTTCCATGCTGAGGCTGTCTACATAAGCAATTCCTTTTTCAATAAAGGAAATCGCATATTCATAAAGTTTTCCAAAGTAGTCAGAAGTAAAATAAAGCCTCTCTTCCCAGTCAAAACCCAGCCACTTAATGTCCTGCTTCATTGACTCTACATATTCTTCGTTTTCCTTGCTCGGGTTTGTATCATCAAAGCGGAGATTGCAGATACCATTAAAATCATCTGCCACTCCAAAATTCAGGCATATTGACTTAGCATGGCCAATATGGAGATAACCATTTGGCTCAGGGGGAAATCTGGTTACAACCTTCCCGTTGTTTTTATTTTTTGCTAAATCTTCTTTAACAATTTCATGTATAAAATCTTTTTTTATTTCTGCTTCATCCATATTTAATTACCTAAAAAAAATAATTCACACACTATTTTGATCATAATGGAGTTAATATCAAATAATTTTTATATTTTTTCATATGAGCCTGTGATATTCTATAAACTAATTTTATTTATGGGAGGAGTACATGCTTAACGAATTTAAAGAGTTTGCAATGAAGGGAAATGTGGTAGATATGGCTGTGGGTATAGTCATAGGAGTAGCTTTCGGTACTATCATAACTTCACTTGTAAATGATCTGCTTATGCCGCCAATCGGAATACTTCTGGGCGGTGTTGACTTCAGCAACCTTTTTTATGTAATTAAAGACGGAATTACACCTGGCCCTTATGAAACAGTTGCCCTTGCAGCTGAAGCTGGCGCGGTAACAATCAATTGGGGACAGTTCATTAATGCTGTTATAAGTTTTATTATTGTTGCCTTTGCTGTGTTTTTTGTTATTAGAGGCATAAACAATATGAGGAAGGAAGAAGAAGCGGCACCTGAAACACCACCTGAACCTTCAATTGAAGAAAACCTTCTGACTGAAATTAGGGATTTACTTAAAAAATAGCAAATTAATTAATAAATATTGAGGGGAAATCACCTCCACCCTGTTCCTCTCCCCAAGGGGGAGGAACTTAATCTGGCATTACAAATATTACGTTAAAAAAATTATTTATTTCAACGTTAAGAAAAATATTCGGGATGAGGAGGAATTATATTTTTTAGATGAAATGAGAAATTTTTAGTTAATTTTTGTTTAGCCTTGATCTTTGTTTCTTTGTATCAAGACAAAGAAAGTACAAAACATTTGTTAGTTTTATTATCACTAAGGTTTATTCAGATATATATTCATAATTATATATATCCTATTTATTATCAAGTTCTCCACTTAATATTACATCCGATACTTGGCACCTGGTTGGGGGATAGTTCATTTCCGGCTAATAGTTCATCAAGAGCAATTCTTAAATCACGGCCTGTGACGGGCATTCCATTTCCAGGGCGGGAATCATCCATTTGCCCTCTGTATGCAAGTTTTAAATCTTTATCGTATATAAAAAAATCAGGTGTACATGTAGCGTCATAGGCATTTGCTACTTCCTGCAATTCATCAAATAGGTATGGAAACGGGTATCCGAGATTTTCAGCAACTGCTTTCATTCTCTCAGGTGAGTCTTCGGGATAATTGTCTGCATCATTTGAATTAATAGCAATAAAGCTAATCTTTTTTGATATATAATCATTAGCAAGATCAACAAGGCCATCCTGCACATGCTTTACATATGGGCAGTGGTTACAGATAAACATAATCACTGTAGCTTTTTCAGATTTTAAGTCATTTAAAGAATATTTGCTGCCGCTTACAGCATCGGAAAGCATGAAATCTGGCGCAGCAGAGCCAAGTGGAATCATTGAAGATGGAGTAAGAACCATTAATTATCTCCTTCTAATTATTTTCGTCTTTGAAATTTATTTCACTGTGAGAGCCGTCGCAGTATGGTTTGTTTTTTGAAGCACCGCACCTGCAAAGACTGTAATGTTCATTAGATGGAGGCTGAATTTCATCTGGTACATTCAATTCAATACTCCCCGTAACATTATATGGCCCGTCCTTGGCAATATTTATCCCGGTTATCCCGTCAAAATTCCTTGTATGTTTATCAGCGATTGAATAACTGAGTGCACCCGAAGGGCATTTTTTAACTACAGCAATTACTTCGTCAACGGCAGCGTTATCCGGGTTAATCCAGGGATTGGTATTAATATCAAAAACAGAGTTAAGGCCCGACACACATTCACCTGCATGGCAGCAGATTGTCCTGTTATCGTGAACTGTAATTTCTTTACCTTCATAAGCTCTTTCTTTTTGAAGTGATGCGTTTGATTCTCTTTTCCCGGAGAAATCCACTTTTTTATGAGATCCGTCACAAAATGGTTTGTTTTCCGAATGCCCACATCTGCAAAGTGCTGTTTTTTCATCAATCGCCAGTTTTTCTCCACTGGAATTAGTCAGGGTTTCAAGGCTGTCTACAATTAACGGCCCATCATCCAGAACATCAATTTTCACATTCCCGCTCATAAGAACCTCCGATTTATTTAATAAAATGAAGATAGCACAGAATTGTAAAACATGTAAATCACTTATTTATAAATTGATTGCTCAGGAGAGTATCTTTCTTATACTTTCTACTCTTTCTTGATCTGAAGCGTCTTTTTTCTTTCTTGGAGGGATATTTTTACCTTTTATAACAGCAGGCCTTTCCCCGACTACTTCATGCCATCTTTTTAGATTCGGAAACTCTTCCAGGTTTAAACCTGCCCAATCATGGGCATCAATCCAGGGCCAGTGAGCAATATCTGCTATGGAATAATCGCCAGCAATATATTGGTTTTCTGAAAGCTGCTTGTCGAGAATACTGTAAAGCCTTTTTGTTTCATTTTGGTATCGGTCAATTGCATATTGAATTTTCTCAGGTGTATACCTGAAAAAGACATTAGCCTGCCCCTGCATCGGGCCGACACCTGCCATCTGAAACATAACCCACTGGATAACGTTAAATCTTCCTTTAGTATCCAATGGAAGAAACTTCCCAGATTTATCTGCCAGGTATATAAGAATTGCACCTGATTCAAATATAGTTAAGTCATCTTCATCCCTGTCTATAATTGCAGGTATCCTGCCGTTTGGATTAATTTTAATATACCAATCCTCTTTCTGTTCGGAGTTTCTTAAATCAATTTTACGGAAATTATATTCCAAACCAGTTTCTTCAAGCATTATGGATATTTTTTTACCGTTTGGAGTAGCAGCTGTATATAAATCGATCATTTCTATATAGATTACAATATTTTAAAAAGTATTCAGATTCAAACTATTTATATATACCAATTAATCTTTTTATAATTTCTTTGTCTTGATACAAAACTTTGGGAAAGCGTTAGTACAACTGCAGAGCTGAATTTAAATTTTTATTTAAAAGAAAGTATTGTCCCGAGTTACTTGTAACTAAACCTAAATATAGATTTCAACTAGTTACAATGCACGTTTCTATTTTAGTGACATAGCTATAGGCTTGGCAATGAAATTAACTAATAATTCAATTTAAAATCTAAATCATATAATCCTGCCACAACCCCTATATGATTCTTAACGATTTTAAATCAAATTTTCTTAACGTTATTCATTGCAGGCCAAAATATAAAAATTAATAAGAACAATGTTAATATCCATTATAGTTCAGTCCTTATCTTTTCAACATATGCTATTAATTCGGGGAAGAAAATATTAAAGTTTTTTTCTATTTGAGAATAGTTTCCCCTAAGTTCTTCCTCTGAACCCTTGAGCGGGTTTTCTCTTTTAACCCTTACAGACATCCTGTCAAATACAAGTGATAGTCCTTCATAATCACCGTATTTTCTTAGCCAGTCTTTTTCAACGATCCTTGGAATACGTGCCTTACCCTTTAAGGGGTATATATCCTGGTATTTTAGTAAAATCAGATATGTGTCTTCTATATACTGATTAAAATTGGTATCCGAAAAATCATTCCATTGAAGAGTTAGAAAATGGTCAAAAAATATATCAACCAATACCCCGGAATATCTTCTTCTCCCGGGGCTGATCAGTCTTTTTGTCTGTTTAACTATTTCATGGCTATCAGTAAACGAGTCAACTTTTCTGTGGGTCATTATCCCTTTAATTATTTCAGGGCTAAAACCACCATCAAGCCTGCCTTTTACAAAATCACCAAGTAAATTACCTATTTTTGACTCTTCGGTATCTTCTGCGAGAAAAAGATGAGAGAGGTAATTCATCAGTTTTTATTTTACTATTTCAAGCATTTCAACTTCAAATACAAGTGTTGAATCAGGAGGTATAAGGTTACCTGCTCCCCTTGATCCGTAGCCAAGGTCAGGCGGGATAACCAATTCTCTAACTTCTCCAACCTTCATATCGATTACGCCTTCGTCCCAGCCTCTGATTACCTGGCCGGTTCCAACTTTAAAGGTGAATGGCCCTCTTCCCTTTGAGGAATCGAATACAGACCCATCAGTCAATTTACCTGTGTAATGCACTTTCACTGTATCACCTTTTTCCGGTTTAGGTCCTGTGCCTTCTTTAAAAATCCTATATCTCAATCCTGAATCAGTAGTTGTGTACTGACTCTTTTTTTCTGTCTCAGCAAAACTATCTGCAGTTACAAACACAGCCGTTAATACTAATAAAATTCCCAGTAGGAATAATCTGTTACGCATATAAATCTCCTTATATTATTTTGCAGATACATGTTCGAGAATGTTATTAATTCTGCCGACCATATTCTGCGGATCTTCTATAAAACCTGCTGCTAAAAGCGAATTATCAAGAAGCTGTTCAGCAACAAGTTTTGCCAAGCCTTCATCTTTTTCTCGCAGTTCATCTAATTGCTTAATTAATTTATGTGAAGTGTTTATTTCAAGTTTTACCTTGTTATTGTCACCGGCATCCTTGTTCATCGCTTTCATCAGCCTTTTCATGCTGTTTGTCATAAATTTATCGGCATTCAACGCCACTACAGGACTGTTAACAAGCCTTTTACTTACCCCAATCTCCTCAACCTTTTCTCCAAGCGAATCTTTTAACCATTTGCACAGTTCTTCGGTCTTTCCCTTATTAAGGCCGCCCTTTTTCTTTTCATTTGTATCAAGGTCCACATCGGCACTGTCAATTGAAACAATTGGTTTGCCGTCATATTCCTTAACATTGTTCATTACAAAATCATCTATTGGTTCATAAACATATATGACCTCAATGTCCCTGGATTTAAATACTTCCATCTGGGGGCTTTTTTCAATAAATTCCCTGTCATTGCCCAGGATATAATAAATATCTTTCTGTTCCTCTTTCATCCCTGAAGCATATTCATCAAATGAAATTTTATTTCCATCCTTTGTTTTGGAAGTTTCAAATCTCATTAGTTTTTGCAGGGGTTCACGGTTTACAAAATCAGATGACGCGCCTTCCTTGATATATAGTCCAAATTTATTATAAAATTCGGCATATTTCTTTTTATCTTTCTTGGCTTCATCACCTAAAAATTTAATAAACCTCTTTGTAATTGCCCTTCCAAGGTTCTGAGTCAGTGTACTGTCCTGCATACTTTCCCTTGAAATATTAAGCGGGAGGTCAGCACTGTCTACAACACCCTTTAGGAACCTCAACCAGTCAGGCAAAAAATCCTTCGGCTTATCATCTATAAGTATTTTTTTACAATAAAGGCTTACGGAAGGTTCAATTCTTCCAAATCCCGGAATCTCCGGATTCTCTGTTGGTACAAATAGTAGTGTATTTATATCAATTGGAGCATCAGAACTGAAATGCAGGCGGTAAAACGGTTCGTCAATTGAATTTGACTGGAATTTATAAAATTCTGTATATTCATCCTCGGTAATGTCTTTCGGTTTTCTAAGCCAGATCGCATCGACCGTGTTAATTTGTTCGCCGTTTAATTTCAGCGGGAACTGAACAAAACTTGAATACTGCCTGAGGATAAACTTTACTCTTTCAGCATTAGAGAATTCTTTATCATCTTCTTTAAGGTATACAACAATTGAAGAACCTCTTCTGTTTCCTTTAACTTTATCAATTTCGTAAGTACCCGAACCATCACTTTTCCATGAAAGGTCTTCACCGTCTTTTTTCCAGCTATGTGTTAATACCTCTACGCGTTCGGCAGCCATAAACACACTGTAAAAACCCACTCCGAACTGTCCGATCAGGTTTTCATTAATATCAGCACCTTTTTTCACAGAATCGAGAAACTGTTTCGAACCCGAATGAGCAATAGTACCGAGGTTTTCCCTAAGTTCTTCACCGCTCATACCAATGCCGTAATCAGTAATGGTAATTGTATTGGCTTCTTCATCTGTTTTTACCTCAATCTCGAGCGGCAGTTTATCATCAAATATTTCTTTCTCCGTCTGCTGTATATAACGGAGTTTTTCGAGGGCATCAGATCCGTTTGATACAAGTTCCCTTATAAAGATTTCCTTATCCGTATAAAGTGAATTTATAACAATATCTAAAAGCTGTTTTACTTCAGCCTGAAATTCATGTTTTGCAGATTTATTTTCAGTCATTTTCTATATACTCCCGGAATCATTTTTCTATAAAGTAATTCCAAGAATAGGAATTTCAATACCTGTTATTAGGTTATATTTTACTTTCCTGAATAGTTTATTTTAGATTATTATTCAGAAATTACTTCAATTTCCCTGGTTGTTTTATTCCAGGCTCCCGGGATAAGGTTTCCGTTACTATCCAAAAGTTCAAGTGTTATTGTATAAACACCAGAACTTAGATTCCTTATAAAAGATGGTTTCCATTCATGAATATCAATAGTGTATACATCATCGGAATCTGCACTGCTGTTATTCTTTGAAATCGTGTATCTTGCAAAATTACCTCCGGGACTGAGCTCAACATCGTTTAAATAGAAATCCAGCATTATTTCCTTAGCATCTACTCCCTTATACATTCCCTTTGGCCTGCTGTATATAATTGAAGGATTGTTTCTTTTTATTACATTACCGCCACCGGGGGATACTATATCAAAGTTTTTTATATCAAATGCTGTAGGTGATTTTACACTTTCATGATAAGATCGGCTTGGAAATGCAACAACAGTATGAGTACCGGGTCCAAGTTTTCCCACATTTACAGGTTCTCCCTGGTCATATACTGCAATATAAGGTTTATTGTCCACAATAAGATGGACATGCTGGCCTTTTGGAGAATTTGACAGTTCTTTTGCCCTCAAAGTATCTGTTTGTGCGCCTAACTGAAAATTATCTACTTCAATTACTACAAAGACATCGTCGTCCTCTAGCAATTCATCCTGTCCGGGAAAAGTAATGTTAGCCCTCGCAAAAGGTATCTGTGGTGATCTTTCAACTGTATAAATTGCTACTTCATGGGATTCCGAACTCTTATCTTTATTGATCTTATCGGCTTGTGATGTGCTTTTTTTATGACAACCTGTAAATATCAGTGACGAAAATATTAGAACTGCAGCTATGTTAAAAATCCGGCCGGTATTAATAAGGTACATATTGTTGCCTCCTGAGATATTTTTTCCCTTAATTCTTGATTTTAATGTTTTAATATTATGATGTATTCTACTATCCTTAATTTTATAGGAAAAATATATGAAAAAAAACAATTCTAAAAATATTATACCGAGTGAAGATATACCCGGACTTGAATTATCTGCCAGGCCAAGGCGAAACAGAAAGTCAGAAGCAGTACGAAAACTGGTAAAAGAAACCTATCTTGAACCGGGTGACCTTATATACCCGGTCTTTATTCATGACGGGGATTCAGATGAAGATATCTCTTCAATGCCCGGGTGTAAAAGATTTAGCATCAAGGGACTCATTCATGAAGTAAAAAGTTCCATGGAACTCGGCATATCAGCATTTGTTTTATTCCCGGCTATAAAGGACTCGTATAAAACACCGCTTTGTGAAGAATCTTTCAATGCAAATGGCCTTATTCAAAGAGCAATAAAGCAGTTAAAAAAGAACTGCCCTGAGGCTACACTTATAACAGACATTGCACTTGACCCCTATAACAGTGAAGGCCACGACGGGATTGTTTCACCATCTGGTGAAATACTAAACGATTTTACTGTAGATGTACTCTGCAAACAGGCTCTATCACATGCACATGCCGGTGCAGATATTGTTTCGCCAAGTGATATGATGGACGGGCGCATAGGGGCAATCAGGGAAATACTCGATGAGGAAGGTTTTTCATCCGTTTCCATTATGTCTTATACCGCAAAATACGCATCAGCATTTTATGGCCCATTCAGGGGAGCACTGGATTCTGCACCAAAGGCCGGTGATAAAAAAACTTACCAGATGGACCCTGCCAATTCCCGTGAGGCATTAAGAGAATTAATGCTTGATGAAGAGGAAGGTGCAGACATTGTTATGGTAAAACCCGCAAGCCATTATCTCGACCTTGTATATCTCTTTAAGGACAACACTGACCTTCCCGTGGCCGCGTACCAGGTAAGCGGTGAATATCTAATGATAAAAGCCGCATCTGCTTCAGGGTGGCTTGATGAGGATAAAATCATTATGGAAAGCCTTCTGAGTATAAAAAGGGCCGGAGCGGATATGATACTTACCTATTTTGCCCCGAGAGCAGCAGAACTGCTAAAAAATATGAAGTAACCCCGCCCGGAACTCTCACCCTAAAAAGAGGGAGGAGAAAAAGGTTTATTTATTTAGCTCTTCCCTAGTATATTATGTGGGTAGAATAAGCCTGTACTGAGTTAAATTGAAGGGATGGTGTACAAAAATTTATTTGTTAAATTTTCACAATTTGTCTTTACAATACTACATATTTTGATAGACTGTTGTCTTTACAATTTTATTTAAGGTACGAAACTATGAAAAAAGAAATACATCCGGATTATAATTACGTTGTTTTTAAAGACGCTTCATCAGATTTTGCTATTTTAACAAGATCAACGAAGTCCTCTGAAGATAAGATTAAGTGGGAAGACGGTAAAGAGTACCCTCTTATCACTGTAGAAATTTCGAGTGGTTCCCACTCACTGTATACTGGAAGAGACAAGTCCTATGAAAAAGAAGGGCGGGTTGAACGTTTCAGGAAAAAATACAGTATTAAGAAAAAAGAAGAAGAAACAACTGAAGATACAGAATAAAAAAAAGGCATCCAAACGGATGCCTTTTTTATTGCTTTTAATTAGCTGCTGTTAAATATTTTACAACATCTTCCTGAATGGATTCATCTACTAACTCTCTCCACTCATCATTACTTTCACCAATTGATTCTCTTATCCTGGTTGCAGATATGAACCCAATATTTTCCGGTGGAAAATATTCATTCATTTCATATCCAACACCCCTGCCCCAGTTTACAGATTCAATATCCGGGATAATCATAACTACAACATCATCCCCTTTGCTTTGATGATATTTCTCTATCATGCTTACCGTCTGCTCTGTTGTAAAAGGGTTTTTCGGATCTGGTGGTATGTCCCTGACCATAATTAAGCAGGGTACTCCGTTATCAAGCTTTTGCTGTACCAGGTTGATATGGCCGAAATGATATGGCTGGTATCTTCCGATAAAAATTGCCCTTTTGTTCTTAGCAGGCTCAATACCGGGGTGACCATGTTTTTTTACTTCCCATGTGCCCATGTAAATCTCCTTTGAAAAATTTTATATATTTAAGTCTGGAAAATCAGGAACTTGATTATACATACAGTATTTTATAATTCAATTGTTATATTGATGGCAGGACGTGAGTTTTTTCTTTACGCTCAAAAAGATTGATAAATTCTCCGAATGTTTTATCACTCAGGCTCATTAAGTCATTAATAAAAGAAGGGGTTTCATTTCTAATTTCATCAGGGTCAATTACTCCAACCAGCTCTTCAAGCTCTTGCTGATTTGTCGGTGCAACAAGCCATCTTTGTATCATTGCTTCATCTACCTCCAGATGAAACTGCAGGCCGTAAATTTTATTTCCGTACCTGAAAGCCTGGTTTCCACACTTTTCAGAAGTTGCCAGGCGCACTGCACCTTCGGGAATGGAAAATGTGTCCCCATGCCATTGGAACAACTTTTCGACTTCCTTAAATTTGGAAAATAACGGATCAGCCCGTCCTTCATCTGTAGCCATTACATCGTACCAGCCAATTTCCTTACATTGGTTTTTAGTTATCTCAGCACCAAGTGCTTTGGCAAGCAGCTGTGACCCGAGGCATATTCCAAGTATAGGAATATCAAGTGAGATTGCTTCCATTATAGCTTCTAGTTCGGGTTTTAAGTAAGGGTATTCATCCACCTGGTCCACGTTCATATGTCCGCCAAGGACAATCAGACCGTCATAATTTTTTAATTCAGGGATATCGTAATTTGACCTGCCAAAATTTACATACCTTATCCTGCAGCCCGAATCCCTGATAAGAGGGTCGAGTGTACCTAATATTTCATGAGCTACATGTTGAAAAACAAGGAGTTTTGGCATAGTTAAAACCTTTGCTGGGAAATAAATAATACCCAAACAATTTCTTTTTTATAGATTATTTCCAATGTCCATTAACAGTATCTTTTAGTAATGCATTTTTTAATCTTTTTAAAAAAGTGTCCCTGCTTATTTCAATACATCCCATTTGCTTCATGTGATCCGTAGGTACCTGTGAATCAATAAAATCAAAATTAAGCTCCCTGCATTTTAATACCAGGTAATGAAATGCAACTTTGGAAGCATCTTTTTTACTATGAAACATAGATTCACCAAAAAAGGCCCCGCCCAGTGAAATACCGTATAATCCCCCCACCAGTTCATTATCCAAATAGGTCTCAAATGAATGTGCAAACCCAAGATTGTATAAATTAATATATGCTGAAATCATTTCATCCGTTATCCATGTACCTGCCTGGCCATTCCTGCTGACTTCAGCACACTTCCTTATCACTTCTTCAAAATTTGTATCAATCTTTACTTCATATTTTTTTAAATTGAGTAATTTTCTAAGAGTTCTTCCGGGATTATAACTTTCCAATTCAAATATTAATCTCGGATTTGGTGAAAACCAGAGTATGGGATCGCCTTCTGAATACCAGGGAAATATTCCCGATTTATATGCTAATAAGAGTCTTTCAGGATTTAGATCTCCTCCAACAGCAAGAAGCCCTGTTTCTTCTGCATCATTAGGATCAGGAAATATATTTTCTTTACCAAGCATATAAACAGGCATAAATAAGATATTACCTTTTAAGAATCTCTAAATCTAAATTCTTCTACTAAGTATTTTTTATTGTTAAATGGCATTACAAAATTTAGGTGAAAAATATTTATTATTTCAACGTAAAGAATGAATTTAGGGATGGGGTGGAATTAAATTTATTTAGTTTAAATGATTAATATTTAGTAAATTTTGTTTAGCCTTGATCTTTCTTTATCCAACTTTTCTTTATATCAAGATAAAGAAAAGTTAGAAACATATTTAACTGTCTGAATGTCCTAAATCCATACCAGGAGCTATCTCATCTCTAACAAGTTGTTTTAATTTCTTTATTTCAGGAAAACCCTTATTCTCCGATCTTGACCAAACCAACTTATCGTTTGTATAAATTTCGAATATGCCACCGGTAGAAGGCACCAAAATTAGTTCGTCAATTGACTCTGAGAATGTATTTAATAGTTCCTGGGCCATCCATGTTGTCCTTGGAAGCCAGCCGCACTTTGTACAGTAAAGAATTTTTACTTTATTCATTTAAAATAGTTTATTTCAAAAAGGGAATAAAAAAAGGGAAGCATTAAGCTTCCCTTTTAAAAATCATTTAAATATTATCTGAATAACTATTTTTTGATCATCAGATATTTTTAATCATTTACTTGAGGTTCTGCATTTGGGGTTCCAGTTTCAACATCCAAATCATCACCTGGAGGAGTAACAACAGGCGGTTCCACAACTGGCTCCTCACACTCAGCAATAGTAACAAAGCCGTTACCCAGTAGGTCCCAGTTTATCACCTGGTTCGTAAGGGCTGGGTTTTCCTGCTTAGTCTCAAACACTGCCTGTGCAAGTGTGGTCTGCCCATCACACATCTTATCCAGTATGCTGCCTGCAAACACCCCGTTATCTCCAAGACTGCTTAACGTGGCTGCTCCCGATACTGCTACTGAGCCGCCTGTTTGGTTAAACAGCAGCTGGTCTGCAAGGGAGACTGTCCCCGGATGCTCATAGTAAGTTGTGTAGCATGCCATTGGGATTACCACTGTGGGCTC